>WBZX01002157.1_pt1 | contig 13768 bp, 13 predicted proteins | sample 5204211 | NCBI WGS metagenome assembly WBZX01 (sample SAMN12344362, study PRJNA552823) | activated sludge metagenome | biome: Activated sludge suspended growth; feature: Nitrification reactor; material: Wastewater; isolation source: activated sludge from nitrification reactor of wastewater...
CACGAGCAGGTTGCGAAACGTAGCGGCTCCGGGGCGAGGCGGCTCGAAAAGAGGTCGCCCCACGGCAACGGACGTCCGTTGCTCCACCAACGGACGTCCGTTGCTCCGCGCCCCCGCACGCCGGCGGCCCCCACGCAGCTCAATGCAGCGTGTGCCACTCGCCGTTGTGCTCGACCTTCGGGACCTCGGGATCGCGCGGGATGTGGATCGCCGCGTCCTTCCCGCGGCCCGCGGCGAGGCGCGCGGCGGCGGCGATCTTGGCAGGCGGCCGCGCGGCCTTCGGCGCGGACGCCGCGCGCTCCCGGCGGGCCCGCAGCGCCGCGGAGGCGGCGATCCGCGCGCGCCGCGACCGGCCGACGGCGAACCAGATGGCGGCGACGACCCCCACGGCGCCGAGCAGCACCACGAGCACGGGCACGAACGCGTACCGGCGCGCGCGATCGTCGCTCCACCGCGCCTCCACCGTCGCGCGATCCGCGGCGCCCAGCGCGGCCACGACGGCGCGCTCGAAGGGCTCGCCGTCCTTCACCTGACGCAGCACCCGCGGGAGCGCGGGCTGCATCGAGCGCCCGTCGCGCGACGCCACCAGGAACCGAACGAAATCACCGGCCTGCGCGTCGCCGAGCCCGCCTTGACCGGCCGCCGGGGGCAGCTCGTCCAGCGTCAGGAAGCGCCCGAACACCGCCGCGTCGACGAGCGCCCGCTTGCTCGACAGATCGCCGCTCTCCGCGACGTTGAACGCGAACCCCTCGTGGAACCACAGCGGCACGTCGGCGCCGCCGGTGGCCTCGTCCAGCGCGATGTGCGCGAGCGCGTGCGTGAGCGTGCTCTCCACGTCGAGCGGCGCCGAGGACTGCGGCCCCACGACGCTCATCACCACGAGGCGCGGCTCGAAGAACGCGACGCTCGTGGCGCTCGCGGGCACCTCGCCCGGCGACAGGCTCACCATCTCCGCGGGCACGGCCGCGACGCGCACCTCGACGCGCCGGAGCACGTCGACCCCCACGAGCCCCGCCAGCGTCGCGCGGATCGCCCCCACGCGCTCGAAGAGCGGCCGGATCCGCTCCCGCGTCGAGGGGTGGTACGCGAACCGGATCCCGTCCTGATCGACCTCGCGGTACTCGGCCGGCAGCGGGGGCGGCTCGATCGAGCGCTTCGCCACGGCGAGCGGCGCATCCGGAGGGCGAGGCCCCTCGGCCCGCGCAGGCAGCGTGACGGCGAGCGCCGCCGCGAACGCGATCCCCGCGAGCGCCCGCGCGGGCAGCGTGACGGCGCGTGCGAACGCGAACGCGAAGCGCGTGACGGCGCGTGCGACCGCGATCGGTCCGCGGCGGGGTCTCACGGCGAGACCCTTCCTTGCAGCCGGAGACCCCCTCCATCGCCCTGCGACTGCGACACGGCGAAGACGACGACGCCCGCAGCCACCACGACGCCCGCGCCGACCCACGTCCACGGCGACGTCCAGAACGAGCCCGACGGCTCCTCTTTCTTGGGCGCGAGCGGACCCGGCGCCGCTGTGCCCTTCGGCGCAGGGAGCGGCGCGGGAGCCTTCGGAACGAGGCTCGTGAGGATCGCCGCGACCCCCGCCCACTTCACGCGCGACGTCCCATCCGGCTGCGCTTCGATCGACCCGCTCAGCTCGATGGGCTCGAACGCCCCCTTCGCGACGGACACGATCCGCGCGCTCGGCTTGCCGTCGCGCACCGCCACCGGCACGACGAGGATCGCCCCGAGATCCGCGCCCAGCGAAGCGAAGAGGCGGCGAGTGAGCGCGTCCGTGGCGGCCCCTTGCGCGGCCCTCCGAACGTCGGCGATCTCGACGAGCTTCGCGGAGCTCCCCGCAGGCGCCGCCTCCCCCGCGAGGACGCGCGCCGTCGCGTCGTCGATGCGCGGCCGCAGCGCCTCGTCCCCGTACACTTCCCGCGCGAGCGCCCGCGCCGCAGGGATCGCCTCGTCGCTCATCGCCAGCACGACCACCCCATGCGGCGCCGCCGCCGGAGCCACCGAAGCCACAGGCGCAGCCGAAGCCGAAGCCGAAGCCGCAACCGGGGCCACTGCGACAGCCGCGCTCGACGCCGCGGGCGCCGCCGGCAGAGGCGATCCCGGCGACGTGGACCCGACCGGCGCGCTCGATCCCGCGGGCGGTCCATCGGCCAGGGCGGGCGAGAGGTGCGCGGTGCCCGCGGCCATCGAGACGACCAGAGCGACGGCAAAACGGCTGCTGCTGCGCACGAGCAAGACCCTACGGAGAGGTTCGTCCAGCGTCAAATCGCCGCGATCCATGGGCACGGAAAGCGCTTCCATAGGTGGCGCCGCGCCCCCTCCTCATTCACGACGCCCGCACAATCCCGTGCCCTCCAAGCTCCGTGGGGGGCGCGCCTTCTTCGTACGGCGCGCCGCGCGCCTTCTTCGTACGGCGCGCGCAGCACACGCGCGAGCCGCCCCGAGCCCCCGCGGAGACGCTCCGGCGCGCCGGAGCGCCCTCAGCCCAGCAGCTTTCGCCGGTGCGTCGCGATCCACGGCGACAGCCCTGCCGCGGCTTCGGCCTCGCTCCCCGCGATCTTCGCGGCCTTCCGCTCGGCGCGCGACGCCGCGATCGCGATCGCGGCGGCGAGCACCGCTTGCTTCTCGCGCGGCACGTCGTGGTACCCGAGCAGGTCGGCGCTGTGCTCCTGGATGAACCCCGTGTGGTACCGCCCCGCGGCGAACTCCGGGTGAGCGATCAGCTTCTCGTGGAACGTGAGGTTGCTCTTGATGCCGGTGATCACGTACTCGCCGAGCGCGCGCCGCATCTTCGCGAGCGCCTGCGCGCGATCCGGCGCCCAGACGCTCAGCTTGCTGATGAGCGGATCGTAGCTGGCCGGCACCGTCGCCCCTTCGTAGAACCCGTTGTCGTCCCGCACCCACGGCCCGCCCGGCGTCCGCAGCTGCGTCATCGTCCCCGGGCTCGGCAGGAACCCCACGGGATCCTCCGCGTAGATGCGGCACTCGATCGAGGCGCCGCGCCGCGTGACCTGCGACTGGCCGTACCCGAGCGGCTCGCCCGCGGCGATGCGCACCATCTCCCGCACGAGATCGCGCCCCGTCGTCCACTCCGTGATCGGGTGCTCGACCTGGAGCCGCGTGTTCATCTCGAGGAAGTTGAAGTTCCCGTCCTCCCCCACGAGAAACTCGAACGTCCCGGCCGAGAAATAGCCCACCGACAGCGCGCCCTTGACCGCGATCTCCCCGATCCGCTGCACGGTCTCGGGGCTCACGGCGGGCGACGGCGACTCCTCGACGACCTTCTGGTGCCGCCTCTGGATCGAGCAGTCGCGCTCGAACAGGTGGACCATGTTCCCGTGCTGATCCCCCAGCACCTGGATCTCGATGTGCCGCGGCCGGACGATGGCCTTTTCCATGTACACGGTGCCGTTGCCGAAGGCGCGCACCGCCTCGCTTCGCGCGCGCTCGAGGGCCGGGATCAGGTCCTCTTCTTTGTGGACGAGGCGCATGCCCTTGCCGCCGCCGCCGTGCGCGGCCTTGAGCATCACGGGGTACCCGATGCGCGCCGCCGTCGCGCGGGCCTCGTCGTTCGTGTCCGCGCTCCCGCCGGGCGTGATCGGCACGCCCGCCGCGGCCATCTTCGCGCGCGCCGCCGTCTTCGATCCCATCGCATCCATCGCGCTCGCGGGCGGCCCGATGAACGTGATCCCGGCCGCCTCGCACGCGAGGGGCAGCTCCCTGTTCTCCGACAGGAACCCGTACCCCGGGTGGATCGCGTCGGCCTTCGCCTTCTTGGCGACGTCGATCAGCTTGTCGATGCGGAGGTAGCTCTCCGCGGCCGGCGCGGGCCCGATCGGGTACGCCTCGTCGGCGACGCGCACGTGCAGGCTCGCGCGGTCGACGTCGCTGTACACGGCGACGGAGGCGATCCCCATCTCGTGCAGCGTGCGCGTGATCCGGACGGCGATCTCGCCGCGGTTGGCGATGAGGACTTTGCGAAACACGCCGCTCCGTTACCACGGGAGCGCCCCGGCCTCACGCGCCCACCACCCGTCCAGCGAACGACTCCTAGATCGCCGCGTGCGCCTCCAGCGTGCCCGTGACCAGCTCGATCGCGCAGGCGACGTCCTCCTCCGTGAGGGAGCCCGGCTCGCCCTCCAGCGCCGCCTGCAACGCGCGCCGCCGGGCGGGGCGGAGCACGATGCGCGCCCCGCCGCACGCGCGGCACACGAGGCCGCCCTGCGACGCGTCGATGCACGCCGTCGCGGAGGGCGCGCACACGCGATCGCAGCGCACGCACGACGTGAGCTGGAGGCCCCACCCCGCGCCCTGGAGCAGCCGCAGCCCCATCGCGGCGAGCTGCGCGCGCGCGGCCCCCGGCTCGGGCCCGGCGTCGAGATCCTCCAGCAGGCTGTTGATGTCCTGCCACAGCGCCGGCTCGACGACGCGCGCCGGGCTGGCGCGGCGCACCCACTGGAGCGCGGTGCTCGCGATCTCGATCCGGTCGAGCGAGGCGAGCAGCCCGAGGCGCGGGCGGAGGAGCTGCGCCTCCACGAGGTGCGAGAGATCCGCGTTCGCCCGGTCCTCGAACGTGATGCGCAGGAGGTGGAGCGGCTCCAGGACACCGAAGCGCTTCGCCGACTTGCGCGCCGCGCGGGCGATCGCGGACAGCACGCCCCGCGCCTCGGTGAAGAACGTCACGACCACGTCCGCCTCGCCGTACGCGACCTTGCGGAGGAGCAGCGCGTCGGTGGTGACGCGATCCCCGGGCGCCCGGCGCGGCCGAGCCGATCCGGCGCTCGCCCGCGGTGTTCGACTGGAGGTCACGGAGCTCTCGAGGCCGCTCGAAACCATCGACCACGCCAGGCCCGAAGTACCCACCACGTGAAAGGTATCGTTGGCGGATCGCGTGGGGTGGGGACCCCGACGGCTCCGCCGGCGGGGCGGGGAGGCGCATGCCTCCCCGAGATGGGAAAGAGACTAGGAGGCTGGGGTTTTTGCAAAAAACACCAGACTCCTAGGAGACGGCGTCGAGAGACGCCGGCGCGGAGCCCTGCGAGAGCTCGGGGGGGAGGTCGTGACCGCGCGGGCGAAGCACGAAGCTCAGCGCGAGCGTGAACAAGATCAGCAGCAGCACGAACGCGATCGCGACGCCGAAGCGCTTGCCCTGCGGCCGTTTTTCAGGCGCGGCGATGGGAAGCGGCGTGACGTGCGCCACGCGCCGGCTCGCCGTGTACCGGGCGAGGATGTCCTCCGGCGGGAGGAGCAGGGCGCGCGCATAGGCCCGCAGGAAACCGCGGACGAACACCTCACCCGGGAGATCGTCGAAGTGGTCCCCTTCGATCCGCTCGATCGAAACGACGGGGATGCGAGTCGCCCGGGACACTTCCTCCAGGCTCATCGCTCGCGCTTCGCGGGTGCGCTTCAGGTAGCGGCCAACCGAGTCCATTTTCACCCGTTCGTGGCGCCGACGTGGCCTGCCGGAGCGCTCGGCGTCGTGGCTCGCTGCGCTGCGCGCTCGCGAGAGAGACTGCGGGACGCTTCGATCATCGTTCGGCCATGTCGTTTCCGGATCATTTTCCTCTTTCCGGCTCGCTCTCGGAGGGGCGAAGCCGGCGCCCAGTGGTCATCGAGAGAGGGTCACTGCATCGTCTTGAGCTGGTCTGCGCATTTCTTCCCGAGGGAGCTGGTCTTGTCGATCGCGACGCACCTTGTCAGATCGGCCTTGACCTGATCGGCCAGGCCCACCTTTGCACCGACACGGGCCCGCGCGTCAAAAGCATCTTGCAAGCGCTGGCAGTCCGGCGACGCCGTCTCCACCGCCTTGGTGAAGGCGTCGTTCGCCGCCTTGAAGTCGTTCTTCTGCTCGTAGGCGAGGCCGAGCCTGTACGCGCCCACGCAGAACAGCGGCTGCGCGGCCAGCGAGCGGCGCAGAGCGTCGATCGCCTCGTCGTAGTTGCCCAGCTTGAGGTAGGCCCAGCCGAGGTTGCCCCACGCGCTCTCGGGCGAATTGTAGAGGATGTCGTTCGCGAGCGGCTTGAGGACCCCCACCGCGTCCTCGAAGCGGGAGCGGTGCACGAGGATGACCCCGAGCATGTTCTTCGCCTCGCGCTGCTCCGGGTTCGCCTCGATCGTCTTCCGGGCGTACTTCTCGGCGTCCTCGTAGCGACAGTCGTTCGAGGCCTCGTCCTGGATGCAGAACTCGAGGTAGACGCGCGCGGCGAGGAAGGCGGCGTCGGCGTTCGTCTCGTCCAGCTCGACCGCCTTTTGCGCGTGATCGAGGACGTTTCGCATCTTGCCGAGGCGGTAGGACTCCTTCGCGAGATCGTACTCGGCGAGGGACTGCGCCTCGGGGGACTGCGCAGGGTTCGTGTTCGACGCGCTGCAACCGAGGACGTGACCAGCAGCGATGGAGAGCAGGACCGGCCCGATCGCCGTGAGGCGCCGCGCCCGCCGCTTCCATCGTCTCTGGGATCCGTCGGACATCGTTTCTTGGACCCTGCGATTGGGGTGGAACCTCCGTGGAGGCTCACCGGCCCGGGGTGGAGTCACCTCCGAGCAAATGACGCAGTGCGAAAAACTTCGCCACAACGCCGGAATGGAGCGGAGCTACCCCAGCCGTCGCGGAGCGTCAACCCGAACGTCCGCCCCGTATGCCGATTTCTTGACAAGCACGATTTGTCGTGCAAGGGGCGCGCCGCGAGGGGCTCCGCCGCGCTCATCGTCGCGGTGGGCGCGCGGGAAGATCCGCAGATCGAAGGGGTTCGAGGGGACGATCGGGGCGCGAGGCCCCGCGCGGGAGCGCGGGGAGCGGAGTCGTGCGTTCAGCGAAGGACCGACCGCGCGGGGCCGATCCGCCGCAGGAACGGAGGCGCTTTTACTGGCAGGTGCCGTCCGCGCCGCAGACCATGTCGAAGCAGCACGCGTCGGCCTGGCCCGTCGGGTCGCACGAAGCGCCCTGGAGCTTGCAGGTGCCGCCGACCCAGCAGAGGCCGCCCATGCACGCGCCTTCGCAGCAGTCGACCGTCGGCGAGCAGGGGTCGCCGCCCAGCTCCGGCGTGACCTGGCTGCACGTCGAGACGCAGATGCCGCTGCCGCCGCAGAGGCCGGTGCAGCACTCCGCGCTGTTCGCGCAGGCCAGACCGTCGGCGAGGCAGACGTTGATGCTGCTCGTCGTGCCCGAGTCGGTCGTCGTCGACGTCGTTCCGCTGTCCGTCACCGTGCTCGTCGTCGTGCCGCCGCCGGCGCCGCCCGTGTCCGTCGTCGTGCCGCCGCCCGCGCCGCCCGTGTCCGTCGTCGTGCCGCCGCCCGCGCCGCCCGTGTCCGTCGTCGTGCCGCCGCCGGCGCCGCCCGTGTCCGTCGTGCTCGACGTGGTGGTGCCGCCGCCCGCGCCGCCGTTTCCGCCGCCTGCGCCGCCGGTGCCCGTGCCCGTGCCGGTCCCCGTCGTGCTGGTGCTCGACGTGGTGCCGCCGCCCGCGCCGCCGTTGCCACCGCCGCAGTGACCGCCGTGGTGGTTGCCGCCGTGGTGATCGTCGTCGTCCCCGTCATCGTCGTCGTCATCGTCGTCGTTCTGGCACTTGCCCAGGTTGTCGCCGTGCGCGAGGTGGGCAGCGACAGCCGACTTGTCGACGGTGATCGTGTGCGCGTTGCCCGGGTTGCCAGGCGGGATGTGGCAAAGCGTCACTTTGCCCTTGGGTTTGCCGCCCTTCTTGTTGCCGAGCGCCTGAACGTCCGGCGACGTATTCACGCCGTCATCGGTCTGCTGAGGCACACAGCCTGCGGCAAGCAGGCCCATCGCGGCGGTCACGCCGAACCATGCGAGTTTGCGGATCATGAGCGTTCTCCCAGGAAGGTGGGTGGCGCGAACGCTCACGATCGAAGCGGTGATGCTAGCAACGTAACGGCTCTTCTGCGCCGTATGCAAGGGAACTTCAGGGCGCCAAGCAACTTTGGAGCCGAATGGTAACCCACGAACCTACATCACCTTTTGGTGGGTGACTTGGGGCCCCTCACTCGGAGTCTCCACGGAGCTCGTCTTTGACTCCGAGGAGCGCGTAGAGCCTGCGCAGCGCCTCCAGATCCGGGATCTCCAGGCGCTCGTCCGTCACGCGCACGTACTGCCCTTCACGCAGCTGTTGCACCGCGCGCTTCACGGTGTCGACGTCGACGCCGACCCGCGTGGAGAGCTCCATCGGCGAGATCGTGAACGCGGTGATCGGGCCTCCGCCGCCTTGATCTCGGGCCTGCTGCGCGAGCTTGAGAAGGGCGCTCACCACCTTGGACTGGGTGTCCGTGAGCATCATGATCTCGATCTGGTCCTCGGCGTCGCGCAGGCGCCGCACGAGCTGCTGCACGATCCGCGCGGCGATCTCCGGGTTCTTCTGGAGGAGGCTCGACAGCGTGGCCGCGTCGAGCGCGAGCGCTTGCCCCGTGGAGACAGCGATCGCGGTGGACGACCGCGTCGCCCCGGCCATGAGCGCCGACTCGCCGAACAGGTCGCCCGGCTTGAGCACCATGAGGCTGCGCTCCGAGCCTCGAACGCGCTTGATGAGGCGGACGCGGCCCTCTTCGAGCAGGTACGCCTGCGTGCCGAGGTCGCCCTCGCGAAAGAGGACGTCCCCTGCGTCGAAGCGAAACCCGAAGCGCGCGCGGAGTCGCTCGTCGGGGGGCACCGCGTCGTCGGTCTCGGCCGGCGTGGGCAAGTCCGTCATCGGGGCGGCAGCATAGCAAAGGCGCCCGCCGTACCCGAATTTGCCGGCACGGCATCCGGGGCGCGCACATAGAGCGGCACGACCTCCGCCGGGTCCCGCAGCGAATCCCCACCGCCCTCCTCCTTCGCGCTGCGCGCCGAGCGAGCGGCCGCGAGGCGCGCGACCCACGCCGCGGAAGGCGCGGCGACGAGCCGGCGCACGAGCCCCGGCGGCGCATCGCCGTCCTTCGGCGCCGCGAAATCGAGGAAAGCGGGCACGTCCGCGATCGAGACGAAGGGCGCGCCCGCCGTGGCCCCGGCGACGCGCGCCGCGACCTCGGCGATCGGGAGGTGCGCCGGACCGAGGAGAGCCTCTTCGCCGTCGTAGACCGCCACGTAGAGCTCCTCCTTCTTGGCGTCGATCGCGACGGCGACGAGGAGCCTCTCGCCGTCCGGGCGGCCCGCGACGGCCATCTCGGCGCGCGCGTGCGCCGCCATCGCCTCCAGCGACACAACGCCCGCGAGCGGGAGGCCGAGGCCGACGGCGATCCCCTTCGCCGAGGCGACCGCGATGCGCACGCCCGTGAACGAGCCGGGGCCGAGATCGCAGGCGACGAGGCGCAGGTCCGCGCGGGTCCGGCCCGCCCGCGCGAGGACGTCGTCGATCAGCGCGAAGAGGTGCTCCGCGTGGCCGCGCGGATCGTCGTGCGCGGCCTCGGCGAGGACGCGATCGTCCTCGACGACGGCGGCGCTGCCGTGGGGCGTGGAGGTGGAGAGCGCGAGGATCGTCACGGGCTCCCGGGATCCTCCGCGACGTGCGTCCGCAGGGCGCGCAGCACCGCGTCCATCGCGGGCCGGTACGCGAAGATCGGCTGCGTGTCGTCGGTCGAGGTCGCCGCGCAGATCGACGCCGCGACGCCCTGCGGTCCGAGGTCGCGGATCACCGAGAGCTGGCGGACGCCGGGCAGGCCCTTCGCGTAGCGCTGGAGGTTCGTGTACGTGCCGTCGGGCCCCTGGCACATCGGGTTCGTATCGAAGTCCGGCACCTTGCACTCGCAGTCCGGCGTCGTCGCGTTGCACGCCTTGAACGTCGGCCGCGGGTAGATGCAGGCGTACTGGAGGTCGTCGGAGAACGGGATGAGCCGTTCGTGCCCGTTGATCGGGTTCGCGCCCGGCGGCGCGTCCGGCGGCTGGAGCTCCGCCCCGGTGATGGGGTTCGCGCCCGACCGCGGCTGGATCGACTCGATCATCAGCGGATCGCCCGGGGGCGTTTGCGTCGCGGGGTCGCCGAGGATCAGCGACCAGTCGATCTGCTGGGTCTGCTTGTAGCCCTTGGAGAGGTCCTTCGAGTCGAACGCGAGGTCCTGCCAGGGCACGCCGGTGATCGCGGCGAGCACGACGAGATCGCTCGACCGGCCGCCCGTGAACAGCGGGTTCGGGACCACCTCGCCGTTGCGGTCGGTGACGTTGGTGTCGGTGAACGCCTTCACGTAGCGCTCCGTCGGGTAGAGGAAATCGATCCCGAAGCGGCGCTTCTCGTCGTAGCAGCGGAGGTTGATCGGATCGGTCGTGCTGTCGTTCGGGCCGAGCTGGCAGCTCGAGTCGGACTCGTTGGAGGGGCAGCCGCTCGCGGGCATCTGGCCGCACGAGGCGCAGCACTTGTCGTTCGGGTCCTTCGCGCACTCGCTGCGAGCGCGCGGCAGGTGGTACGCGGCGCCGCTGCCCGCCGTGCCCTGCGCGGCGAAGAAGAACTGCCCGCCCTCGCGGATGGAGCAGTCGTTCTCGTCGGTCACCACGATCACGACGAGCGCGGAGTCGGGCCGGAGGAAATCCGCGCGCTGCTGGAGCACGACCTGGTCGGTGCCCGTGGGCACGGCCTTCCCGTCGACGACGGGGATGGTCTCGTACGGGAGCGGGTCCACGAGGAAGCGGTACATGCTCTCGAGCGACGACTCGAAGCCGCACCCGCCGAGGCCGACGCCGCGCACCATCTTGTCGAGCTTGCCGAGGACGGCGCTCGGATCCGACTCGCCGGGCGGCGCGAGGGCCTGCCCGGGATCCCACGCGAGGAAGCCCTTCCCGTCGTACGTCGCGACGGGCCCGCCGTTCTCGTCGCGCGAGAGGAGGCGCCCCTTGTCGTTCATGATCGGGTTGAAGGTCGGGCTGTTCTCGCTGCACACGTCGGCGCCGTGACCGCCGAGGCTCGTGGAGATCACCCCGATGTGGATGTCGTCGCGCGGCGAGAACTCGCGCTTGCCGACGGGGCACGGATCGTCCGGCTGCGCCGTCGTCGCGACGACGTTGCCGAGGCCGTTCACGCACGCGGGGTGGGTCAGGCGATCGAACAGGTACGGCAGCGACTTCGCGAAGAGGTCCTGCGGCACCTCCACGTTTCGCGAGTTGTCGACGACGAACAAAAGGTCGATCTTGCTCGCCTTGGTGACGATGGTTCCGGCGTCCGCGTCGTCGGGCGCGTCGACCTCCGCGTCGGCGCCGGCGTCGAGGGTGTCGGGGAGATCGGTGCGCGCGCAGCCGACGAGGAGCGCGCACGCCGCGAAGGCAAGCCAGGAGCGCATGGGGCGTACAATACTCCACCGGCGCGTTTCGCCGAGGTCCGTGCTTTGCGGAGCGCGGCGCCTCCGCGGCTCTGCTAGGTTTCCCGCGTGGCGGCTCGAAAATGCCCGATGTGCGGCAAGAACGTGGCGAAGGCTCCGGAGGAGGTCCTGCCGTTCTGCTCTCCCTCCTGCAAGCTGACCGACCTGGGCCGGTGGCTCGACGGCGCGTACCGCGTGCCCGGCCCGCCGCTCGACATCGAGAGCGACGGCCACGATCTTCACGTGCCCATCCGCTCGGAGGAGCAGTGATCGTCCGTCGCCCTCCGCTCGCGTCGCGCTCGATCTCTGTGGCGACGCTCGCGCTCGTGCTGATCTCGCTGAGCTCCTCCGCGTCGGCGCAGACGCCGCCACCGGCGTGGACGGCCCCTCCGCCCAACGCGGCTCCCCCTCCGGCGCCGCCTCCGCCGCCGTTCCCTCCCAGCTTGCAGGCCGGCGGCCTCACCCCGCCGCCTTCGACGATGCCGCCGGCGCAGCCCGCCCTGGACCCGAACCAGACCGAGAAGGACCTGGACAAGGCGCGAAAAGAGGACTCGAAGCGCGGGCTCGAGTGGTTCTGGATCAACGCGGAGGGCGGCTTCTCCTACGTCGACATGCGGACCTTCGTGGTCGACGACAAGGACTTCACGTTCGGGTTCGTGCCGACCAAGGCGCTCGGCGGGACGGTCGGCGCGGGGCTCGGCGTGCGGTTCCTCTTCCTCACGCTCGGCGCGCGAGGCCGCCTCGGGCTCTTCGATCCGTGGCAGCTCTTCACCGTCGGCGGCGAGCTCGGCATCCACCTCCCGCTCGGCCGCGTGGAGCCCCACTTCGAGCTGGGCGGCGGCTACGCGGCGATCGGCAACGTGAGCGGCCTCGTGAAGGGCTCCTCCGACGCGATCTCGATCTCCGGCGCCTACGGGCGCGCCAGCCTCGGCGTCGACGTGTTCGTCACGCCCCTCTTCTCCGTGGGCGTGCTCGGCTCCGCCGACCTCCTCGCCCTCGTGCGTCCGAGGCTGAACGACACGCAGATCCAGGCCATCCAGAACGATCCGAACATCAGCGCCCTGCAAAAGTCCGCGGCGACGGGCTTCGGGACCGAGGGATCGAGCCTCGGGCTCGCCGGCGGCGTGACCGCGGTGCTCGGCCTGCACTTCTGAGCGCGCCTTGTCCGCCGCATCGATCGCCGCCCTCGCCGCTGTCGTCGCGCTGCCCGCGGCGCTCTTCGTGGTGTTCCTCTCGGGGTGGGATCACGCGCGGTACAAGCGGCGCGTCGTCCTCGCGACGCTCGGCGCCGGGTTCCTGGCCTTCGTGCCGATGCAGGTGGCGCTCACGCTGATCGAGCGGTGGACGGGCCTCGCGGCGTTCGGTCACGGCGGCGGTCTCGCGGCGTACATCTACGCGTTCCTCCTCGCGGCGCCGCTCGCGCAGGGGCTCAAGGTGCTCGCCGTGTGGCCGGCCGTGCGGATGCGCAAGGTCGAGGCGCCCATCGACGGGATCGCGTACGCCGCCGCCGCGGCGCTCGGCTTCGTCTCCGCGCAGAACGCGGTCTTCCTCTACGGCCACCAGCCGCTCTCGATCGACGCGCTCCGCGCGATCATGGCGGTGCCGGCGCACCTCTTCTTCGCGGCGGCGTGGGGGTACGCGCTCGGCCGCGAGGGCGGCAAGATCATCGCCGGCAACCGCTTCAACCTCGCGTGGCTCGCGGCGGCGGTGTTCAACGGCGTCTACGATCACATCGTCTTCGCGCAGCGCCCCGCCGCGCTGGTCGCGGCCGTCCCCATCCTCATGACGATCGGCGTGCTCGCTGTGCTGGCGGCGCGCGACCTCATCCGCCGGGGCGAGCTCGCGCGCGGCAAGCGCCGCCGCATCCTCCCGCCGATGGCGCCGCCGTCGTTGCGGAGCATGCGCGAGGCCCTCCGCCGCGCGGAGCGTCCGGTGGTCCTCTCCTGGATCCTCCTCGGCGCGCTCGTGACCGTCGGCGTGATGATCGTCGCGCTGACCGGCGCGGTGTACCTCGGCCACCGGATGGGCGTCGATTTCGCGGCCGTCGACCGCAGCGACAGCGGCGCTGCCGCGACGGGCCCGCTCGTCCTCATCGGCGGGGCGACGCTCTCCGCGTTCCCCATCGCGGGCTGGCTCGTGGCGAAGGCCTCCCGGGCGCAGAGCGTGATCGAGGTGGCGATCTCCGCGATCCTCGCGATCCTCGGCACCCTGGTGCTCCTCGGCCTCGCCGCGCCCGTGGCGGTGGTGTTCGCGATCGCGTTCGCGCCCATCGCCTTCGGCCTCGCCTGCGTGGGCGCGTGGCTCGGCCTGGGCCGCTGACCGGACCTGCGGGATTGCCGGTTTTCCTGCGGGGTCCACCGGCGGGACAACGGCTGTATACGGATCGCTGCCCGCGACGTGGAGTCCACTGCTCGGCGGCACGGCAGGGCGTGTGGCGACAGCGATCCTCGGGGCCAGCGAGCATGGCGGCGCGGCAGAGCTAGGAGCGTGGTGTGAAACA
>WBZX01002158.1_pt1 | contig 13767 bp, 13 predicted proteins | sample 5204211 | NCBI WGS metagenome assembly WBZX01 (sample SAMN12344362, study PRJNA552823) | activated sludge metagenome | biome: Activated sludge suspended growth; feature: Nitrification reactor; material: Wastewater; isolation source: activated sludge from nitrification reactor of wastewater...
AGAATGATTTTGTGTAATGGTCCCTGTTTTGTCGAATACAATGCTGTTCACCCGGGCCAGCGCTTCGATCACACTGGCGTTCTTCAGGTACAGTTTATTGCGGCCGAATATGCGCAGCATATTACCATAGGTGAAGGTGGCCGAGAGTAACAATGAACAGGGGCAGGCTACAATCAGCACCGCACTCACCGCCGGCAGGATCCGGGATGTATCATGGATCCACCAGTAGACCAATGCGCCGAGCGCAATGGAAAACAGGGCCAGGGTGAAATACCGGCTCCACGGGTGTACAAAGGATTTCTCTTCGTTCTTGCGGCTGCTGCTGAACACTTCGTTGTTCCAGAGTTTCGTGATATAGCTCTGCGAGGCTTCCTTGATCACTTCGAGTTCGATGACGCCACCGGTTTGCTTGCCCCCTGCATAGATGAGTTCGCCTTTCTTTTTTTCTACCGGTGTATTCTCCCCGCTCACAAAACTGTAATCGATCTGGGCATCGCCCTTCATCAGCACCGCGTCGGCGGGTATCATTTCTTCGTTGCGGATAACGATGCGGTCGGCCAGTTTCAACTGTGTAACCGGGATATTCTTCTCTTCGCCCTCCCGGATCACCGATACGCCCAGGGGAAAGTAAGAGCGGTAATCGCGGTCGAAGGAGAAGGAATCGTAGGTTTTATTCTGGAACCAGCGGCCCACCAGCATGAAGAAAACAATGCCGGTACCGGAATCGAGATAGCCCGCGCCGGTTCCGGATACGATCTCGTAATAACTCCTCGCAAAGGTTACGATGATGGCCAAAGCGATCGGCGCATCGATATTGAGAAAGTTCTGCCGCAAACCCTTCCAGGCCGAACTGAAGATCGATGAGGAGCTGAAGAACAAAACAGGAAGCGATAATAAAAGATTGATCCAGCTGAAGGTTTCCTTCAGTCCGGCCTCGTTGATGATCCCCGAAGAAAAATACTCCGGGAAACTCATCATCATGATATTGCCGAAGCAGAATCCCGCTACGCCGATGCGGTAGAGCTGGTTCTTATTGAAATTATTTGCCTTTTTCTCGCCACTATCGTTCAAGCTGATATAAGGCTCATACCCGATGAAGGCGAGCAGTTCCACCACTTTTCGCAGGGACACCTGCCGGGGATCGTAGGAAACGAACACCTCCTTCTGTTGAAAATTGGCCTGCGACTGCCGAATACCCGGTTCGATCTTATGAAGATTCTCGAGCAGGAAAATGCACGACGAGCAGTGCATCTGCGGAATGCTGAAACTGATATTCACCTGCTGATCGCTCCGGAACTGGGCCAGTTTCTGCAGCACCGAATCATCATCCAGGTACGCGAAGCGGCCCGAAACGAATTTACCCCGGGCTTTCAGGCCCGGGTTCTTATCGAGGTCGTAATAGGTACAGAGATTATTCTCGTTCAGGAGCAGGTACACCTGCTTGCAGCCCGTGCAGCAGAAATGCTTTTCCTCCAGCACAATGGGTTCGCTGTCGCAGACATCGCCGCAATGGTAGCAGGTATCTTGTATGGTTGTAGCTTTTTTGATCGCTTTGATTTTCCAAAAAAAAGCCGCCGCATAAGAATATGCAGCGGGTAAAATAAACAGAAACTACTGTACACTTTTGGTTGAACTGATGTTCAGCCCCGAAAATCGATGTGCAGAACCTAAGAAAAACGAGCCTGTAATCAGTGACATCGTCTTCCACATATACCCCCTGGTTCTGCCAGCAATTCCTTTAATTTCTTGCATAGCCAACGATTACAGCACAAAGATGCCGTGCCGTCACTGACTGTAAAATGACTGCTATCAAAGTAAAACATGACGTTCGTCATAAAACCGGGGAACCGGGGATCAGCCTTTTTCAAACAGCCACTTGAAGGGACGGAAGGGCCGTTCGGGCTTGAGGTTGAATTTGTGGATGGTATTGTCGCGGATGTATGCCACTGCTTCATCTACATCGTCGGTGAAGATGAACAGCTTCATATCTTCCGGAGAGATGGTGCCTTCTTTCAGCATGAGTTCGTTATGTGCCATGATATGCCTGTAGAATTCCTTGTCCATGATCACAACAGGGAACTGGCTGATCTTTTTGGTTTGAATGAGGGTAATGGCTTCAAAGTATTCGTCGAGCGTACCGAAACCACCCGGCAGTACAACAAAGGCGTAGGAATACTTGGTGAGCAGTGTTTTGCGGATGAAGAAATAGCGGATGGTCACCCATTTGTCCATGTACGGGTTGGGTTCCTGTTCGTGCGGTAGCTGGATATTGCAACCCACACTCCTTCCACCGGCTTCCCGGGCGCCCCGGTTGGCGGCTTCCATGATGCCGGGTCCGCCACCCGTCATAATCGTAAGCCCCAGTTGGGCGATGCGGGCGGAGAGTTGGCGGGCGAATTCATAATCGGGATGCCCCTCTTTGAAACGGGCCGATCCAAAAACGGTTACACAGGGCCCCACGAAGTGAAGAGCCCGGAAACCCTTGATAAATTCATACAGTACGGAAACGGTAAACTTAAATTCTTTCCAGCGGCTTTGCGGACCTTCGAGGAAGCGGATCTCTGTTTTCGACATAGCTGATAATTATTCCTTTTCAAACTTACACAATTTAAAAAGAAACAGGTCGCCGCAATCAGGCCGCGTGTTCCGCGTCGGCTACCAGCACCTCGCCATGGTGTACCAGCAGGGGTTTGATCGAATTGGCCACGATGCAATGCCGGTATGTTTTGAGCAATACTTCGTTCGCCAGGGGTATATCGGTCTCCGCGTCCACGAATATTTTGGGAAAGAGGTCGATGGTCGTGAACTCGAGATGCCCCTCGTAAAGACGAACCCGGCCGATGCTGCTGCATTTGAAATCGCATACATGCAGCTTTCGTTTGTCGGCGATGGCCAGGAAGGTGGCCATCAAGCAACTGCAGAGCGAAGCCAGGAAGAGATGCTCCGGGCTCCACTTGCCCGCCACGCCACCCGCAAACTCCGGAGGGGTTGCCACTTCAATGGTATCCGGGATATCTTTTGCCGCCAGGATACCTGTCTTCCCTTCTTTGTGATCGAGTTGCACTTCAAAGTAATATTGATGTGCTTCAGTCTTGGATAACATGGTTGCTTATTTATGTGAGATAAAAATCGGCATCCGGATATCATGGATCACCCGGTTGGCAAAACTCTTCTTGAACAACTGGGAGAACAGGGAGCGGCTGAAAGCGCCCAACACGATGTAGCCGGGCCGTTGCCTGCCGATCCAATCGGCAAAATCATTCCGGTTCACCAGTGGAAGCGACATGAGTTTGAGGTTTGGATAATGCCTCGCCACCAGTTCCGCGATCATGCTGTACTCGGGCAATTCATCCTTATGCCCCACAGCGGATAGCAATATGGTTTCGTTCCCGGCCAGTTCCGGGAGGATATAGGCGAACTGTTTGATCGCGAATACGGATGATTCGCTGCCATCATAGGTGAGGAAGTTCTGTTCGGGTTCCTTGTAATCTTCCGGGATCAGCATCACCGGGCATTCGGCTTTCTTCAATACCTCCTCGAGGTAAAAATTGGGTTGCTCACGCTGTACGTTTTCGTAGAACAGGTCGCTGCTCACGAGCAAGAGGTCGGCAAAACGGGTCTCTTCGATCAGGGAGGCGATGGCCATCATATCGGTATCCTTGTGAACCCTGTATTCGATGCCTTCATCGGCACAGGCTTCTTCAAATACCTGGATATTCGAATTCACCAGCACATCATCTTCGTTCCGCATCAGCCAGTCGGGCATCAGCGCCACGCCCTCCATTCCCGTAAATGCCAGCACTTTTGAGTAATCGACCGGGCTCAGGAATACGCCAGCCAGCAATACCTTGTTCCGGTTGTTGATGCTTTTCACAAATTCAAATGCGCCCTGCGGAAAATGTTTCCCATCAAGCGCCAGGATAATCTTTTTCATTGTGAATGGTTTTAGTGCATAACAAATCTATTCTGTTTACATCCCAAATTTACTGACTGCCAAAGGAGGCAAAAATGATCGATATCATAATACCGGTAATTGTGACTGAGGTCATAAATACCTGAACCCGCTTCCAATAGATTTACAGCATTCTTTACATCACCAAAAACACGTTTATGAAACCCATACTCATCACCGCTGCGTCTTTAACATTTCTTTTCTGTATTCCGGCCTGCCAGTCTGGAGAAAGCGCCGAAAAAACCACGTCTGCCGGCAGTACCGAAACGCCCGCACCAACCGGGCAATCGGGTGTGAAGGATGATCTTTCCGCCAAAAATGTTGTACAGGTGGCCATCGGCAGCAAAGACCATACGACCCTGGTAACGGCTGTTAAGGCCGCTGAACTGGTAGACGCACTGAGCAATGCCGGTCCGTTTTCCGTATTCGCTCCCACCAACGCGGCCTTTGATAAACTGCCCGCGGGAACAGTGGATGGATTGCTGAAACCGGAGAAGAAGGATGCGCTTACCGACATATTACAGTACCATGTTTCTGTCGGCGTATTCAAGGAAGACATGCTGCAGGACGGGCAGTCGCTGGGCCAGGTGAATGGCGGCAACATCACGATCAGCAAAAAGCCCGACGGTATCTACGTGAACGGAACGGCTAAGATCATCGCTTCGATACCCGCTTCAAATGGTATCATTCACGTGATCGACGCGGTTCTGTTACCACCGGCTAAGTAAGTAATTATATAACGATGAAAATTAAGAAGCGCAGGTAATAGCCTGCGCTTTTACGTATAAGGTATCCCGCATGCGCAATCAGAAAATCCGGCCGGCGGCCGATGCATCCAGTATTTTGATCTTCATGACCGTTGAGATGCTGAGGGCCCGTTGCTTGGCCAGTTCCGCCTTCTCACCGGTAAACAATTCATCCACCGTCTGGCAGAACAATGTTTCCCAGCGCTGAAAATGCTCATTGGTGAGGGGGAGCTTACGGCTGATATGCCGGTGCAGTTCCATGGGGTTGCCGACATAGCTCCCGGTGTAGAACAAAAGGTTCTCGAAGAAATTATACATGATGGGCAGGTGTTTCTCCCAATTCACTTTGGCCACGTCGTTGAAGATAAAACCGATGGATCCATCCTGGATCACTTTCTCGTAAAAACGGTTTACCAGCAATTCAATATCTTCTCTTGTCTCGATCTCTTTTCGCATGGTGAATAGTTTAGTGTAACAATGCATGCACCTGTTCTTTCAATGTTTCCGGGCAATGCTGCTCCAGCAGGGGAAATAGAACACGTTCTTCCGTTCGGATATGTTGCTCCAGCAACCTGCCCAGCGCATCGAGGTCCTCTTCCGGTTGCTCCATCGCTTCCAGCCCCGAAAACAGTTTATGCAGCAACGCGTGTTCTTCTTTGATCTGGCCGGCCAGTGCATCGATCTGTGGATGCAGTCCGCCCAGCGTTTTCAATACCTGTTCTTCCTTTTCAAAATGCCCGGCGATATCCTGCCTGAATTGCTGCAGTGCGTATTCCGCTTTACCGCTGGTTGTTTCGGGCAGCCCCTTATACGCGGGCGCATTCTTTTTCAGCAGTTGCGCCAGTATCAGCGACCGGTGGTGGTCTCTCGACAAGGGGGCCAATGTTTCGGATCGTTTCATATCAAAGGTCTTTACGGTTAAACCTGCGCAGGGAGAGCCAGGCGGGGATGATGATCCAGACAACCAATACCAGGAAGGATATGATGAGCCCTGTACGGGTGCCGAAGAAATCCTTGAAGATGGCGCCGGTATATCCCATCATGACCGATACGTCCATCTTGAGCAATACCAGTACCCTCGACAGGTCGATCGGGTTCAAAGCCGTCATACCGATCATGGGTTTTTCCAGCGGGTAATCGGCAAACTGGAATAAGATGAACAGTACCAGCCCGTCGAATATCACCGAGAAATAAAGCCAGAGCAGGATGGAAACGCCGATGCCCTTGGCTTTGTCGCGGGTGATCACAGCGGCCAGCATGGCGATGGCGACAAAGATCACGGAAAGGAACAAGCCCGCCCCCAGCATCATGAAACCGGTGGCGCTGGGTTCGAAAAGCAGGATCGGTATCCCGATGCCGGCAAAAAAAGATACGGCCATACTTCCGGCAAGCCCGATAAAGAGGCTCAGCCAGATCGTACGCCTGCGCAAAGGCTGGCTCACCAGTAATTCAAGGAATTCGGCGCTGTTGTATACATAGATCGCCGAAAAAAGCAGGCTTACCAGCGGAACGATGATCAGCACGATATTGAGCAGGCTCATGAGGCCCTTGGCGGAATTGTCTTCCAGGCTGAAGATGCTGCTGCCGATCAGGAACAGGAACAGGGTATAAGCCAGCATGATCCGGTTGCGGAGGATATCGATGATGACGTATTTGATGATCTTCTTCATGCGATTTTATTTTGCCAGCATCACCCGGGCAATGGCTTTTGATAATTTCTCCTCGCCTGTTTCTTCCCGGAGGGCATCCAGGTTTTTGTGAAAACAGATCTTTCCATCCTGCATGAACACCACCTGTGTTACCAGGTCGTCGAGTTCACTGAGGATATGGGAAGTGATCAGCACCAGTTTGCCTTTCGCTTTTTCGGCGATGATCTTTTCTTTCAGTATCTCGGAGGATACGGGATCGAGCCCGGCCGTTGGTTCATCGAGGATCAGCACATCGGGATCGAACAGGAATGCCAGCGAAGCGCTGACCTTCTGCCGGGTACCGCCCGAAAGGGTACGCATCCGTTTGTTCAGCATGTCGTTGAGGCCAAAGCGGCTGATCAGTTCTTCGTCGAGTTTCTTTTCGCCACGGCCGCGGATATCCTTCATCATCCCCAGCACCTGCCCGATGCTCATGTTATCCGGGTAGCGCCCTATCTGGGGCATATACCCGATCCGTGATCGGTACTGCCAGTCGTGCGTAATATTTTTTCCGTTGAAGGTGATGAAACCGCTGTTGGGTATCACCATGCCCAGGACGCATTTGATGAGGGTGGTTTTACCGCAACCGTTGGGGCCGATCAACGCGATGCATTCTCCCTTACCGCAGGTAACGGATACATCGTCGAGCACCTTCAGTTTTCCAAACCGTTTCGATACATTGCTTGCGATGATCATAAGCGTAAAGGTTTCATGCACGGATGATCGTCTTTCAGGTCTTCCGGTGTAAGCGTGGGTAATATTTTTTCTGTTTTATCGAGCAGGGTGGCCATAAGGCTTCGGAAGAGGATCATCGCCGGCGGGTTCTGCTCCACGATCAGCGCATACATGCTCACGGGCCGGTAGGGCACATCGCCCAGTTTATCCTTATCCAGGTCGTATCCTTCGTAGCGGTCCCAGTAGTTATGCCGGAAAGTATTCAGCACCAGGCTTCCGTTGGTTCCTACGTCAAAAGTGTTGGCCAGGAAATTATTTTCCTGCACATTCACTTCCATGCAGCTGGCCTGTATCTTCATGGCCCAGCCATTACCCCTGAACACATTTTTCTGCAGTTGCAGGCGGCTCACGCCTTCCATATATATACCCGTGGTATTCCGGGTGAACCGGTTGTTGGTGATCGAACTGTTGCTGATCTCTTTCAGCAATAAACCATAGGCCCCGTCGCCCCAGTTCTCTTCAAAATAATTATTCTCCATGGTCACTTCCCGGGAGAACATCACCGCCACCCCGGCGCCATTGCCCTCAAACACGTTGCTGTAATAGGCATCGTTGTTCGAGAACATGAAATGCAATCCGTACCGGATATTATCCTGTGAAATGTTCCGCCAGATGACCGAATGGGTTACAAATTCAAAATAGATCCCGTCGCGGTGGCCGCGTATGCTGTTGCCGATGATCTGCATGCTGTCGCTTTTCCAGCAATGGATACCGTTGCCACTCTCCTGCTCTTCGACGCCAAAGGCCGTAAGCTGATTATTCCGGATGACGCAGTTGATGCCGTATTGCGTATAGATGCCGAAGAATGTATCCTCGAGGATATTATTCTGCACCACCACGTTGCGCCGGTTGTATATCTTGATGCCCGCGAAGTCTTCAATGCTGGATACGCCGGAATGAATGATCCGGAATCCATCGATCAGCACGCCATCGGCTTTTACCGAAATGATTTCGTATTTATGATCGCCATCCAGCGTTGGTCTGCCCGTGCCGACCAGGTAAATGGATCGTTGTATCTGCAGGTTACCCTCGTGGTAGTGCCCGGGGCTCACCAGCACCGAATCGCCGTCGGCGGCGATTTTCAAGGCGGCCTGGATCGTTTGGCAGGACTCGTCCTTCCCCACCCGGATTGTTTTTCCAAACGAGCCGAGAAAGAAGAAAAGAAGTAGTATTATAATGAACAGTTGTTTCACTGTTTATAGAGTTCATTCCAGCGAACGGTATTACCGGGTATGATCTTCATGACCAGATCCATGCTGTCGCGGTTATCAAACGCGGCCATATTGCCGCCCATCGGACTGCGCAGTTCATCCGCCTTCAGGATAAACGAAGTACCGGCAGGTATCAATTGATGGGCACCACTGTAGTTGGTAAGGTAAATTTCTTTGACCGCTTCCTTCTCCACCGTACCCGCCTTCACAAAAGCGAGCAGGCAGTGCATATCGTCGAACTTGTATACTTTTCCTTTTTTGGTCAGCAGTTCGGCGCCAAAGCGGGCATCGGTGATCGTCATCTTGCAGAAATAACAATTATCCACGCCCGGGCTTATCGCCTGCGGTCCGCTGCTGCAGGAATTCAAAAAAACGGGCACCAGTATGGCCATGGCCAGGCCTTTGGAGATGCGGGAGGCACGCCGCCATTCCACGATGAAGCAAACGAGCAGGATGGCCCCTGCGGAAACGAATATCCATCCGCCCAGGTCGGGTATTGAATAGGCCCCGAAGTTGAGTAACTGTTTAAAGCCGATCAACGGTGGCTGGTAAGCCATGCCGGGAACGATGATGGCGGCATCCGGACTTAAATTATGACCATAGTTGTATTCCCAGCGCCAGAAATCATAAATGGCTAAAAGTCCGAAACTCACAAACAAAAAGAACAGGGCGTACATCAGTTTGCGTTTGCCGATTATACCGGTTACTACAAAGAACGCGGCGAAAAAACCGATGAGGTAAGGAAGTATGGTGAATTCGATAAAATCTTCGGTGTGCAGTGTTTTCATGCCGATATAATGATTCAGGCCATTGATGATATCGACATTGCCACCCAGTTTACCGGGATAGATCAGTAATCGCAATCCTTCGGGGTATTGCGGCGCTACCAGGTCGATGCGCCACATCGGTAAAAAGATCACGGGCACGAGGGCGAGGCCACATAAAACCAGTAAGACCCGCACCCAACTCTTCATGGAATAATTTTTCATATGAAACGATTTCAGGATAACCGAAAAAGAACAGGCTGCGTGAACAGCCTGTTCCGGTCATCGTCATTTATTTTTTAGCTGCGGAGTCGGCCGCCGGCAGGTTTTTGCCGGTGCTGAACATCAGCGGCACGTTGCTTCCGGCCGGCGATACCCGCACATATCCCTGCATCTCCTGGTGAAGGGCGCTGCAGAAATCGGTACAATACATCGGGAACATGCCTACCCGGTCGGGTACCCACTTGAGGGTTTGTGTTTCGCCCGGCATGATCAGCAGTTCGGCGTTGATCGCTCCCTTGATGGCAAAGCCGTGCGGCACATCCCAATCCTGTTCAAGGTTGGTAACATGGAAATACACTTCATCGCCCATTTTCACACCTTCAATATTATCGGGTGAGAAGTGAGAGCGGATGGATGTCATATATACATGTACTTTGTTGCCTTCGCGAACCACTTTGCTGGCGGGTTCTCCCTTGGCCACATAAGGATTGGCATTTTCATCGATCTTATAGAATTTAACCGAGCGGTTCCGGATGAGATCCGCGGGCGCAGCCTGCGCATAGTGCGGTTCGCCGATCGTCGGGAAGTCGAGTATCAGTTGCATTTTATCGCCGCTGATATCATAGAGCTGGGCGCTTTGAGCCAGTTCGGGTCCGGTTGGCAGGTAACGGTCTTTGGTAATCTTATTGTAAGCGATCATGTATTTACCGAATGGCTTCTTGCTGTCGCCGCCCGGCACGCAGAGGTGACCAACGGAATAGAAGGTTGGAACACGATCCACCACTTTCAGGTCTTTGATATTCCATTTCACCACTTCGCTGGATACGAAGAAAGAAGTATAGGCATTACCCTTTCCGTCGAACTCGGTATGCAAGGGCCCGAGGCCCGGTTTCTTCACTTCTCCATATAGCGCCGCTTCGTACTTGATCACGGGGATACCGTCGTAATCGCCGGCGAATGCCTTATCGGCAATGGCCTTCTGCATTTTGTCGAAACTGAATACAGGGATGAGTGCGGCCAGTTTACCGCTTCCCACGATGTATTCCCCGGTTGGGTCCACATCACAACCATGCGGTGATTTCGGACAAGGGATAAAATAACAGATATCTTTCAGTTCCCGTGCATCGAGCACCGTTACCTCGGTCTTTATTTCAGAAGTAGCCGTATGCGTTTTCTCGTTGTACACATTGTGCGCATACTTAACAGATTGCTTTCTTCCCTTTCCTGCTTTCAGGTATTCTTCCGCTTTCTTCCAGTTAACCGCCATGATGAAATCCTTATCCTTCTGCGAAGCGTTCACTTCCAGCAGGGTATTGGCCTGTTCGGTATTGTAACAGCTGAAGAAGAACCAGCCGTTCGATTTTCCTTTACCGGCATGGCTCAGGTCGAAGTTGACACCGGGGCAGCGCAGCTGGAAGGCGATATCCATCTTACCATCCTCTTTGCCCACACTGATGAAGCTGATGGAACCCTGGAAATTCTTTTTGTAGGTATTGATGGGCACATCGCCGTTGTTGTCATCCGCCGGTACGCTGAAACGTGTTCCGGCCACTACGTACTCGGTATTTTCGGTGATGAAGGGCGAACTGTGATTACCGCCGCTGTTGGGCAGTTCGATGATCTCGGCGGTACGGAAGGTTGCCAGGTCGATGCGTGCCACGCGGGGTGTATTGTTGGCATTGCCGAACACCCAACGTCCGTCGACCTCGCCATTGGTTTGCGAAAGTTCGGGGTGATGCAGGTCGTCCCAGGGTACAATACCATGCGAGGTATTAAGCATGGGTTTGGTTTCCTCGCTGTAGCCGTAACCTTTCTCCGGGTCTACGGAAAACACGGGGATCACGCGGAGCAGGCGGCCGCTTGGCAGGCCGTACACGCTCATTTGTCCGCTGAAACCACCCGAGACAAAATTGTAGAATTCGTCGTATTTACCGGGGGCTACATACGCTTTGGAAGCAGCGTCGGAGTTCACGGCTGAGCCGGCATTTTTGGGTTTACAGGCCTGGAGGCCGAACAGTAAACCGCATACAATGCATGCAACCGCTATGGGCTTAAAATTTTTCATGTTTATATGATTTATGCTAGGTTACTTATTTGACACCGTCGTTCTTCCGCATGAACTCGTAGAGATTCCGGGCATCGTCATCCGAAAGATTCTGGTTCGGCATGCGTACAAGGCATATTTCCAGTTGCGCCTGCGCCTTGGGATCTTTGTCCAGCATGGCATCCGTATTGGTCGTGAAATTCATGATCCACTCGGCTGTATGACGCTCCGTAACACCCAGCCAACCCGGACCAACCAGTTTCTCGCTGGTGAGTTTATGACAGCTGCTGCACTTTACGCCGAATACTTTTTCTCCCTCTGCCGCTTTCGCTACATCCAGCGTAGGGCTCACATCCACCTTGGTGAATTTTCCCTCTCCCCGCTGCGGATCATAGGATGGATTTCCATTGGAAGTGGTTGCTCCCGGTGTAGTAGCAGTTTCTGTGGTGGCCGAATTGTTTCCTGAGTTTCCGCCGCAGGCGGCGAACAGGGTGCCCAGGACTAAAAAGGCTGCGATTTTTTTCATAACTGGAAATTTTTGTTTAATATTAGGATACAAGATTACGTTTTGATTTCCTGATATTTTATGCGTCAGGTCATATCCCCGGCCAAATTTTCAGCGACCGGGCACTGTTTCCCTGGAACCCTCACTGGCAAAGGAATTGCCGAACGGATTCCTGCAAAATGACCCGCTATGATTTTAATCATAGCTCGTGCTGTCTACCATCATGCTGCTCACGCTGCCCGGAGTATAGTTTTGTTCAAATCAACTAAACTACTTTACAATGATGATCGATATTGACCTGCTGTTAGCCTGGGGAGCGGCTTATAAAAAAGTAAGCGCCGGCGAAATGATCTTCAGGGAAGGCGGCAATTGCTCTTTCTATTACCAACTGGTAAGCGGCAAAGTACGTTGGGTGAATATCAACGATGAAGGGAGGGAGTTCATCCAGACCATCATCGAACCGGGCGAATGCTTCGGCGAGCTGCCCCTCTTCGATGATGAAGCCTATGCCGCCTCGGCCATTGCCGATGAAGATTCGGTGATCATCCGCCTGCACAAAATAACCTTCCTGCAACTGATCAAAGAAAACCCCGAAATACATTTTGCCTTTTCCAAACTGCTTACGCAACGTCTCCGTTTCAAATTCCTCGTATTGAAGGAACTGGCAACCCACAACCCGGAGAGCAGCATCTCCACCCTCCTGAGTTATTTCAAGGAACACAAGAAGAATATCTGCACCAAATGCAACCGCCTCAAACTTACCCGCCAGCAGATCGCCGACATGACCGGGCTGCGGGTAGAAACCGTTATCCGCACCATGCGCAACATGCATTCGATGGGACTGCTGCGGATCGATAAGGGCAAGGTTTATTGCTGATTGTGATCGAGGTCATACCGTTGTATATTCCCTGATCTTTATTTTTGCAGCAACAAGAAATTATGGTACCGCCGGTTCATCGCTGGATTCGCATCTCCCTGTTCAATTTACTGATCGTGGCAAGCCTGGGGCTGGTGCTCCGGTATAAGATCCTCTTCCCCCTTCCGTTTATCGACCAGAAACACCTGCTGCACGGCCATTCGCATTTTGCCTTTGCCGGCTGGATATCCCAGGCCATCATGACCCTGGTGGTTATGTATTTATCCCGCCAGGCAGGCGAGATGATGTTCCGGCGTTACCGCTGGCTCCTCTATGCCAACCTCGCTACGGCCTATGCCATGCTCATCGCTTTCCCGATAGAAGGTTATGGTTTGTATTCGATCATCTTTTCCACGGCATCCATTTTCGTTTCCTACGCGTTCGCCGTATATGTATGGCGGGATCTTAATAAACTGAAAGAAAAAACACCCACGCACCTCTGGTTCAAGGCCGCTGTTTTCTTCAACGCCTTTTCATCAATCGGCGCTTTTGCCCTCGCTTTCATGATGGTGAACCGGGTGGTGTTCCAGAATGCCTACCTGGCCGCTGAATATTTTTACCTGCACTTCCAGTACAATGGCTGGTTCTTTTTCGGTTGCATGGGGTTATTGAACGAAGTGCTGCGCCGGGTGGATACCGATCCCAGGTTACTGACGCAGATGTTCTGGCTCTTTGGCGCCGCGGCCATACCCGCTTATTTTCTCTCCGCCCTGTGGATGGACCTGCCGGTATGGGTATATATACTGGTGGTGGTTTCGGCCATCGCCCAGGTATTGGGCTGGGGCAAGATGCTGGTACAGATCCGGAGGAAATGGCCGGTGCTGAAAGATACCCTGCCGCTTACCGCCAAATGGATCATGGGCTTTTCGGCGGTGGCGCTCAGCATCAAGCTGCTTTTACAACTGGGTTCCACCATTCCCTCGCTGAGCGACCTGGCCTTCGGTTTCCGCCCCATCATCATCGGGTACCTGCACCTGGTTTTGC
>WBZX01001444.1_pt2 | contig 13747 bp, 11 predicted proteins | sample 5204211 | NCBI WGS metagenome assembly WBZX01 (sample SAMN12344362, study PRJNA552823) | activated sludge metagenome | biome: Activated sludge suspended growth; feature: Nitrification reactor; material: Wastewater; isolation source: activated sludge from nitrification reactor of wastewater...
GCCATCTTCATCGCTGGTGCGGTTGGTGTATCCGATCAGTTGCTTCGAGGATCAACCGACTGGTGGCCTGTAGATGTCACCCGCAGATTGCCTTGGTTTGTTCTCGGTGCTGCACTACTCGGCGGATTCACTAATCTGTCAGGCCTCGGCTGGAAAGTCCTCAACATCACCGGTCGGTTAGCCCTCAGTGCTTTCGTTGCCTGGCAAATGACTGCTCTTGCTGAACCACGCTGGTGGTGGCTGGCTGGTACTACGTTATTACTCTTCGTCAGTTGGATGGCATTGAGTCATCCACTTCCTCTGAGTTACAGTTGGCTGGCTGTTGGCACCTGGGCCACCATCGCAGGCATCACTGGAGGTGTACTCGTCCTGAGTGGCTCGGCCAGCCTCGGCCTGGTGAGTGTCGCACTCGGAGTGTCATTGGGAGTTGTAGCGCTGCTTCAACTACGCTGGCGACACCCTGCCTGGCAGGTAGTGGCTGGCTTGTTTATCATTGCATTGTTCACGCTGGTCTTGTCTGGTCAACAATTTGCGGAGCTGCCCATCAGTAGTGGATTGTTATTGCTGGCTGCCCCGCTGACCGTATTGTGGTTGCACATTCCAAAATTGAGCACACGGTCTGTCATTACAGCTTTTATTGTCCTATTAACTGCATTGCTACTCTCAGGCGGAGCAGCCTGGTTAGCCAAGCCTATACCAACTGAAAAACCAACAAGTGAAAACTCGAACCCCTACATCGACTACTATCGCAAGTGATTGCTGGAGTACCGCCTTGAGGCGGCAAGCGATTGCGGTGGCAGGATAATGTTCCGCAAGCACTCTCACCGACAAACTGCCGTGTGAAGGCGGTATTCTAACCTACTTCGCAGGCAACGTCCCCACAAATGCGAGCGCCAGTTGTAACCACTGTTGCAGTTCCACATCTTCATCAAGATGCTTCTCGCGAATGGTTACCCAGCCTTTCAGGGGCTTGCCGGTAATGTCGAACACCTTCACATGAGGCTGCTCGATCGCAACTGCTGCCTGATCAGCGCCGAGTCGTAAGATAAGCGTGTCGTGCCTCACCCCGACCAGCATATTCCCCTGATAAAGCGTACCTAGCCCACCAAACATCTTCTTCTCCACGATGTGTGGTGTGCGTTCCAGCATCTCACGGACTCGGCAGGCCAGGGATTCGCTGTATGCCATACTCCAGCACCGCTCTGGAAAGATGCTATGTTAGTGGGATGAGAGTGTACCAGCGCTTATGAGCAATCAGCCACATAAAACTATCGGTCGTTTCCAACTTCGGTCTGAACTGGGTCGTGGTGCGTTCGGAACTGTCTATCTGGCCTTCGATCCCACGCTGACCCGCGAAGTCGCGCTCAAGATTCCAACTCGATTTGCCCGCCGAGGTGATCTGGGCCGTCGATTCCTTCGCGAAGCCCAGGCTGCTGCCAAGCTGCGCCATCCACACCTGGTACCAGTCTACGAGGCTGGCCTGGCGGACGAGACATTGTTCATTGCTTCCGAGTATGTTGCTGGACGATCACTCGTCGAAGAATGCAAGCACCACTGGCCGACCACCAGACAGTCGGTCGAATGGGTCCTGGAGATTGCCAACGCCCTGATCTACGCTCATCAGGAAGGTATTATCCATCGTGATATCAAGCCAAGCAACATACTTATTGATGAAGAAGGCTCCGCCCGACTGACTGACTTCGGTCTGGCCAAGAATATGAGCGAACTCGAACCCGAATGGGTGCGTGCTGCAGCTCGTCAACATGGAGCCAGCGAAAAGCTCTCTCGAGATGGTGTGGTACTGGGCACTCCGGCCTACATGGCACCAGAACAAGCTTCAGGCAAAGCCAGCCTCACCGGACCTCTCAGCGATCAGTACAGTTTGGGGGTGGTTCTCTATGAACTGCTGGCTGGACGAGTGCCGTTCAAAGGCACGCTGTCTCAATTACTATCAAGCGTACGAAACCCTGAGATCAAAGCTCCATCTCCCAGAAGGTTCAACAATCGCGTGCCAGCCGACCTGGCTGCCATTGCCATGCGTGCAATGCAGAAGCATCCACGCCGACGTTATCTTAGCATGACGGAATTCGCCACCGATCTCCAGCGCTGGCTTCACCGCATGCCAGTCTCCGTCCGGAAGCGTGGCTGGTACGAAAATGGCCTGCGACGAGTTGGGAACTGGTGGCGTACGCAGCCCGCACTCTGGGCCACGATTCTGACTTTTCTCTTCTGTGCCTCGCTCGCAGCCCTCACCAAAGGCTGGCTCTGGAAATGGGCACTTTAACCAACGATCTGTTCACCTGCTCGCACTTTGCGACGGCGCTGTAGATAAACCATCCCACCAACACCAGCAGTGACAACACCCAGCAATGCCCACGTACCGGGTTCGGGCACAGATGACAGATTCAAGCTGAACACGAACAGACCATTCTGCCGATCACCTGCGATAATCGTACCACTATCGAAGTAAGGGTAACTGCCCCACTGGCCGTTGAAACTGCGTTCCGCGTCATCAGCAGGATAGGTATCGAACCAGGCCAGTTCGCTCATCTGAGGGCCATTGGCATTAGCCAGATCGTCTATGCGAAGTACTCGCAGGCCACGGGTATAGTTGGACGAAAATACCAGCAAACCGTAGATCGGGTCTTCCTTGATAAACAGATTGTGATCAATGACTCCATTGTTGTTCGGATGCGTCCAACCACCTTTGTAAACAGGATTGAGAAGGTCAGAGACATCGTAGATGTGCGTCTTGGTAATGCTCTGGCCGTAGTATTCATCTAACTCATCGTTCACCAGGAAGTAACGCTGATCAGGTGTGAGCCAGCCCTGGTGGATGTAACGTGCATTGGGATGGGTTGCCATCCCCAGTGAAGTAATAGCTGACTTGTTGGTGACATCGAGAATCTGGACAAAGTCATCATTGATGTTGTTCGACGTTTTAGAGTTGGCAGCAAACAGAATCTCGCGGCCCTGGTAAGCAGTCGTTGGCCCGTTGTACATAACCACCTGACCATCATGGATGTAGTTGGAACCCGCGTAACCACCAGCATAAACCGGTGCCGTAGGGTTACGAATATCCACGACATGCACGCCACCACTATTGGTGTTTGTGCCAAAAACATAACTGTAACCGCTTGCTTCGTTGATGAAGATGGTATGCCCATTCTGAAATGCGTTAGCCTGGTTACCTGCATAGTACCGAGTATCAGCGGTAAAGGTGATTGGTGTGCCTGCATAGCTTCGCAGCCGGGTGAGGTCAAAAACCTGCATACCATGATTGCCATTCCCATCGGAAACAATGTAAGCGTAGTTCTGATAGGTCTTGAGTTCTCGCCAGGCACTAGCCCCGGTAGCTGTAGGCAGATTCCCCACAACCACTGGATTATTGGGGACGGTGACATTCACAAACGCTGTTCGGTTTGAAAGACCAAAGAGTGCGTATTCCTGAGGCCCTCGCGGATCGGTTCGATCAGTCCATCCCCAGATAGCACTTCCGAGAGCCGCAGTCGGCGACCCCATATCAGCAAGGGGAACACGTCCTTCGAGTGTAACACCGAAACCGGAAAACCCCAAGCTTGCACCAAACTCAGGAGGAGTATAACCATTACTCCCACTATGGCCACACATACAACCCGGACCGCAGTTACATTGCGATCCGCAGCCGCATTGAGCATAAGCGATGATGGGGAGATTCGTTAACAGGACGAAGGCAACAAGGCATCGATACATGGTGTCATCCGGTTGCGGAGTAGCATAGAATTGCATTAATAACAGGGTCAAAATGTCGATGCAATGAGCTATTCATCATTTCCTCAGAAATAGTGGCGTGAGCCTATTTTTCAGGCGATAGCTTCCTCTCTTGACAGTTACCCCAAAATGTTGGTTAATCACCCTATCTTGAAGGCAAGGACGCCTATGAAAACGCTCGCTGTCATCCCCGCACGCTATGCTTCATCACGCCTGCCAGCTAAACCGCTGCTGCGTGCAACGGGCAAATACCTCATCGAACATGTCTATGAGCGGGCAGCATCCTGTAGAAACATCGATCAGGTCATCGTCGCTACCGATGATGCTCGTATTGAATCAGCTGTGAGATCTTTCGGCGGCCAGGTGATGATGACCTCGCCCGATCACATCAGTGGAACAGATCGTGTCGCTGAAGTGGCCCAACAACACGAGGCTGATATTGTCGTCAACCTGCAAGGCGATGAACCACTCATCGAACCAGATTCCCTCGACTTCGTTGCTGATCTTCTCATCCGCCATCAGCAGGCATCGATGGCAACGCTGGCCACTCCTCTGCAATCGATCGAACAGTACCAGAACCCGAACTGTGTGAAAGTCGTGGTTGGGGACCTTGGCCAGGCACTCTATTTCAGCCGCAGCCCTATTCCCTTTGTTCGCGATGGTGCACCAGCACTGGCCCATGAACCGTTTCAGTTCTTCCTGCACATCGGCCTCTATGCGTATCGTCGTGAATTCCTTCTGAAGTTAGCTCAGTCTCCACCAAGTGCACTGGAGCAGTTGGAAAAGCTCGAACAACTTCGCGTCCTCAGCATGGGACAACGGATTCAGGTCGGCATGGTCGCTCATGCTACCGCAGGTGTGGATACACCTGAAGACTATGCCCGCTTCGTGGCAGAGTGGCAACGACTGAACCCTTCCGAACGCAAACAGGCTGCATAGTAGTATTCACCTGAGCGGTGTTGTATCTTGAGGGTGTCACTCTCCTTCGAGATTCAATATGAAGCTCACCTTTCTCGGCGCTGCTGGCGAAGTCACTGGCTCATCGTATCTGGTGGAAACTGCCCGTAGCCGTGTCCTGATTGACTGTGGCATCTTCCAGGGCATCGATTCCGATGGCAAGAATTTCATCCCCAAGCAGATGCAAAGCGAACGACTCGATGCAGTCGTCTTAACCCATGCCCACAATGATCACGTCGGCCGGCTGCCTCTGTTGTACAAAGCCAAGTGCAATGCCCCGATCTTCGCCAACTCCGCCACGCGGGATATGGCTTCGCTGATCTTGCTGGATGCAGCCAAGGTGCAAGCTCAGGATGCCGAGCGTACCAACCGCAAGCGAGTGCGACGAGGCGATCAACTCGAACAGCCTCTGTATACCAGTGATGATGTCGTTCGCACGCTGTCTTTCTTCAAATCACTCGAATATGGTGTGAAACAGGAAGTCGCTGAAGGCATCAGTGCCCGCCTTGTCGATGCAGGCCACATGCTAGGCTCCAGTAGCATTGAACTGTCCGTCACTGAGAATGGCAGCACTAAAGTGCTTGCCTTCTCTGGTGATATCGGCCCACGCGGGGCACCGTTCCTGCGTGATCCTCAACCCATACCCCATGCCGATCTCGTCGTGCTGGAATCCACCTACGGCGACCGCGACCATCGACCGCTGAACGAAACCCTCATTGAGTTCCGCCGTATTGTTCTGGAGGCACAACAGAACAAAGGCGTGATCCTCGTCCCCGTCTTCGCGGTCGGCCGTGCGCAACAGATGATCTATCATCTGGCTGCACTCTTCCGCAATAAGGAAGTCCCACCGTTCCCCATGTTTCTCGACAGCCCGATGGCTATCGATGCTGTAGAGATCTACCGCAAGCATACGAGCCTCTTCGACGAGGAAGCGCTGGCATTGAAAAAGAGTGGTCAACTGGATCACGACTTCAGCCGGGTGTCGGTCAGCGAAACCGCTGACGACTCTCGCAAGCTGAACGATATGGAAGGGCCAATGCTCATCATGGCTGGTTCAGGCATGTGCAACGCTGGTCGCATTCTGCACCACCTGAAACACCGTCTCTGGCAGCCTGATACCTATGTCACGATTGTTGGCTACCAGGGCGAAGGCACACTAGGCCGCCAACTGGTGGATGGTCGCAAGAACGTAGTCATTTATGGCGAGTCTATTCAGGTCCGTGCGAAGATTCGCACCCTCGGCGGTTTCAGCGCTCATGCTGGCCAAACCGAACTGGTTCAATGGTTCCAACCCCTCTCAGGATCCAAACCGCGTACCATACTAACGCACGGTGAAGATAAACAACGCTCGATCCTGCAAGGTGTCATGGAGCAGAAGTATGGTGTGAAGCCATCCACACCGCATTTGTTTGAGGAGATTGTGCTCTAAGCCGCAAGCAAGTTCACAAACGCCGCCAGCCACGCGGGATGTGCCGGCCAGGCTGGTGCGGTCACCAGGTTACCATCCACGTGGGCCTGATCTATGGATACTTCCTCGAAAATGCCACCAGCCTGGGTGATCTCAGGCGCACAAGCAGGATACGCTGAACAATGTCGGCCATGAAGCACATTAGCAGCGGTCAGTATCTGCAAGCCATGACAGATAGCTGCGATGGGCTTCTTGCTATCGAAGAAGTGTCTGACCATCTGCAATACTTGTGGATTCAGTCGCAGATATTCCGGTGCTCTTCCTCCGGGCACCACCAGGGCATCGTAGCTACCTGGCTGCACCTCATCAAAGCTGGCATTCAAGGTAAACCGATGCCCAGGCTTCTCTGAATAAGTCTGATCACCTTCAAAATCATGGATAGCAGTCCGAATAGTATCGCCTGCTTTCCTGTTCGGACAGACCGCATGCACAGTATGCCCAAGCATCTGTAGCGCCTGAAAGGGCACCATCACTTCATAATCTTCAGCAAAATCGCCGGTGATAAGCAGGATGCGTTTGGACATGGTGTGTTCCTTAATTAAGTAGAGACTTAAGTACCTCGAGTGTGGCCCCATAGATCAATGTGCAGTCGCGGGCCAAAGCGATACCCCTTCTGCTTACAAATCTCTGCAATCCAGCGACCTTTCTGTGCCAGCGTGGCAATATCCACCGCTTGAGGCATCAGGAACAGCCGCTCCTTCGGCACTACAGGCAGTTGGGCAAGGATTGCCTGAACTTCATCGATATCGCCAGGTTGATCAATCACCCATTTGAACTGACACTCGTAGTTGTCGAGGAACTGCCTGATGACCGGTATGTTGATTCGATCTCGTTCGTGTCGTTCCGCCCAACCTGTGCCTGCTGCTGGGGTCGAGTTCGACAACTTCGGGCTTAAGCTGATAAGATCCGCTTGGATGGGCTTAAACACTGTCGCTGCGGTTTCAATCGTGATGTGATGCTGCTCCGTTTTCAGGAGCTTGCACAGTTCGTCAATCTGTGGAGCGATCATCGGTTCACCACCGGTTACTACCGCATGGCTACATCGAAAACCTGCTACCTGCATCATTACCGTTTGTAGTTCGAGGTTCTCCCCCTCAGGATTCCAACTCGTATACGGAGTATCGCAGAAGTGGCAGCGAAGATTGCAGCCACTGGTGCGCACGAAGACAGAAGGCATGCCCATCAGCATGCCTTCGCCCTGCACAGAATGGAAGATTTCCGCGATTCGCATTCGGACTGTTACACTCCCATGACATTATATCCACAGTCCACATAGAGCACGTGACCAGTAATGCCCGACGAGAGTGGACTGCACAGGAACAACGTGGCCTCCGCTACCTCTTCCGCCGTCACACCACGGGGCAGGGGGCTCTTGTCCGCAGCATGCTGGATCATCTGTTCGATGTCACCAATGCCCTTCGCTGCTCGCGATGCATACGGTCCAGCCGAGATGGTATTCACCCGAATCTGGTCTTTACCATAGTTGTAGGCCAACTGCTTGGTATCAATCTGCAAAGCAGCCTTGGCGGTTGACATGCCACCGCCATAGTGAGGAACTACACGATCTCCACCAAGGTAAGTGAGCGACACCACCGAGCCACCCTGCTTCATCAGGGGCGATACCGACCGCAAGAGTGCTGTCAACGAATAGGCACTGATCGACAGCGCCTGCAGATAGGCAGCCCGGCTCGTATCCTTCTGGGTCTTCTTCACTTCGGAGCTGAAGGCCACGGAGTGAATTACATAGTCAATCTGCGGAAAGTCTGCTGCCAGCTTGTCGTGCAGGCCCTGCAAACTGAAATCGCCATGTTTAACATATCGACGGTCAGACTTCGTCTTCTCATCTACATCAGCCATGGTGTCATAGCTGACATCGCATGGAATAACTTTCTCTACATTGAGTGAACCTTTACTGTACGGTAGAATTCTTGCCTCAGCATCCTGGTCGTTGCTCAGGAACATCTCGACAATGCCAGTAACACGTGGATGTACCGCAAAAATGAGCTTGGCACCCGCAGCCTGCAGCGTTTTGGCGATGCTCCAGGCAAAGCTCTCGTTATCGGATACACCGGTCACAAGTGCAACCTTGCCTGACAAATCGATGGGAATCATGAAACCAGTCCTTGCCTGAGGGCTAAATACGTAATGTAAATATATAATTGTACGTGATGTTGGCACGCGCTGGTCGTTCTGGAGCCTGTGGCGATGGCGGATGGACCCTCAAAACCCGAAATGCAAGTGGCGATCGGTATCGTCCGCTGGGAAGATCAATTCCTCGTCGGTTCACGACGCGAAGATCAGACCTGGCCCGGACGGGACGAATTTCCCGGCGGCAAAGTCGAATATGGCGAAACTATCGACCAAGCCGTCTGGCGTGAAGTCCGTGAAGAAACAGGCATCGATATCCGCCTCATGGGTTGGCGGCGCGAGGTCATCATCCCCGCAGGTCACAAGAACCTCAAGCTCGTCTTCGTTCTCTGCGAACCTATTGAAGAGATCGAACCCGATGCCCCCTTCCGGTGGATAAAACGATCTGACCTGCTCAAACTCGAATTCCCACCAGCTAACATGCCGATCCTGCAGGAACTCATTAACCGGGGTGATGAAGAAGTCAAATAACTGCTAGATCTTGAAACAACAAGGGCAACGTCAAAGAAGACGTTGCCCTTGTACTTTGATGAACTGTTAATTAGCGTCGTTTTACTTTTTTACCGGCATCTTTCATCAACTGCTGACGACGACGATAGTACCACCCGGTTAGCGTCACAGAGCCAACACCAATCATCGCCCACGTCGCGGGTTCAGGCACCGCAGACAGGGAGATGGTTCCGTTGAATCCAGTGAAGGCAACTTCATTGAATTGATCATCGTTCACACTGGTGGTTGGGAACACAGCCAGCGACACTGTCGTTTGATTAGCGGCATTGGAAGCTACATCAAAGGTGATCAATCCCAGGCCAAAGGTCTGGTTAGGATTGATCACAATGCCACCGTTCTGAGCATAAAAGTCGGAAGCAATAAACGATTGATTGGGAAAGCTATCGGTCGTGAATGGCGGAGAAGTCTCACCTGCAAAGAGATAGCCATTCAACACAGTGTTGATGCTGGCAGCAGTGAAGGTGATCCCCGAAGCGCCAGGCACTGATAGCCCGAATGAGAAACCACTGATAGGCACACTGGCAGTGCTTCCCACGTTGGTAATACTTACTTCAAAGGTGTTACCCGTAGATGGCGCACCTACTGTGGCGCTGCCAACAATGATCTGAAGATCAGCCTGGGCATAGGACAAGCTGAAACAGAGTAAACTGACCATGAGTGTCAGTAGTGTCTTGCGTAAGAACTGCATCTATCTCTCCGATACTAGTGAGGCTGTGAAAGATGGAGATAATGTGATGAATACACTTTTTCCGTATTCATCACAAGTGATGACTAGGCTGGCAGCACCGCGCCAATTCGACCTCGGGCAATCTGGAAGTCAACGGCATTGACAACACCGTCACCATTGAGATCAGCAAAGCTGTTGTACGGTCCGGCATTGCGAATCAGGTTATTGATGAATGCCGCGTCAGCAGAACTCACAAAGCCATCTCCATTCACATCGCCATAGAGCACATTGAAGTTCTGAGAGAAGTTCGTGCCCGACCCCAGCAGGTTGCCTGCGGTATCCAGCACGGCATCATTCCCACTGCCCCGAAGTTCACTGAAAACTCGATCAGCGGTCATGCTGTTCTGGAAAGTCCAGCGAAGTGTATTCGTACCAGCCCCGCTGAAACTGGAAATCGGCAAACTGCCATTCGTACGCAGCAACGAGTTGATGTTGCCACCCACGGATTCGCTGAAGACTGCTTCGATACCCGTGATCTGCCAAGGCACCGTGAAGCGACTGCTGCCGATGAGGTTATAGGCCAGATTGTTACCGTAGATCAATCGATAGGCGGTAACCGCAGGCGCTGTCTTATCAATGTCGTAGGTTTCACCTGCAACTACACCACCGGTAAGTGCATTGAATGCCAGATCGGTGATTCCTGTATTGGTTTCCTGATTGAGCCGTAACGTACCATCACCAGTGCCTGTGTTGACAGTCACCGTGTAGGTATTGCCTGAGCCAACCACCGAAGTGATGCTGGCACCAGCCAGACCAACGGTAGTCAGACTGAAGTTACCGGCCCCAACTCCCACGACTGATTCTGTATAGGTAACCGTAAACTGTACGCTGGCTGCATTCGTTGGATTACTGTTGGCGCGAACAATGGAACTGACTGCTGGCGCCACAGCATCAGCTTGCAGACCAAAGCCGTAACCAAACAGCGATTGACCAGCAGTGATAGTACCGTTCAGGCCATTGCCATAACTCGGGCTGATAGGCAGCCACCCAGGCTGCTGCACTTGACGGATCAGGAAGTTGCCGGCAGCCATGGAACCCAGCACCCAGCTACCACTGCTGTTGCTAAGAGCTGTTGGCTCTGCAGTGGTATCGGTAATGGTGATCGTCCAATCCTGAACAGTACAGACATCACCACCAGCCATGTCACGCGCCTGAAGCTTCCAGGTTCCGTTAGGCACCTGGCCATTGAAGGCACTAAGAAGCTGTTCTGGACGGTAGCTTCCGGTAAATGGAGAGGTGCCCGTAGAGATTGCTACAGCAGCCTGATCATCCAAAGTCGTCGAAACAAAGTTGTCCCCGCTACCACCACGTCGAGTGATTAAATTGACAGTGGTAACGTCATCGGGGCCAACGAGTCGGAACTCCATATCGCCAGTGTATGTCTGCGTTGCATTGAATGTCACATTGACATCGAGGATAGTTCCCGTCAATCCAGAAACAACCAGAGGAACAGTAGTCCAGGCTGTATTGTTATCGGGTACATTGACATTGACGGGACCTGTTGAAGTGTTCGCAATACCAGCGTCATAGATGCCATTCAGATTGGCATCAAGGTAGACTCGCCAGTTCGGCAATCCTGGCTCGGCCCCACCCTGGCTACCATTGCCGTTCTGATCGTCGTAGGCATTGCCATAGACGGCATTCTGCTGGGCCAGGCCAAAGTTCAGGTTGTCAATAAACCCGTTAGCTGGAAGGTTGGGGCTATATGACGAAGTTGTGGTGTAGTTGTGACCAGCTGGAGTATCCAGCTTCACATTGTAAGTACCAGCCGTTAGTGCGAAGAAACGGAAGTAGCCATTGGCATCAGTAAAGACATTGGTTTCTGGCGAACCAATGACGATGGACCAGTTTTGCAGCACTCCCGTGTCGCTGCCAGCAGTATCACGAACCTGCAGTGTCCAGACACCATCGCCTGCAATGCCATTGAAAGCACTGAGAGGCTGCTCAGGGCGGAAGCTACCAGTAAATGGTGCTGCACCAGCACTGATGGCTGTTGCGGCCTGATCATCCAATACAGTGTTGACGAAATTATCTCCACTACCTCCACGATTGGTAATCAGGTTGACTATCGTGCCATTAGGACCGAGCAGCCTGAACTGAAAATCTCCTGCCCAGGTTTGGGTTGCATTGATGAGTACATTGACATCACCCACTACACCTGTCCCGGAGACAGTAATCGCAGAACTGGTCCAATTGGTGTTGTTATCGGGCACATTGAGGTTAACAGTACCCGAAGCAAAGGTCTGTGCATTGTTGTCAAACACACCATTGTTGTTGCCATCCAAATAGACCCTCTGATTGGCAAAGCTCGACTCACCAGCATTGAAAGCGCCATTTCCATTCACATCATGGAACACGGTTCCAGCCAGGCTGGGTGCATTGATAGTGAAGGTTCGAGTGTAGGCATCACCAGCCACACCGTTCCCATTCCCATCCAGTTCAGTACCAAACGGGTCTTTCAAACCTCCTGAACCTGATAGCGCCGAGAAGCGGTAGGTATCAGGGGTCATCGTCCCATTGATCGTGAAGCTGAACCGGTTCGTACCAATCTTGTAGTTGAACCCGCTCGGCAAGCTGATCGGAATCAGCACATCATCCCCAGTGTTGAACGTGTTGTCTGCACCATCACCACGTAACTCGAATTGACTTGCGGTGACGCTGGCAGGATCCAGAACATTCCTGAAATCGAGGTCAAAGCTCGTTGGTGGAGTGTTGACCCCAGCACCTTCTGCAGGCAGACCGGACAACCGCTTGACACGTGGTCCATTGAGGGTGAACAGGTCAGCACGTGAAGCCTTGTAGGAGTTGACACGTCCACCACCCAGCTCATTCTCAATACCTGAATTCTGGGCGCTGATATCATCAGCAAGCCCCACCATGCGGGCGATCACTTGGTCACGTGTCCATGTAGGGTTCTGTGACCAGACCAGCATCGCTACTCCAGCGGCATTGGGTGTAGCCATACTAGTGCCATCAAAGAATTCGTAATCAAACTGGGTACCACTGTTGGAAGTTACCGTCGAAAGGATACCACTACCTGGTGCACTTAAATCTGCTCCATAGCCATAGTTGCTGAAATCACTCTTGGCGTCGGTAGCAGTCGTGCTGACGATAAAAATGGCCTGATCGAACACTTGTCGCGGGGGATTCAGTTCCCCGTTATTACCAGCCGAGTTGAAGAGCAGGGCACCACTGTTGTAGGCCGCTGTGAGTGCTGCATCGACAGTAGCATTGCCAACCCAGCCATCGAAGTTATAGCTGGCATTGAAGATCTTGATGCCATTCGCAATGCCATACGCGTAACTATTTGCCACCATGGAGGCAGTCCAGGTAGCCCCATCATACCAACGAACCGGCACAATGGTGCCATTCCCAGCCACACCCGCTATGCCCACAAAGTTGTCAGTTCGACCAGCTGCAATGCCAGCAACGTGAGTGCCATGGGTATCACTGCCTACTGGATTGGGATTGTTATCACCACTGGAAAAATCCCAGCCCATGCGGTCATCGATATAGCCATTGTTGTCATCATCAACTCCATTATCAAAAGTGCTTTCACCGGAATTGACCCAGATATTGGCATTGAGATCGGGGTGATTGACGGCTACACCATCATCCAACACCGCAACTCGAACCGAAGGAGAACCGAGCGAAGTATCCCATGCCAGATCGTTCTGCATCAGAGAATGATGGTACTGACTGATATAATCGGGATCGTTGGGGAAGTAATCACGCGGGTCCGCACCCTGGTAAATGTAGTTGGGTTCTACCCATTGCACATCTTTGAAAGTGCCAAGGTATGCAACGGCCTGCTTGGGAGTGGTACCTGCAGCGAGACTCACCTCTAACAGACTGGAGTTGTTGTAGCTCAATATCTGCTTGGAAGTGGCCCAGTTAAAGTTCACAGAACTTCGTTCGGAACTTACCGCATTCTTCAAAATGCTCAGACCATTCACACCCTGCACTTGCACCATTACTTCAGTACTGGTGTAGAGCGGGCGCTGTTCTTGAGGCTTATCAAGAGCAGGAGTGAAACCAGGAGGTAACTCCAGATTGCGAGACCCGGCAGGAACCGTACGGTCTTCAAGATATTCAAGATGGAGTGGAAAATAGCGACGGGTATTCCTGGTCATGAAAAGAACCTCATGTTGGTGTGGCAACAGATGAGAGGATTCCAATATACCGAT
>WBZX01002163.1_pt1 | contig 13747 bp, 13 predicted proteins | sample 5204211 | NCBI WGS metagenome assembly WBZX01 (sample SAMN12344362, study PRJNA552823) | activated sludge metagenome | biome: Activated sludge suspended growth; feature: Nitrification reactor; material: Wastewater; isolation source: activated sludge from nitrification reactor of wastewater...
GCAGGGCGACACCTCGCTGCTCAGGCCGGCGGGCGACCCGGCAGCTTCGCGGGCTCCGGAGTGCGACAACCCGCTCGACCGCAACCTCGCGCTGGCGCAACGCCTCGCCGTCCAGGGCACGCCCACCCTGGTCTGGGCGGATGGCACTCGAACCGACGGCTACGTCGACCGGACCGTGATGCTCGCGCGCCTCCAGCAGGTGTCGAAGGTGGCGGGGGGCAAGCCATGAAGAAGCCCGCCTTCGTGTTCCACGCAGCTCCGACATCGCGTGCTGCCCCAGCCACCGGATTGGCCGCGGCGTCGGTGCTGCTGGCCTGGATGCTGAGCGGCTGCATGAGCATGAGTGGTCTCAGCGGCAGCTCCAGCTATGCCTGCAAGGCCCCGGACGGCGTGACCTGCGACTCCGTCTCCGGCACCTACGCCAATGCCGTGCAGAACAACCTGCCGAGTCAGCGGCGAACGGCCGGTGCCAGCCCAGGCACGCCGCAAGCTCCGCGCGCGACGGAGGGCATCGCCGGCGCATCCGCAGCGGGCGCTGCAGGCGCGGCAGCCTCCCGCATCGCCGTCTCACCAACGGCGCCGCCCGCGCCCACGGCCATGCCGCTCCGGTCCTCGGCCCGCATCCTGCGGCTGTGGTTCAAGCCCTGGGAAGACGCCGACCGCGACCTCCACGACCAGGGCTACGTCTACGTCCGGGTCGACGACGGCCAGTGGCTCGTCGAGCACGCCCAACGGCAGATCCGCGGTGCCTACGCACCGCTGCGGCCTCCGCAGCCCGCATCCGCACGTCCTGCAGGCGGCGCCACCGAGTCGCGCGACCTCAGGACATCGAACCAGTCCGGCCGGACAGATCAACCGAGTGGTTCGCTGTCGCTGCCCGGCCTGACACCTCCGGCGGGCCGGCCGCAGATGCCCGTCGATCCTCGTGGCAACGAACCCAACGACTGACCTGACACCTCCTCCGGCCATCCCTGCGAGGCACGCTCCATGCCCACTCCGTTCGCCCCGACCGCTTCGACCCGATCCGCAGCCCCCGCCGGCGGAAGCCGCCCCGGCCACGGCACCCTCAGCTGGCTGGGCCTTGGCTCACCTCCGGACACGCCTGCCGAACAGTTCGCGTCCTGGCTGCCCTACTCGGCCTACCTCGCCGACGAGAAGCTCTTCGTCAACCGCGACAGCCTGGGCTTCATGCTCGAGCTGATGCCGCAGTCGGGTGCCGACGACCGCATGGCCGAGGTGCTGATCTCGCTGTACTCGACCTGCCCACCAGCCACCGGGATCCAGTTCCATCTGTTTGCATCACCGCACATCCGCGAGCAGCTGCGCCGCTATGCCAACCTGCGCGTCGAGGATGCCGACCAGGCCGACAAGGCCAAGCACTGGGGTCGCCCGGCGCGCAACGACAACCTGTTCCACCGCCTTGCGCGGCAGCGTGTGGGGCACCTGCTGCACGGCGCGCAGCAGTCGCTGACCACCGGCTTCCACTACACGATCCGCGACTTCCGGCTGATGATGAGCGTGTCGGTGCCCGGCGGCGTGGAACAGGCCGGCGACCTGACCCGGCGCGACGAACTGGTCGCGCTGCGCGAGTCCATGGCGTCCACGCTGCGCTCGGCGTCGCTGCCCAGCCGTGTCTGCGACGCCGCGGACCTGATCAACTGGTGTGCGCTGTTCACCAACCCGGACCGGGTCTCCCAAACCGACGCCCCCAACCTTCACTACGACGACGGCCGCGAGATCCGCGACCAGATCGTCGACTTCGACACCATCCAGGATCCTCACCCCGCCGGCCTGACCCTCTGGAAAGAAGGTCAGGCAGAGGGCCGAGGGGGATCGCTGGAAGCACGCTTCTACTCGATCAAGTCCTTCCCCGAGCGCTTCGCGCTGTGGCAGATGGGCTCGCTGATCGGCGACCTGATGCAGCCGGCGCTGCAGTACAGCGCCCCGTTCCTGCTGACCATGGGCGTGCACGTGCTCGACCCCAACGTCATGAAGTCCGTGGTCACGGCCAACCACGTGCGCGCGACCCAGAACGCGCGCAGCAAGATGGCCGAGGTGATGCCCGATGTGGGCAAGAAGCTGCAGGACTGGACGGCGGCGGCCAACGCCATCGACGTGGGCAGCAGCCTGGTGAGCCTGTACCACCAGCTCGCGATCTTCTCGCCGCCCGAGAAGGCCGTGTCCGCCCAGGAGACCGCCAACGCGATCTGGCGCGGCCGGGGCTTCCAGCTCAACGCCGATGTCTACATGCACCGTCAGGCGCTGCTGGCCAGCTTGCCCATGACGCTGTCGGAGGCCTTCCACAAGGACCTGGCCAAGATGCGCCGCGTCTCGCGCAAGACGATGGCCAATGCCATCCATCTGGCGCCGCTGATCGCCGAGTGGCGCGGCACGCGCACGCCGGCCCTGGTCTTCGGGGGCCGGCGCGGCCAGCTGATGACGCTGGACATCTTCGACAACGACCTGGGCAACTACAACTTCGCGATCATCGGCGCGCCCGGTTCCGGCAAGTCGGTGCTGATGAACGAGATGGCGTGGTCCTACCGGGCCATCGACGCCAAGGTGTGGATGCTCGACCTCGGCCGGTCCTTCGAGAAGCTGTGCCGCAAGGCCAAGGGCACGTACATCGAGTTCCGGCCCGACGTCGACATCTGCCTCAACCCTTTCACGCACATCGTCGACATCAACGAGGACATCGACATGCTGGTGCCGGCCATCTCCAAGATGGCCTCGATGTCCCGGCCGCTGGACGAGGTCCAGTACAAGGCCATCTCGGCGATGGTCATCAAGCTGTTCCGCGAGCACGGCAACGCGCTCACGGTGACCGCGCTTCGCGACGCCTTCAAGGCCGGCACCATCGAGGAGCTGGGCGTTCGCGAGGACCCTCGCATCCGGGACCTGGCCGTGATGCTGAACCCCTACGCCCGGGGCGGCCAGTACGAGCGCTTCTTCGAGGGGCGCAACAACATCGACTTCGGCAACGACTTCGTCGTCATCGAGAACGAGGAGCTGAAGCGCAGGCCCGACCTGCATGCGGTCGTCAACATCCTGCTGCTGCACCAGATCACCGGCGAGATGTACCTGACGCGCAACCGGCGCAAGGTGCTCTTCATCGACGAGCTCAAGCAGCAGCTGGGCGACATCGGCGCCGACGACCCCGTGAAGGCGGCCGTGGTCGAGGAAGCTGCGCGTCGTGCACGCAAGTACGGCGGATCGCTCGGCACGGCCACGCAGAGTGCCGACGACTACTACGGATCGGCCCAGATGGAGGCGGCCTTCAACTGCTCGGACTGGGTGTTCCTGCTGCGGCAGAAGCCCGAGTCGATAGAGATGCTCGACCGCAAGGGGCGGCTGTCGATGGACGAGCCCAAGAAGCGGCTGCTCAACTCGCTGCGCACGGAGCCGGGCGTCTTCTCGGAGGTCTACATCTCATCGCCGGTGGGCGAAGGCGTGGCGCGCAACATCCTCGACCCGGCGACCCACCTGCTGTTCTCCAACAAGCTGGAGGACAACGCCCCGATCGACGAGCTGCGGGCGCAGGGCCTGAGCATCGACGACGCGATCACCGAGCTGCTGCGGCGGCGCGGTCACGCGGTGTGACCCTGGCGAGGCCCCCATGGACGTCGACGCCAGCGCCAGTTCTCACCAGCCCGGTGCCGGGCCCGTGGGCTTGGCGCCCATCCTCCTCCACGCGTCAATCGCGGTGCTGATCGTGCTGGGCACGCTGGCCGCCTACGACCGCGTGGTGGTGCGCCCGGCCCAGCGCGTCGGCGTCGTCGATGTCGGCGAGGTGTACCGGCAAAAGGAGGCCGAGTTCACCCAGCTCCTGACCCGCGCCACCACCGACGCCGACCGCGAGAAGGCGTTTGCGCTGGCCCGGAGCTTCTCGCAGCGGCTGCCGGCCGCTCTCGAGGAACTGCCCCGCGACTGCGCCTGCCTCGTGGTTCTGAAGAGCGCCGTGGCCGGCCGGACACCGCGGACCGTCGATCTGACGGCACTGCTGCATCAGAAGCTGGGCCATCCCCAGACACCCCACAGGAACGACCCCGAGGAGGCCCGATGAACCGCAGCCTTCGCACCCAGGCCATCGAGTTTGCGGCGCACATGCGGCGACGCTGGTACCTCTACCTGCCCGTCTTCGCGATCTGGGGCTTCGCCTACACGCGGCTCTTCATCGACCCGACGCCGCGCGTGCCGGTCCTCTTCAACTGGACGGGCAGCCTGCCGTACCGGGTGGCCTGGCTGCAGCACGGCGAGCATCCGCTGCAGCGCGGCGAGTTCGTCATCTTCTCGTTTGCAGGCGAGGCGCGAGCCACGTACCCCGGACTGGACGGTCAGCCGTTCTTCAAGGTCGTGCGCGGCCTGCCGGGCGACGTGGTGACGGTGTCCGGCCGCACGGTGTCGGTCAACGGCGTCGTCGTCGGCACGGCCAAGGTCCAGGCCTTCGACCGGCGCCCGCTGGAGCCGATTGCGCCGACGGTGATCCCGCCGGGCCACTACTACGTGCAGGGCACCGGCCCGGATTCGTTCGACTCGCGCTACCGCAGCAGCGGGCTCGTGCGGGCCGAGCAGGTGCTGGGCACCGTGGTGCCGCTGTTCTGAAGGGCTGCCGTGGATCCGCACCTGATGCTGGGTTGGCCGCGGTTCCGTCACCTGGCCCAATCGACCTCCCGGGCCTCGCTGGCGTCCCTTGTCGCCGTGACCGCGTTCGCTGTGGCCTTGCCGGCGCTGGCGCAGACATCGTCCGAGCCGGCTGTCACGGGCGACGTGCCGATGGCCGACTACCTTGCGCTGCTCCAGCAGATCTCCCCTGCGGCGCGCCAAGGGGCGCAGGCCTATCTCCACGCGCACGAGCGCCGGTGCCGCCGGAGTCTTTCGAGCCGCGAGTTGCGACAGGCGATGGCGGAAGGCGACGGCGATCCGCTGCTGATGGCGATGATCCGGGCCAGCCACCTCCAGGACGGGCCAGGCCTGACCCGGCTGGGCGAGCAGGTCTCATGCACCCGAAAGGCGGCAAGATGACGTTTGAACTGCCACTGCCTCAGGCAGGTTGCGCCAGCGCGCCGGCGCGCGTCATTCGATCGATCCTGGTGGCCGTCGCAACGATCCTGAGCACGGCCGCCCACGCCGTGGACCTGGGGACCATCGGCCCGACCTACGGCATTGCCGAGCCCCACCTGCTGGAGTTCATTCAGCAGCGCCTGCGCGACAAGGAACGCACGGGTGAGTTGCAGCGTCTGATCGACGAGGCCCGCAGCCGTGGTGTGGCCGCCGTGCGTCAGCCCGCTCCGGTCGAGGGCGTACGAAGCACAGAGACTGCACGGTCCTGGACCATCGATCCCACCTTCACGCTCGACCGCAACATCGTCGATACGCAGGGCCGGCTGCTGTTCCCGGCCGGGACGCGCAAGAACCCGCTGGAGGTGGTGTCGCTGTCCAAGCGGCTGCTGTTCTTCGATGCCCGTGACGGACGACAGGTCGCTCGGGCCCGCGAGCTGATCGCGCGCTACGACGGCAAGGTCAAGCCCATCCTGACCGGTGGCTCGTACCTGGACCTGATGAAGGCCTGGCGTGTACCGGTGTACTACGACCAGCAGGGGACGCTGACCCGCCGTTTCGGCATCAGGCAGGTGCCCGCCCTGGTCTCGCAGGAAGGCCTGCGCCTGCGGGTCGACGAGGTGCTCGTGCAATGACCACCCCGCCCTCCCTGATCCGCTGGCTTGCCGCCCCGAGGATGCCCGCGCTTCGCCGATGGGCCAGCCAGGCGCTTGCCCGCGCGTTGCTGGCTGTCGCCCTGCCCTGGGTGGCGCCCGCGCAGGCCGCCGACAGCCTGACCTGCACCGGCCGCTTCCCCAACCCGATCACCGAGATCTGCTGGAGCTGCATCCTGCCGATCAGCATCGGCAGCGCCACCATCGCCAACTTCGATGGGCAGGAGGACATCCCCAACCCGTCCAACCCGGTCTGCAGTTGCGGCGTGAACCCCACCATCGGCCTGTCGATCGGGTTCTGGGAGCCGGCGCGGCACGTGGAGGCCGTGCGTAAGCCGTTCTGCTTGGCGTCACTGGGCGGCATCGACCTCGACCCCGGTATCCCGGCGCCGGCGGCGGCAAGGTTCACACGCCCCGAAGGCGATGGCGACGGCGGCAGCTTCTACCAAGCGCACTTCTACGTGAACCCGGTGCTGTATTGGCTGGAGGTGGTGACCGACTTCCCGTGCCTGGAGCGTGGCTCGTTCGACCTGGCCTACCTGACCGAGGTGGACCCGCTCTGGAACGACGACGAGCTGACCCTGATCCTCAACCCCGAGGCCGTGCTGTTCGCCAACCCGGTGGCGGTGGCGGCCTGCGCGGCCGATTGCGTGGCCGCGACCGTAGGCTTCGGCATCCCCGAATTGTTCTGGTGCGCCGGCTGCCAGGGCGGCATCTACCCCTTCGATGGCCACGTGCCGTACCACATGGGCGGGGTGCGAACGGCGGCCCTCATCGCGCAGCGGCTGACCGCCAAGATGCACCGCGAGCTGCTGGCCTGGGGCTGGCATGGCCGGCCGGGCCTGTGCGGGCCCTACTTCCTGCCGGCCATGGACAAGACCGCCTACAAGACCCAGCTGACCTACCCGGTGGCCAACACTGCCAAGGACGGCGGGCGCTGCTGCCAGCCCTTCGGCAGCACCATCGTCTGGGGCGCCGGCAAGGAGTACCCGGTGCGCGGCGAGGACTTCGCGTTCATGCTGTTTCGGAAGAGGAACTGCTGTGTGGGCTACTGACGCGGCATCAGCCATCGGACGGACGCTCGGTGCGGGAATCGCTTCGCTCGTTCTTGCCGGCAGCGTGCTGGGTGCCCCGGCGACGCCACCCACGGTGACCGACGCCGACATCCAGCGCGCACGCCAGCGGCATCGGATGCCGACCGAGGCTGAGCTGGCGCGGGTGCCGATTCCTGGCGCGCCTCGCATCGAGAACCTGCCCCAGCCGGTGACCCGCATGCCAATCGACCTCGAGGCCATATCCAAGGGCTTCGACGTGCAGAACGGCGCGCAGACGGATGCGATGAGGCCTGGCAAAGTAGGGCCGACGGTGTTGATCTTCGTGAGCTTCGCGATGCCGGAGGCAACGCTACAGCGCTTGGTCGACCAGGCGGCGCGGGCGCACGCGACGCTCGTGCTGCGGGGCTTGGTCAATGGATCGATCCGCGACACGGTGACTCGCATGCAGGCGCTGATCGGCAGCCGCCGCGTTGCCGTCCAGATCGATCCGGAAGCGTTCGATCGCCATGGGATCACGCGGACTCCGACGTTCGTCCTGGTCATGGACGGTGCCGGGGCCGAAGCGTGCGAATCCCGCGTGTGTGGCTCGTCGCAGCAGTTCGCGAAGGTCGCTGGAGACGTGACTCTGGACTATGCGATGCGATCCCTGAATCGAGGCGCCGGAGCTTCAAATCGTCCAAAGCGTTAGGCGCAGCGCTGTTCCCACTGCGCATTGCGGACAGCGCCACCGATCATCCGCAGAGGATCGAGACAAGGTATGGGTACGCGACTTGGCCAAATCCGCGGCTGAAACCAGCGCTCAAACGGGGCACAGACTGCGCTTGGCTGTTGTTTGGGCCTCAGTTGTCACTGAGTAGCTCCTGTAGCGCTGCGCGAATCGACACCACTGTGTCAGATGGCACCTCCGAGTCGATTCGAACCGTCCCATTGCTCGCCAAGACAATCGCAGTCCTCCGTGAGCCGGGAAACTTCAGCTGAACCTTCTCTACAACGTGCTTCTTTCCCTCCACCAAGCGGTTGCTCGCACCTAGCACGTCAGTCGATCCGCGGACCAGTGCCTTCGCGAAGATTCCGGGTGCCAACTCAATGGCACCGATTTGAATCGAATCGACCACACCGCCGACGTTAGCCAATCGTTGAACACCTTTGGCCCAAAGTAGGACATTGAGATTGAGCGGAGCAATCGCGAGACCAAACTCGGTCGCTTCCGCAAGCGCGCTTATCGCGGCTTGAACAGCGCGAGGGGCATCGACAAGTTCGAGTCCAGGTCCGTCTACAGATGCCCGAAACTCGCACTGCCGATACTCGACTCGATGAAACGAGAGTTCCTTGCCGAATGGATCGATGACGGTATCGTCGTACTCAACTCGCTCAACAAACCGCGCCTCCAGAGATTCGTCGCGCGCCCTATCCAGTACGAATCCATCGGCCTTGCCGTCCACAAAGCTCTTTGCCTTGAGGCGCTTGGCCAAGACACGCATCGAGATTGGCCAGTTGGCGCGCAGCCAGCGATACCTCTTCATTTGGCCCCTCCGTTGCCTTCTGCTTGGGCATCGGCCGCTGTCTGCGCGGCCAAAAGGTCCGCCAGCACTTTGCGTGCTGTCTGCTCAATCATGCTGAGAAGCGCGGCCTTCTCGCCGTCCTCAACTGGACGAATATTCTTGGTGTACTTGCCGTTCTTGAAGCGCAGGACTCCGTGCACCGAGTACCGGAAGCGCTTTGCCGCTTGCTTGTCTTCGAACCCGGCATCGAACTCGGCCATTGCGTAAGGGTCCACGTCTTGACGCGCCCGCCACGTGATGGACGTTATATAGAAGCCCTTTGTCTTGAGATCCTGATACATCTCAGATGCGACCAGATTCTCCCCTGTGAGCGCGACGTTCTCCACCACGCCAAGCATCTTCGCTGCGGCCTCCTCGGCCTCCTCGTCGTCCGAATCCAAGTCGTCGCCCTGATCGTCGGTCTTCGAGTGAGCTACCCGCAGGCGAGAGACGTTCTCCAGCGGGAAGTGCGGCAGCGACGAAATGAGCTTCGTGAAGAACGTCGTGCGATCCTCAGGTGAAGTGAGGTTCGTGAGCTCGATTTCTTGCAGCTGAACCGGCTTCTTCTTCTTCGCCTCGACACGGGTCTTGATGTTGTCGACGATGGCTCGCGCCTTGTCTGTCGCGGGTATCCGCAATTCAGTTCGACCTTCCTTCTTGACGAACTCAATAGTCGCGTACAGTTCTTGCCATTGAAGAAGGCGTGTCTTGGAGTAGTCGGGGTCGAAGTACGTCACGTTCATAACGAACTCATCAGGACTTCTCTTGTAGTGAGTGACCTTCTCGCCAGTTTCAGCCATCTGATACTCGTCGATGATCTCCTTCAGTTCCTCTGGTGTTAGCGGGACATCAATCGAGATGGTTGACGTCTTCTCTCCTCGGCGATGCGCCTCGCGACGTTCAAGCAGGCCGCACACATCAGCATAGTCGTGCGTCAGCATAGATAGTCGCTCGATAAGCGATTCCCGAGGCTCATCGAGCGAACAGAGGATTCCGCGATCCCTCAGCAGTTCAAGCAGGACGTTCTCGGTGATTCGCTGCTTGCCGGACAGAAGGAGGTCGCGAATCTCGCGATTGGTCGCGTAGTACAGCTGGTTCAGGTCACGCATAGTCCATGCCAACGTCAATCGTGGAGAAGTCTGTGACGATGTTGGTCATCTTCGCAAACTTGATGTCCTTCACCTTCGCTGCCAGTTCCGTCGCCTCGGCTTGGTCGCCAAGGCTCTCAATGTAGCGATGCTGAGCTCGTTGGAATCGAGCCGAAGCAGCTGCGTCGCCGCCCAACATCCGCACCTCAAACTTGGCTCCTTCTTCGAGTACTTGGTAGTGGCGAAGATAGTCCAGGAGGTACATGAACTGTTCCTCGTTGCTCCCGTCTCTGCGGTAATAGACGATGAAGCCACGCTGCGAGTAGTTCGGGCCGTGCTTGTACTCCAGCACGATCCATGGCGAAGTCAACATCTCCAACGTGGCGGCGCGCGCCTTTTCAGGCTGAAGATTGGCCCTACCGTCAAGCTGCGGGTAGAAGTACTTGCAGTGGGCTGCAGGAGGCAGTGTCGTACCTGCCGCGGCACCGCGAAGCTGTCGAATGTCATGCCTAACGTTGTCAAGCCAATAGATGTCCGCCGGTCCGAGAACGACGATACGTGCACCCTTGGGAAGCGGCAGCCTCTCGCGCTTCACCGTTGCGAGATGTGATGAGAAGTCCTTTTCGTACCCGCCGTCGTGGTTGTAGACGAACAGGAGTCCGCACACCTCGGGGGTGACATTACCGTGCATGTACAGATCGCGCCACTTCTCACTCTTCTCTGCGCAGGCAATTTGCTTGGCAAGACTTTCTACTGCTCCATGCACGGCGCCAGCGGTTATGGTCGTCTTCGCGTAGCTCTTCAGATCACAGTGCACGAAGGTGCGCTTTAGCGCATATGGCTCATCGTAGAAGAACACCACGTCGGCTGGGTGCGTCTCGACGCCATGCTGTTCCTTGTCTTCACAAGGCCAGTTTTGGTCCACGGGCCCGACCTTCTCCCAGAAGAACTCGGAGAACACTTCGTCGGACAACTTCACCGCCATCTGCGCGGTATTACTGGTCTCTGCCACTTTGCCTCCTTGACTCTGGACCCATTATCTTCCGGCGCCTGAGAGGGCACGCAGTTCCGACCTCATCTTGAGGCCGCCACGACCGCCGCAGTTTGACCGTAGATGCCGACCGGTTGAGTCAGTGGCATCGATCTGTCGAGGGACTGCTGTCTGCTTATCCCGCACGACCTGCTGCAGCCGCAGCTGAACAGCCGGCCCCAAACGCCTGGCCAGCCTCGAAACCCCGCCCCCGCGCACCCCGTTTCCCCGAGACACCGACCGGACTGCCCCTGACCATGGGGCGTGCTTCTCCCCACCCCGCCCGGCCCTGGTAGCCACCGCCCTTCCCCGCCGCCGCCCACGGCGAGCCGCGCCTCGCCTTGGCGCCGCCTCGTCGCCTGCATCACTGCCGCCTGCTTCCTGACAACGCAGACCGCCGCCGTGGCTGGCCCGCACGAGGAAGGGGTCGCCGCCGGCCAGGCTGCGAACCCGGTGGCCCGCGGCAACGTCACCACCCCGGGCGCCACCGCCGTGGTCCCGGGCTACTCGACCACGCCACCGGAGCGCAGCTACTACCGCCAGCCCAACCTGTCGTCGCAGGGCAGCGCGAGGCTGTCTGCCTGTGCACTGACCCCCACCGACCCGCTCTGCCAGGCGCAGCGTGGCGCCTTCTCCTCGGCCAACACGCCGCGCCCGACGATCGGCCCCGATGACCCTGCCGTGGCTGCCGCACGTGCAATCGGCCGGACGCCATCGGCCGAGCTGGGCAGCCTGGCCGCCTACTACAGCGGGTGCACCACCACGGTCACCCCGGTGCCCGCCGGCATGCAGCCACGCAGCTGCCTGCGCTACGTCGGCGTCGGCAACTACAGCTGCAGCCGAAGCCTGACCGTCAGCACGACGCGGAATACCAGCTGCAACCCGGGCGACTGGTTCGCCCACGCCGCCTCCGGCCGCACGGGTCTGGACGTGCAGTGCCTGCCTGACCGCGCCGTCACCGCGCAGCACTTCCGCGTCACCCAGGACGGCAATCCGCTCAGCTTCTTCGACGTGGACATGACGACGCCGGTCGTCCTTCCGCAGATCGTGTCGGTTCTCGACACAACCTACTCGATGATCGACGGCCAGCCCATCCGTACGGCCGTCTGGGTGGCAGACAAGAGCTGCAGCGGATCGACCTGCAGCCTGACGGCGATGGTGGCCCCGGAGCGCGCCGAGGTCTGCACCGGTGGCGGCGACTCCGGCTACAGCTGCACCAGCGTCGAGCCCTTCCTCAAGGTCTACGCCGCCTGCCGCGCCGGCACGCAGAGCGGGGACAACATCCAGGACACCGTCTGCCAGGGCGACAGCGGATGCACCACCACCGCCCTGGACGGCACCAAGTGCTACGCGCCTGCTCCCGGCTGGACGCCCTACGCCGGCATCGACATCACGGGCACCGTGGCCGGCACCTACTGGAACATCGACGCCGACCGGGCCGTGATCGGCTGGGCGCCCAACCCCGCCTTCGGCCCGATTCCGACAATGCGGCTGTCCTACACGCGGCCAGCCACCACCGTCACCGAGACCGACCGCTGGGACGACCAGTGCCCGACCCTGGACGCCGGTGGTCGCTGCACCACGACCACGCCCGCCGTCTGCACCGATGGCCCGGCGACCAAGGTCGTCGACGGCGTGGCCGTCACCCGCGACTGCTGGGAGTACCGGAGCACCATGTCGTGCAGCGGCGGTGCGTCGGCCGACCAGTGCGCACCGCTGGTGGCAGCAGGCTGCACGCCGCAGTCGTCGACCTGTCGGCAGACCAACGCCGTCACCGGCGTGTGCGAGGTGTTCGAGGACGGCTACAGCTGCCCCGTGCCCGCCGAGACTGTCACCACCGCCAGCAACTGCCCGACCAACGTCTTCTGCCTGAGCGGCAACTGCTTCGACATCGGCGCGCCGAACGACCCCGACTTCGCGCGCAGCATGTCGATGCTCGAGGCCGGGCGCGAGGCGGGCATCTACCTGGACGCCGACCGCATGCAGGTCTTCAAGGGCGAGGAGAACCGCTGCCGCGACCGCCTGCTGAAAAACTGCTGCTACGCCGATGGCGCCGGCGCCGGCATGACGAACCAGAGCATCTTCGGGGGCGGCTCGCGTCTGGTCTTCGACGTGCTGATGAACTCGCAGAACCAGCAGTTCATCTACCAGGGCATCTCGGCGCTGCTGATGGGCGGCGGCTTCAGCGGCACGTTCACAACCTACGGCGTGACGGTGGCGGTCAACGGCGCCGCCCTGCCCGCCGGATCGGTGGCCGTGTATGCCGGCGACAGCCTGGTCGTGGCCTTCGACCCGTGGACGCTGGCCATCGCGGTCATCATCTACATCGTCCTCTCGATGATGTCCTGCAACGAGGACGAGGGGAAGCTGGCGATGAAGGAAGGTGCCAGGCTGTGCCACACGATCGGCACCTGGTGCTCATCCTGCATCCGGGTCCTGGGCGTGTGCGTGTCCTGCGTCGAGCACACCACCTCGAAGTGCTGCTTCAACTCGATGCTGGCGCGCATCGTCAACGAACAGGGCCGCGCGCAGATCGGCAAGGGCTGGGGCGGTGCGCAGAACGCCGACTGCTCCGGCTTCACCGTCGCGCAGCTGCAGACGCTCAACTTCGCGGCGATGGACCTGTCGGAGTTCTATGCGTCGCTGGTACCGACCCTGCCGAACGTCAACGTGCTGCAGGCCGGCAGCGCCAGCCGCGTGCCCACCTGCTACTACGGCCAGGGGAAGTGCCAATGAAGGCCATCACCGTTCTGGTCAGCGCCGCATGCGCCTTGTTTGCCAGCACTTCCACGGCTCAGGAACGACTGCCCGTCCGCGATGCCAAGCAGCTGATGCTGTCGGCCCTGGACGCACCCGACGGCAAGGCCCACGGGATCCTGGTCGGTGAGGTCGCCGACGCTATCTCGAAGCGCTTCAGCGCCACGACGCCGATCTACATCGACGTGAGCACCGAGAAGCGCTACGCCCAGCCCGGCTGCAGTCGCCTGAACGTGCGATTCTGGCAGGACGGCGTGCAGCTGCCGAACTACGGCGCCGGCGGCGTGCAGGCACCGCGGCGGCAGACCATCGACTTCGGCATCAACTACTGCCGCGACGGCCAGCCGCCGCGGTCGCTGTCGTGAGGCGGCGCCCATGACGCTGCGCCGCCCTGCCTCGCGCCAAGCTCGGCTCGCACTCTGCCTCGTTGTCATGCTTGGCAGCGGGACGGTCGCCCTTGCGCAGCCGCAGGACCCCGGACGGCCGTACTGGTCCGACAACTGGCGCGGCTGGCACTTCTACGAGGAGCCGGAGATCCCGCCGCCCGAGCCACCGGCTTCCACAC
>WBZX01002165.1_pt1 | contig 13720 bp, 12 predicted proteins | sample 5204211 | NCBI WGS metagenome assembly WBZX01 (sample SAMN12344362, study PRJNA552823) | activated sludge metagenome | biome: Activated sludge suspended growth; feature: Nitrification reactor; material: Wastewater; isolation source: activated sludge from nitrification reactor of wastewater...
TCATCTACCGCGCCAGCAAGGTCTTCAACATGGCCACCGGCGAGATGCTGGTGCTCGGCGCCTTCCTCGTGTGGTGGGCGGTGGCCTCGCGCGGAATGCATCCGGCGGTCGGCATCGCCGCGGCGCTGGCCATCGCGGTGCTGGTGGGCCTGGCGATCGAGCGGCTGTTCTTCCGCCGCCTCATCGGCGAATCCTTGTTCTCGATGATCATGGTCACAATCGGCCTGCTCATCCTCACCCGCGGCCTGGTGCTGGTGATCTGGGGGCCGCAGGAGCGAGCCTTCCCGGCGCTGATCGCGCTCGAGCCGCTGATCATCGGCGAGATGATCGTGCCGCGCTCGCTGGCCGTCGGCGGCGTGGTGGCGGTGGTCTTCGCGCTCGGCCTGCACTGGTTCTTCAACCGCAGCCGCACCGGCCTGGCGATGTCGGCGGTGGCCGAAGACCACCAGATCTCGCTGGCCATGGGCATCAGCGTGCGCCGCTCGATCGCCTTCGCCTGGGCGCTGGGCGGCATGCTGTCGGTGATCTCGTCGATCGTCTACCTGAGCGGCAAGTCGCTGACCTTCCTGTCCTCGGAGATCGGCTTCGCGTCGCTGCCCGTGGCGCTGCTGGCCGGGCTGGAGTCGATCCGCGGGCTGCTGCTGGCCGGCCTGATCGTCGGCGTGGTTCAGGGCCTGACCTCCGCCTACATCGACCCCCTGATCGGCGGCAACGCCGCATCGGTGGTGCCCTACATCTTCATGCTCGTCGTGCTGGCCGTGCGTCCCAACGGGATGTTCGGCTGGAAGCGAATCGAGCGGGTTTGAGAGCGTTCGCCCGCGATGGATCCCTCCGGCATCTTCTCCACGCGCTACGAGCAGGACAGCGCGCTCGTGCGCACGCGCGGCCAGTGGCTGGCGCTGGCCTTGTTCGCCGCCGCGCTGCTGGTCTTTCCGTGGCTGGCGTCGCCGCGCCTGGTGGCGGTCGCCAACCTGATGCTGGTCACCGCGATCGTCGTCGTCGGGCTGCAGATCACCACCGGCTACGCGGGCCAGATCAACCTCGGCCAGGCCGCATTCATGGGCGTCGGCGCCTATGGCGCCAGCGCGATGGAGGTCAAGCTCGGCCTGCCGTTCTGGGCGGCCGTGCCGATCGGCGGCCTGCTCGCCGCATCCGCCGGCTGGGCCTTCGGGCTCACGGCATCGCGCATCAAAGGGTTCTACCTCGCGCTGACGACGATCGCGGCACAGTTCCTGTTCGTCTTCGTCGTGCTCAACCTGCCCTCGTCGTGGCTCGGCGGCGTCAACGGCTTCAGCCTGCAGCCGGCGCGGCTGGGGCCTGTGGTGTTCGACACCGACCGCGAGCTGTACCACCTGTTCCTCGCTGCCGTCGTGGTGATGGTGTTCGGTGCCTTCGGTGTGCTGCGCAGCCGCCACGGCCGTGCCTTCGAGGCGGTGCGCGACGACGATGTCGCCGCGGGCATGATGGGCATCGATGTCGCCGGCACGAAGGCGCGCGCCTTCGTGCTGGGGGCCTTCTACGCCGGCATCGGCGGCGCGCTGTGGGCCTACCAGATCCGTTTCGTCTCGGTGGACCAGTTCACGCTGTTCAACTCGATCTGGTTCATCGCGATGATGATTGTCGGCGGGCTCGGTTCGATCGTCGGGGCGCTGGTCGGCACGGTCGTGATCCGCGCCGTGCAGGAAACCATCACCAGCCTCGGCCCCGACCTGATCGAACGCTTCCCGGTGCTCGGCAGCGATCTCGTCTTCGCGAGCATGAACGTGTTCCTCGGCCTCGTGATCACGGGCTTCCTGCTGCTCGAGCCCAAGGGCCTGATGCACCGCTGGAACATCTTCAAGACCACGTACCGGCTGTGGCCCTTTCCACACTGAACCCGCTGCCACCCCTTCGCCCTTTGCGGCGTTCATCCAAAGAGGAGACCTTCATGCATCGACGCCATCTCGTCTCACGCAGCCTCGTCCTCGCTGCCGGCCTCGCCTTCGGCTCGACCGCCTGGTCGCAGACGACGATCAACGTTGCCGCGTTCGCCGACTTCGCCGGGCCCTACGCCAACGTCATGAACGACATGCAGGGCGGGCGACTGGCCGTCGTCGACTGGTGGAACAAGGAGGTCGGCGAGAAGCTCAATGTGCGCATCGCCGTCAAGACCTACGACACGCGCTACGACGTGGCCCAGACCGCGAGCCTGTGGCCCGGCATCAAGGCCGAACTGAAGCCGGCGATCCTGCTCGGCCTCGGCGGCCCCGACGCCGCGGCCCTGCAGCAGCGCCTGCCCGAGGACAAGATCCCGATGCTGTTCGGCACCGCGGCCTACGGCTTCGGCTGGAAGCCCGGCCAGTGGGCGCTGAACGTGCGCCCGACCTACCCGCATGAAGCCGCCGGCTTCCTGGAGTGGTTCCGCACCACCAGGCTCGAGGGCAAGCGCCCGGTCAAGGTCGCGATCATCACCTCGGAGGCGACACCCGCCTACGCCGACATGGCCAAGGGCCTTCAGGCCTATGCCAAGGCCCAGCCGGAGAAGGCCACCTTCGTCGAGGCCGTCTGGACCGAGGTGCAGCCCGCCGACCTGACCCTGCAGGTACGTCGCCTGGCCAACGCCGGCACCGACGTGATCGTGATTCAGACCAACACGGCGCAGGCCGTGGCCACCAAGCGGGCGCTGCAGGCCCTGGGCAAGAACATCCCGATCATGCTGTCGCTGCACAACGGCGTGCTTGGGTCGTCGAAGGCCTTGGGCAACCCCAATGGCTTCGCCGGCGACTACGAGGTAGGGGCGATTGCCGATGCCAGCGAGGACGACACGCCGGCCCGCAAGTTCTACGCGATGCTGCAGAGCAAGTACGGACTCAAGTCGAACTGGAACTCGATGACGATGCTCGGCCTGGGCCAGACCATCGTCGCGGTTCGCGCCATCGAGGCGGCCGTCAAGGCCAAGGGTGCAACGGGTGTCACCGGCGAGGCCGTGCACGCGGCGCTGATGGGAACCCAGTTCACCGGCGCGGAACTGATGGGCGTTCTTCCCGGTGTCGATTTCAGCCCCGAGAACCCCTTCCCCACCGGCACCGCGAGGGTCAACGTCGCCACGTTGAAGGACGGCAAGGTCGCCCGCGTCGCCGCCGATGCCGCCGTGCCGGCGATTCCGAAGTGGTGAGCCGGTGACCCACACGAGCGAGTCTGCCACGGTCGAGGCTCGACGCAGCGAGTCCTCGTCCGCCGCCGGTGGCAGCCCCTCTAGGCACGCTGCGGTCGGACCGGGCGACGCTGCACTGCTGTCGCTGCTCAACGTCGAGGTCCTGTACGCCGACGTGATCCTGGCGTTGAAGGGCGTCTCGCTGCAGGTGGCGCCGGGCGGCTGCGTGGCGCTGCTCGGCGCCAACGGGGCCGGCAAGAGCACCACGCTGAAGGCCATCTCGGGTGTCATCGAGTCCGACGACGGGCGCGTCTCGGCCGGCAGCGTCGCCTTCGAGGGCCGGGCGATCCGCGGTCACGACACCGCCAGCATCGTGCGCCACGGCCTCGTGCACGTGATGGAAGGCCGCCGCGTGCTGCCGCACATGACGGTCGAGCAGAACCTGATCATCGGCGGCCATCTGTTCCCGAGCGCGGCGCAGATGCGCCGCGCGCTCGACGGCGTGTACCAGGCCATCCCTCGGCTGGCCGATCTTCGCACGCGTACCGCGGGCTACCTCTCCGGTGGGGAGCAGCAGATGCTGGTCATCGGCCGCGCCATCATGGCCGAACCGAAGCTGATGTTGATCGACGAGCCTTCGCTGGGCCTGGCCCCGCGCATGGTCGAAGAGGTGTTCGCGGTGCTGCGCCGCTTGCGCACGCAGGGCCTCGCGCTGCTGATCGTCGAGCAGAACACGCGCGTCGCGCTGGAGATCGCCGACTACGGCTATGTGATGGAGGGCGGACGCATCGTGCTCGAGGGCCGCGCCGACGAACTGCGCGCCAACGAGGACGTGCGCGAGTTCTACCTGGGCCTCGACCGCGAAGGCGGACGCAAGAGCTTCCGCGAAGTCAAGCACTACCGGCGGCGCAAGCGCTGGCTGGGTTGAAACGAACGAAGATGGAGAGCGACAAGCCATGGCCGGTCCGCTGCAGGGTCTGAAGGTCATCGAGTTCGGCGGCATCGGCCCCGGCCCTTTCTGCGCAATGATGCTCGCCGACCTGGGTGCCGACGTGATCCGCCTGGATCGCAAGGCCGACAAGGGCAAGGACCGGGGAGCCCCCGGCTTCCTGGCTTCGGGCCGCCGCAGCGTGCTGCACCGCGGGCGCCGCTCGGCTGCGGTGGACCTGAAGGACCCGGCGCATCGCGACAAGGTGCTGGCCTTGATCGACGGCGCCGATGCGGTGATCGAAGGCTACCGGCCCGGGGTGCTGGAGCGCCTGGGGCTGGGCCCCGACGTGCTGCTGGCACGCAATCCGCGCCTGGTGATCGGGCGCATGACGGGCTGGGGCCAGGACGGGCCGCTCGCGCAATCGGCCGGCCACGACATCAACTACATCGCGCTGTCGGGCGCGCTGGCGACCATCGGCCGCAAGGAGGGCGGGCCCGTCGCGCCGGCGGCGATGATCGGCGACCTCGGCGGCGGCGGCATGATGCTCGCCTTCGGCATCGTCTGCGCCGTGCTCGAGGCACGCGGTTCGGGCCGGGGCCAGGTGGTGGACGCCGCCGTGCTGGACGGCGCGGCGCTGCTCAGCTCCATCGTCTGCGAACTGCGCGCGCTGGGCCTGTGGCGGGACCAGCGCCAGAGCAACCTGCTCGACGGCGGCTCGCACTTCTACGACACCTACGAGTGTGCCGACGGCCGCTGGATCTCCATCGGTTCGCTCGAACCGCAGTTCTACGCGCTGCTGCTCGAGAAGCTCGGGCTCGCGGCCGATCCCGCGTTCGCCCGCCAGCGCGACCCCGAGGCCTGGCCGGCGCTGAAGGCCAAGGTGGCGGCACGGTTCCGCAGCCAGCCGGCGGCGCACTGGTGCGCCTTGCTCGAGAACACCGACGTGTGCTTCGCACCGGTGCTGACGACGGCCGAAGCGGCCACGCACCCGCACAACGTCGCGCGCAGCACCTTCTTCGAGAACGACGGCGTGCTGCAACCCTCGCCGGCGCCGCGCTTCAGCCGCACGGCGGCCGCGCGGCCCGGGCCGGCGCCCTTCATCGGCGAGCATGACGACGACCTGGCCTGGCTGGCGGATCGCCGCGCCCGCTGAGAGGCGCGCCCGGAACCGCTCGTCACGCCTCCGGAGGCTTCCATGCAGTTGGGGTTGCAGGACAGGGTGGCCATCGTCACCGGCTCGGGCCGCGGCATCGGCGCCGAAACGGCGCAGGCGCTCGCCGAAGAAGGCGCCCGGCTGGTCATCACCGACATCGACGAGCAGGCCGCCGCCGAGCGCTGCGCAGCGCTGCGGCGCGACGGCTTCCGCGCCATCGCCGTGACCGCCGACGTGACCCGGGTCGCGGACGTCGAGCGCCTGGTGCAGTCGGCACTCGACGCCTTCGGCGGCGTGCACGTGCTGGTCAACAACGCCGGTTTCGCCCGCGATGCGCGCATCACCCGGCTCGGCGAAGCCGACTGGGATGCCGTCGTCGACACCGTGCTCAAGGGCGCCTTCCTGTGCAGCAAGGCGGTGGTGCCGGCGATGGCCGCGCAACGCTGGGGCCGGATCGTCAACATCTCGTCGCGTGCCCACCTGGGCAACCCCGGGCAGGCCAACTACTCGGCCGCCAAGGCCGGCCTCCTCGGCTTCGGCGCCGCGCTGGCGCTCGAACTCGGGCGCGACGGCATCACGGTCAACACCGTCGCGCCGGGCTTCGTCGAGACCGACGGCGTGCGCCAGCTCCCGCACTACGAGAAGATCAGGGACAACGCTCTGTCGCGCACGCCGCTGGGCCGCCCCGGCGTGCCGCGCGACATCGCCAACGCTGTGGTCTTTCTCGCCAGCGAAGCCGCCGGCTACGTCACGGGCGCCACGCTGCACGTCACGGGCGGGCGTTACGCCACCTGAGCCCGCAGCAGCGCATGGACTTGGGCCGCACTCCCGGGCAAGACGTGCTGCGCGGGTCGGTTCGCCGCGGGATGCGCGAGCGCGTGGCGCCGCGCGTGGATGAAAACCACCGGAGCGCGTTCGGCGCGGAGCTTGCCCGATGAGCATGACCCTGTTCCACGCGCTGCAGCTCAACGCGCGGCGCCATCCGCAGCGCACGGCAATCCGCTTCCGCGAAGACGCGCTGAGCTACGCCGAACTGCTGGCGCGCGCCGAGCGCGCGATGTGCGCGCTGGCCGCGCTCGGCCTAGCGCAGGGCGAGAAGGTGCCGATGCTGTCGCACAACCACGCCGACATGCTGGTGGCCTACTTCGCGCTGACCGGCATCGGCGCGGTCCCGGCGCCGCTGAACTACCGCCTGGCCGATGATGACCTGCGCCACGGCATCGGCGCCGCGCACGCGCGCTTCGTGCTGCTGGGCTCGGGTTTCGCCGAGCGTGCCCGGGCGCTGGCCGACCCGGCGTGGCGCTGGATCTGGTTTGCCGACGCCGAGCGGGAGGCACCGGCCGATGCGCTGCGCTGGCGCACCCTGCTCGCCGGCGCTACCGGCGCCGTGCCGCAGGGCCGCGCCGCCAACACCGTGATGCTGCACACCTCGGGCACGACCGGCCGGCCGAAGGGCGCGCTGCGTTCGCGCTTCGGCTTCGAGGAACGCGCCATCGAGCAGGGCTTCGGCACGGACGACCGCACGCTGTGCGTGCTGCCGATCTGCCTGGGTGCCGGCTGCGTCTACACCCTGCTGCCCCTGTACCTGGGCGCCAGCATCCGGCTGCACGAACACTTCGACGCCGGCGCGGTGATCGACACCATCGAAAGCGAAGGCATCGACTCGACCATGCTGCTGCCGGCGATGCTGCAGGCGATGGTCGAGCACCCGCGCTTTGCCGGCGCCGACCTGTCCAGCCTGCGGGTGATCCAGTCCGGCGCCGGGGCGCTGTCGGGCGCGCTCAAGCGAGCGCTGCTCGGGCGCTTCGGCGACGGCGTCCTCAACATCTACGCCGCCTCCAGCGAGGTCGGCCCCTACGCCAACCTCAAGGGCACCGAGGTGCGCCAGCATCTGGACGGCAACTGCGTCGGCCGGCCCTTCTTCGGCGTGGAACTCAAGCTGCTCGGCGACGATGGCGCCGAAGTGGCGCCGGGCGAGGTCGGCGAGATCTGCTGCCGCAGCGAGTCGCAGTACGACGAGTACTTCGAAGACCCGGAACTGACCGCCAGCACGCGGCGCGGCGACTTCCTCACCGTCGGCGACCTCGGGCGCCTGGATGCCGACGGCCTGCTGCATTTCGTCGGCCGCAAGCGCGACATCATCAAGAGCGGCGGCATCAACATCCACGCCTCCGAGATCGAGGAGGCGCTGCAGCAGCACCCGGACGTGGCCGAAGCGCATTGCATCGGCCTGCCCGACGAGCGCTGGGGCGAGCTGATCTGCGCCGTCATCGTGCCGCGCGCCGGCCGGCAACCCGGCGCCGACGACATCGCCGCCTTCGCCGCCGCCCGCCTGGCGCCCTACAAGAAGCCGCGGCGCGTGGTGTTCATAGCCGAGGTGCCGAGGAACCTCACCGGCCGCGTGCTCAAGGCCCGACTCGTCGAGCAGGTCCTGGGCCTGCCGGCCGCCAACCCGGAGGGAACCGCATGAACATGTCCGGCCTGCGCGCCGAGCCCTGCTTCTTCGAGGACCTGGCCATCGGCGACGGCTTCGACAGCCCGACGCGCACCGTCACCGAAGCCGATGTCGTCAACTTCGCCTGCCTGTCGGCCGACTTCAACCGCCTGCACGTGGACGCCGAGTTCGCCGAGGGCTCGCCCTACGGCCAGCGCATCGCACACGGCCTGCTGGTGCTGTCGGTGATGTCGGGGCTGGTCACGCGCATGCAGCTCAACCAGCACCTCGAACCGAGCCTCATGGGACTGCTCGACATCCAGTGCCGCTTCCCCAAACCCACCTTCATCGGCGACACGCTGCGCGTGCGCGTGGAAGTGGCCGAGAAACGCGAAACCTCCAGACCCGATCGCGGCGTGGTGGCCTTCGGGCGCCAGGTCATCAATCAGCGCGGCGAGGTCGTGGTCGAGGGCGTGTGGAAGCTGCTGGTGCGCCGGCGCATCGCCCGAGGAGTACAACCATGACCATCAAGACCCCGATCGGGTACACGACGCGCGACGACATCTTCGTGCGCGGCCGCAACATCGCCACCGAGATCCTCGGCCAGCTCGACTTCATCGACATGATCTTCCTCAGCGCCACCGGGCAGACGCCCGGCGCGCCGGCCAAGCGCATGGCCAACGCCCTGATGGTGGCCGTCACCGACCACGGCCTGACGCCCAGCGCCATCGCCGCGCGGCTGACGATCCTCGGTGCGCCCGAATCGATCCAGGGCGCGGTGGCCGCCGGCCTGCTGGGCGCCGGCAACCACTTCCTGGGCACCATGCAGCTCAGCGCCCGAATGCTTCAGGACGCCGTGGCCGGGTTGGCGGCGGACGCAGACGGCGCCGCATTCGACGCCTGTGCAGCGGCGCTGGTGGACGAGTACCGCACCGCCAGGCGCATCGTGCCCGGCATCGGCCACCCGATCCATGTGCAGGGCGACCCTCGCGTGCCGGCGCTGCGCCGCGTGGCCGGCGAATGCGGCTTCGACGGCCGGCACTGGCGGCTGGCCACGGCCATCGAGGGTGCCGCACAGGCCGCATACGGCAAGCTGCTGCCGCTGAACGCCGCCGGCGCCGTGGGTGCCTGCGTCTCCGACATGGGGCTGGACCCGCTGTGGGCGCGCGCCTTCGCGCTGATCGGCCGCAGCGCCGGGCTGATCGCGCACTTGATCGACGAGAAGCGCGCGCCGCTGGGGCAGAAGCTGTGGGATCTGGTGCTCGCGCAGGACGACAGCGCCGAACTCGCCGGCCATGACAACCCGATCCCGCAGCGGGCCCGGGCCGTCGCGGCAGCCAAGGCATGAACGTTGCGTCGGCTGGCGCAACAGTTCCGGCCGGCGCCGGCAAGGAGAGACCACCATGAACGACCGAACCACCCTCACCCGCCTGCCCGGTACGCCCGAGCCCATGCACCACTGGCCAGGCCACGGCGGCGTGCGCATCGCCGGCGATGCCTGGGGCCCGCCCGACGGACCGCTGGTGCTGCTGCAGCACGGCGGCGGCCAGACGCGCCACGCCTGGAAGGGCACCGGTGAGACCCTCGGTGCGGCCGGCTATCGCGCCGTCGCCTTCGATGCGCGCGGCCATGGCGACAGCGACTGGGCGCCCGACGGAGTCTACGGGCAGGACGGGATGGTCCGCGACCTGCAATGCGTGGTCGCCGCACTGGGCCAGCGCCGGCCGGTGCTGGTGGGGGCATCGATGGGCGGCGGCACCAGCCTGGTGGCGGCGGGCGAAGCGCATGTCGACGCCACCGCGCTGGTGCTGGTGGACATCGCGCCGCGCATCGAGCCCGCGGGAGTCGAGCACATCCAGGCCTTCATGCGGCTGAAGCCCGAGGGCTTTTCCTCGCTGGAGGATGTGGCGCAGGCGATCGGCACCTACCAGCCGCACCGCAGGCGCCCGCCCACGCTCGACGGCCTGGCCAAGAACGTGCGGCTGGGCACCGACGGCCGCTACCACTGGCACTGGGACCCGCGCTACCGCGCTGGCGGGTTCGACCTCGAGCAGCGCACCCGGCGGCTGGAAGCCTGCTCGGTGAACCTGCGTCTGCCGACCCTGCTGGTGCGCGGCGGCCTGTCGGACGTCCTGACCGAGGCCGGCGCACGGGAGTTCCTGGCGCTGTGCCCGACCGCGGAATACGTCAACGTGACCGGAGCCGGCCACATGGTGGCGGGCGACCGCAACGACATCTTTGCCGGCGCCGTGATCGACTTCCTCGCGCGCGTCGTGCCGGTCGGCGGGCCGCCGGTGCACCCGCCGCATCCGGTGCGTCCTCTCGATGGCGATACGGGCTCGGACAGGGTCGACGTGCCTTGACCCGCGCCGCGCGCGACGCGCTTTGCAGTGCGCGTCGCCGTCGGGCAGGAACGAGAGCGATCCCAGGCTCTCAGTTCACCTTGATGTTGGCGTCGCGGATCACCTTGCCCAGGCCGGCCATCTCGGACCGGATGTGGGCCGCGAACTCCGCCGGCGTCGACGTGATGGTCTCGGCGCCAAAAGCGGCCATGCGATCGCGCGTCTCGGGCAGTGCCATGACCTTGAGGACCGCGGCATTGATCTGCTCCACCACGGCATTGGGCGTGCCCGCAGGCGCCAGCAGGCCCACCCAGGCGGTGGACTGGAAGCCCTGGTAGCCCGACTCGGCGACCGTGGGCAGTTCGGGCAGCACCGCCAGTCGCCTGGGGCTGGTGCTGGCCAGCGCCTTGAGCTTGCCGGCCTTGATCTGCGCCGCGGACGAGGCGACGCTGTCGAAGAGGATCGGCACCTGGCCGGCGATCACGTCGGCCACCGCCGGCGCACTGCCCTTGTAGGGAATGTGCACGATGTCGATGCCGGCCGCGGCCTTGAACAGCTCCGCCGCCAGGTGCGTCGACGTTCCATTGCCCGACGATGCATAGCTCAGCTGGCCGGGTTTGGCCTTGGCCAGCGCCACCAGTTCGGCGAGCGTCTGGACCGGCACCGCGGGATGGACCGAGACGATGTTGGGCACCGCGGCCAGCAGCGAGATCGGGGCGAAGTCGGCGACGGGGTCGTAGCTCAGCTTGCCGAACAGTGCCAGGTTGGCGCCGTGCGTGGCATTGAAGCCGATGAACAGCGTGTAGCCGTCGGCCGGCGAACGCGCCGCAGCCTCGACGCCGATGTTGCCGCCGGCGCCGCCCTTGTTCTCGATGACGATCGGCTGGCCGAGCTGGTCGGCCAGCCGCAGGGCGAGCGTTCGCGCCACGTTGTCCAGCACGCCGGCCGGCGTCGACGGGACGATGATGCGCACCGGCTTGTTCGGGTAAGCCGGCTGTGCCAACGCCGCCGCGAAGGGTGCCCCGGCAAGCATCAACGCCACACCGGCGCCGAGCCCGGCGCTCAGTGCGAAGCGACGAACGGTCGATCTGCTCATCGCGAGTGCTCCTCCCAGATTCAAACATAACAAATGTTTGGTTGATCCGCTACCAGCTCCCGCCCTACGAGGCTCCACCCGTCGTTCACGGGTTGCGGCCTGTTCAGTCGCTCAAGACCCCTCTCGCCGGCGGCCATGCCCGGCATGGCCTATGATAAGCAATGCTTATCAATGAGCCATCGGGTCGGGTACGACGACCCCTGGGCATCGGCTTTCTCGTCTCCGACATCACCCGCCGGCTGCGCGCGAACCTCGCCGGCCGCCTCGAGGGCACCGGGCTGACGCTGGCCCAGGCGCGCGTGCTACTGCATGTCGCGCGCGAACCCGGGCTGCGGCAGGTCGATCTCGCCGAGCTGCTGGATGTCACGCCGATCACACTGGCTCGCTTGATCGACAAGCTCGAGAGCCGGCAGCTCGTCGAACGCCGGGGCGACGCGGCGGACGGGCGGGCGTACCGGGTCTTCAGCACCCCGGCCGCCGCCGATGCGTTGTCGACCATCGAGCGCATCTCCGCCGCGCTCGTTCGCGAGGCCACGCAGGGCATCGCGGCACCCGACCAGGCCGCGCTGACCGCCAGCCTGCAGCGCATGCGCGCGAACCTGATGGGGCTGTCCGGCACCGACCCGCACCTGCGAGGCACCGCGCGATGAGCGAGCTTCTGTCCGCAGAAAGCCGCGAGGCGCCGCGCCGCCCGCAAGTCTGGCGCCGCCTGTTGCTGATTGGCGCGCCGGCCCTGGTCGCACTGGCGGCCGGCGGTATCTACCTTCGGGGCGGCCGTTTCGTCGGGACCGACAACGCCTACGTGAAGGCCGACCAGATCGCGGTCAGCCCCGAGGTCTCGGGCGTCGTGCGGCAGGTGATGGTGGCCGAGAACGCCGAGGTGGCGGCCGGCGCGCCGCTGTTCCGGCTCGATGCCGTTCCGCTGCAGCTGGCGGTCGACCGCGCGCAGGCGCAGCTGGCCCAGGTGCGTACCGACCTGGCATCGGCACGGGCCGCGTACCGCGCCCAGCAGGCCGGCATCGAGCTGGCCCGCACGCGGCTGGCCTTCGCGCGTAAGGAGCAGGAACGGCAGGCCGACCTGGTGGCGCGCCAGTTCGTCTCGGCATCGCGCTTCGACGATGCGCGCCAGGCCGCCGAGATCGCGGCCAAGCAGGTCGTCGCGATGGAGGAGGACCTCGCCCGCCTGGCGGCCGAACTCGGCGGCGGGCCGGCCGTGCCCGTCGAGCGGCACCCGCGTCATGTCGCGGCAACGGCCGAACTCAAGCGCGCCCAGCTCGACCTCGAACGGGCCGACATCCGCGCCCCGGTCGGCGGCGTGGTCGGCAAGGTCCCCAAGCCGGGCCAGTTCGTCGCCGCGGGCAGCAGCGCGCTCTCGCTGGTCGCTGGCGGCGGGTTGCGCGTGGAGGCCAACTTCACCGAGACCGATCTCACGCACATGCGTGCCGGGCAGCCCGTCAGCATCCGCGTCGATGCCTTTCCCGGCCGGGCGCTGCGCGGCACCGTCGACAGCCTCAGCCCGGCCAGCGGCAGCGAGTTCTCGATCCTGCCGGCGCAAAACGCCACCGGCAACTGGGTGAAGATCGCCCAGCGGGTGACGGTGCGCATCCGCTTCGAGCCCGGCAGCGACTTGTCGGCGCTGCGCTCCGGGCTGAGCGCACAGGTCGAAGTGGACACGGGACATCGCCGCAGCCTGCTCGGCCTGCTCGGCCTGAGGGCATGACCGGCACGGTCGGCCACGACACCTCGGCACCCAGGCGCCGGGCGGTCACCGTCTCGGTGATGCTGGCCACCATCATGCAGGCGGTGGACACGACCATCGCCAACGTCGCGCTGCCGCAGATGCAGGGCACGATGGGCGCGACGCAGGACCAGATCGCCTGGGTCCTGACCTCCTACATCGTCGCCGCCGCGGTGGCCATGCCGCTGACGGGCCATGTTGCCGCACGCGTCGGGCGCAAGCGCCTGTTCGTCGTGTCGGTGGTCGGCTTCACGATCGCCTCGATGCTCTGCGGCGCCGCGCAGACGCTGGGCCAGATCGTCGCCTTCCGGCTGCTGCAGGGAGTGTTCGGCGCCTGCCTGGTGCCGCTGTCGCAGGCGGTGCTGCTGGACACCTATCCGCGCGAGCGGCACGGCGCGGCGATGGCCATCTGGGGCGTGGGCGTCATGGTCGGGCCGATCCTCGGGCCTTCGCTGGGCGGCTGGCTCACCGAGTACTACGACTGGCGCTGGACCTTCTACATCAACCTGCCCGTCGGCGTGCTGGCCTGGCTCGGCATCACCGCCTTCGTGCCGGAAACGCCCACCGATCGCAAGCGACGCTTCGACCTCTTCGGCTTCGGGCTGCTCAGCCTGGCCATCGGGACGCTGCAGCTGATGCTCGACCGCGGCGAGTCGCTGAACTGGTTCGCCAACCCGGAGATCGTCGTCGAGGCGCTGGTGGCAGCGGTGGCGCTGTACATGTTCGTGGCCCACATGTTCACGCACGACCACCCCTTCCTCGAGCCGACGCTGTTCCGCGACCGCAACTTCGTCGTCGGCTCGTGCTGCATGTTTGCGGTCGGCGCGATCCTGTTCGCGACCATGGTGCTGCTGCCCTCGATGCTGCACAACCTCATGGGTTACCCGGTGGTC
>WBZX01000887.1_pt1 | contig 13717 bp, 13 predicted proteins | sample 5204211 | NCBI WGS metagenome assembly WBZX01 (sample SAMN12344362, study PRJNA552823) | activated sludge metagenome | biome: Activated sludge suspended growth; feature: Nitrification reactor; material: Wastewater; isolation source: activated sludge from nitrification reactor of wastewater...
GTCGATCTGCAGGAAGTCCTGCTGCGGGTGCTTGCGGCCGCCCTTGGGCGGCACGCTGGCGACCGTGCCCTCGAGGATCTTGAGCAGCGCCTGCTGCACGCCCTCGCCCGACACGTCGCGGGTGATCGACGGGTTTTCGCCCTTGCGGGCGATCTTGTCGATCTCGTCGATGTAGATGATGCCCCGCTGCGCGCGCTCGACGTCGTGGTCGGCGTTCTGCAGCAGGTTGACGATGATGTTCTCGACGTCCTCGCCGACGTAGCCGGCCTCGGTCAGGCTGGTGGCGTCCGCGATCGCGAACGGCACGTCGAGGATGCGCGCCAGCGTCTGCGCGAGCAGGGTCTTGCCCGAGCCGGTGGGCCCGATGAGCAAGATGTTGCTCTTCTGCAGCTCGGCCTCGTCGGGCTTCCGCTTGGCGTTGATGCGCTTGTAGTGGTTGTACACCGCGACCGAGATGATCTTCTTCGCCATCTCCTGCCCGACCACGTAGTCGTCGAGGATGGCGCGGATCTCCTTCGGCTTGGGCACACGTCCGTGCCCCTGCTGGCGCTCTTCCTTCTGCACTTCCTCCGCGAGGATGTCGTTGCAGAGCGAGATGCACTCGTCGCAGATGTAGACCGAAGGGCCAGCGATGAGCTTCTTCACTTCCTTCTGGCTCTTGCCACAGAAGGAGCAGCTGAGGTTGCCGTGACCGGTGTCGCGCTTGGAGGAGCTCATCTGGTCTTCCTTCCCACTCTCGTCTTCACCCGCATCAGGCGGGGGTCTGCGGTCGGGTGACGACCTCGTCGACCAAGCCGTAGCGCTTCGCCGTGTCGGCATCCATGAACTTGTCGCGGTCGGTGTCCCGCAGGATCTCTTCGATGTCGCGCCCGCAGTGCTGCGCGAGGATCTCGTTGAGGCGAGCCTTGAGTCGCAGCACCTCGCGGGCCTGGATCTCGATGTCGGTCGCCTGGCCCTGCGCACCGCCGTGGGGCTGGTGGATCATGATTCGGGCGTTGGGCAGCGCGAAGCGCTTCTTCGGCGCGCCGGCGGCGAGGATCACGGCGCCCATCGAGGCGGCCTGGCCGATGCAGTAGGTCGCCACCGGTGCCTTGACGTGCTGCATCGTGTCGTAGATCGCCAGGCCCGCAGTGACCACACCACCGGGCGAGTTGATGTACAGACGGATGTCCTTCTCGGGGTCTTCCGACTCGAGGTACAGCAGCTGCGCGATGATGACGTTCGCCACCTGATCGTTGATGGGGGTGCCGAGGAACACGATGCGGTCCTTCAGCAGCCGGCTGTAGATGTCCCACGAGCGTTCGCCCCGATGGGTCTGCTCGATGACGAAGGGGATGCTCGCCTGTGGCTCTCCCCAGTAGAGGTCCGGCATGCCGGCGCGGCCGTCGCGATCGTTCATGAATCTCCTCGTTCTCGCACCTGCATCACACGCTGCCCCCGAGGTCGTGCCAGCGGGTGGGTCGCGTTGTCGAGCATCACTTGGCTATGTTGTACGGGCATGCCCCCCGATGCAAGTGCTGCCATCGGCGGCAATTCCGGCCGCTGGAGCGCATGTTGTGGGCCACGCGTGCCGCGGCGGAACGCAACGATGTGCGATGCGTTCCGATGCGGCGCCACCGGCACGCGTGCCGGCGGTCGTCCCGATGTGTGCCGCACCGCGCGAGCCCGCGGCGTAAACCCGGCTGCACACGTGCAGACGCCCGCACCGAGCCGTGGCACGGCGACCGCAGGTGCCGCCGTGCACACGCCCGCGCGGGCGCCAATCGGGCAGGTCGGCGACTAGCCGATCGAGCTGTCGTCGTCGCCCTCGCCCGGCTCGGGCTCGGGATCCGGCGCCTCGGTGACCTCGGACTTCGACATCAAGAAGTCGAGGATCTTCTCCTCGCGCATCTGCGCGCGCACGAGCACGAGCTGGCCGTTCTTCTCCATCTGCGCGCGCATGCGCGGCAGGTTCTGGCCGCTCTCCTCGGCCATCTTGGTCAGCTCGGCCTCGAACTCGTCGTCGCTGACGTCGAGCGACTCGGCCTTGCCGATCGCGTCGAGCAGCAGGTAGGCCTTCACGTTGAACAGCGCCTGCGGGCGGATGCGGCGCGCGAGATCGGACTCGGTGGTGCCGACGTTGGCGAGCTTGAGCCCCTGCTGCGCGAGCTGCCGCTTGGTCGCGTCGACCTGGGCCGAGACCTCGCGGGCGATCATCGAGGGCGCCGCGTCGAACGGGTTGGTCTCGAGCAGCGAGACCACCAGGCGGCGCCGGGCGTCGCGCTCGGCCTCGTCGGCGTCGTCCTGCCGAATCTTGTCGCTGATCTTGGTGCGCAGCTCGTCGAGCGACTCGGCCTCGCCGGTGTCGCGCGCGAAGTCGTCGTCGAGTGCCGGCACGTGCTTGACCCGGACCTCGCGCAGGCCGAGCCCGAGCACGGCTTCCTTGCCCCGCAGCTCGGGTCGCATGCGCTCGGCGGTCGGCACGAACCGCACCGTGCGCAGCTGCCCGACGTCGCCGACCTCGAGGTTGGCCATCGCAGCGGCGAGCCCGGGGATGAACTCGTTCTTGGGCTCGGCGCCCTCCTCGACGATGTCGACGCGGACGTCCTTGCGGGTCACGCGGGTGTCGCCGATGTTGCCCTCGACGTCGACGGTCCACACGTCGCCCGCGGCGGTGGTCTTGCGCGGCGTCTCGCCCTCGGCGGGCTCGGGCAGCGGGCGCAGCTCGGTGAGCTGCTCGCGGCGACGCTCGAGCTCGGCGGTGACCTTGGCCTCGTCGACCACGGCGGGGCGACGGCGCACGGCCACGCCGGTGTAGTCCTTGGGCTCGATCGAAGGCGGCACCTCGAAGCGCGCGGCGTAGGTGAACGGCGCGCCGCTCTCGAGCGACGACGACTCCAGCACCGGCTGCGTGAGCGGCACGATCGAGTTCTGCGTCACCGCGGTCTGGAAGGTCTCCTGCACCAGATCACGCGCGAGCTCCTGTCGCACGCTCTTGCCGAACATGCGCTCGAGCACCGGCTGCGGCACCTTGCCGGGGCGGAAGCCCGGCACCCTCGCGCGGCGACCGAGGTCGCGCAGCTTGTCCTGCAGACGGGTGGCGATGTCGGCCCAGGGGATCTCGACCTTGACGCGACACTCGACGGGACTGATGCGCTCGACAGACGACTGCATGATGCGAACCTTTGGGCAGATGGCGTCCGAGCCGCTTGGCCGGGCGCGAGTCGTGGGACTGAAAGCGGCGCGGGCGGAACTGGCTGCCCGTCGCGCGCGGAGTTGGCTTCTATCAGGCATCGGCGGTCGCGACCACGCTCTTGGCGAGGGCGGTGCCGATCTTGGTCCGCGGGCGCTCCAGGGGGCCGCACGCCGCGCGACGGCCATGCCCCGCACGCACGCCCGTGAAACGGCGGCGCCCGCCAGCGGCCCCCCGCGAGGCGCCGCGCTCGACACGTGAGGGACCTCGTACGTCCTCGCGCGGGTGCCCAGCCGGGTCGGCCCGCGGACCCCGTCAGAGGCGATCGAGCGCACGCAGGAGGTCGTCGTGGAGGTCCCCGAGATCCTCGATGCCGACCGACAGCCGCACGAGGCCCTCGCGGATGCCGATCGCGGCGCGTTGCTCCGGTGCGAGCTCGTAGTGGCTCATGAGCGCAGGCTGCTCGATGAGGCTCTCGACCCCGCCGAGGCTCGGCGCGAGCTTGGGGATGCGCACCGCGTCGACCAGCGCGGTGCCGGCCGCCAGGCCGCCTTCGACCTCGAACGAGACCACCGCACCGCCGCCCTGCAGGTCGCGCACGGCAACGGCGTGATCGGGGTGACTGGCGAGCAGCGGGTACCAGACCTGCCGGACCTTCGGATGCCGCTCGAGCGCCTCCGCCAGCGCCAACGCCGACGCGTTCTGTCGCGCCAACCGCAGCGCGAGCGTCTTGACCCCACGCAAGAGCAGGAACGCCGACAGCGGATCCGCGATGCCGCCCAGCGTCCCCAGCTGCTCGCGGATCGCGTCGATGATGCCGCGCTTGCCGATCACGACCCCGCCCAGCAGGTCGTTGTGCCCCGCCAGGTACTTCGTGGTGGAGTGGATCACGAGATCGGCCCCGAGCGCGAGCGGCTGCAGGTTGACCGGTGTGGCGAAGGTGGCGTCGACGATGGTCTTCACCCGATGCGCGCGCGCGCACGCCACCACCGCCGGCAGGTCGACCACGCGCAGGTAGGGGTTCGTGGGCAGCTCGGTGAAGAGCAGCTTGGTGGTGGGGCGCAGCGCAGCCTCGATCGCCGACGCGGTCGGTGCAACCACGTCGACCTCGACACCGAAGCGCGACAGCGTGTCGGTCGCGAACGCGCGGGTCTTGCGGTAGACGTCGGCGGTGAACACCGCGTGCGCGCCCTGGCGCAGCATCGCGAAGCAGGTGGTCGTGATCGCGGCCATGCCCGAGGCCAGCAGCACCGCTGCCTCGCCGCCGTCGAGCGCCGCGAGCTTGGCCTCGGCCGCGGCGACCGTGGGGTTGCCGTAGCGCCCGTACTCCGGCGCGCGCTCGAGCCGGCCTTCCATGTACGACGACAGCTCGGCGGTGTCGTCGAACGGATAGGTCGACGACAGCACCACCGGCGCCGTGATCGAGCGACCGTCGCGGACGCGCGGCTCGCCGCCGTGCACGGCCTGCGTCGAGGGCCCGAGTCGACGCGGCGGCATCGTCAGCCCCCGAGCGCGACGAGCTTGTCGTCACGCTCGCGATAGCCGGCCGGGATGCCCTGCAGCTCCTGCAGCGCGGCATCGTTGTCGCCGACCTTCTCGAACACGCCAGCCAGCTCGTACTTGGCCTCGAACAGCTCGTCTTCGTTGCTCGCGACCTGGATCGCGCGCTGCAGGTCTGCGACCGCGCGGTCGGTCTCGCCGCGATGGACCCGCAGCGTGCCCGACATCACCAGCGCCCGCGCCTCCCAGCTGGCGTCGCGGGCGGCGAGCTCGAACTGCGTGATGGCGTCGTCGACGAGGCCCATGTCGCGGTAGGCCATGCCCAGGTCGTAGGCCGAAGCGGCGTCGCCGGGGTCGCTACCGGTCGCGCGGATCTCCGGCGTGCGGGCCTTCTTGCGACTGCCCTTGGGCTTGCCACCGTCGCCGAAGATCGCCGAGAGGTAGGCGTCCTCGTCCTCGTTCTCGTCCTCGAGCACGACCTCTTCTTCGTCGTCGGCGACCGCGGCCGCCGGCGACGCAGCTGCGACCACGGTCGGGGCCGGGGCGGGGGAGACGTTGACCAGCGGCGTGGCACCCGAGTTCTGCGAGGGGCCCGCGGTGTCCTTCGCGAACTCGCCGGCGAGCGTCGCGACATCGGGATGCCCTGGGTGCTTGCGCTCGAGCTCGGCCAGCGCCGCATGGGCGTCGTCGTCGAGTCCCTGATCGAGGAAGAAGCGCACCTCGGCGACCTCGTCGCTGAGGTCGGGCCACGCAGGCTTGGCCGCCGGCGTCGAAGGTCGACGCGGTGGCGGAAGGCGGGGTGGGTTCGCCATCGACGTCTCCTGGCTGTCACTCGTCGCCGCCGCTGCGGTGGCGGTCGACCCGACCGGCTGGGTGATGTGATCGCTGTCGCCGCCCGACGCCACGTCGGTCGGATCGTCGAGGTCGACCGTGGGCTCGCCGAGCTCCGGCGTCGCGCGTCGCGGCGGCCGCATCGGCGCGAAACGCTGGGTGCTCCCATCGGGGTGCGCCTCGGCGTCGAAGGCCTGGGTCGGCGCGTTCGCGGTGTTCGTGGACGCGACCGGCGGCCGCGGCTCGAAGCCGAACGGCGGGGTCTTGTCGGCGCCGCGGGAGCTGTCGTCGAAGCCCCGCATGCCCGCCAGCGCCTCGCTCAGATCCTCGGTCGGTCGATGCTCCTCGCGCTCGGGATCGGGGCCCGGCAGCGGACGCGCGTCGGACAGTCCGAAGCGGTTCTCGACCGGAATCGGCTGGGTCGGCTGGGCCTCGGGCTCGCCGTCGCTGACATCGATCGCGAAGTCGTCGTCGTCGCCGCCGGGCAACGCGCTGGGATCGCCGGCGGCGAGGTCGAGCCCGGAGTCGTCGTCGCCGACGACGTCGAAGGCGCCACTGTCACCGACCGCCGCGAAGGTCGCGGTGCCGCGCTGCGTGCCCCCAGGGCGCTCACTCGCGGCCGCGGCCGCGTCGAGGTCGGCGAGCAGCTCCATCGCCGCGGGGCTGTTGGCGTCGGCGTCGAGCGCCGCACCGAGGTGCTCGCGCGCGAGCTTGGGATCGCGATCGACCACCAGGCGAGCCACGCGGACGTGGGTCACCGCCGCCTCGGCGCCGCGGCCGAGCTCACCCAGCGCGCGGGCCCGCAGCGCCAGCGCACCGACGTGATCGGGCTGCAGCGTGAGCAGCTCGCCGACGTGCTCGATCGCGTGCTCGAAGAGGCGGTACTTCACATAGACGCGGGCCTCGAACAGGATCTTGTCGAGGTCGACGCCCGCGTCGGCGCCCTCGGCCGCGGTGTGCTCGACGTCGGAGAGCACCCGGTGCGTCATCGACTGCGCAGGCGCCGGCTCCTCGCGGCCGCGTTCGCGGGCCGGGCGTGTGGCTGCACGGCTGGGCAGCGGCACCGAGGTCGAGTCACTGGCGATGACGTCGTCTTCGTCGAGCTCGAGCACGTCGTCGGCCTCGACCACATCGTCGTCGTCCTCGTCGAACGACACCGGCGGTGGAATCCGCGGCTGCGGCTCGGGTGGAATCGTGCGCGGCCGCTGCACCGCGGGCCCGGTGTGACCGCTCGCGGCGGCCTGCAGCTCGAGGTTGTCGGGGTCCCACTGCAGCGCGCGACGGGCGACGCGCGCGGCCTCCTTGGCGCCCGACTCGCCCTGGGCCTTGCACTGCCGCACCAGCTCGAGCGCGACGCTGGTGGCCTTGTCGGGCTTCTCGAGCGCGAGAAAGGTCTCGGCCAGCAGCTCGAGCCCGACGTGGTCGTTGGCGTCGGCGTGCAACAGGGCGTTCAGCTTCATCAACGCGCGCCGTGCATCGCCGAGCTCGAGGTAGACCCGCGCGAGCTTGCGTATCGAGTCCGGGTCGTCGGGCTTGTGATAGATGAGCCGCTCGGCGACGCGGACGTAGTCCTGTCGGCGGCCGGTCGCCAGCAGCTGGTCACCGGCGATGCGGAAGTGCTCGACCGCCTTGTCGATGTTGCGCTCCCGCGAGTACAGCTCGGCCAGGCGCAGACGCTTCGGGATCGCGGCCGGCTCGGCATTGGCAACCAGCTCGAAGGTCGCAATCGCGTCGGCGGTGTTGCCGGCCTGCAGCTGCGCCTGGGCCAGCTGCTCGTAGATCGCGACCGCGTCGGGCACGCGTCCCAGCTCGAGGTTGATCTGCGCGATCTTCTGGTGGATGTCGAAGCGCCGGGGATCGAGGTTGACGACCTGGCGGTACACCGCTATCGCCTTCTGCTGCTGCTGCTGCGCGGCATAGTAGCCGGCGACCTGCAGGTAGCGCTCGATGGCGCCCTTGCGATCGCCGCAACGCACCAGGCAATCGGCCAGCATCAGCCACGCACGAATGTCCTTGGGATCGTTCTCGACGATCGTCTGGTACTCGCGCGCAGCCTTGTCGTGCTGGCCCTTCGCCGCGAACTTCTCGGCTCGCTCGTGCGCCTTTTCCTTGCTGAACGCCAAGACCCTCGTCGCCCCTTCCCCAGCCCCCGCGCTAACCCTGGCCCTCGGCCCGCGCCGCGACGGCCGCGGCGTCGAGGTTCTTCTCGAGGAAGTGGGTGTCGTAGCGCCCCGTGGTGAACGCCTCTTGCTCGAGGATCCACCGGTGGAGCGGCACATTGGTGCGGATGCCCTCGACCACGGTCTCGTCGAGCGCGCGTCGGATGCGACGCAGCGCGTGCTCGCGGTCCTTTCCCCACGCGATGATCTTCGCGATCATCGAGTCGTAGTAAGGCGACACGCGATAGCCCTGGTAGACGTGGCTGTCGACCCGCACGCCGTAGCCGCCGGGGAAGTGCAGCGCCGAGATGACGCCGGGCTGCGGCGCGAACGTGACCGGGTCCTCGGCGTTGATGCGGCACTCGATGGCGTGGCCCCGCGCCTGGTGCACGCGGTCGAGGTGGGCCAGCGGCTCGCCGTTGGCGATGCGGATCTGCTCCTGCACGAGATCGACGCCCGTGATCATCTCGGTCACGCAGTGCTCGACCTGGATGCGGGTGTTCATCTCCATGAAGTAGAACTTGTCGTCGCCGTCGAGCAGGAACTCGAGCGTGCCGACGGACTGGTAGCCGATCGCCTTGACGGCTGCCACGGCGGCCTTGCGCATCGCGGCACGGACCTCTTCGGTCAGCGCCGCCGACGGGGCCTCTTCGATGATCTTCTGGTGGCGACGCTGGATCGAACACTCGCGCTCGAGCAGGTCGACCGCGTTGCCGAACTGGTCGGCGATCACCTGGATCTCGATGTGACGCGGGCTCGTCACGTAGCGCTCGATGTAGACGTCGCCGTTGCCGAACGCGGCCTGGGCCTCGGCCTGGGCGGTCGCGAGGGTCTCGGCCAGCTTGTCCGCATCGCGCACGATCTTCATGCCGCGACCGCCACCACCGGCCGAGGCCTTGATGATGACGGGCACGCCGATGCGGGCCACCGCGTCGATGGCCTCCTGGGTGCTGGTGATGACGCCGGTACCGGGCAGGATCGGTACGCCGGCCTCGGCCATGGTCTGCCGCGCGCGGACCTTGTCGCCCATCATCGCCATGTGCTCTGCGCGTGGGCCGATGAAGTTGAGGCCGCACTTGCCACACACGCGCGCGAAGTCGGCGCGCTCCGACAAGAAGCCGTAGCCGGGATGCACCGCATCGGCGCCGGTCAGCTCGGCCGCCGAGATGAGGTTGGGGATGTTGAGGTAGCTCTGGGTCGCGGGGCCTGGGCCCACGCACACCGACTCGTCGGCGAAGCGCACGTGGAGATCGGACTCGTCGACGGTCGAGTGGACCGCGACGGTACGGATGCCCATCTCGCGGCACGCCCGAATCACGCGCAACGCGATCTCGCCACGGTTGGCGATGAGCACCTTGCGGATCGGCGCGGTCACTGCTTCGTCACCCGGAACAGCTTGGTGCCGTACTCGACCGGTGCGCCGTTCTCGACCAGCACCTCGTCGATGCGGCAGGCGAAGTCGGCCTCGATCTCGTTGAAGAGCTTCATCGCCTCGATGATGCAGACCGTGGCGCCCGAGGCGACGTTCTTGCCCACCTCGACGAACGCCGGCTGATCGGGCCGCGGCGTGCGGTAGAAGGTGCCGACGAACGGCGAGGTGATGAACACCCCCGCCGCCGCCTCGGCGGGGCGCGCAGCCGCGGGCGCGGCGGCCGGCGCAGGCGCGGCGACCGGCATCGCCGCGGGCGCTGGCGACATCGCGACCGCGACCTGCCCGGGCTGGGCGTAGTCGGCCTGGCGCAGCAGGATGCGGGCGTCACCGCTCTCGATCTCGAGCTCGTCGAGCTCGTACTGGCGGAACACCTTTGCGAGTTCGCGGATGTATCGGAGGTCGGGGAACTTGGGATCCGCTGGATCGTTCATGCAGGCTCCGTGGTCGTGGCGTGCGTCGTCGAAGGAGCAGCGCCGCGGGAGATGGCGGGTTCGGGCGCGCGCGCGGCGTGCTCGGCCGCGAGCGCGACGACGTGGCGTAGCGCGAGCAGGTAGGAATCGAGCCCGAGGCCCATGATCACGCCGCGACAGGCGGCCGCAGTCACGGACCGCTGCCGCATGGGCTCGCGGATGTAGAGGTTGCTGAGGTGGACCTCGACTGCCGGGATCGCCAGCGCGCGCAGGGCATCGTGGAGCGCGACGCTGGTGTGGGTGTAGCCGCCCGGGTTGATCACGACGGCGTCGCACTCGCGACGGGCGCGATGCAGGAGATCGATGAGCGTGCCCTCGGCGTTGCTCTGCGCGCACTCGACCGCGACCCCGAGCTCGTGGCCCAGCGCGACCAAGCGCGCATCGAGCTCCGCCAGGGAGGTGTCGCCGTAGATGCCCGGCTCGCGCTCACCGAGCAGATCGAGATTCGGCCCGTGGACCACCATCACGCGCGCGCGTCGCTGCGTACCCGCGGCGCGTGAGCGTGCCGCATCGGTCGGGTCTGCCGGGGCCATGGCGGGCGTATTGTGGGGCCGACAGGGGCGATCGCGCCAGGGGGTTCGTTCGTGGCGGATCACCGCGCGAACCGGGCTTCGCGGGGTTCGCGAGCCCGCTCGAGGCGTGCACGCCCCTGCGCGGGCGGACTCAGAGATCCGCGAGCAGTCCCGGGGCCGACGCCCGCAGGAGGAAGCGCCCCTTGCCGAGGAACGCCGACTCGGTCAGCAGCACCGCGACGAAGTACTCGTCCGAGAGCACGCGGCAGACCAGCGTCTGGCGATCGCCCTTGACGGTGATGTCCTGCACGTCCCCCATGTCGAGGGACTGCGCCGCGCGGCGCAGCTCCATGAAGCGGAACGAGAACTCCATGGCCGTCGACTCGAGGTCGACCTCGCCCTGGGCCCCGTCGGCGACGTGCTGCATCACCGCGATGCCATCGAAGCCCATGAGGATCGCACCGGCAGCGCCAGGCGTGTTGTCCACGATCGTCTTGAGCTGATCACCGAGCATGCGAGGGCTTTCGAAGGTCATGCTCGCGCGCCGAGGGCCCCGCGGTCAAGTCCCGCGCGGGGCCGGAGCCGACCCGCTGGGTCTCAGCCGTTGTCGCTCGCGCACGCCGCGGGCACCAGCGGGAGGTCCTGGGCGTTGCCGCAGACGCCGCCCACGAAGGTGCTGGACTGCGCAGGGCACATCGCGTTCTCGCACGTGTGGCAGTCGATCAGACAGTCGTAGCAGAACGTGATCGGGAACGAGAACTCGCGCGCATCGATCTCCCCCACCCGCCCCTTGACGTTGCCGCTGCGAGTCGCGTGGAAGACCACGTCGGCCACCACCGTGACGCGGGACTCCTTCTGCGCGTCGGTGACGAAGAGCTCGCCCGCCAGCGCGGCCGCGGTCTGCTGCGGGATCACCTGGACCAACACGCCGATGGTCTGTTGCGGTGCGATCGACTGCGTCGGCAACGAGACCTCGAACTCCATGAGCGACGGCTCCTGCTTGCGCACCGCCGCCGCCGCGTCCTTGTTCTGCGGCACCGACAGGCTCACGCTGGCGCTCTTCAGCTGCATCTCGTTGGTCTGCACGCCCGCGTTCTTCTTGGTCGCGTTCTGCAGCGTGGTGTTGTTGAAGAGCAACGCCGGCATCATGTACGCGCTCGGCAGCGCGGCATCCAGCAGGCCCAGCGGCAGCGCGTCGTTGGAGTCGGTGACCGCGCAGGCGCCGTCCTCGTCCCACGCCGGCGCCATCAGGACGATGAGCGACTCCTGATTGTCGGCGCAGCCCATGGGCAGCCAGGACAGCAGCGAAGCGAGGACGAGCGTGGTTCTGGCCATGGCGGAGACTCTCGTGCAGACGGGGGCGCGCCACCAAACGACCACGGCAGGCCGATCGCGGACGCTCTGACTACGCTAGCACCCGGTCGCGTAGCGCAGCAAGAATGGCGCCCCGAACCGGACCCGCCTACAGCGCCGCCATCAGCTCGTCGATCGACATCGCAACCACCTCGGGTGCACCGAGGTCGCGCAGCGCGATGTAGGTGACCGTGCCGACCGCTTGCGTGCCGCGTTTCTTGTCGAGCGCGATCGCGGCCGCCAGCAGCGGGCGAGCCGTCGGCGTCAGCCACGGCGCCAAGACGTGCGGCAGCTCGAACGCCGACAGGGCCGCAGCCACCCGCGACTGCAGCTCCGCGGCCGCGAGCCCCCGGTGGTGGGACACTCGCGCGGCCGCGACCAGGCCCAACGCGACCGCCTCACCGTGCCCCACGGCCCAGCCCGACGCGTGCTCGATGGCGTGGCCAACGGTGTGTCCGAGGTTCAGCAGCACGCGGCCGGCGGGGGCGTTCTCGAAGGGATCGCCCGCGACGCAGGCGGCCTTGAGCGCGATCGAGGTCGCCACCCGCGGCATCGCGGCCACGGGATCACCGGCCAGCAGCGCCGGCGCGGCGGCCTCGAGCAGCGGCAGCTCCTCGGGCGCGAACAGCAGCGCGTGCTTGATCATCTCGGCGGCACCGCAGGCGAGCTCGCGACGCGGCAGCGTGGTGAGCAGCTGCGGATCGACCAGCACCGCCGCAGGGAAATGGAACGCACCCAGCAGGTTCTTCGCGCCCGGCCGATCGACGGCGACCTTGCCCCCGACCGACGCGTCGACCTGCGCCAGCAACGAGCTCGGCGCGGCGATCCACGGCACACCGCGCATGTAGAGGTGCGCGACCAGACCAGCGAGATCGGTCACCACACCGCCGCCCAACGCGACCACTGCGTCGCGCCGCGAGAGCCCCGCGGCCGCCCACGCATCGACGCACGCGAGCACGGACTCGATGTGCTTGCTGGCTTCGCCGGGGGCGATGACGTGGACGACGGGCTCAAGCCCGGCGGCCCGCAGGCGCGCGAGCAACGGCGCCCCGTGCAGCGCGAACACGTTCTCGTCGGACAGCACGCCCACGCGGGTCGCCGCCGGTGCGGCCGCCCGCACGCTCGGCCCCACCGCCTCCAGCACGCCATCGCCGACCTGCACGCCGTAGCCGCGCACGCCCGAGGGCGGCACCGGCACCTGCAACGTGAAGACATCGGTCACGGTGCACCCCCATCGCTCGCCAACGCGGCGATCACCCGCGCGGCGACCTCGTCGACGGCGGCGTCGGCATCGACGGTGATCTGCGCCCGCCGGTAGCTGGGCTCGCGGGCCCGCCACAGCCCCGTGAGCGCCGGCAGCAGCGGCGCTTCGCCGAGCAGCGGGCGCGCGCCGTCGTGACCTTGCAGGCGCGCGACCAGCCGCTCGATCGGCACCGACAGGAACACCACGCTGCCGGTGCTGGCCATCGCCTCCAGCGAGCCGTGGTCGAGCACGGTGCCGCCACCGCAGGCGACCACGGCCCCGCGCGCTGCGAAGCCCGGCTCGTCGAGCAACGATCGCAGCGCCGCCGCCTCGCGCGCGCGAAAGCCCGGCTCGCCGTCGTGCCACATCGACGCGATCGAGCCCCCGAACAGCAGCTCGATGCGGCGATCGAGATCGCAGAACTCGCGGCCCAGTCGGCGCGCCAGCGACGCGCCGACCGTGCTCTTGCCGCTGCCCATCATGCCGACCAGGAACACCGGTCGCATCGCGGCATCACCCGCCGATGCTGCTCGCGCGGTTGACGATCTTCGGGGTCAGGAAGATCAGCACCTCGGAGCGCTGATCGGCCTCGGCCTTCTGCTTGAAGAACCACCCGATGATCGGCACGTCCGCGATCCACGGGATCTTGTCGAAGTTGACCGCCTTGGAGCGGGTGTAGATGCCGCCGATCACCGCGGTGTCGTTGTCGTTGATCAGCATGCGGCTCTGCGCCTGCTTGGTGAGGATCGTCGGGTCGCCGCGGGCACCGGTGTTGACGAAGTCGGCCTCGTTCTTCTCGACCACGACGTCGAGCAAGACCGCGCCCTCGTTGGTCACGTGCGGCGTGACCTTCAGGCCCAGCGTGGCGCGCACGAAGCGGGTGTTGACGCCCTGCGCGCTGACCTGCGAGATCGGGATCTGCACGCCTTGCTCGATCTGCGCCTCGCTGTTGTCGAGCGTGACGATCTTGGGCGCGCTGATGATGCGGATCTCGCCGGTGCTCTCGGACGCCGACAACCGCAGGTTGGTGTTGAGGTTGCCGCTG
>WBZX01001770.1_pt2 | contig 13713 bp, 10 predicted proteins | sample 5204211 | NCBI WGS metagenome assembly WBZX01 (sample SAMN12344362, study PRJNA552823) | activated sludge metagenome | biome: Activated sludge suspended growth; feature: Nitrification reactor; material: Wastewater; isolation source: activated sludge from nitrification reactor of wastewater...
GGTCCGATCCGACTCGCTGCCAGAAGCGGAATGGATCAACGCTTGCGGACAGAGCGAACCAAAAAACACATGGCCAAAGCGGCCCTCGCGCTACTCGATCTCGATGCGGATTTCCGAAAAAATGCGCCGGAGGTTCGGCATAGACTTGCTCTGCCATGGCACCTTCTTGGACCCGCGCAGAAGCAGAGAACCTCTGCTGTCGCGGGCTCTTATCGCAAGTCGCATCAGCATCGAGATCCCCGAGCTATTCAGAAACTGTAGCCCGCGCAAGTCGACCACCAGCGGACCTGCTTCCATCCCGTTTTCTAAGAGCTGGGCGATGGGCGCATACTCTGTCGTATCGTTTAGGCGCAGCTCTCCGCGCAGCGTGACTTCGTTTTGCTGGGTGTTCCAAGTCGCGGTGTAGGAATCCTGCGAGATCGCATGAATGGCCATGTTTCCCTCGTTCAAACCAGATGGTTCTTCTGCAGCCCACTTGGGAGCTGCGGGCCGTGCGCGGAGTGATTCACAGCGGGATGCGCACAGTGGTGGTGATCATGTAGCGCTGTCCGTCGTGATTGGCGAAGTGCCAGCCGATGCGTGCCGAGTAGTCGATGAGCATGGACAGAAGACCCATTCCGGACCCCTTGCCAGTGGCGGCGGCGCGCTTTTCATATTCCGCCCATAGATCAGCGGTGATCAGTGCCTGCACCGACGCCTGATACCTACTGGCGCTGGTTTCCGATGCCCCATTTTTTGCGCAGAACAGCAGCTCTCCCGGTCGCATGGTCAGTTGTATGACGATCGGAATGGAATCGACATCGGTGAACTTCATCGCATTCTCAAGGAGCTCGTTGGCGATATAGCTGACCGCGCTTTTGACCTCGTCTCGTCGACTCGGCAGCTCGCTCTGTTCAACCGGACAGAAGGTCGAAAAGTAGTCGCCCATAAAGTCCGCGGAGAGACTGTTGTTCTTCCATCGCGCTTTGAGCGAACTTGATGTTGGTGAAAAAACGATGGTGAGTCCCTCCAGCCCAGGATCGTCATTCGGCTCAGTAAAGTCACCATAGGTCCCTGCTTGCAACATGGACGCCCCCTGCCACAACCAATCTGCAGCACAGATGTTGAGGAAGTGTTGAGCCGTTTCCGATTGCCAAGGTTCCGTGTCTCTTTCTCGATAGAATGAGCGAGAATTGTTGGGGGGAGCGAACGTGAGCGCGACTGTACGTAGTGATGCGCCAAGGATTCTGCTCATCGAAGACGACCGAGGCATTGCGGTTGGCATCGTGCGCGGTCTCAAAGCGGCAGGATTCTCCGTCGAGCTAGCGAACTCCGGTATGCGAGGGGCGGAGCTTGGCTTGTTCGGCAAGTTCTCCCTGATCGTGCTCGACCTGATGTTGCCTGAGATCGATGGGTACGAGATCCTCGATCGATGGCGAGGGCATTCCCTTCCTCCTATCATCGTGCTCTCTGCGCGTACGGAGCTGGACACACGCCTGCGTGTATTCGGCAGTGGCGCAATCGACTACGTTTCAAAGCCGTTTTGGGTAGAGGAACTGGTGGCCCGCATCCGCGCCCGTTTGTCCCTGCCGCAGCTTCCGGCACCGCGACGGATTTACTGGGATGACAGCGTGCTGGATCATGACGCGCGAACGCTCACCGTTTCGGGCGCCGCGATCAGTTTGACGGGAGCAGAATTCAGCATCCTCACCTTCCTGGTCGAACGATCTGGGCGTGCTGTTTCCCGAGGTCAACTTGCTGAAGCCGCCCTGCCTGTCGATGGCGACCGATTCGATCGCACCGTGGACTCACACGTTGCACGGATTCGTCGCAAGCTCGGCCCAAGTGGCGCAGCGCGGATCGTCACGGTGTGGGGAATCGGCTATCGCTTCGACGCGCCGGAACAGCCATAAAACCGATTCCATTTCGGAGCCACAGGAACCGATGGTGCTTAGGGTGAGGGGATGCTGGGGAAGCGAAGTAGTTCGTCGGCATGGACGGTGTGTTCCCCGCCTTTTTCGGAAAGGAGCGTCCCGGTTTCGAATCGTGCTTGCACAAGCAGACTGGCCAAGCGAGCGCGGGCGGACAGAGCGCCTTGCGTTGCACTGTTTAGGCGACCTTGCACCTGCACAAGATCAAACACGGTACTAAGACCGGCGCGCAGCTTTTTGCGCTCGTCTTCTACCGCTCCTTGATATGCACCCACTGCGCCATCTGCGCTCGCCAGCGCCTGCTGTGCACTGCGCAGCGTCGATACGCTCAGCGCCACACTTGCACCAATCTGCCGTTTCAGATTGTCGCGGCCGAGGCGCAGGCGTGCTTCGATGGCTTGCCTCTGAAGGAGCGCACCGCGAGCCGCTCGGTTCTGCACAGGGAATTGTCCCGCCAAACCCGCGTAGAAGTTGACGCCTGCGACATTCTGGTACGGGGCGGTTACAAACGGTGCGGCGCCGCCTCCCTCTGCGAGTCCGCTGTATCCAAGATCGGCCTGTGCATCAAGTCGCGGTTCCCGGTTGCGGCGCGCGGCCAGGGTGAGCACTTGGGCGGCCAATAGCTCTTGGTCCAGCGCAGCAAGATCGGCGCGCTGCTGCAAGCTCCAGCCGATGAGCCGCGGCAGCTCCGAGGCGTCGGGAAGAGCATCTACCGAGAGCGTCTGCAGCTCATCGCGCGGTGCCCCGATCTGATCAAGCTGTGACCAGGAAAGACCCATCACCAACAGCAGGGCCTGTTTCGACTCTTGCACATGGCGTTGTGCCTCCGCTGCCGCAGCCTGGACTTCAGCAACGTTGGCAAGCAGCAGCTTTAGGTTACTGGCCGGACGCTGGCCTGCAGAAATCAGCCGCCGCTCGTCTGTCAAGAGCTGCTGGGCGCGCTCCTCGGCTTCGGCCCAGCGGGAGACCGACTGTACGGCCGTCACATAGACAAAGTACGCGAGGCATGCGTCGCGGAGCTGCTGGTTTATCGTGAAGCGAAGATGATGCTGGCTGGCCTCCTGTTCCAGTTCCGCGGATCGCTCACCGGCTGCCGTCGCATCGCTGCCCCGCCCGCGGAGGAGCGGCTGCACAATCGAAAAGCTCACGGTCGATTGACCATAGGCCGACAGCGCTGTGTTCTGCGAGATGCGCTGTATCTGGATGGTTGCACTCGCGCTCATGCCCCAGCGAAAGCGGTTGCTGGCGGTCAGAAAATAGCTGGTGGTTCCAGTCTGTACGCTCGCCGGACCTCCGTAATTGAGCTGATAAAGTGGGCTGACCGGCTGGGAATCACCACGCTGACCCAGGCCAGCTTGGAGGTTCAGATCAAAGAGGGAACGAGACTGCAGTAGCACGGCGCGTCGCTCGATGACATCCTGCGCAGCAATGCGGATGGCGGGCTGCTGCGCCAGCGTGCTTTGCAGCACATCCTGTAGGCTGATGGGCGGCGGTGCAGACGATCCAGATCCCACCGTTTGTGCCTCTGTCCAAGCAGGGTACGTCAGCAGCCACAGCCTGAGGCCCCAAGCAGCGCAGCAGACCAAGAACCGCTGAGCCCGATCGGGACGCATCAGGTGGCTCCTGAACGCTGGCGGGCCGCAAGCTCGGCAAACGGGCCCGGTTGCTCCATCAGTTCGCGATAGGTTCCGACCTGGACGATGCGGCCAGCTTGCAACACCACGATGCGGTCGGCATGTACGATGGTACTCAAGCGGTGTGCAATGACCACGCGCGTGGCGCTCAGTTGATCGATGCTGTGGGTGAGCGCCGCCTGGGTCTGGTTGTCTAGGGCACTGGTCGCCTCGTCCAAATACAAGATGCGCGGCCTGTGGACAATGGCTCGTGCAATGAGCAGACGCTGGCGCTGCCCTCCTGACAGGGCTCCGCCTCCTGCCTGCAGCGGTGTATGCAGACCCATCGGGAACTGGGCCAGATCTTGATCGAAGCTGGCAATCCGTACGGCTTCGCTCGCATCGGCAACCGTCAGCCCGGCAGAGCCTACGATGTTGTCGAAGATCGATCCCTCGAAGACCTTGCCGTCCTGCAACACGACGCCAAGCTGCCGACGAACCTCGCCTACGTCCAAGGTTTGAAGATCATTTCCGTCGTAGTAAATGGCTCCGGCACTCGGCTTTTCAAATCCCAACAGGAGTCGAAGCAACGTCGATTTGCCACTACCTGACGGGCCGGTGATGGCCACAAATTCTCCCGCCGCAATGCGCAGACTGACATCGTCCACGATGGCGGGACCATCGGGCTGATAGCGAAAGGAGACATGTGCGAGCTCCAGCTCGCCGCGCAGTGAGCCAGGATAGAGTCGGCTGGACGGAACCTCGGGCGCCGTCTGGAGGATCGGTTGCAACCGTTCATACGCAGGGGCGCTGGCCAGCAGACGCAAAAGCGCCTGTGAGGCCTCCAGCGTCATCGATAGGAATGTCTGAAACGTCGCAAAGAAACCGACGAACAGTCCGGCGGAGTGTGTCGATCCCGAACGCCCAGCCATGTAGTACAGAATCATCGTTGCGGCCAGCGGAACCATCGCATCGAACACTTGCAGCGGGGAGCGAGCCAACAGCGCCAAGCGACGCGCTGCCACAAATTCCTGAACCCAGAAAGCGAACGCGCGTGGCTCTGCGCCCGTGACACGCAGCTTGGGAATGCCGGTGATAAGCTGTAGTACCGTTGCGCTCAACCGTCCACGGAGCGTTGACAAGGGGCGCAGCATGCGCTGCTGATGCCAGCCCGACAGTGCGGTGACCACGGCGATTCCCATCACCAGGGCAGTACCGACCAGCGCGAGCGGTACATCGTAGGCAAACATCAGTGCCCCGCTAAACAGTCCGTAGATTCCGGCCAGCAGGGCGTCCAGGGTATGTCCCGACAGCGCGCCAAAGATTTGCTGTAAGCCCATTGCACGCTGGGTGAGATCCCCTGCGCTGTGGCCACGAAAGAAACGAACTGGCAGTGCGAGCAGGCGATCCCAGACCGCTGCGTTCAAGTCCGCAGACAGCTTTCCTTCGATACGCGCAAACGTCAGGGTGCGGGCGACGCCAAATAGCGTCATGGAGAAGGCAGAGACCAAAAGGGCCAGGCATAGCTGGGCAAGCTGGCCGCGCTGGGATGAAGGAATCACGGTTTCCAGTAGCAGCCCCGACACCGCTGGCGGCACTGCGGCCAACAGACCACTTGCCACCGCAATGAGTGCCAGGGTGAAGATCTCGCTGCGTGTGCCAGCCGCACAGAATCGCACCAAGTCTACGGCCTGGAGCGCTCGCTCGGGGAAGCCTCGATAAAAGCTGTGCGCCGATGTTGCCAGAGTCTGCGCAACGGTCGAGGTCACTTCTTCCTGCGTGCCGCGCGTGTCATCGAATAGTTCGTAACGACGTGCCGAGGTTGGGATGAGCGCCACGGGATTGCCATTCGCCTGCCGCGTGGCCAGAAGGGGGCCGTGATCTTTTCGCCACCAGGTCCCCTGAAGCGTCACGGGTCTTGTCCGCACATGCGCAAGCTGGGCCAGCCGATGGAGCGGATCGGCCCCCTTGGGCATTTCGGTTCCTGTTGGCAGGGCGGGCACTTGGATTCCCATCGCATGCCAAATCCGCAGGCACGCGGCTCGTAGCGGACCTTCTCGATCGATGGGGGGAGCGGCATCAGCAGTCGGCGGTTGTAGAACAGCGGCAAGCTGTGAAAGCGACCGAGAAATGAGCTGCGACTCGTCTTCTGCCAAGGAACGCAGTCGCAGCTTCTCTTTTGCCCGTTCGCGTTTGTCTCCGCTGACAAGTCCTTGCAGCATGGCCTGTTGAAAGCTGGTCAGCCGCTTTCGCAGCAAGGTTTCGGAATCAGGAGGAAGCGTAGGAATCACTGCTGCCCCTTGGGTCTGCGAGAGCGCTTCGACACTGTGCGCCAGGCGCTGCATCCAATCACCAAGCGCACGCAGTCCTGACTCCCGATCTGGCGAGGCTTGGGATGAACCGGACCCCTCGGGCACCGCAGCGTTCGGTAGCAATTGCGCCAAAGTGACTCGGCGCAGGGCAATGTCAGCGCTACCGATGGCGACCAGATCTAAGGGCTGTTGCAAGGGGGCCAGACCAATCCCACAGAGGAACTCGCCAACCCCAACGGAAAACAGATGTCGACGCCCGGTCAGCTCTCCGCGCAGGGTGAGCCGAGAAAGCAGCACATCGACACGCCCCGCCGTCACTTGCCACAGCGCATCTGGCCCCCCAAAAAGCAGCGGACGAAGGGGCGTCACGGTCTCTTCCCGCAACGTCAGTCGCTGTAGCAGCGTGCTTCGATCCGGAATGATGTCGTCCGCGCTCTGAATGATTGCCTCCCTACGCGCTGTGGATGAGCCGGGCATAAGCGCCCCCTTGCCGAAGCAGGTCCTCGTGTGAACCGCGCTCGACGATCTTTCCGCGCTCGAGCACCAAGATCTCTTCACAATCGCGAATGGTGCTCAGCCGGTGCGCGACGATGATGCAGGTGCAGCCCCGCCAGCGCAGGTTGTGGTCAATCTTCTGCTCGGTCAGCGGATCAAGGGCGCTTGTTGCTTCGTCCAAGACAAGGATGCTGGGGTTTAGGACCAAGGCGCGGGCAATCTCCAAGCGCTGCCGTTGGCCACCACTGAAGTTGCGTCCGCCTTCTTCGACCGGGCTGTCATAGCCACGCTCTCGCTGCGAGATCTCATCGTGGATGAGCGCATCTTTGGCCGCGACCACCACCTGTGGTTCAGGAATGCTGGCATCCCACATCGTGATGTTTTCGCGAATGCTGCCCTCAAACAAGAAGATGTCTTGGTCGACGACGGCCAGCGAGTTCTTGAGCAGCGCACGGGGAATGTCAGGACGCAGCTCGCCATCAAAGCGAATCTCACCGGACCAGGGCTGCAGAAGGCCTGCAACCAACTTGGCAACGGTGGATTTTCCGCTGCCCGACCCCCCAACCAAGGCAACACGACGACCGGGCCGCAGCGTCAAGTTGAAGTTCTCAATGAGCGGCGGAGCGAGGCGGCTGTACCCAAAGCAGATGCTGCGCAGCTCGATGGTTCCGGTCAGGCGAGTACGCCCCGAAAGCGGAGAATCCAGCGCGGCGGACGTTCGGCCTTCGCGAGGAAGGCCCGGATCCTGCGGGTGCTGTAGTACATCATCCAAGCGACGCAGCGTTCCCTGCACGAGCTGCACGGTGCTGACCAGATGAGCCAGTTGTTGAAGTGGCGCAAGGAAGCTCGCGGTCAGGCTCTGGACGGCAATCAGCTCGCCCATCGACAGCCGACCCTCCATGACGTGCAGCGCGCCGACTCCTAAGATCGCCGAATGGCTGAGTGCGCTGACAAGCGGCAGCAGCGCACCAAGAAGTTCGCTTGATACCGCCAGCTCTTGCTCTGCGTTTGTGACCTTGGTCTGGTAGCCGGCCAGACGCACGAAGAAGTTGTTCTCCGAGCCGTTCGCTTTGATGCTTTCGATCTGCTGAACGCCTTGAACAGAGATGCCGTACAGCTTGCCGCGATCTTGCTGAAGACGCAGGCTCTGCTCAACGCGCTGTTCTCCCAGCCAGCGCAGCGCAGGTACGGTCACGACTGCCGTCAAGATTGCAATCCCAAACAGTGTTCGGTCATAGGCAAACAGCAGCGCGGCAAAGAACACAATCACCACCAACTGAATGGCGGACTGTGCCAGGTCACCGGACAACAGCACCGCCAGCTCTTCATTGGCTTGCGCGCGATCCAACAGGTCGCCGGGATTGCGCACGCTATAGAACGTCGTTGGCAGCCGCAGCATGTGCCACAGAAACTGGCTGGCCCATGACAGCGCAAGCTTGGCTTCGATCCGGCCCAAGTAGGTACGGTACAGCGCGGTGAGCGCGCCACGAAGGAGCAGCGTCAGCCCCATGGCACCAAGCAGAGGAATCAGCCAGTCTCGCGAGCCGCCAATCAAGATCTCATCGAGAAAGATCCGACTGAGGCCAGGAATCAGCAGCCCCGGAACGACCATGAGCAGGCCGACCACAATGACGTACGAGAGCGCCTTGCGTGATCCAGACAGCCGAGGCCACAGCGCAGCGTAGAGCGAAATTCGATCGTCAGCTCGTCGGAACTGTGGGCCTGGCTCGAAAGTCAGCGTGACCCCGGTATACGATTTTTCAAACGCATCCCACGACACCTTGCGGCGCCCTTGCGCGGGATCGTTTAGGTATACGTGCCGACGCGAGACCCCTTCGACGACCAAGAAGTGATTGAAGTTCCAGAACACAATGAACGGAGGCTTGGTCTGTCGCAGCGGCTCCAGATCAAGCTTGAGACCTTTGGCGAGCAGTCCAAACTCGCGCCCGGCTTTCAGCAGGTTCGATGCCTTGCTGCCATCGCGAGACACTCCGCAGGCCTCGCGTAGCTGCGAAAGGGGAGCGTAGCGGCCAAAGTACCCCAGGATGATGCCAAGCGATGCCGCACCACAGTCGGCGGCCTCCATCTGAAGCAGCGTCTCGGTCTTGACTCGGCGCGGTGGACGAGTCGATGTGCTCGTTGCTTCTGGCTCGGGCGCTTCCGTCGTCATCGGGCGTCCTTCCGTGACAGGACGGGCAGTAGCACTGTGATCGGCGCACGCATGCGCGTGGTGATCCAGACGCGACACAGCGTCCCTTGATGAATCAAGACCGGCGGCCCCTTGGGGGACGTGAATCGGTAGCCGCTGCGGGTGCTGGGATCGCGCAGGAGCGCAATCTGTAGCTCAATGGGCGTGTCGACGGTCTTGGCGAAGGAAGCCGCCAGGTCGGCACTGCCCAAGCGCGAAGCGATGGCTTCGGCACTGGTGGGATACTCAGCCACCGAGACCACCGTACCCACGATCGCCCCGTATTCCTCCCGCACGACAGTGCTCGGCGAGACTTCGACGGCCATGCCCGGTGCAATTTTCTTTCCGTCGACCCCTGGAACGTAGACGAACGCCTCCAGGCTCTGGCTCGATTCGCCTTGGCCTGCTTGTTCCAGCATAAAGATCGGCATGCCGGGCGTGACGAGCGTGCCCAGCGCTGCGCGAACTTCAAGCACCCGTCCGTTGACCGGGCTTATCAGCGTGGAATTCCGTTCGATCTTTTCTTGCAGCTCGCGAACGCGGCGCTCAAGCTCGTCGATGCGGATGCGCCGCTCACCGGCTTCCTGCTGCTTGCGCTGGGTATCTTCGACCTTCTTGGCCGACAGCTCTTTGAGCATACCGCGCGCGCGATCGGCATCCGCTTGGGTGCCAATCAAGCTGTCGCGCGTGTCTTGAATGGCCTGCTCGGTAATGAGCCCGTCAGAAAGTAGCTGCCGCTGCGAGGCCAGCTTGCGCGCCAGGGTCTTGGCTCGTTCATGCAGCGTGCGCAGCTGTTCGTGGGTCGCCCGTCGGCGCTGCGAGATCACCGCGCGCTGAAGCTGAATGTCATCTTTGCCAAAGCCGGTCAGGGTCAGGTTCTGGGCCTGCAGATTCGCCAGGCTGGACTGCGCGGTTTCAAGCTCGGCGCGCAGCTCGGGCAGCGCCAGCCGCGCCAAGATCTGGCCAGGTCGTACGTCACTGCCCGGCGTCACGCTGATCTCTGCCAACTGACCCGAAGCCAGCGCGTTTACGCGCGTAAGACCGCTTTTTTTTAGCAAAATTCCGCGACCTTCCACGCGACTGGGAAGCTCGCCAAAGACCGACCACACACCGCCTCCAAGGAGGAGCGCAAAAAGCACCAGCAGGGCCAGCCAGCCCTTGGGGCCAACCACATCTAGCAGCTGATCTAGCTGTTCGGGCGACGACAGCTTGTCGAGAGCTTGCTGACGGAAGAGCGCCAAGCGGAGCATCCTTTCCTTCGCCCGTTGGGGGCCGACGAGCCAAGCTGTAAGCAAGGCTCTGTCCAGCATCGCTCACACTTGTTGAGAAAGTGTGGAGGACGGCCTCGGTACACCCTCTGGTTGGCGAAGGAAAAGGGCCGATTCCCGGTTCTATCTGGCTAACCTGATCGAGGCTGGGGCGTTCAAACCCTCGCGATCAGGCGAAGCGAGGGAATCGATCGTGTTCTGCGCTGCACTCACTGTGGGTGGACCTGGGTGCTCCTCGACTGGGGGCGAGCGAGCGAACGTGCGCATCAGCAGATACTCACCCAGCAGCGCGAGAAGCAGGATCAGTGCCGCAGCAGCGAACCATCCAGCCGTTGGACGGCTCCGTGGCGGCGGTTTTTGCGTCTGCGGGTTTGGGTCTTCCCGGCGCAGCAGCTCCTGTAGGTCCGCAAGCATCTCGCCCGCATCCTGGTAGCGCAGCGAGGGTTCTTTCTCGGTCGCTTTGCGCAGCACCAACAGACAGCGCGGGTCGAGATCCTTGGCCCGCTCTCGTGGATCCGGCAGTGGGCTGTGTAGCTGTGCATGCAAAGATGTCGCGACCGTCTCGGTGGCAAACGGAGGCCCGCCGGTCAACAGCGCATAATAGGTCAGCCCCAAGGAATACAGGTCGCTGCGAGGGTCAGAAGGCCAGCCCGCCACTTGTTCCGGGCTTAGATACTGAGCGGCCTGAATGGACAGCTCTGTGCTTCGTCGGCCATCGGGTCCTGCTGCTGGCAACATGGCGAAGTCCACCAGTTTTGCGACGCCCGACAGCGAAAACAGGATGTTGCTGGGACGCAAGCACCCATGCAGGATTCCTGCGGCATGCGCAGCCTGTAGCGCGCCACAGCAGTCATGGACGATGCGAGTTGCCTCCAGCCACGCATAGGGACCGCCATACTCCATGACCTGGCCCACCGACTCAGGATTCAGAAGCTCCATGACCACGCAGCAGTCCGCCTCGGTGCGCACAATGTCATATACGGTGACTGCGTGAGGGTGGCTCAGCCGGGCCAGCCGCTGCGTCTGGACGATAACCTGTCGCAAGCTATCTGGATCGTTCAACAGTGCCGAGGCCAGAAACTTGAGCGCGACGGGGCGCTCTAGCACTGAGTCCTGACCCTCGTAAACGGCACCACTTGGTCCCGCCCCCAGTGGATGCAGGACCTGATACCGGCCCAGGTCCAAGCCAACGCGGGCTTCCTCTGCGCTCGGCGTAGCAGCGTCAGACGGCGCACCTGTCTCGGTGGGGAATGTAGGGGCTTGCTCAACCAGATCCCTGTTTGGCATGTCTATACGAGGATTCCCTCCGTCGCAGTGTGGAAGTTCCGACAGCCTCCGTTCCCGGGCGCCCTCATCTTGTTTGTGACGCGCACTCGGCTTCCCGCAGTGGCCACACCGTCAGTCTAGCGAACAGTTGTTGAGGATGTGTGGAGGCGCGAAAGCCTGCGAAAGGAAGACCCAGCCCGCTCACTCCGTCGTGCTTGCTCAGGACGAGGATGCGGTGATGCGGAATTGCCCCGCTCCCCGCACAGCTTCAGACGGGCAGTGTCCGGGCAATCCCTGGTTCTTTAGCGGGGTGCGCGTCCGAGCGCTTCAAGCGTCTTGGACCACTTCTTTTGCCGTGCGACCTGCTTCGTCGTTCGGTCCTCGTACGAGGGTTTTGCCTCTGCCGTCCAGCCTGCGCTGACGAGTAGATCAACGATCTTGGCGGCCTCGTCGTCGTCTTTGCCGAAGGCAACCGCCTCAAAGATGGCCGTCTCGCCCCTCGGGCAGGATTCGGGTCTGACCCCGTGGTCGATCGCGACCTTGGTAAACTCGTAGTTCCTACCGACGATCAGGCACCTGCGCCTATCCTCGGGCTCTGTTGTCTGACGCATATCGGCGCCCGCGTCCATCAAGAGCTTGAGCGAGCCCACGTTGTTGTATTGAGCGGCGCGCCAGATGGCTGCATCGAGGGCCGCTTGATCGGGCTTCTTGGCAAGCTCGCCCTTTACATCGTCGAGGTCACCGTCTGTCGAATAATAGGCCAGCATGCTGCCATAGGTGAGGGTGAGCACGACGACTTGCAGCCCTCGCCCGGCGAGCACAAGCAGGAGGAGCGCACTCGATAGAATGCCGATGCGCAGGAGTGGCTTACCTTTTGCCTCGTCGAACTTGCGGCGCACGAAGCTGCCAAACAGCGACAGGGAAGTGATGAGCACGCCCGCTGCGGCCAGTCCCAAGACGCTATCCCACGAGCTGGGCAGAGGCGTCTTTGCCCCCGACACACGCAGCGCGAGGTGTAGGTGAAAGGCTGTATTGACGACTCCGAGCAGCGAAACCAGCAAGCAGCCGCCGCCAACGAGGATACCGAGATAACCGAGCAGCCCAGTCTCGGCAGGCACTTTCGGTTCCGTCGTCACAGGTGAAGAGGGATGATTTGAGCTCACAAGGTGACTGTATCGTGAACCGCGCGGCACGATGGATCTTTTCCGATTCTCGGATGACCTGCACACAGCGGTGGCTTAACCTGGTGCCCCATGGTGCGATATGCTGCTCTGCTGCTGCTCCTCACGGCTTCCTGCGCTGGTGGCGCAAGGACCGCTTCTCCCTCGTCACAGCACGTCTCGACAAGAGGGTCCGAGCCAGCCACGGTGGACCCAGACCCTCCGGCCAGCGTGGCACCGCTGCTTGCGCTGGTGGGTGAGCGGCCTCATGACGTCGTGCTCATCTATTCCATTGCGCGCGGATATGACGGGGCCGGACAGCCACAAGAAGCGCTGCGCTGGCTGCGACGCTTGGATGCGCTCGGCTTTGATGATGCGCTCGAGAGGGCTGACTTTCCTTCTGCTTCGGCGCTGGCCGACTTTGCAGCGCTCGCGGCTCGCTTCTCTGCCCGCGCGGTGGTGCGCACTCCGAGCCGAGCGGCCTTTGCCATCGCCGAGCCCGATCTGCTTGCTGAGGGGATTGCGCACGACGAGAAGACCGGACGCTTCTTCATCTCAAGCGGGGCCAAGCGCAAGGTGCTGGAGGTGGACCGCTCGGGTCAGGTGCGCGACTTCATTGTGCCCGGTACGGCAGGCATCTATGCCGTGTTGGGACTCGAGGTCGATGGATCGCGGCGAGATCTGTGGGCTGCCAGCGCTGCCGCTCCCTTTATGGCTGATGCGCGTCCCGAGGATGCGGGCAAGGCCGCCCTGTTTCGCTTCGACGTGGATACGGGGGCGCTGCGCAGTCGTCACGAGCTGCCTCGGGTTCCAGCCCTCGCGAATGACCTTGCCATTGCAGCGGATGGAAGCGTCTATGTAAGCGACTCCATTCAAGGAACGGTCTATCGCCTAGCCCCAGGACAGGCGACCCTCGAACAAGTGGTTGCGCCCGAGACCTTTTTGGGACCCAATGGCCTTGCCATCGCTCCCGACGGAAGACACCTCATTGTCGCTGACTTTTTTGGCTTGTCACGCGTCAATCCGGCCACCGGACAGATCACGAGGCTCACACCACCCCAGCCTGGGCCTCATCTGGGGGGCATTGACGGCCTGGTTAGCGCGCCCGGTGGACTCATCGGTATCCAGAACCTGATTGGTCGTGGTCGCGTATGGCGGATCTTCCTCGGAGAGGACGGACAGATTCGCAAGACGTCTCTGCTCGAAGCAAACCACCCAGACTACGAAAATCCGACGACGGGCGAGCTGTGCGCGGATGGATTCTATTACCTGGCTAACCCTCACTTTCAAGGACGAGGGAATGGGCCGCTCCGGCCAGCAGCGGGCAAGAAGCTTCTTGTGTTGCATCTTCCCTCGCCCTGACTTTTCGTGGATGCAGCTTTGCCAGATTGCAGCCCTGACCCTGGTATATCTCCCCCCCGGAATCGATAGATTCCGTCCGCCGCCGAAAAAGTGGGGGGCGTGGGGGGAGTTGAATTTCTGTGGATAAGTGCCTCTCGCC
>WBZX01002167.1_pt1 | contig 13702 bp, 13 predicted proteins | sample 5204211 | NCBI WGS metagenome assembly WBZX01 (sample SAMN12344362, study PRJNA552823) | activated sludge metagenome | biome: Activated sludge suspended growth; feature: Nitrification reactor; material: Wastewater; isolation source: activated sludge from nitrification reactor of wastewater...
TTTACGGCCCCTCGTAAGGAGTGCAAAATCTTCGCGGATGGCCCACCCGTTCAGGTGAACGATCTGCCAGGGATAGTGGATGGCCTGGGTGTCGGCCTTGAATTCCACCGACCGGCTGATGCGTATTTTATGAAGTCCGAGTACTTCCTTGCGGGAGAATTTGAAAGCCACGCCACCTTCCCCGGCCGAAGCCAGGAATTCGCCGTTTTTCAGTTTCCGGATCTGGCCGATGATGGCGGCGGTTGGCAGCACATTGGCGTGAACGAGCAGGTATTCGTCGTTACCGATCTGCTTATCGATCCTCACGGAATCCCCGGTATCCAGGTAATAATCTTCCCATTTATCCGCCGAAGGCAGTTTGAGGTAGCGCTCCCATTTTTCCCGGATGGTGAGAATACCGACGCGGATGTCCTGGATATGGCGGGTATAGGTAAAGGGATGCAGATTCTCTGGTTTACAGTATTCCTCTGTAAAGATGATCTTTTGCATGCGGTAAAACTACTAAAAATAAAAATCCCCCCGGAGAACCGAAGGGACTTAAAGTATAGCCATGAAAAACAAACTTTAAATAAAGATAGGAATCTGTATTAAATTATTTCTAGTTTTTTTTGTAGCGTTTGTTGAACTTATCGATACGTCCTGCTGTATCCACCAGTACATTCTTACCGGTATAAAAAGGATGTGATGTATTGGATATCTCCAGTTTGATCACCGGGTATTCTTTTCCATCTTCAAAAACCACGGTTTCTTTGGAAGGAGCGGTTGAACGGCTCAGGAACTGGTGACCATTACTCATGTCTTTGAAAACAACAGTCCTGTAGTTTTCCGGGTGAATGCCTTGTTTCATATTTCGTCTTGTTTGTGTACGGATTTTGCCGTACGATTATTAAAGCGGCAAAGTTAAGGCAAAAAAATCAATTTTCACCGTTGAAACATCAAAAAATCAGCTTTTCATGTTCACATACTGGAGGGGAATGCCCAGATTCCAGCCTTTGGAGGCCTGGATAACGGCCTGGAGATCATCGATCTTTTTGGCGGTGACCCGGATAATATCGTCCATTATGGCGGCCTGGACCTTCATTCCGCTGTCTTTTATCAGTTTTACGATCTTTTTGGCGTCTTCCTGTTTGAGCCCGTTCCGGACCGGCACTTCCTTTTTTACCACTTTCCCGCTCTGGAAGGCTTCCTTACTGAGGTCGTAGATCTCGCCGGCAAGCCCCTGTTTCATACTGCGGCTGATCATCACATCCACGATCTGGTTCAGTTTCATCTCGCTGTCGGCCTCGAGGTTCACTTTGAATTCCTTTTTATTGAGCTCGATGACCACATGAGAGCCTTTAAAATCAAATCGGTTGCTGATCTCTTTATGGGTTACGTTGATCGCATTATCGAGGGTCTGCAGGTCGACCTTGCTTACCATATCAAATGAAGCCATGGGGTTGTTTTTTCCAAAAATAAAAAACCTGCCGGAATAATCCGGCAGGTTTTACAAAAAGCGCCTATAGTGTTTGTTATCCTGAAAGCCTGTTTTAGTTGCCCGTTTTAACCCGGTTCTGTTCGTCGCTGGCGCTGCTGTTCCGGCGGCTGCTGGTAGCTTTGAGTTGACCTTTGTTGAACCGGTACGTGAACGTGAGCGATACGGCCCTGCTGTCGTTCACATTGCGGAAACTGGCGTCTACTGTTCCGTATTTACTGTAGCCCTTGAAAACGCTTCCGGCGAACATATCGCGTATGCTCAGGCGGATCGTTCCTTTGTTCTTCAGCACCTGCTTACCGATACCGGCGTTCACCTGTACGATCGGCTTGATGTAGATAACACCTTCCAGTCCTTTCGAACGATACACACCGCTCAGTTCGGCTGTCCAGGTCTTGCCAAATTTGAATTGGTTCTGCACCTGGGCCAGGAAGGTTGTTACACCGATGGAAATGGACTCCTGGTTCACCAAACCCTTGAAATGGTTGTTGTATACGTTCGCATAGAGGTTAGCGCTCCACCACTTATTGAGCGATTTGTTGGCAGAAACGGCCAGGCCGATCTGTTTGCTGCTGGCAATATTGGCCCGCTTGATGTAGGTTTCGTTTGTTTGCTCATTTTGCTCCAATACCTGTTGCATGATGTTGGTAGTGGCTGTGTAGTTCACTGTTGTTGTCAGGAAACTCTTATAGGTATGGCTCAATTCGATGTTGTGGGCGAACTGGGGACTCAGGTTCGGATTTCCCTGTTCAAACGTGTACCGGTCGAGGAAGTGCACAAAGGGATTCATATCCTCGTAATCGGGGCGCTGGATACGGCGGCCGTAATTGATCACAAACTGGTTCTTTTCATTGGCCGTGTACTGGAGGTAGACGGTTGGAAACAGCTGCGAATAGGACCTGTTGAATTTTGTTTCCCGGTATTCGAATTTGTTTAATTGTGTGTTGTACGCATAACCCTTGGAAACACCCTTTGCATTGGTATTCTCCAGACGCAGCCCGAATTGAGCGCTCCATTTTTTACCCAGCGGCCGGCTGTAATTCACATAAGCCGCATTGATATTCTCGTCGTAGATAAAATGATTGCTGCGGGCGCTGTCGAGTACTGAATAATTCGCTTTCACGCTGTCGTACCGGGCATCATTATCGGTCTTCACATAACTTGACTTGATGCCTGCTTCAAAACGGGCTCCTTTTTTCAGCGGCAGCGTATAGTCTACCTTACCGCTGTATATCGTAATATTGGATGGCAGGGTACCCAGCAGCAGGTCGGGGGTCTGTGTCGGATTTCCCATGTTATCGTAGTAGTACGTGGTAAGCGGCTGTGTGCTGGATGATTTGTAACGGATAAAATCGATATCACCGGATATCTCTTGCCCGGCAGAATCCAATACCGTACGCAGGTTCAGGTTCCCGCTGAAGTTCCTCCATTTCTCCTCGTTGCGGGTACTAGCCGCCGCCTTGCTCACGAGCACACGGTTGGGATCGAAGATATCGGTGCTGGTGGTACTTTCCCAGGTGCTGGGATTGTAAAAGCCATTCATCACCACTCCCAGGGTTGTTTTCTTCGATACAAAGAAGTCGGCGCCCACTTTGGCGTAATAATAGTTGCGCTGATTCTCCATGCTTGTCGACTGGTCGAAGATCGATTTGATCTGCTTGGTACTTGCCTCCCGGAAGTTGCGGGTGATGTACAGGGCATCGCCGCGGTGGTTACGATTGTAATTAAGGTTCGAAAAGAAGTTTACCTTCTTGGTACGGTAGTTAAAACTGAACGACTCATTAAATCGTGCATATTTACCCTGGGTATACCCGGTGGTAATACTTCCGTTGTACCCGAATTGTTTGTTCTTCTTGGTTTTGATGTTGATGATACCGGCATTCCCGGCGGCATCGTATTTAGCCGGCGGGTTGGTCATGATCTCGATTTGTTCGAGTTGATTCGCATTCATGTTGCGGAGCATATTCGCCAGGTCCTGGCCGCTTAAGTAACTGGGTCTTCCATCAATATAGATCACCACACCCGATTTACCTTTCAGGCTCACATTCCCGTCTTTATCAACAGAAACGCCGGGGGCTTTTTCCAGTACTTCCAGGGCGGTATTGCCGGCATTGGTTACCGAAGCTTCTACATTAACGATGGTCCTGTCCAGTTTTCTTTCTATAAGGGGCTTCTTGGAACTTACTGATACTTCCTGCAGGTTCTTGCTGACCGGCACCAGTTGCAGCACGTTCAACGCAATGGTTTGCTGCGAGGCCGAAACGGCAAAGGCAGCACTATAGGCCTTGGCGTGTCCTGCAGATGTGGCCATTACCAGGTAACTGCCGTCTTTCAGGTTTTCGAACGCAAAATTGCCCAACTTGTCGGCTATGGCTGTTTTTACCAGGCTCGAATCGCTGGCGTTCAGGAGAGAAACAGAGGCGGCATCAATAACTTTTTGATTCCCACCGTCTTTGATACTACCGGTCACTTTACCACCGGTTTGTGCAAAACTGCATACGGCGATGCTCATAGCAGCCAGCAGGCTGAATAACTTTTTCATGGCTAAACTTTTTGTTTTTTGGCTATTTAAAATCCGTAGTTCTATACTTTAATAACTACTTCACAAAAGTAGGTACTGTGTTTAACATAGTACATTGTTTTGTATTGGACGGCAAATTTCAGGGATAGTTGGCAATATCCCTATATACGCAGAAAACATGAAAGAGTTACAGTTGTGAAAAAAGGTAAAAGAGAATTAAGCAGCTTCGCGGGATGCCCGAATCTTTGAATAAACGATCAGTCCAATACCGGAAAGCGCCAGGCAAAGCGAAATGATTTCGGCCTGCGTGGGCTGAAATCCAAGTATGGAGTAAGTATTATTTACCCGGATTAATTCAACAATAAAACGCTCCAGTCCATTAAATATCAAATAAATACCAAAAATAACTCCCGGCGTTTTTATTCGTTTCCGGATAAGCCAGAGTACGAGGAAGAGGATTGTACAAACCACGGTTTCATAGAAAGGAGTGGGAAAAACAGGCATGGGTAAGGCCCGGCAATGTTCGTCTTCACAATCCGGGATGCGAACCCCATCCTTATTAACATTCCGGGGGTATGTATATGCCACCATCCAGGTAGGCAGAAAAGAAGGTGCTTTAAATGAGCGATGTGGAACCCGGTCAAGACTGGAATAAACCCGGTCGGTTACCTGGAAGGTACTATCCACGCCCGAAGGCATTTTTTCCCTGACCGACCCCAGGAGGAAATAACTGGCGTTGCGCTGCAGCCCTTTCTCAAAATCGCCAGGCGCAGCCAGCACCACGTTGCCATCTTCAGCAACGGTATACGCACTATTGTAAATACCCCAATCGCCATCACCAGCCACCTGGCAGCCTATCCGTCCTATGGCATAGGCGATCATTAACGCCAAAGCCGCGGAATCCACCAGGTGAATTACTTTGATCCCTTTACGTACAGCATACCAGCATATAGCGATCGCGGCCACAATCAATCCCCCATAGAATGTAAGGCCGCTGGCTGAGAACATCCGGCCGATGGGGTCTTGGATAAATTCATCCCAGTTCTCGAGATTGTCGAACAGTTTGGCGCCGAGTATACCGAACACCAGTCCGAGTATAACAATATCCCCCACCCGGTCGTGTGGCCAGATGCGTACGTTCCGGTTCTCCGGTTCTTTAAGTTTCTGCTTATTCTTATCCCACCATTTCAAACCTACCAGCAGCGCTGCAACGAGTACACCGCCGATTATACTGCCTTCGGAAGAGAATATATAATCCTGGGGCGTAACCTCATCCGGTTTGCTGAAAAATAATCCGAGGAGTTTATACCCGAAAACGAATCCTCCAACAGCGTTTAACAGGAGGTCCCACCAGGAAGCCGGCTTCCCTACCACGATCATTTCCTGCCGGGGCGAAAGCAATCCGAGTTTTTCCCGGCGCTGCAATTCCTTGCTTAAACTGATGGCGGCCGCCACAAAACCCAAAGCCACCATGAGGCCGAACGTATTGAGGAAGCTTAACGCCTTCCACTCCACACCAAACCAGTCTTTGAATACGTAATATAAGTTGGGATACATCGGCTGTATTATCGTTTTAAAAAAAGAAGTGCAATATATTCATTTATTCAACGCAGCAAAACAAAGCCTCCCGGTTACAGGAGGCTTGTCTGGTGGGATTTCGTATTTATATATACTTAATTACAGTATTGATCGAATGCGCCGATCAGGTTATCGGCGATCATACGGGCGCTTCTTCCTTCAATGTTATGCCTTTCAATGAAATGAACCAGTTGCCCGTCCTTGAACAACGCGATAGCCGGAGATGAAGGCGGATAAGGCAGCAGGTGTTCACGCAGTTTCCGTACCGCATCTATATCAAACCCGGCAAAAGTAGTGGTGATGTGATCGGGTCTTTTGGGCGCATTGCTTACAGCCAGTAAAACTCCAGGCCTGGCGGTACCGGCACTGCAGCCACATACCGAGTTGATCATTACCAGGGTGGTTCCTTTCTGGGCCAGGGCTGTTTCCACCGCTTCGGGGGTAAGCAATTCGGAAAAGCCATTCTCGGTAAGCTCTTCCTTCATCGGTATTACGATTTCTTCCGGATACATAGTGCTTTATTTTTTGGTAGCACAAAATTAGGCAGTTCTCCCTAATTGCGTAAACGGGTCTATCAGCATTTCCCAATATCGAAATCAGTATAAACCAGAAAGAATGTCACCACGCAAGGACCCAATCGGTCAATATGACTTCCCCGGCTGCCCCGTTCTGGAAATTTTGTCCTCAAAAATCCGGTGGAACGGCATTTGACCCCTCTTCACCAAACAATCGTAAACGAAAAAAATTAATAGCTATGACACTCGTAAAAGTTAACAGCCCCATCAGCCGCTCATTCGACGGCCTTGTAAATGAATTATTCAATGAACTGCCGCTGAGTTTCGGTAAAACATTGCGTGAAGATGTTCTGCACTTCCCTCCCGCCAACATCACGGATAAAAAGGATCTCTACCAGATCGAATTAGCCGTTCCGGGCATGGATAAGTCGGACTTCACCGTTAAACTCGACAACAATGTTCTTACCATCAGCGCCGAGAAGAAAACAGAAAACGTGGCTGAAACCGATAAGATGATCCGCAAAGAATTCAGTCACCGTGCTTTCAAACGGAGTTTCACCATCGACAACAAGATCGATAGCACAAACATCTCGGCCAGGTACGAGAACGGTATCCTTACCCTCGAACTGCCGAAAAAAGAAGAAGTGAAGAATGGCACAAAAGAAATCACCATCCAGTAAAGCAGTAGTTTTTCATAAATGAGCATACAGTTGGTTTGTTCCCGGTAGAAACCGGGTAAGCCTTCCCAGTCCTGGGAAGGCTTTATTTTTTACTCACATCCTGCCTTGCGGCGGGTATCGATGAGGTACTGTATCTTCCATTCGCCATTGAACCGAACGAGTTGAAACGAGTTCACCCCGCAATGGCTGAATTTACCGTTGAAGTAGAATTTGTAAGGCGTCCAGGCAATGGCAAGCGCTCCGTCTACCCGAACCACATCAAAGGTGATGCGTTCATCCGCCGCGTCTTTGGGAAGTTTGCTGATGCTGTTGGCGAAATCGGCTACGGCATCGGTCTTAACGATCGTCTTTCCTTCCTTGTTCCGGGTGATGGTTTGCAGAATGGCGCTGTCGGCAAAGGCCGATTTGAGCAGGTCCGGGTTCGATGTCTTCATGGCGGTGAAGAGGGTGTTGATGGTTGCTTTAACCGAGTCTTCGGCCGTTTGCGCCTTTCCGGCAACGGCGATAAGCAGGAATGCGAAGAGAATGCTGACTTGTTTCATGGCTTTGTTATTTGATTGGGTTATTTACTGTATCCGAGTATTTTGAGCATGCTCTGGGCGGTTTGTTCTTTGGCATAGACCCAATCGGTGAGCTTACCATTCTTATCGTGCCCGACGATGATATGCTTGGGCGATGGGATCAGGCAATGTTTGATACCTCCGTAGCCGCTGATCTGATCCTGGTACGCACCGGTATGGAAGAATCCCACATACAAAGGCTCTCCTTCCGTGATCTTGGGCAGAAATACTTCATTGATGTGTTCTTCACTGTCGTAGTAATCATGGCTGTCGCAGGTGATTCCGCCCAGCACCACCCGGTGATAATCGTTATCCCATTTGTTGATCGGCAGCATCAGGAATTTTTCGCCGATGCCCCAGGTATCGGGTAACGTGGTAATGAAGGAAGAATCGATCATGTACCAGGTTTCGCGGTCGTTCTGGTTTTTCTGACCGATCACACTGTAGATATGCGCCATACTCTCTCCCACGGTATAGCTGCCAAACTCGGTGAAGATATTCGGCATGGGCACCTTGCTCTTTTTACAGGCCACTTTGATGTTGCGTACGATCTCGTTGATCATGAACTGGTAGTCGTACTCAAAGCCCAGGGAATGTTTGATGGGAAAACCACCGCCGATATTGATCGAATCCAGTTCGGGGCAGATCTTCTTCAACTGGCAATACAGGTTGATCACTTTATTGAGTTCGCTCCAGTAATAGATATCGTCCTTGATGCCTTTGTTCAGGAAGATGTGCAGCATCTTTAACTGGAAGCGGTGTTCATTTCCCTCGATCTTATCTACATAAAACTCCAGGATATCCTTGGCCCGGATGCCCAGGCGGGATGTATAGAACGGGAAGCTCGGTTCCTCTTCGGCCGCCACCCGGATCCCCAGGTTGAAAGGCACTTTTACCGATTTGATGTAGGCCCGGAGTTCATCTTTATTGTCAAGGATTGGAATTACGTTCTTAAAGCCGCTGTTGAGCAAACCGGCGATGCGGCTGGTATACGATTTTTGCTTGTACCCGTTGCAGATGATATAGGTTTCCTTGTTTATTTTCTTACGCTCATAAAGTTTCTTGATGATCTCGATATCGTAGGCAAAGGAGGTTTCGATATGGATATCGTGTTTCAGGGCTTCCTCAACGATGAAGGAGAAGTGAGAACTCTTGGTACAGTAACAGTAATTGTACTGTCCCTCGTATTTATGCCTTTTGAAGGCTGCGGCGAACATCTGCTTGGCCTTATTGATCTGCTTGCCGATCTTGGGCAGGTAGGTCAGCTTGAGCGGCGTTCCGTATTTATCGATCAGGGCCTTGATGTCGAGATCGTTGTATTGCAGGTAATCGTTTTTTACTTTGAAGTCTTCCTGGGGAAAATTGAATGTCTGGTTAATGAGCGTGTGGTAGGTATTATCCATTTACAGTTCTGATTAACGGGTGGTTTGTTTTTTTTACAAATGTAACAGAATGCTGAAATTTCGGGCACAAAAAAACCGGTGTACGGGACACCGGTTGACAAGTATTTACAGCCTGCATTATTTTACAGACTCAACAAGCTTTTTGAAGGTTTCCGGCTCATTCATCGCCAGGTCGGCCAGTACCTTACGGTTGAGGTCGATTTTTTTGGTAGCGAGTTTATTGATGAATTCGCTGTAGGTCATTCCCTGCTCACGAACCGCCGCGTTGATACGGGCGATCCAGAGCGCACGGTATTCACGCTTCTTGTTCTTACGGCCAACGTAGCTGTACGTTAAGCCTTTTTCCATTACGTTTTTGGCAACGGTGTAAACATTTTTACGTTTGCCGAAGTAGCCTTTGGCGGCTTTCAATACCCTTTTGCGGCGGGCCCTGCTGGCTACTGCATTTACTGAACGTGGCATATCTTAATTCGTTTAAATTTTAATGTTGAATGTTTTAAATCCTCCGTGAAAATGGCGGCTCTTATTTGAGGGCCAGCAACCTTTTCACGAAGTGCAGGTTGGCGTCGCTAACCACACCGTCTTTACGCATGGCACGTTTGCGCTTCTTTGTTTTTTTGGTGAGGATGTGACGTTTGAAAGCTTTCTGGTGCGTGATCTTACCGGTGCCGGTAATTTTGAAGCGCTTCTTGGCGCTGCTGTTGGTTTTAACCTTTGGCATTACATAACTGTTTGTAGTTACTCCCTGCTGGCGCCCCAAACGGATGGAGACTTTTTGAGCCTTGTGGGAAATGTCTGGAAAAAGAACTGTACTTTTTCGGGCCGCAAAGATAAGGGAAAATAGCCTGAAACCGGAGGCAATGGGGAAGTTTTTTTAAAGACAGGAGCAATTCCGGCTGCATTCAGCCCGATCAACGTTCGGGCGGCCAGGCCTTACTCATCCATTCCCCCCTCACCCTCAGCCGTTTTACTGGAATTTTTGACCATTTCGGCGATAGAGCCGATCTCGGCCGGGGTAAAATACCTCCATTTACCCGGCGGGAGGCCGTTAAGGGTCATATGCATGATCCGGACCCGTTTCAACGCGGTTACATTATACCCCAGGGCTTCACACATCCGGCGTATCTGGCGGTTCAGCCCTTGTGTAAGGATTATTTTAAAGCGGTCGGCCCCCTCCTGCTTCACAAAACATTTCTGGGTAACGGTGCCCAGGATGCGCACCCCGTTCCGCATCCGCTGGATGAATTCCGGGGTGATGGGTTTATCAACAGAAACAATATACTCCTTCTCGTGTTTGTTGCCCGCCCGAAGGATCTTGTTCACAATATCCCCGTCGTTGGTAAGAAAGATCAGGCCTTCGCTGCGCTTGTCTAACCGCCCGATCGGGAATATCCTCGTTTTGAAATTCACGAAGTCGATGATATTTGTCTTGTCCTTGAGATCGGTGGTGCAGGTAATTCCCTTGGGCTTGTTCAGGGCCAGGTAAACGGTATCCTTTTTCTTTTTGATGGGTTCTCCATCCACCAGCACCACATCTCCTTCCTTCACCCGGTTTCCCTTCACCGCCTCGACCCCATTGATGGTTACGCGGCATTGCTCGATGTATTTATCGGCTTCCCGGCGGGAGCAGAAACCTGTTTCACTGATGTATTTGTTGAGGCTGATATCCATGCTGCAAAAATAAAAAAGGGAAGCGGCTACTTCCCTTTTGCTATGCAAAACGATAGATTATTTGTCGGCTGGCTGGGGTTTCTTCTTGGCGTTCTTTGCCGATTTGGGGGCAAACATCACCTGCATCCTTTTACCTTCCATCTTGGGCAACCCTTCCAGGGCTCCCACTTCTTTCAGGCGGTCGGCGAACTTCAGCAAGAGCAATTCTCCCCGCTCCTTGAACATGATGGCCCGGCCTTTAAACTGTACATGCGCCTTTACCTTATCGCCATCGGCCAGGAATTTTTCGGCGTGCTTCACCTTGAATTCAAAATCGTGATCGTCGGTATTGGGCGTGAAGCGGATCTCCTTGACCTCACTGGTCTTCGACTTCGCCTTCATCTCCTTCTTCTTCTTCTTTTCGTCGTAGAGGAATTTGTTGTAGTCGATCACCTTGCATACGGGCGGATTGGCCCCCGGGGAGATCTCTACCAGATCCAGTTCAAGTGATTGTGCGATTTTCATGGCATCCTGAACGGAATAGATGCCTACTTGTACGTTGTCCCCTACAAGCCGTACTTCCGGGACTCTGATCATGTGATTCGTACGGTGTTCCTGTTGTTGTTCTTTTCTGAAACGGGGATTAAAACCTCCCCGGTTGGGTCTGGGTGGAAATGCCATTTACAATTTTTGGTTTACAATGTTGTTTATTCGATTTGATAATCCGGCGGTTTGAAAATTTGAAGATGCATGGTTCACAACTTCACATTCCATTTTCAAATCATCAACGCATCAAATTATTCTGATCTCCTTTCTTTTATCTCCTCAACGATATCGGCTACGAATTTCGTTACGTCGATCGCTCCGAGATCACCTTTGCCCTGCCGGCGAACCGATGCTTTTCCTTCGTTCATTTCCTTCTCCCCGATCACCAGCATATACGGTACGCGGGCCAGTTCGGTATCGCGGATCTTCTTGCCGATCTTCTCGTTCCGGTCGTCGATCTGTGCACGAATATCTGCTTTTTTCAGCGTTTGCAAAATACTATGTGCATAATCCATGAATTTGTCGCTGATGGGCAGGATCTTCACCTGCAGCGGCGCCAGCCAGGTGGGAAATTTACCGGCATAGTGCTCGAGCAGGAACCCGATGAAGCGTTCGTGGGTACCCAGCGGAGCCCGGTGGATGATCAAGGGAATTTCCGGCTGGTTGTTCTGGTTGGCAAACGAGAGTTTGAAGCTGCGTGACTGGGCAAAATCCACCTGGTTGGTTGCCAGGGTAAATTCCCGGCCAATGGCGCTCCATATCTGTACGTCGATCTTGGGCCCATAAAAAGCGCCCTCACCTTTCACCTCAACGAACGGCACGCCGGTATCGATGAGTACCTGCCTTACCAGTTCTTCCGTCTCTTTCCAGAGTTCGGGTTCGTTCACATACTTCTGCCCCAGTTTCTCCGGGTCGTGCAGCGAAAGCCGCATCACGTATTTCTCGATACCGAATATCTTGAAATACTTCAGGTACATATCGTTCACCGCTTTGAATTCCTGGGCGAACTGTTCCTTGCTGCAATAGATATGCGCATCGTTCATGTGCAGGCAACGTACCCGCATGAGTCCGAATAATTCCCCGCTTTGTTCATAACGGTAACAGGTTCCGTATTCGGCAATACGGTAAGGCAGGTCTTTATAGCTGCGTTGCTCGGCATCGAATATTTTGTGGTGGTGCGGGCAGTTCATCGCCTTGAGGTAATACCGTTCCCCGTCCATCTCCATGGGCGGGAACATGCTGTCGGCATAATACGGAAGGTGACCGCTGGTGAGGTACATGCTCTCCTTAGCGATATGCGGTGTTACCACCCGGTGATAACCGGCATCTTTCTCCGTTTCCTTGGCCAGCTTTTCCAGTTCTTCGATGATGATGGTGCCATTGGGCATCCAGAGTATCAGCCCAGGCCCCACATTATCATCCATCGTGTAAATACCAAGCTCTTTACCCAGCTTGCGGTGATCCCGTTTTTTGGCTTCTTCGAGCATTGCCAGGTATTCATCGAGTTCTTTTTGCTGCGGAAACGTGATACCGTATACCCGGGTGAGCTGTTTGTTCTTTTCATCGCCTTTCCAGTAGGCGCCCGCTACGCTGGTAAGTTTGATGGCTTTGATGGAGCCGGTAGCTGGTATGTGCGGCCCGCGGCAGAGGTCGGTGAAATTACCCTGGGTATAGAACGTTATATTTCCGTCTTCGAGATTCTGTAACAGATCGAGTTTGTACTCATCCCCTTTATCCGTAAAATAAGCGACAGCCTCCGCTTTCGATTTGTCGATGCGCTGGTAGGCGTTATTCTGCCTGGCCAGTTCATTCATCTTCTTTTCGAGTGTGGCCAGGTCTTCCTCTGTCATCTTGCGATCGCCCAGGTCCATGTCGTAGTAGAACCCTTTGTCAATGGCAGGCCCTACCCAGAATTTCACGCCCGGAAAAAGGCTCTCTACCGCTTCAGCCATCAGGTGTGCGGAAGAATGCCAGAACGTGGATTTACCGTCGGCATCATCCCAGGTAAGCAATTTGAGCGACGCGTCGGCATTGATCGGCCGCGTTGCATCCCACACTTCGCCGTTTACGTTCGCTGCCAGCACTTTTTTCGCCAGCCCTTCGCTGATCGATTTTGCAATATGGAGCGCATTGGTACCCTTTTCATATTCCCGTACAGCACCATCCGGTAATGTTATCTTTATCATATCTTTATAAGCCAGTCTTTTACAGGCTTTCGGACTGCAAATTTAACGAAGTATTGGCGACGGAACAATTAATCTAAAATATCTTTGCCTGCGCTCTGAAACACCTGTTCAAAAAGAAGATTCTGTGATCTATAGCAAGCAACCATGAAAAGAAGTTTACTATCATTTTCTTTTTTCTTTTTCCTCATAATTTCAACGGCCCGGGCCCAGGATTTCACCGGGCAGTGGAAGGGTCAGTTCATCGACAAAAGCACCTCTTTCTCGGGCTGGGGAGGCGATAAATGCGAGTACGTACTTGAACTGGAATGCAAGGGCAGGATCGTTACAGGTTATTCCTACACCTATTTTTCGGAAGGCGGAAAACGCTACTACACCATCTGCAAACTGAAAGGAACCCTCAATAAAGCAGGCAAATATGTGGAGGTAACGGAATTTGAACGCACCAAAACGAACGTGCCTGTTAATATCCGCAACTGCTTCCAGGTGCATAAACTCACTTTTTACCAGCAGGGCGATCAGCAAACACTGGAAGGAACATGGGTTCCGGCACCTAACCAGGCCGGCGATTGTGGTTATGGCAACACGCTCC
>WBZX01002168.1_pt1 | contig 13696 bp, 12 predicted proteins | sample 5204211 | NCBI WGS metagenome assembly WBZX01 (sample SAMN12344362, study PRJNA552823) | activated sludge metagenome | biome: Activated sludge suspended growth; feature: Nitrification reactor; material: Wastewater; isolation source: activated sludge from nitrification reactor of wastewater...
CCTGGTACAATTCAAAGTGACCTGTGGCCAGCGGCACCCTGATGGCAGACTTTTCTACGATGGGCACCTGATCTCCGTCTTCATCCAGGTAGTAACTGCGATTACTGCCATCCATCACCCTCACTATAGGCTGCTTTTGCACAATCCATACATTGAGTTTATTGTCGGAATCAATGAAAACTTCCACTTTTTTTATTCTTTTATCCGCCTTCAGCAATGCCTCCAGCTCTCTTGCTTCAATGTCCTCTACTGAAGTCTGGGTAACATCGTATCCTGTATGGCGGTTGAAGATTTGTTTTACTTCACCCGGTGTAATCAAATTTCTTTTACCCCTGATGGGCTTAATGACTACTTCCAGTTTTTGAACTTCAACCTCCATCTTGCGCTGTACAGACAAAACAAAGAGGATGCCTATAGCCGCCATGACTACCGTCCAAAGGATGCGTTGTCGCAATAACGGTATGTCAATCTTTTTATCCATGATCGCCGGTGAGTATTTTTTTGATTTCGGGAACCAATGTATCTATATTGCCTGCACCCAATGTCATGACCACATCAAAATTGCCCTTTCTTACCGTATCCAGTACAGCTTCTCTTTCCTGCAATGAAGCATGATCGTGCGCCATTTTATCCAGCAACATCTGTGCATTCACGCCTTCAATGGCTTCTTCACGGGCAGGATAAATTTCCATCAGGATCACCTCATCCAGTTTTGCCAATTCCTCAGCAAAACCATCTGCAAAATCGCGGGTTCTGGTAAATAAATGGGGTTGAAAAATGCCCAATACTTTTTTACCCGGAAACATCATTCTGGCTGCTCCTATGGCCATCTTCAATTCTGTGGGATGGTGCGCATAGTCATCTATGTAAACTTTAGGACCATCAACAATCCATTCGAATCTTCTTTTTACTCCTTTAAAAGATGCCAGTCCATTGGCAATGGCGTCTTTTTCCTTACCCAGTAACAAGGCTACGGCTACTGCAACCGATGCATTGGAAACATTGTGCTGACCGGGCATACGGCTTGCCAGACTTTCTATGCTGCCCATGGGGCTAAAAAAGTCAAAGATTACCTTCCCGTCCTGAACGCCTTTGATTTCCAATTTGATGTCATTGGTATCGTCAAAGCCATAGGTCATTACTTTGTATGTTCCTTTTAAATCTGCTACCACAGTACTACCCAGATCAGCAGCAGCCTGCTGCGATAATAGTACTACTCCACCCTGTCTTGTTCTCTGTATAAAGGCCAGATAAGCTTCCGTCACTTTGTCTGCTGTGCCATAAATGTCGAGGTGGTCCGGATCAATGGAATTGACTGCCGCTATCTCCGGTGTAAGATGCAAAAACGAACGATCAAATTCGTCTGCTTCCACTACGACCCAATCACTGGTGCCCAAAAAATAGTTGGTATTATAACCACTGAGGATGCCCCCAAGGAAAGCCGATACTTCCTCGTGGCAACTTTTTAGCACGTGCGTGACCATCGATGAAGTGGTTGTCTTACCGTGTGTGCCTGCTATGGCTATGGTTTTTTGATTCTGTGAAATCAGACCCAATACCTGCGCTCTCTTCATTACCGGAATACCGGAATTGAGCAGGTGTACCAGTTGTTTATGATCCCTGGGCACTGCCGGCGTATAAACCACAAGGTCGATTTTCGCAGGTAACACGTCCAACTCCTCAGTGTAATTTACCACAATCCCTTCAGCCTGCAACTGTTGCGTAAGGCTGGTCTCTGTTTTGTCATATCCGGCTACTGCAATACCACGCGTATGGAAATACCTGGCTATGGCACTCATGCCAATACCACCGATGCCGATGAAATAAACCGATGTCAGTGCTGCCGGATTCAATCTCTGTTCGTTTTGTATTTAGTAGCTATGTTTATTATTTCAGTAGCGATCACATCCGCTGCATCGGGTTTGCCTAGTGCCTTAAGATGGGTTGTTAATCGTTTCTGCTGTTCTTCGTCCCTTATCAAAGAAGCCAAAAGCGGCATCAACTGCTCTTTTGCTTCAGTATCTTTTACCATCAGTGCAGCCCCATGTTTTACCAACGACATGGCGTTGTGGGTCTGGTGATCTTCTGCAACGTTTGGAGAGGGGACTAGAATAGATGGATTACCCACCAAAGCCAATTCGGATATCGTCAATGCACCTGCACGGCACACTACTACATCACTGGCTCTGTACGCGGTGGCCATGTCCTCGATAAAAGGCAAGACTTTCACATTTGGCAATTCTGCTACCGAAGATGCTTTAAATTCGTTGTAGTACAGTTTACCAACCTGCCAAATAAACTGAATGTCTTGATTTGCCTCTATCCAGGCCTTATTGGCCGCTATGGCATCATTCAAAGTTCTGGCCCCCAGGCTGCCGCCGAATACAAGTGTAGTTTTCTTATTTGTATCGACCCCAATTTTCGCCCTGGTCTCCTCCGTTGTATAATTACTTTCGGCAATTTGTGCCCTTACGGGATTGCCTGTCCATTGTATTTTGGATGCTTCAAAAAATCTTTGCATGCCTTCATAGGCAACAAATATTTTCTCTGCTCTTTTTCCCAATATTTTGTTGGTTACGCCGGCATAGCTGTTTTGTTCCTGCAGTACGTAGGGTACATGCATCCACGAACATACCTTTAACAAGGGACCGCTGGCGTATCCACCCACACCCACAGCAATGTCGGGTTTGAATTCGCTGACTACTTTTCTGGCTTGCAGTAAAGACTTTAATATTTTTACCGGAAGTATTAAATTTTTAAGCGTAAGTTTTCGCTGCATTCCAGCAATGTCCAAACCAATAATGCGGTAACCTGCTGCCGGAACTTTTTCCATTTCCAACTTTCCCTTGGCACCCACAAATAGTATTTCAGCAGCGGGCAGCTGTCTGCGGATCGCATCTGCAATCGCTATGGCCGGAAATACATGGCCTCCCGTGCCGCCTCCGCTAATTACTACTTTCATTTTTAGCTTCCATTGCTTTTAATTCCATGCGTTCAATTTCTGCCTGCTCTGCATTGCGACTCACACTCAGTATGATGCCGAGTGAAATACTGGTAAACAACAACGATGTACCTCCCATACTGATCAACGGCAGGGTCAATCCGGTTGCAGGCACCAATTGCACCGATACACTGATGTTGGCAAAGGCCTGCACCACCAGGTTGAGACAAAGGCCCATGGCCAATATAGCCCCAAAGGCCCGCGGGCTTTTTGTTACAATGTTGATACATCGTATGAGCAACCACAGGTACAACCAAAGTACCAGCAGTCCTCCGATGATGCCGTACTCTTCGCAAATGATGGCGTATATACAATCGGCATAAGCGTAAGGCAGGTGATTTCTTTGTATGCTGTTGCCCGGACCCACGCCAAATACCTTACCTGAGGCTATGGCAATTTTGGATTGTTGGATCTGGTAAACTTCGTCGGATGAATTCAAAAATGTTTTCACACGGGTTTCCCATGTCTTACTTCTTACAAATTCGGGATTGGCCAGACCAATTTTATAGATCGCAAAGCCTGTCAACAAGCCACTCATGATGAGTAAGAAAACATATTTCAACGAGATCCTGCCTATGAACATCAATGTTATACTGGTAACAAACAGCAAGGCAGCCGTTGATAAATTGGCAGGTGCTATCAATCCGCAAATAAGGATCACGGGAAGGATAATGGGTAAAAATGCACTCTTGAAGTCCTTGATGTATTCTTGTTTGGTGGCCAGTGATTTCGCCAAAAAGATGATCAATGCAATTTCTGCAAAATCGGAAGTCTGAAATGTTTTATCAATCCATGGAATCGTTATCCACCTGCGGGCTTCATTCATTTCCGTACCAAAAAACATGGTGTAAATCAAAAGGGGAACCGCCAGGGCAATGAGATAAGGCGCAAACCTGGCATACTTTTGGTAATCTAGTTTATAGCAAAGCCACATGAGCAGAAGCCCAGATGAAAGAAACATAAACTGCTGAACCAAATAGTATTCAGTGTTTCCTTCTCTCAACTTAAAGGCCATACTGCCGGCTGCACTATATACCGCCAGGAGCGAGAAGAGCGACAACAAGGCCACGATTAACCAGATGGCCCTGTCTCCTCTTAGCTGATGATATAATTGTATTACGTTTGTCAATGTAGTCTTCTTACCTTTTATAGTTTGTGTTGCCCTCTCATCAGGAAATAATCCCGATTACAAAGCCATCACGATTTCTTTAAACTGATCGCCACGATCTATATAGTTTTTAAAGAGGTCGAAACTTGCACAAGCCGGAGAGAGTAAAACCACATCTCCTTCGTTGGCCAGTCTGGCAGCCTCTGTAATCGCGTCTTTTATCGTATTGGTTTCTACCAAACCGGGCACCTTTCCTTTGAAAGCTTTCACTAGTTTGGAGTTGTCTAAGCCCATGCATACCAGGGCTTTTACTTTTTCTTTTACCAACGATTCAATGGCACTGTAATCATTGCCTTTGTCGGTACCTCCTGCAATCCACACAACGGGCTTATCCATTGCTTCGAGTGCGTAATATACCGAATCTACGTTGGTTGCCTTGCTGTCGTTGATGTATTCCACTCCTTTTACCGTCCTCACCGGTTCTAACCGATGTGCCAGGTTTCGGAAGGTAGAGAGTCCCAGTGCAATTTTATCTTCACTGATGCCCATCAACCTGCAGGCTTCAACAGCACACCGGGCATTAAACCGGTTGTGTCTGCCTTTAATCGTCAATTCAAATGCTGCGCCGTCTTTACGGAAAACACCATTGATATAATCGTCTTCTTTTATTTCAATGACTTTTCCCCTGAGTCCGTGGTCTTGTCTGTAATTTGCCATTTCTGCATCATCACCATTGATGATGATAAAATCTCCTTCTCCCTGGTTTTCATTGATTCTAAATTTGGAAGCTACATAGTTTTCCATTTTATAATCGTACCGATCCAGGTGATCCGGTGTAATGTTGAGCAGGATGGCAATATGGGGATTAAAATTTTCTATGTCATCCAATTGAAAGCTGCTCACCTCCAGCACAACGACCTCATCAGGATTACCGGCCACATAACCGGCAAAGCTGTCGCCATAATTACCGGCAAGTCCTGCTTTCAGTCCAGCCGCATTGAGTAGGTGGTATAAAAGTCCCGAAGTTGTAGTTTTCCCATTGCTCCCGGTAATCGCGATCATCGTACCACTGTAGTGTAAGGCAGCAAACTCAATTTCTGAAATCACCTTTACACCAGCACGTCTGATTTTTTGCATTACCTCTGATCCCTCCGGAACTCCGGGACTTTTTAAAACCAAACCAACATTACTCAATGAATCAATAGAGTGCCCTTTTTCTTCGTAGGCAATCTGATTGATGTCTAAAACTTCTTTATACTTATCAGGAATGATGCTTCCATCACTCACAAATACATCGTAATTCAACTTTTTAGCAAGTACCGCAGCACCTGTTCCACTTTCGCCTGATCCTATGATCAGGATTTTTTTTCCAGCCCATTCGTTCATCATCTTACCTCACTTTTAGGGTAATGATGGTCAATAGGCCAAGGATGGTACCAATGATCCAGAAGCGCACTGCAATTTTTGCTTCGTGCATTCCTTCCTTTTGGTAATGGTGATGAAGAGGCGACATTTTAAAAATTCTTCTGCCCTCACCGTATTTCTTTTTTGTGTATTTAAAGTAACTCACCTGCAACATCACGGATAGATTCTCTACCAGAAAAATGCCGCATAAAATGGGAATCAACAATTCTTTTCTGAGCAATAAGGCCATTACTGCAATGATACCTCCAATGGTCAAACTTCCGGTATCCCCCATAAAAACTTTGGCCGGATAGCTGTTGTGCCACAAAAATCCAATGCATCCACCGAGAAAACACGCTGCAAAAATTACGAGTTCAGCGGTGTCGGGTATGTAGAAGATATTGAGGTAATCGGCTATGATGGTATTGCCGCTCACATAAGCCATGATAGCCAATACCGTAGCAATGATCGCCGATGTCCCTGCTGCCAGTCCGTCCAAACCATCGGTAAGATTGGCTGCGTTCGAAACAGCTGTAATAATGAATACCACAATAACGATAAAGACAAACCACAAAAGATTGTCAGCATTATCGCCCATAAAGGAAACCAAACTCTTGTAATCAAAGCTGTTGTCCTTTAAAAATGGTACATTGGTCAAAGTGGTTTTTACATAAGCCATTTCAACCCTTTGCGGTGCTGAATTGACAGCCGGCATAATGGTAGAGTACTGTTTTACCACCTCATAACCGCCTTTTTGGGCATCTGCCAATGTCATCCTTACAGTAATGCCATCGTGCCAGAGCATAATCATACCCACAAAAATGCCTATGACCACCTGACCAATAATTTTGGTCGTGCTCTTTAGACCTTCCTTGTTTTTCTTAAAAACTTTTATGTAATCATCAGCAAATCCAATGAGCATAAGCCAAATGGTGCTGATGAGCATTGTTACAATATAAATGTTGTTGAGTCTTGCAAAAAGCAGACAGGGAATCACTATCGCCAGGATGATGATAAATCCTCCCATGGTAGGTGTTCCTTCCTTTTCTTTCTGACCTTCAAGACCCAATTCTCTTACGGTCTCTCCAACCTGCATCCTTTTCAATGAACGTATGATCCTTCCTCCAAAAATAAGCGAGATTACCAATGACAAAAGCATGGCCATCCCCGATCTGAAGGTGATGTATTGAAACAAACCTGCACCCGGCAGGTTAAATTGTTTATCTAAATATTCAAATATATAATAGAGCATACCTTTTCTTTAAAAGAGCAGTTGGTGGTTTCGTGTGTCTGATCTTTATCAGCAGTGACTAACCCCAACTGCTAAACCAACCTGAGAATGATAATAGAACCTATCTTAAATATGGCCGGAAAATGCTTCCGACAATATTTTTTTATCTTCAAAGGGATATTTAACTCCCTTAATATCCTGGTATTTCTCGTGGCCTTTGCCTGCAACCAAAACGATGTCTCCGTTTCCGGCCATCATGGCTGCCGTTTTAATGGCCATAAGCCGATCTGTTATGCGCAGGCTCCGCGACTTCTGTTCCTCATCCAATCCCGCCATCATTTGGTCGAGTATGGATTCCGGATCTTCACTCCTCGGATTATCGCTGGTGAATATAGCGGTGTGTGAATACTTAGCTGCCAACGCCGCCATGATGGGTCGTTTGGCTGCATCCCTGTCTCCGCCACATCCAACTACCGTAATTATCTTCTGGTCTTTACCAGCTGATGCTGTTATAGTCTTCAATACATTTTCCAATGCATCGGGTGTGTGTGCGTAATCTACAATGCCAGTTCTGTTTCGTACTGCATCGTCAACTTTTTCCATTCTGCCTTCTGCCCCTCTTAATCCCGACAGTATGCTCAGCACTTCGTCATGGTCCTGACCCAGACCGTGAGCGACTGCCAATACAGCGGTAAGATTGTAGGCATTGAAGGCACCCGATATTCTGCAACTGACATCCCATTGGTTGATGCGCAACTGGAGACCGGTGATATCGTCTGCCAGAATTTTGCATCGATAATCTGCCATAGTATGCAGCGCGTAACCCACTACTTTGCCTCTTGTATTTTGCACCATGGTTTTGCCATTGCGGTCATCCATATTGATGATGGCCAAACTCCCCTCTTCCAGATGATCAAAAAACAATTTTTTAGCCTGGATATAAGCCAGAAATGTTTTGTGATAATCCAGGTGATCGTGGGTAATGTTGGTAAAAACCGCAGCCTTGAAATGCACGCCCATTACCCGTTTCTGGTCCAAAGCATGTGAACTTACTTCCATAAAGATGTAGTCACAACCCTTGTCCTTCATATCCCGCATAAGAGCCGCCAGACTTACTGCATCCGGTGTTGTATGCGTAGCAGGTATCACTTCCTGACCGATGATGTTTTCTACTGTGCTGATGAGTCCGCAGGTAAACCCTAATCGGGTATACAATTGGTACAGCAAGGTAGCCACCGTGGTCTTTCCATTGGTACCTGTCACACCTACTACTGTAGTTTGTGCAGATGGATCACCATAAAAGCCATGCGCCAGTCGTGCCGCTGCTGCGCGGGTGTCACTTACCCTAAGGTAAAAAACTCCCTCAGCTGAAGTGTCAGGCATTGTTTCACAAACTATCGCCTTTGCTCCTGCAGCTATTGCCTGGGGAATAAAATCGTGTCCATCGGCTGCGTTGCCTCTGATGGCAATGTAACAACCTCCCTCCACCACTTTCCGGGAATCGAGGGCTATACCCCTGATATCTCCTTCCTGTGTTCCCCGGCGTTCCTGGCTCAGATCGCCTATATATATTTCAAACAACTTTTTTGCTTCCAAAAGCAATATCTTTTACTGAAGATAAATTTCTATTTGCTGTCCCTTTATTCCGGTTCCCGGCAGCAGACTTTGTCTGGCTACTTTTCCCCTTCCGAAAACCGACACCCGAAGACCCAGATTTTCCAACACATACATGGCATCTCTGGCTCCCATTCCCCTTACATCGGGAACTGCACTCCTGGCTATCTTTTTATCTTCGATAATCATTTTTGTCTCAAATGGATCCACACTTACCCATGAATTCCTGTTCTTCTTTTTGTACGGCATTCCAACAAAATCAAACAGAGAAAGAAAATCTTCACCAAATCCTACATTTTTGTCCGGCATCATCGCCACAGTTTTATCAACCATGGTATCATTAAATACCGGTGCAATTTCAAATCTCCAGGCCATAGTCTTTTCAGCTACGGCTTTGAACACCGGCGCAGCAACTGAGGCTCCGTAAAAGGCACCTTTGGGCTCGTACAGAATTACAATCATGCTGTACTCGGGGTTATCGGCAGGGAAATATCCACAAAAAGAGGCATTGTATTTTGCGTACTCTTCTTTATTGGTATAATTCACCCTTGTTGTTCCTGTTTTACCGGCCATCTTTACCAGCGAAGAAAGTATGTTTTTGGCTGTACCTTCTTCCACAACTGCCTGCAGCATTTCTTTGGCTTTGGCTATGTTGTGTGGCTTGGCAATCTGATCGATCATCACCCGTGGTTCAAACTTTTTCACACTGCCATCATCTTTGCGAATTTCTGAAACCAGATAGGGTTTCATCATTCTTCCGTCGTTGGCCACAGCGTTGTAAAAATTGAGCAACTGCAGTGGAGTGATGGCAATCTCATAACCGTGCGCCATCCAGGGTATAGTAGTTCCATACCACATTTTCTTATGGCGAACCGGATCTTTGATGGAAGGTTTGCCTTCACCATCGATTTCTATGCCTGTCATTCTGTCGAGTCCAAACTGGCTCAGTTTGGTTCTGTACATCAGCCTGCCCGCTTCATTCTTATTGTAAGCATCATTGGCCAGCTTGGCAATGCCCACATTGGAAGAGATGGCAAAGGCTTCTTTCATACTCACCTCGTAGCGGTTGTGTTTTTCTGAGTCGTGCATTACGCGATCCGAAAAGCGCATTGAACCTGCGTTGAGATTAACCTTTGTTTCCAGATCTGCCAGGCTGTCTTCGAGTAAGGCCAAAACAGTGGCCAACTTAAAGGTAGAACCCGGTTCAGAAGAGTTTCCTATGGCAGTATTTAATACCTCTACACCAACACTGTCTTTGAGGGTGAGGTTAGAAATTGCCTTGATAGCTCCCGTTTTCACTTCCATAAGGATGGCAGTGCCGGAGACCGCCTGGCTTTTAACCAGTTGCTTCTCCAATTCAGCATGAACCACATCCTGGAGGTGAACATTAATCGTGGTTACAATATCATCCCCTCTTTTGATTTCAAATTCGGAGGGGTCGTACACCGGCACCCAGATATCTTTGGAGTTATCGATTTTTTTCATCAATCGTTTGTCTGTAGGTCCTTTCAGGAATTTGTCAAAATATCCTTCAAGTCCCACCTTCTGGGCGTTTTCGCGATCTTCACCAATGGTGCGGGAGGCCAGTTGATTGAATGGTTTTTTACGTGTACCATATCTTAGTTCAAGGTAACCGCCGGCATATCTGCCTGAGCGGAGGATGGGAAAACTGCGTACCAATTCAACTTCTTCGGTATCCAAACCTTTGGCTATGAAGAGGTAGCGATTTTTTTGTTTTCTTGCCTGGTACAATGTTTGTTTCCATTCACTGTAGGTTTTGTCTGTCCTGACGGATTTGCTCAACATTAGGGCGAGAGAATCGACCTTGCTTTTGAACAACTTGGCATCAGGAACGGTGGCATCCATTCGTATTTCAAAGAACTGCAGGGAGGTAGCCAGTAAACTTTCATCATCGGCATAAATGTTGCCGCGATCGGCATCCACCTCCATCCATTTGACATTTTTTGAGCCTTTTGCTCTCCATTTGTCGCCTTCTATCAGACTGATCTTGATAACTCTAAACGCTATGACCATTGCCAGTATCGCAAAAACGGATACCACAAAATATGCTCTGGCCAGTAATTCAGTGCGTCTGTTCATCAGCAAGCTCAATCCTTTTTATCTTTCTCACCCTGCTTATCCACCACAATTTTGTGGGGTAGCTTGGCGAGCGGTAAAATCTGTTTTTCTTCCAGGTTCTTGGCAAGCTGCGATTGTGTGCTACCATACATCAGTTCCTGCTTGAGGTTCATGTATTGCCATTTGTCATCCATCACTTCTTTTTTGAGACGATCGATCTTTCGCAAAGACCGCTCAGCAGTATGCGCATTGTATATGTACACAATACCCAGAAATGCCAGATAGCACACAAACGGCAGATTGATAAATACCCACTCAACCCACTTTGTCCGTTTGGTTGTAGTTGTAGTTGTAGTTTTCTTATCCTGGACTTCAGTCATCTTTTTTCTGTTTTCAGAACAGATTATGGTCAAATAAGTATTTATCTCTTTATGGCAACCCTGAGTTTTGCACTTCTCGAACGTGGATTGATTTTTTGTTCTTCCTGCGAAGGAACCATCACGTTTTTGTTGTACAATTCAAACGGTCGCTCAATATTTCCAAAGTGGTCCCGAACGACTTCACCGGCTACATTACCTGTTTTAAAAAGGTTTTTTACCAGTCTGTCTTCGAGCGAGTGGTAGGTAATCACTGCAAACCGACCTCCCGGTTTCAGCAATTCTTTTCCCCTCTGTAAAAAATCGATCAGTGAGTTCATCTCATCGTTGACTTCGATGCGCAACGCCTGGTACACCTGAGCAAAGTATTTTTGCGCGGGCCCCATGGCACATTGCCTGAGTATGGCATTGAGATCTTCGGTGGTGTCGATTTTTTTCGACTTTCTCACCTCAACAATCTTTTTTGCCAACGTAATAGCATTTCTGACTTCTCCGTAATCACTGAAGATTCCCGTAAGGTCTTCTTCCGGATAGGTAGCTAAAAGATCTCTTGCGGTCATTGCAGAAGCTGTGTTCATGCGCATGTCCAAAGGAGCCTGATAGCGGAAAGAGAAGCCGCGTTCCGGTACATCAATCTGGTGTGATGATATACCCAAATCTGCCAGAATGCCATCGATTTTTTCAACCTTATACAACTTCATAAAACGATGCAGGTAACGGTAGTTGGCCTGAACCAAAGTAAAGTTGGGCTGATCGAAAGCATTATCAAATGCATCGTCGTCCTGATCAAAAGCGTACAAATGCCCTTTGGCACTCAGCATGTTTAAAATCGGTCTGGAATGTCCTCCTGCCCCAAAAGTAGCATCTACATACACCCCGTCCGGCAGGACATTCAGGGATGATATGCTTTCGCTGAGTAAAACCGGGATGTGGTAATCCTGCATCAGGGTAAAAAGTCTGGTTTGTTGCCAAACACACCCTGGATCACTTCGTCGAAACTTTCAGGTTCGTTGGAAAGGTAACGTTCGTACTCTTCCTTCGACCACAATTCAATGAAGTCTTTGTATGCAAATAAAACCGCATCTTTTTCAATCCCCGCATAAGTAAGGAGATTGCCGGGTATGTTTACCCTGTCGGCACTGTCCAGCAAGAGCTCTGTCGCTCCTCTGTAAAAGTACCTAATTGCCTCGCGATGCTTCTTGTCATAGATATTGAGTTGGTTTATTTCTTTCGTCTTCTGTTCCCAAACTGTTTTGGGATAAATGGCTAAATTTTTCTCAAATCCACGATTCACTATGAAGCCTGTATGCTTTAGTTCTCCCAATGAGTCTATGAGTTTCTGCGGGAACTTTACCCGCCCTCTTTCGTCTAATCTACACTCATATTCTCCAGTTAAACTAATCATTTCACCTTCTCGGCCTTAGGTTGATAGCACAAATATGAAACATGTTTCCCACATTTTCCCACATTGTCACCAATTTTAACCAAAAAAACATTATTTTTTTTCATAATACATAAAAAACACGCTTTTTGACAGCTTACTGTTGACAAAACGTCAACAAATTGTTGACAAAACATAGGAAATAACATCAAAATACAAATTATAAATTGTTTGAATGTGTGTTATTATTAATGTATAATCTATTGATTCAAAGAACTAATTACATCGCAAATATATATATTAATTTTATTATTAATGTGTAAATGTTTGAAAAGTTGTTTTGACATATGCCCCGTAATTACCCGCTCTCCCGCTATCAGGGCTTTCTGCTAAGTATTTCCCATTAAAGGCAAATTCAAAATAATTGTATTCCCTAACCCCACTTTGTGAAATAAAAAAAGGCTGTCGGTCACCGTCCAACAGCCTTTCTGCTATATCTACATCCCTGTCAAAAGCAGGGAGCTATTCTTTTTTGCGGCCAAATAAATCCTTTTTGGGACCTTCCTCCTTTTTAGGCTGGAAAAATATATCGCCGGGAGCTGTGGTTTGAGTGGGTATTTGATCAATGAGCTTCCAATATTTGCCATCCCATTTGTAACCGCTATAGGTTCCATCCGGTATCCGGGCACTACCGCCCTGCGGATCTATGCCCATCCTGGACACAACATAATCGTGGATGATCATTTCCTCCTCAGCATTATAATTGAAATTGACATTGGCCAAAGCGGAATAGCTCACCCCCACCCTTGTCTTGGCATCAGGTCGTTTGCCATCACTTATCAAAAAGAGTTCTGCACCAAATACGGGTTTTCCGGTTTTATCAAATGACAAAACATCAACCAATTTGAGCCTCGATTTGCCATCCCCACCGTCGTAACCAAATAGCAGCCAGGCTTTTCCTTTTTCTGTTTTGGTTTCTACCATATTATAATACAGCATGCCCAGCCATTGGTCGGGACTGAGCACGGAATATTCAATATCCGGCTCGTAGAGGGTCTTGTCTTTTAATTCAAACACGGCACCGTCCCTTTTCTGAATGGCGCCATATTGGTGAAACTTGCCATTTTCATCTTCTACCTGCCAGGTAAATATTCTAAAGGTTTTATCATTATCGCTTTTGTTGGAAATCCATTTCAACTCGGAAAAAGATTTTTCAAACGAGCCCTGTTTTTTAAGTTCCTCCAAAAATGTTTGGGTGAATATTTTGGCAGCTTCCACCCTGTGTTTGCCATCGGCGGCGTTGACCATTACATCGTTGTAAAATGCCAGGGTATGTTGGGCGGACACCAATCCCACCCAAAAAAAGCAAATCATGACTCCTAACTTGAACCGCAACATATTGATCTGTGATTTTAATTATCCCTTATAACTGCAAAAATAAGGCCCTTATTTCACGACACCCTGTTTTTAACGTAAGTTTAGTATGCCAAGCTGGCACATA
>WBZX01002169.1_pt1 | contig 13695 bp, 7 predicted proteins | sample 5204211 | NCBI WGS metagenome assembly WBZX01 (sample SAMN12344362, study PRJNA552823) | activated sludge metagenome | biome: Activated sludge suspended growth; feature: Nitrification reactor; material: Wastewater; isolation source: activated sludge from nitrification reactor of wastewater treatment...
CCGCGATCGGCTCCCTGTCGCGCGCGTCGATGGCCTATGTGCTCGCCGGTGGCCGCGGCAGCCGCCTCATGCAGCTGACCGACCGTCGCGCCAAGCCGGCCGTCTACTTCGGCGGCAAGTCTCGCATCATCGACTTCGCGCTCTCCAACGCGCTCAACTCCGGCATCCGCCGCATCGGCGTCGCCACGCAGTACAAGGCGCACAGCCTCATCCGCCACCTGCAGAGCGGCTGGAACTTCTTCCGCCGCGAGCGCAACGAGGGATTCGACATCCTTCCGGCCAGCCAGCGCATCGCCGGCGAGCACTGGTACGCCGGCACCGCCGATGCCGTGTATCAGAACCTGGACATCATCAAGGACTATGTGCCCGAGTTCATCGTCCTCCTCGCCGGCGACCACATCTACAAGATGGACTACGAGAAGCTGCTCCTGCAGCACGTCGAGAGCGGCGCCGACGTCACCGTCGCCTGCATCGAGGTGCCCAGCGCCGACGCCGAGGCCTTCGGCGTCATGCGCATCGATGCCGGCGACCGCATCCTCGATTTCGTGGAGAAGCAGAAGAACCCGCCCGAGATGCCGGGCAAGCCTGGCATCTGTCTCGCCAGCATGGGCATCTACGCGTTCTCGACCAAGTTCCTGTTCGAGGAATTGGAGCGCGATGCCGCCAATCCCAACTCGTCGCGCGACTTCGGCAAGGACATCATTCCGCACATCGTCAAGAACGGCAAAGCAGTCGCTCACCACTTCTCGCGCTCGTGCGTGCGCGCCGAGAAGAACCAGGCCGTCTACTGGCGCGACGTCGGCACCGTCGACGCGTATTGGCAAGCCAACATCGACCTGACCGAGGTCGTCCCCGACCTCGATCTCTACGACCAGGAATGGCCGATCTGGACCTACGCCGAGATCACGCCGCCCGCCAAGTTCGTCCACGATGTCGATGGCCGGCGTGGTCACGCGACGCAGTCGCTGATCTCCGGCGGCTGCATCATCTCGGGCTCCGCGGTCCGCCGCTCGCTGCTGTCGACCGGCGTCCGCGTCCATTCCTACGCCAACGTCGAAAATGCCGTCGTGCTGCCCTACGTCCGCGTCGGCGAGGGGTCGCGATTGAGGAATGTCGTCATCGATCGAGGCGTCATCATCCCGCCCGGGCTGGTGGTCGGCGAGGATCCCGAGCTCGATTCCGCCCGCTTCCATCTCTCGCCCGGCGGCATCAGCCTGATCACCCAGGACATGATCGACGCGCTGGAGAAGTGAAAGGAATAAGGGAGCAGGGAGTAGGGAGTAGGGAGTAGGGCAAGAGTAGATCGAGACGCCCTATTCCCTACTCCCTGTTCCCCTTCCCGGCCCTCGCCACCACGCCCCCGGTCAGCGGCTCGCCGACGCCCGTCGTGCCCGGATAGGTCAGCGGCAGCCCGGCGAGCGAGCGCACGGCGAGATAGGCCCACGCCTCCGCCTCGATCGCGTCGCCGTCGAGACCCACCGCCTCCGCCGGCACCACGGCGGCGCCCATGTGCCCGGCGATGGTCGCCATCAGCACCTTGTTGCGCCGGCCGCCGCCGGTGACCACCCACAGCCGCGGCTCCTCCGGGAAATGCTCGCGCGCCTTCGCGATCGCGTTGGCGGTGAAGGCGGTCAGCGTCGCCGCGCCGTCCTCCGTCGAGAGATGCTGGATCGCACTCACGTCGAAGGCGTTGCGGTCGAGAGATTTGGGCGGCAGCGCCGCGAAGAACGGGTTCCGGACCAGCGCGTGCAGCCCGTCGTGGTCGACGCGCCCTTCGCGCGCGCAGGCGCCGTCGCGGTCCATCGGCTGCTCGCGACGGCTCATCATCCAGTCGTCGATTAGAGCGTTGCCCGGCCCCACGTCGAACGCGATCAAACGCCCGTCCCGGCCGATCCAAGTCACGTTGGCCACGCCACCGATGTTGAGGATCGCCACCGGCCGCTCCTCGATCCCCTCGGCGAGCGCCCGGTGATAGACGGGCACCAGCGGCGCCCCCTGACCGCCGTGCTCGCAGTCGCGCGCCCGCATGTCGTAGACGACGTCGATGCCCGTGAGCTGCGCGAGCCGCTTGCCGTCGCCGATCTGGACGGTGAGCTGCCTCCGCCCGATGGTCGCCTGCACCGCCGTGCCGCCACCAGCCACCGGCCGCGCCACCACCTCCGACGACGGCCGGTGCAGCACCGTGTGCCCGTGGAAGCCGATGACGCCGATCTCCTCGCGCTCGAGCTGGCAGTCGGCCAGGAAGTGCCCGACGGCCTCCGCGTGCAGCTCCGTGAGATATTGCTCCAGCAGCCGCAGCCGTCCCGGCCGGTCCTCCCGGCGGGCGATCCCACGCGCGTCCGCGAGCCCCTTTGCGAGCTGGGCCCTGAACTCCGCCGAATAGGGATAGGTGAAGCTCGGGCCGCGCTCGAGCAGCCGGTCGCCGTCCGTGTCGACGAGCGCCACGTCGATGCCGTCCATCGACGTGCCGCTCATGAGCCCGATGGCCCTGATCCGCTTGCCCCCGGTCGTGATCCTGTGCATGGTGCCGGCGCTCGCTGTTCCCCGCCCGCCCGTCACCGTCTCTGGTGCGCGCCGCTTCATTTGGCGCAACGGACGCCCCGAGGAAAGGGCAAACTGATGACGAGACGGAACCCCGCCACCACCCATGCCGACTGACATGACCACCGCCAGATCCGATTTCCTCCGCATCCTCGAGGAGCGCGGCTTCATCCACCAGTGCTCCGACCTGCCGGGGCTCGATGCGCTGGCATCGAAAGGCGGGATCGTCTCCTACGTCGGCTACGACTGCACGGCGCCGTCGCTCCACGTCGGCAGCTTGCTGTCGATCATGATGCTGCACTGGCTTCAGGTGACGGGGGCAGGCAAGCCGATCGTGCTCATGGGCGGCGGCACCACCCGCGTCGGCGACCCTTCCGGCAAGGACGAGACGCGCCAGTTGCGCTCGATCGACGAGATCGAGGCCAACAAGCGCGGCATGCAGCAGGTCTTCGCCAGGCTGATCCGCTTCGGCGAGGGCAGCGGCGACGCCCTCATGGTCGACAACGCCGAATGGCTGGCGCCGTTGAACTACATCGAGTTCCTGCGCGACGTCGGCCGCCACTTCTCGGTCAACCGCATGCTCACGATGGACTCGGCCAAGCTCCGCCTCGAGCGCGAGCAGGAGCTGTCGTTCATCGAGTTCAACTACATGCTGCTTCAGGCCTACGACTTCGTCGAGCTCAACCGCCGCTACAAGTGCAACCTGCAGATGGGCGGCTCCGACCAGTGGGGCAACATCGTCACCGGCATCGACCTCGGCCGCCGCATGGGCACGCCGCAGCTCTACGCGCTGACCTGCCCGCTGCTGACGACGGCGTCCGGCGCCAAGATGGGCAAGACCGCCTCCGGCGCCGTCTGGCTCAACGAGGCGCAGCTCTCGGCCTACGACTACTGGCAGTACTGGCGCAACACCGAGGATGCCGACGTCACCCGCTTCCTGAAGCTGTTCACGACGCTGCCACTCGACGAGGTGGCGCGGCTGGCGGCGCTCGGTGGCGCCGAGATCAACGAGGCCAAGAAGGTGCTCGCCACCGAGGCCACCGCGCTGATCCACGGCCGCGACAAGGCCGAGGCCGCCGCCGAGACCGCGAGGAAGACGTTCGAGGCCGGTCAGCTCGCGAGCGACCTGCCCACCGTCGAGATGAAGCGGGCCGAGCTCGAGGGCGGCATCGGGGTCCTTGCCGCGTTCGTCACGGCTGGCCTCGTCAAGTCGAACGGCGAGGCGCGCCGCCAGATCCAGGGCGGAGGCTTGAAGGTCAACGACAACGCCATCGCCGACGAGAAGGCGCGATTGACGCCCGCCGACATAACGTCAGATGGCGTCATCAAGCTCTCGCTGGGCAAGAAGAAGCACGTGCTTCTGCGGCCGGTTTGAACGACCGCGCGGGCTCTAGTCCCGCCTCGGCCGGATGAACAGCGTCAGCAGCACCGCCGGGAAGTCGGCGGCGGACCGCTCCACCTTCGGCCTCGGCCGATACTCCGGCCGTGGCCGGTCGTCCGGCTCCACGGCCGCGCGGTAGAGATGCCAGGTGGCGTGCCCGAGCACCGGCACCACGATGGCTAGCCCGATCAGAAACGGCACCGCCCCCGCCAGGAGCCCCAGGGCCACGATCAGCCCCCACAGCGCGAACGGCACGGGATTGCGCGCCACGGCCCGCAGCGACGTCGTGATCGCCACCGCCGCGCCGACATTCCGATCGAGCAGGAGCGGCAGCGAGATGACGCTCAACGCCATCGCCGCGATCGCGAAGCCGAGCCCCACCAGATTGCCGATGACGATCATCTCGCGGCCCGCGCGCGTGGTCAGCACATCGCTGACGAAGGCGCCCACCGACTGAGGATCCTCGGGACCGAGATACGCCGTGTAGATGCCGTGCGCGACGGACATCCAGATGCCGAGGATGAGCAGAAGCAGCACGCCGATGCCGATGATCGGGGCCAGCGAGGGCGAGTGCCACACGTCGAGCATGTGCGCCCAGCTCGTGTCGAGGCCGAGCGCTCTCCGCCGGCTCAGCTCGTACATGCCGATCGCCAGGAACGGCCCGACCAGCGCCAGGCCGGCTGCTAGAGGATAGAGCAGCGGCAGGACATCGTTGCTGAACGCCATGCGCCCGAGCAGGAGACCCACCACCGGATACAGCGCGAGGATGAAGAGCACATGCGTGGGCATCGCACGAAAATCGTCGATGCCCTCCGCCAGAGCACGGAGAACATCGTCGGCGCTGATCCTGCGGACGACGGGCATCTCGCCGGTCGCGGCAAGCGGAGTAATGATGTCGATATTGGTCATGCGCGTTCCTCCTGGGAAATTGCTGGGAGGGAGTCGCGGATCAGAGGTCGTTCGGCGCGCCGCGACCCATTGCTACCGATAGGCTAGCCAGAGGATCGGGAAAAGTCACCGCCCGCGTCGAATGGCGGGATCACGCCTTCGTGCGCTCCCGCCGCTGGCGGGCCAGCGTCTGCCGGCTTCGCGGCGCCAGCGGAGATCACCGGCGCCGCCATGCGGCGCCGTCCTGGAGATCACTTCGACAGGTGCAGCGACGACATCTTGAGCGCGATGTCGCGGAACGCCTGCTGCAACTGCTGCGCGTTGAGCGTCTCGTAGAAGTGCTGCACATCCGTGCCGCAGGCCTGCAGCGTCGCCCGCGCGATCGTCTGCTCGCTCGAGGGTAGCTGATCGAGCGCGAAACCGACCGTGTAGACCTCGACGCCCGCCGCCTTCATGTTCGTGCAGATCTGGACGGCGGCGTCGGAAACGGTCTGCTGGTTCTGCTCTTTCCAGCCGCGGTAGGTGTTGTAGCCGCCGTCGGTCATCAGCACCGCCACCTTGCGCAGAACCGGCGCGCCGCTCGATTGCAGCGCGGTGAGGTCCGAGTAGGGGCCTGGTGTATTGCCCGAGCCGGAATTACCCGTATCCCAGATGCCGCTCCACTTCGGCGACAGCGTGTACCAGCTCCACGCGGTGCCGAGCGCGCCCGACGTGGAGCCGTAAGCCGAGAGGCCGTTGATGCGCGACTGCAGCGCCGCCTTGTCGGAGGTCAGCGGCATGACCTCGTTGGCCTGGTCGACGTCGGCGCAATAGCTCGCCGAATCGTAGTTCCAGTGCCAGCCCGGATCGGCGTTCGTCTGCCCCGTGTGGCTTGTAGCTGCGGTGTTGCTGCTGTCCTCGCCGGCCGTCATGCGGTCGCCGCCATGGGCGTTGAGCCACTTTCCCGGTCCCGGAGCGTCGTCGGTGGTGTCGAAGCTTCCCGTACTGTTGTAGTAGCGGTCGGTCACGCACGGCAGGACTTGCCAGTTGACCATGTGCTGGACGGCGGTGGCGGTGCACGTCCAATTACCGTTGCCTTCGCTGCCGCCGCTGCCGCTGCCCGCGGTGCAGATCTCGTACCAGCCCGTCCACGTGGGATCGAGGTTGGTCAGCGTCTTCATGATGGTGCCGCCGCTGCCATCCTGGGCGACACGCACGCGCGTCGAGAACGGTACGATCGCGACCCGCGACGTGTGCTGCGACTGGTCCGCCTGCACGACGATGTTGACGAGGTCGGCCGCCGCCGCCTTGAGTGCGCTGATCTTGTTGCCTGTGGTGCACGGACCGACGCCGTCGTCGCACATCGAGCCGGTGACGTCGAGCATCAGCGCCACCTCGATGCTGCTGCCCCCATTCCCGCCGGCCGTGACCTTCGCCGTCGAATACTCCGCTTGCGAGCCGGACAGCAGGGCGAGCCGCGGCAGGTTGACGAGACTGAGCAGCGGCGTCCGGATGTAGGCATTGCCCGTCGCCGACATTTCCGTGCCCTCGGCGTTCACCGCGAAGCCGATCGCGTCGCTTTCGAGATGCAGCCGCGAGGCGACATTGGCCTGGTAGAACGCCGTTGCCGCCGCGATCGCGCCATCCCTGTCGTCCGGAGCGAGTTGCAGCTGCCGCGCGCCGGCCAGAACGGCGGCGTCGAGCCCAGAGACCGTGACGCTGCGGGCATTGAACCAGCGGCCGATGTCCACGGCGGCGCCACACAGCGCCAGCAGCATCGTCGCGAGCAGCCCGAACAGCAAAGCCGTGCTGCCTCTTTCGTCCGAGGCAAACGTCCCCTTCGGCCTGCCAGCCACTGCCATCACACGATTCCCATGTCCAAGCTGGTCCGCGCCTGACTGCGCAGTCCACGCACAGTACTTACAGAGACGTATTGCCGAGTATCCGTGGAATTGGTTGCAATTTTATCGAAGCAAAGTCCGCACAAGGCGACATTTGTCGGTTAGTGAACCGGCGGTAAACAAAGCCATTGGGTTCCGACGGGCGAAATTTACAATTCTTGAAGCTTCGGCGGGCACCAGAGGTCCGACGCCGCCGGATAGGCCCGCGCTACTTCCGCTTGGCTGGAGCCGCCGGCGTCGCCTCGCTCGTCCAGCCGTCGATCGGCACCGTGCCCGCCGCCGCTGGCCCCGCATCCCCGCTGCGGGTGGCCGGCGTGCTGGATGAGCGCACGCGCTTCTCCGCCGGCACTGCCGGCTTCTTCTCCTCCGGCGCCCTGACTCTCAAGTCGGGATCCGTGAGCTCCATGAGTCCGCGCAGGATGCCGGGGGTCAGAGGCGACAGCGGATTGACGATGACTTGCGGCTGCGCCATCGCACCCTGGATCGCGAACGTGATGCCGAAGATGCCCTCGCCGCGCGGTCCCGACAGCAGCTCGCCGAGCAGCGGTATGCCGCCCAGCGCGTTGTTGAGCCCCTGCAGCGGCACGTAGGTGCCGCCGAGGTTCACGTTCCGCGTGTTGAAGTCCACCTTGCCGCGCAGCGTCGCGCCGAGCAGCGGGCCGCGGAGATAGGAGTCCTCGACCACGAACTGCCCGTGTCCGACCGCGAACGGCAGCTTCATGCGGTCGAAATCGAACTCCTCGCGCACCACCTTCCGCCCGCTGCGCTTGTCGCTGATCGCTGGACGCGACGTGTCGGCGGTGCCCACGACCTCGCTCACCACCGGGTCTCCGAGGATCTTGAAAGACTCGACCCACAGCACGCCGGTCTTCTCCGCCGGCCCGCGCCCGTCGACGTTGACCTCGAGGCGAACCCGTCCGCCCACCACGTTGGGATAGAACCCGGTGAGCTTGAAGGCCTGGCCCGCGTCGCTCGAATCCGCGAGCAGGCGCCGCGGCTCGCCCGGCTTCTGCCGCAGCTCGACCGCCAGCGGCTGCCCGCCGTCGAGCGTGCCGGTCACCGCCAGCCCAGCGAGCTTGTCGCCGCGCTTGGAGAGCTTGAGCTTGACGCCCCTGAGCGACACCTCCGAGAATCCGATCACCGTGTCGATCTCGGCCTCGACGTCGGTGCCCGCGCGCGGCTTCTGCGGCTTCAAGGACGCCGCGCCGACGTTGAACAGCGCCCGGAAGAACTCGCGCCCGTCGAACGTCGAGCCCTTGGCCTTGATGTCCCACACGTTGTCGGAGCGGAGCTTGCCCTTGACGTCGAGCCGCGTCACGACGTTGAGAGAGAAGCTCGGGAAGTGGAACTCCATGGGCCGGTTGTCGGCCCCGAGGCTGGCGCTGCCCTCGATGGCGATGTCGTCGCCGGCGAGCTGCACGTTCTGCAGCTCGTATTTCGCCGTCCGGCCTTTGGCGATGTCGAATTGCACATAGGCGCCGCGCCCGGCCGGCTTGCGCCATGCGATGGTCTCGACGTTGAGCTCCGCGTTGGTCAGGTCCGCCCGCATCCGCACCAGCGGCTCGCCCTGGGGACCGCGCGACACCGTCACCTCCAACGGCACCTCGCCCTGCATCATGTGATTGACGTCGAGACCGAGCTGGTTGCGGTCGGCGTTGTCCAGCACCATCGTCAGCCGCACCGGTGGCTGCTTGTCCGGCGGCGCGTCGAAGATGCGCTGCCAGGTGAGCTTGGCCGGCACGCCGTTGACCAGCATCTCGCCTTTGGCGTCGATTGCCTTGTCGGAGAAGTCGAAGGTGACGCCGGCACCTTGGACGTCGAGGCTGCCGCCGACCTGCTTCATGCGCCCGTCGCTGACCTTCACCTTGCCCTCGGCGCGGACCAGCGCCCTGTCGAACTCGTCCCCGACCGGCATCACCAGCTTGACCTGCCCGTCGACCTTGCCTTCCGCCCCGTCGAGCACCACTCCCGACTGCTTCAGCAGCTCGAGCGCGGGCTGGTCGATCGCCTCCACGGCCTGCGCCAGCGGCGACTGGATGCGCATGCTGACGTCGGCCATCGTGCCCGGCTTGTCGAGGTCCGTCCCCGACAGGCGGAAGCTCTTCAGCGGCAGCCTGCGATTGCCGCCGAGCACGATCGCCGCATCGGGAGCGGCGACCTCCAGCAGATTGTCGTCGACGCGCGTCAGCACGCGCGGCGCCTCGAGCGGCAGCATTCCGGGCGCCGGGATCAAAGACACCTCGCCCGTCTCGATCGTCAACGCCAGACGAAACGGTGAGCCCGGATTTGGCGGTGGCTGTCCGGCGAGATAGGGACCGCTCGCCAGCTTGAAGCTGCCGCCCTTGATATCCGCCCGCGTCACCTGCGCGCCGACCCACTTGCGCGCCGGCGGCGCCAGCGCCTTCGGCCATAGCGCCTTCAGCGTCGCGACCGGCATCGGGCTGAGCCGCCCCTCGACCCTGGCGCCGGCCTGTCCCCCCGCCGTGCTGACCTCGCCGGCAATGCTGACCTCCGCGCCGCCGGCGCGCAGCACCGCGGTTTCGATCTCCATCAACCCGAGTCGCGGCACCACCCGGCCGCTCGCCGCCCATTTCTCGATCGCCACCGCGCCGGCGCCGAGATCCTCGGCCGCCAGCACGCCGTCACTGGCGTCGACGTCGAACGACCACGAGGGTGCGCCGTCCTTCGTCCCCGCGCGACGGGCGCCGCCGGTGAGCGTCACCCGGCTCTGCCCGGAAACCAGGGTCGATGGCTGCAGCGCGAGCTGGCGCTGCGCCGGGTCGTAGCTGAATGACAGAAGTCCCGCGTCGACGGTCAGCGGCGTCCCCGTCAGACCGGGCAGGCGAACCTGACCTCGTCCCAGCTCGAGCTTGAAGGCACCATTGAGGACATCGCCCTGGCGCGAGAGCTCGATCTGGGCGTCGCTGGCCACGGGCATGTCGAGCCCCTGCAGCAGCGCCAGCCCGGGAGCCCCGTCGCCGAGCCCGGACGGCACCAGGTCACGCACGGCAACGTCGAGCCTCAGCGTGCGCGTCGCCTCGGTATCCTCGGTGCGGAAGGTGAGCGTCCAGGGACCCTTCGGCGACGAGATCGTCGCCGCCCCGGCGACGACGCTGCGCTTTTTGCGGTGATCGAGGTCGACGGAAAACGACGGCACCAGCCACTCGCTGCGCTGGCCGCCGTGCTCGAACAGCACGTGCGCCGACCGGATGCCGATCTCCTTCAGATACGACGCGGCGTCCTCTCTCCGCCGCGCGCGAGCCGAGGCCTCCGTCAGCACGCGGGCCACGTCGAGCCGGTGCCCCGACGCCTCCTCCTTGCCGTTCGCCTCCGGCGTCGCTCCACGCGCGGGCTCCGACGCCCGCTGCCCAGCATCGTCCGTCTCCTCCGCCGCGCGCACGTGCTTGAACGCCAGTGCCAGACGGCCGTCCTCGGAGATGCTGAGCGACAGCTTGGGCTCGATCAGCTCGACCCGCTCGGGCGCGATCCGGAAGCGCTTCAGCGCCGGCCAGCTGAGCGACGCGACGGCCATGGGGGCGGAGGCCACCAGATCGCCGTCTCCCTCGGTGAGGCGGATGTTCTTCAAGCGGAACTCGACGCCGCGGCCGTCGGCAAGCGCCACGTCGACCTCGGCGATGCGGACCCCGAGTCCCGGAAGCTCGGCGGCCAGAGCGCGCTCGATCACCGCGGTCAGCGGCTTCACCGTGAACGGACCGTGCATCAGACGGACATAGCCGAGCCCGGCGAGGAGCGCCGCCAGCACCACCGGCGGGACGAGCAGGAAGGCGAAGAACGAGGTGATCCGGCCGGTGAGCGACGGCTCGCGATGATCGGCCTCATCCTCCGCCGCGGGCGGACGCGGACGCCCGGTGCGCGAGGCAGCCGGCCGCGTCGCCGGCAACGGCGGCCCGTTCGGCCGCTGCCGGACCGGGCCAGCCTCCCTGTTGCGCGCGCTCGACAAGTCCAGCCCCGCCGACGTTTCGTATGACCCGTTGCTGCCGGAACCCGCCGCTCCCGGCATCCCGCGGCCGTGCCTTGACAGGGCAGCCGAGGCCCCGCCAAACGCTAGAGCCTGTCTCGGAGGTTTTCATGCGGTTTCACGGGCCACGGCGCGCCGATCCGCCAGAAGGGACCCGCAGCCGCGTAGCCCGCGCTACGCGCAAGGGGCCCGACGCCGCGGGCGGCGATGCCGGGGCCCGCCTGCAGGGTCGCGCTCGGAAGGCCCATCTGGTTCGTCGGCAATGCTTGCCGATGCCAGGCATCGACTGTGCTTGCCTCCTGCCATCTGGACCTTCCCAGCGCGATGAAACCGCATGAAAACCTCCGAGACAGGCTCTTAGACGGACAGTTGATTTCGCGCCAGCCTCGCGATCTCGTTTGCACACCGAAAAGCGACGAAAGAAAGGCACATGCCCATGCTCCAGGAAGGCACTCCTCCACCTCCGCTCGACCTCCCCACCGGCGATGGCGGCAGGGTGAAGCTCGCGGCATTGGCCGGCCGTCCGGTCGTCGTCTACTTCTACCCGAAGGACGACACGTCCGGATGCACCCGCGAGGCCCAGGATTTCACCGCACTATTGCCCAAGTTCAAGGCCGCCGGCGCCGAGGTGATCGGCATCTCCCCGGACAGCGCCAAGAGCCACGCCAAGTTCGCCGCCAAGTACGAGATCCCCTTCCCTCTCGCCACCGACGAGGACAAGGCCGTCTGCACCGCCTGGGGAGTCTGGGTGGAGAAATCCATGTACGGCCGCAAGTACATGGGCGTCGAGCGCACCACGGTGCTGGTCGGCCGTGACGGCCGCGTCGCCCGGGTCTGGCGCAAGGTCAAGGTGCCCGGCCATGCCGCGGAGGTCCTCGAGGCCGTCAAGTCACTCTGACCGCGCTGAAGGTCCTGATACGCGGCGATCGTGCGCTGCCATCGTGACGCCACTGAACGGTTCATGCTAAGGAGGGACGGGGCCGGCTGGGCGCACGATCCGCCGGACGTTGGGCTGTGCCAGGCTGATCCCTGGCCACGGCGGATCGATAAGCGGAGGTGTTGCGTCATGTTGCCGAATTTCAAGAAGTCGGAGCCCGAGGCGGTGAAGCCGGCGTCCCCGCTGGCGGCCATGGGAGCCCCGGCCGCGGCCCCGAAGCCCGCGGCACCGTCCCGCGCCGGCGAGCGCAGCGCCCCCTCCGTGATCGGACCCGATCTCATCATCACCGGCAACCTGGTCTCCAAGGGCGAGGTCCAGATCGACGGCGAGGTCCAGGGTGATATCCACGGCACCTACATCGTCGTCAGCGAGCGCGCCCGCATCACCGGCGGCATCGTCGCCGAGGAGGTCGTCGTCCGCGGCCACGTCATGGGCTCCGTGCGCGGCAAGCGCGTGATGCTGCAGTCCTCGAGCCACGTCGAGGGCGACGTCTACCACCAGTCGCTGGCCATCGAGCAGGGAGCCTTCTTCGAGGGCAAGTCGCGCCGCTCCGACGACCCGACCGCCGGCGCGGCCGCCCGCCCCGAGATGCTCAAGCCCAATCTGGGCTGACGCGTCCGGGCCACTGTTTTCCGCAAGCTTCGAGCACGGTGCGGCCGGACCTCACTCCGGCCGCCACTGCGTCAGCGACAGCCGGTTACCGCCGAGCCTCTCGAACGTGCGCTCGCGGCAGGTCAGCACCAGCACCTGATGGTGGTGCGCGGCCTCCTCCAGCACCGCGAACATGCGCCCGATGCGCTCGTCGTCGGCATAGACCAGCGCGTCGTCGAGGATCAGCGGTACCGGCTCGCCCGTATCCGCGATCAGGCGCGCGTAGGCGAGCCGCGCCAGCACGGCGAGCTGCTCCTGCGTCCCGTCGCTGAGGTTGCCCAGCGCCTCGGCGAGACCGGACCTTTCGATCGTCGCCGGCGACAGTCCCTCGCCGAGAACGGCCCGCGCCCCCGGCAGCACGAGATCGAGATAGGCGCCGAGCCGCTCCGTCACCGGCCGGAAGGAATGCTCCCGCGACTGGCTCTCCGCCGCGGTCAGCGCCGCGAGCAGCACGTCGAGCTCGGCCACCTCCGTCTCGAAGCGCCGGACATGACGCTCGGCCCTCTCGAGCTCTCCCTCCAGCGCCGCGACCCTGGCCCCGATGCCGTCCTCGTCCGCCTGCTCCTGCGCCCCTTCGAGCTTGGCGATCGATTGCTCGAGCTCGGCCAGGAACGCCGTGCTTTTGACGAGCTTCCGCTCCAGCTCCTCCCGCTCCGCCGAGAGCCGGTCGACCTCTCCTTCTCCCGGAGCCGTGCCGGCAAGAGCGCTCGCCGCCTGCATCGCCTCGCCGAGCGCCTGCCGCGCCGCGTCCCGCAGCGAGGCTCTCCGCGCCCGCTCCTCGCCGCGCACGGCCGCCGGCGGCAGGCTCCCGTCGAGCTCGCCCAGCCGCTCTCGCCGCCGCGCCACCTCGACTTGCATCCGCGCATGCGCCTCCGTGGCTCCCGCCATCGCCACACGTGCCCGGTCCAGGCCTTCCCGCGCCGACTGGTGCCGCTGTCGCGCCTCCGCCAGCCGCGTCTCGATCTCGCTCCGCGCCGGCACATCGCTATCGGTGGGCTCCGCGGCGAGCCGCTGCTCGAGCCCGCTGATCTCCCGCGCAAGCTCCGCCACGCCCTTGGGCGCCATGCCCCCGAGCCGCGCCTCGGCCTCCGCGATGGCGCGCCGCTGCGTCTCCGCCTCGGCCTGCCGGACCCGCGCCGCGGCCACGCTCTCGGCCCCACAAGCCCGCAGCAGCTGCCCGATCTCGCCGCGTTGCGCGGCCACCCGCGCCTCGTCCGCCGCCCGGTCGGGGCTTGCGCCGGGCTCGATCACCACGCGGCCGATGCCGGCGATATCGATAGCGAGCGGCTCCGCGACCTTCAGCTCGACGCTCTCGATGACAGGCGCGCCGCCGATGGCGAGCTTGCCCGCTCCGCCTTCGGCCAGGGCGATGCGGACCGTCGGAGCGGCTGCCGTCAGCCTCGCCTCGGCGATGGCCAGCTCCCGCGTGATCCCCTCC
>WBZX01001585.1_pt2 | contig 13691 bp, 11 predicted proteins | sample 5204211 | NCBI WGS metagenome assembly WBZX01 (sample SAMN12344362, study PRJNA552823) | activated sludge metagenome | biome: Activated sludge suspended growth; feature: Nitrification reactor; material: Wastewater; isolation source: activated sludge from nitrification reactor of wastewater...
CGAAGGGGTGGAGCGCGGCGAGCTGCAGGCCGCCGGCCCGTGGATCGCCCGCACCTACTACAACGACGACCGGGCGGCGGAGTCCTTCACCGATGACGGCTGGCTGCGCACCGGCGACGTGGCCACCGTCGACGCCAACGGCTACATCCACCTCGTCGACCGCACCAAGGACGTGGTCAAGAGCGGGGGCGAGTGGATCTCTTCGGTGGAGCTGGAGAACGAGATCATGGCCCACCCCAAGGTTGCTGAGGCGGCCGTGATCGGGGTCAGTCATCCCAAGTGGCAGGAACGTCCATTGGCATGCGTGGTCGTCAAGCCGGGCGAGGAGCTGACGGCCAGTGAGGTGATCGAGTTCCTGGAGCCCCGGGTCGCCAAGTGGTGGCTGCCCGACGACGTGGTTTTCATCGACGAGGTTCCCAAGACCAGCGTTGGCAAGTTCTCCAAGAAGGACCTCCGCGAGCGGTTCAAGGACCACGTCCTCCCCGCGACCTGACCGGCCCCAGCGATGATGGCCCTGGGGCTCGGACGGTAGGCCCAGCCCCGGGGCCTCCTGGGCATTTGTTGGGATCGACTGAGGCGGTTCTAGCCTCGGGCCGTGTCGCGGTACCGGTTTGCGCTTCGTCCCTGGTGGATCGTCTCGCACCTCTTCGTGCTGGGGTTGGTGGCGGCCATGGTCAGCGCGGGGATCTGGCAGCTCAGCCGGCGCCAGGAGAAGCGCGACCGAAACGACCGGGTCGAGGCCCGAGCCGCCTTGGACCCCGTTGATGTCCAGGGCCTGGCCGTGCCCGGTGATTTCGACTCCGCTGGAGACCTCGAGTTTCGGCGGGTCACGGCCTCCGGGCGGTACCTGGCCGACGAGGAGGTGTTGGTTCGCTCCCGCACCATGGAAGGCGCCCCCGGTTCGTGGGTTCTGACCCCCCTGGCGTTGGATGATGGAACGGCGGTGGTCGTCAACCGAGGTTGGATCCCCAACACCGGAGATCTCCACGCCGTACCCGAAGAATCCCGGGCTCCTCAGGGGCCAGTCGAGGTGAGCGGCCTGGTTCGCCTCACCGAGACCAGGGGACGGTTCGGACCTCGCGATCCGGCCTCCGGGCAACTTACCGACCTGGCTCGGGCGGACGTGGCTCGCATCGATCAACAGGTCGACGCCGATGTCTTGCCGTTCTGGGTGCAGATGCTGGAGCAGGTGCCAACGCCGGACCTTTTCCACAATCCGGCCCCGGTTCCGGCCCCAGACATGGACGAAGGCCCCCACCTCTCCTATGCCGTCCAGTGGTTCATATTCACCACGGTCGCGCTGGTCGGCTACCCGCTGATCTTGCGGCGCCGGGCACGGGAGCAGAGCTCGCGTAGCGCAGATACGAGACCGGTCGACTGACCTCGAAGCTGTTGGCGAGCGGTCCGATGTGTTCTCGGTCACCTCACCACCGTGGTCTCCGCCCTAGTGTCGAGTGGTGTGGCTGACGACGTCCGCACCCGGATCCTGGCCGCCACGGTGGTTTGCCTGGGGCGGTACGGGATAGCCAAGACCACCGTGGACGACGCGGCTCGGGAAGCGGGAGTGGCCCGGGCCACGGTGTACCGGCATTTCGCCGACGGTAAGGACCAGGTGATCGGAGAAGCCATCACCTGGGCGGTCGGCCAGTTCTTCAACGAGCTGGCCGAGGCGGTGGCCGACGCCCCCGACTTCCCGACCATGCTCGAACGGGCGGTGATGCACGCCCATCGGGCGGTCGACGAACACGAGGTGCTCCAGAAGGTTCTGGAGACCGAACCGGAGAGGCTTCTGCCCCAGCTGACCCAGTCGGCCCCGTTGGTGCAGGCGGCGGTCCGCGCCTACTTCGCAGAGCAGTTGGCGGCCGAGGAACTGTGCCCCGGCGTGGATCCGGAGCGGGCCGCGGACTGGCTCAGCCGGATGGGACTGTCGTTCATCTTGTCGGAGGGGCAATGGGACCTGACCGACGAAGCAACGGTCAGTCGTTTGGTCCGAGAGGAGTTCCTGGTCGGGATTCTGGCCGACCCCAAACGATCAGCGCCCTGACCCCGGCCGTGGCCATGGCCCGAGTGGCTGCTAGCCAACGGCGACCAAGAACCGAAACTCATGGCGTGACCTAATCCACTAGGCCGCTTTGTCGCTGCGATCGCCTTGATCGACCTACTCACCTTCGGTCATCGGAAAAACAGATGGTTGATCGATGCGACGAATGTCACCGGTCAGGTCGTTGACGATGAGACACAAGTATTCTTATTGTCTCATCCATGGTCATCGAGGTCGCCGCCCCCGCTGCGCCGGGTGCGGGCGTCTCGGGGTCATCGCCCGAACCGTCAACGGGGGGTGCCGGACAACTCGAAGACCGGATCCTCGACGCAGCTGCTGGTCTGGTGGCGCGATGGGGGGTGGCCAAGACCTCGTTGGGTGACGTGGCCAAGGCGGCCGGATGTTCCCGGGCAACGCTCTATCGCTCGTTTCCCGGCGGCAAGCACGACCTGTTCGCCGCCGTTGGTCAACGCGAGGTCGCCAGCTACGTCCAGTCAGTCGTCGAGGTCATCGACGAGGCCGAGGACCTCACCGACGCCATGACCAGGGGTCTGGTGGTTGCGGCCCGGTTGTTGAGAGACCACGACGCCGCCCAGTTCGTGTTGGCTCACGAGCCTGAACTGGTACTGCCGTTCCTGGGTTTCAAGCGCGTCGACCGGCTCTATGCCCATGTGTCGGTCGCCATCGGCCCCCATCTCGAGCGTTTCGTCACCCCCGACCGCGCCGCGTGGCTGGCCGAGTGGGGAGCTCGGCTGCTGATCACCTACATGTTCAACCCGGACCCCGACGTCGATCTCGTGAACATCGAGGACACCCGAGGCCTGGTTCGCACCTTCGTGCTGCCCGCGTTCATTCACCAGACCCCAACAGAAGCCCCTCGATCGACCCACACCATCGTGACCGCCGATGGATGACCAATCGACGCTCGTCAACCGGTGACTGCCGGTCGTTTCGCTCCGAGCTCAACCGTCACCTCGAACCTGCCGAATCAACCCTCGATCCCTCTCGAACCCAGCCTCCAACCCGACCAGCCAGGGAGAACCATGTCCACCACCGAAGACATCATCGGCCGCTCCGATCTGAACGACCTCGAGGCCATCCTCGCGGTGTCAGCACCAGATCGTGAAGAGTCGATCCGCGCCGTCCGGGACAACGCGGATGCCATCTTCACCTGGGACTACGAGAAGGGTGCTCGCCCCGCGCTCAACAAGCTGTACGAGAAGGCCAAGGTCTCCATGTGGAACGGTGAGACCGACCTGGCTTGGGACACCGTGGTCGACCAGGAAGAGGTGGCTCGTAACAACCAGGCGTTGTCGGGCGGATTCGAGATCCTCGACCTTGATCACACCCCCTTCGCCAAGTGGGGCGAGAAGGAGTGGTTGACCCTGGGCATGGAGTTTCAGAACTGGAGTCTCAGCCAGTTCATGCACGGCGAGCAGGGCGCTCTCATCTGCACCGCCAAGATCGTCGAGACCGTGCCGTGGATCGACGCCAAGTACTACGCCTCCACCCAGGTCATGGACGAGGCCCGTCACGTCGAGGTGTTCGCCCGCTACCTCGACACCAAGCTCAACGGCCACTATCCGCTCAACGCCCACCTCGGCATGCTCCTCGAGGACATCATCGAGGACTCCCGCTGGGACATGACCTACCTGGGCATGCAGATCATGGTGGAGGGCCTGGCCCTGGCCGCTTTCGGCTTCATGCACCAGCTCAGCACCGAGCCACTCCTCAAACAGCTCCTCCGCTACGTGATGAGTGACGAGGCCCGCCACGTGGCCTTCGGGGTGCTCAGCCTGCAGGAGTACTACGCCGAACTGACCTCGGCCGAGTTGATGGAACGCCAGGAGTTCGCGTTCGAGGCCGCGGTGCGCATGCGGGACCGCTTCCTTCAGCAAGAGGTGTGGGAGCGCATGGGACTCAACCCCAAGGACGTGCTGCCGCTGCTGATCGACAACCCCAACCGGGCCCTGTTCCAGCAGATGCTATTCACCAAGATCGTTCCCAACTGCAAGAAGCTGGGCCTGCTGGACGCCAACGACGGCTGGCTCCGCCACCGCTTCGAGGACCTGGGTGTCATCCAGTTCGAGGACCTCACCGACACCAGTGACGAGTATCAGGCCTTTGCCCTCAACGACACCGAATTGGCACCCGCTGACGTCGCCTAGGAGGTCCGCCGAAAGGGCTTTGCCCTCGAACCCCCGCCATGGCCTCCTGCTCCAGCTCGTCAGACAGTCGACCACCATTGGTAGCCGCCCAGAGGAGACGTGACCTGACCGGTAGGTCCGCTCAGCACCCACCAGATGTGCTCCCCCCCACTGGACGGGTCCGTGCCTCGGCACGGGCCCGTCTGCCATTTCGACAGGAAGGCGTAACCAAGGGTGCGAGTAGGGTCACCACCATGTCAGTGGTCTTCCCGTCCCCCCGCGTAGCGGTGCCGAACCTTGTCACCGGGGGTCGGTGATGGCTCGGTTCGGTTCGGTCATCACCGCCATGGTCACCCCCTTCGCGGCCGACGGGTCCCTCGACACCGGCGCCGCCGCCGATCTGGCCCGATGGCTGGTCGATCACGGCAACGATGCCCTGGTCCTGGCTGGTACCACCGGTGAGAGCGCGGTGCTCACCGACCCCGAGCGCATCGAATTGTTCCGCGCCGTGCGCTCGGCGGTGGACGTCCCGCTGATCGCCGGGTCCACCACCAACGACACCGCCCACAGCGTCGACATGACCAGGGCCGCGGCCGAGGCCGGAATGGACGCGGTGCTGGCCGTGGTGCCGTACTACAACAAGCCACCCCAGAGCGGGCTGGAGGCTCACTTCAGGGCCGTCGCCGCCGCGTCGGACCTGCCGGTCATGCTCTATGACGTGCCTGGTCGCACCGGTCGCAAGCTGGCCACCGAGACCACCCTGCGGCTGGCTCGGGAGGTCCCCACCGTGGTGGCGCTGAAAGATGCCGGGGGAGATCCGGCCGAGACCGCCAAGTTGCTGGCCGAGGCGCCTGCGGACTTCGAGGTCTACAGCGGCGACGAACCGCTGAGCCTGGCCTTCGCCGCCTACGGCGTGGTCGGTGTGGTGGGCGTTTCCAGCCACTGGACCGGCCGTCGCCAACGGGAGCTGTGGGACCACGTGGCCAAGGGGGACTTCACCGCGGCGCGGGAGGTCAACGCCTCGCTCCTGGCCTCCTTCGACTACATGAACAGCGACACCTGTGTGTTCTCCCAAGCGGTCAAGGTCGCCATGGCCGAGTTGGGTGTGCCGGTGGGGGAGTGCCGCCTGCCTCTCGGCCCCGCGCCCGCTGACACCCGGGACCGCGCCCGTACGGTGTTGGCCGACCTCGGCTACGAGCTGACATGACCGCGCCCGTATCGGTCACCTTCCTGGGCGGCCTGGGTGAGATCGGCCGCAACTGCGCGGCCATCGAGGTCGAAGGTCGCATCATGCTGCTCGACTGCGGGCTCATGTTCCCTGACGCCGACATGTTGGGTGTCGACCTGGTCCTGCCCGACTTCCGTTGGCTGCTGGAACGGGCCGATGACATCGAGGGTTGCATCGTCACGCACGGCCACGAAGACCACCACGGGGCGCTGGCCTACCTGTTGCGGGACCTGTCGTTCCCGATCATCGGATCGGCTCTGACCCTCGGTTTCGCCTCCAACCGCATCGAAGAGGCCGGTCTCATGGACCGGACCGAACTGTTGGTGGTGAAGGACAATGAGCGGCGCCGCTTCGGTCCCTTCGACTGCGAGTTCATCCCCGTCACCCACTCGGTACCCCAGGGGTTCGCCACCGCGTTCCACACCCCACAGGGCACGATCTTGCACACGGGTGACTGGAAGCTGGACCTCACGCCGGTAGACGGCCGTCTGACCGACATCGGGGTGATGGGGGCCATCGCCCAAAACGAGGGCGTGCGCCTCCTCTTGTCGGACTCGACCAACGCCGACCAGTGCGGTCACTCCCGTTCGGAGCGGTCGGTCGGCAAGGTGCTCCGCGACCTGTTCGCTGCCAACGTCGGGCGCCGCATCGTGACGGCCTGTTTCGCCAGCCACGTCCATCGGGTTCAACAGATCGCCGATGCCGCCGTGGCTCACGACCGGGTGATCGCCACCCTAGGTCTGTCCATGAAGAAGAACGTGAGGCTGGCCCGGGAGATGGGGCTGCTGAACATCCCGGAACGCAACCTGGCCGACATCGAGGACGTGCGGGACCTGGACCCGGGGCGGGTGTGCGTGATCTCCACGGGATCCCAGGGTGAGCCCATGTCGGCTCTGGCTCTGATGGCCTCGGCCGAGAGCAAGTGGCTCAAGCTGGACGAACACGACACCGTCATCTTGTCGTCGCACCCGATCCCCGGCAATGAGATGAACGTGTCCAAGGTGATCGACGGACTGGTGCGCCTCGGGGTGAGGGTCGTCCATTCCGGCATCGAGGACGTCCACGCCACCGGTCATGCAAAACAGGAAGAACTCAAGACCCTGATCTCGTTGGTCCGGCCCGAGTGGTTCGTGCCGGTTCACGGCGAGTACCGCCACCTGGTGGCTCACGCCGAACTGGCCCGCACCATGGGTGTGGCCCCTGAGCGGGTGTTGATCTGCGAGGACGGCGACCGCGTCGAACTGGGGGACAAGGGGCTGGCCCGCGCTGGACGGGTTCCTGCGCCCTACCTCTACGTGGACGGCATCGTCGGCGATGTCGGGCACGGTGTGCTCCGTGACCGCAAGGTCCTGGCCGAGGAGGGAGTGGTGGTCGTGATCGTCACCATCGACCACGACGCCGGTGAGGTGGTGACCGGTCCCGAGGTGATCACCCGAGGCTGGGTCCACGCCCCTGAGGCCGAGGACCTGTTGGACGAAGCCCGCAAGACAGTGGCCGAGGCGGTGCTCATGGCGTTGGACCAGGGCGATCACGACATCGAGTCGATGCAGCGGGTGGTTCGCCGTGCCGCCGGAAAGTTCGTGAGCGATCGCACCCGCCGACGCCCCATGATCGTTCCGGTGGTCATGTCGGTATAGGCGCCAGCCGCGAAAGTCATCGCCTAGAGTCCGCCGAGGTTGGCAGACGTTGGAGGGGTTCCATTTCCACTAAGGGAACGGCTTGGCTGGTCGCGCTGGGGCTGGTTGCGGTGAGCATGACCGGTTGCTTGCGCACCGACGTCCGCTACCTCGCCTCGGACAGCTTCGCTGGTCGCAACAACAACACCCCTGGTGGGATCGCCGCCCGTAACTGGCTAGTCGAACAACTGCGGTCGATCACCGCGGGGCCGGTCCCCGGTGCTGTTGGCGTGGACGCCTACCAGCAACCATTCGACAAGGGTGTCAACGTACTCGGCGTGATCCATGGCGCGGTCAGACCTGACGAGTACGTGATGATCGGCGCGCACTACGACCACCACGGGTCCTGCGGTTCAATCGACGGAGACTCGATCTGCAACGGTGCCACCGACAACGCCACCGGTGCCTCTCTGGTGTTGGAGATGGCTCGAAGGTTCGCGGCCAACCCCCCGGCGCGCTCGGTCGTGTTCGCCCTGTGGGATGCCGAGGAGGACGGGCTCCTCGGATCCCGCTACTACGTGGACCACCCGGTGATCCCGTTGGAACAGACTGTCACGTACCTGAACCTGGACATCGCCGGGGCCAACCTCGGTCCCAGCCTGCGCACGACCACCTTCGCCGTAGGCGCCGAGTCGGGTGGCGAAGCTCTGGTGGACGTGGTGGACCGATCCTTCGCCGCATCGAGCCTGAACGGGCAGCAGCTCAGCGCCGTGTTCGGTCTGTACCGCAGCGACTACGCCCCGTTCCTGGGCAAGCAGGTTCCCACCGTCTTCTTCACCGACTCGACCGGGCCCTGCTACCACACACCCAAAGACGACGAACTCGCAGTGGACTGGGCCAAGCTCGACCAGCAGGCCGACATCTTGTGGCGAACAGCGACAGAGCTGGCCACATCGACGGGGGTCTCGACACCGATGATCACCCCTGAGTGGGAGAACCCTCCGTTGACCACCCACGCAGACGCGGTCGAGCTCCAGACCGTCATCGACCGCAGCATGCCCGACTGGGGGCGTTATCCGCCGAGCATGGTGGCCGACATCGGACCGCACCTGGCCAACCTGGACCGGATGGTCACCGAAGGAGCTGGCGCGTACGACGCGGCCGACCAGTCCCAGCTCCTTGCCGCGGCATCCGCCCTGGTGTCGATGATGACCTACGGCGACTGCGATCCGTTCCTGGAGTGAGGTACGGGTTGTCGGGTGAGGTTCCCCGGCGTGGTGACAGGTCGCTGGTAGCGTCAGGGGCACTGTGACCGCTACCAGAGGCCCGTCCCGTTCGTCGGGTTCTGCCACCCGGGCACCCGCCAAGAAGGCCGCAGCCAAGTCGGGCGCCGGGTCTGGACGTTCCGCGCCTGCGGCCAAGCGGACCTCGTCGACACGCAAGCAGCCTCCATCGATGCCGCCACCGTTCACCGTTCGGCTGCTGGAGGCGTTGGCCGCCGCCAGCAGAGGCCATGGCGGTGATTTCGCCGGGATCTTCCTGGTTGTCGTGGGTGTGGTTGCCGGCCTGGGCATCTATGCCGGGGCTGGCGGGCCGGCCGGACGGGCTGTGGCGGAACTGATCGCCACGTTGGTGGGGGCGGCCCGGGTGTTGGCCCCTCCTCTTTTGATCGCAACCGGTGCCCTTCTGGTTCGTGGGATCCCCGAACCTCGGGTGGCTGAAGCCCGCGACGACGACCCAACGCGGGTCGACGGGCGGGTTGCGGTGCCTGATGACCAGGTCGATCACCCGTTTGCTCGTTTCATGTTCGGCACCGTCATGTTGTCGGTGGCAGGTCTGGGACTGTTGCACCTGATCCGCGATGCACCGCCCATCGGGAGCGGTAGGGACGTGCTGGCCGATAGCGCCGGCTACCTGGGTGCCTTCATCGGGGCCCCGGTTCTTGCTCTGCTGAGCACGGTCGGGTCGGCAGTGGTGCTTTCCGCGCTGGCCTTTGCCGGCGCCCTGGTGGTCACCCGCACCACCGTCAGCTATGTGGTCGGTTTGACCGCGGCCGGCGTGGTGGCCGGTGCCCGTCCGCTGGGGCAGGCGATATGCCGATCCTTCTCCCAGCTCTTTGAGCTCTACTCCGAACGAGGCGAAAGCGGCGAGGTCGACCCCGTTTCGAGGGGAGACGCCAGCCTGGGGTCCGCACTCGCCGAAGGCCCGCTGTGGGCCGAGACGACTTCGGCGCCTTCGGTGGCGGTGCCTACGTCAGAAGCAGCTTCTGGCGGTGTCTACGACCAGGACCTCGACGGCGACGGCGAGGCCGCTCCCAAACCCAAGCGCAAGCGCAAGCCATCGGTCACACCCGATCCGTCTACCGAGATTGTGCCCACGCAACTTGAGATCGAGATGCCCCCTGCGGCTCAGGCTTCGGCGTGGAAGTTGCCTCCCAACTCGTTGCTGGAGCTGTCGGGGAGCCAGTCCGTCGACCGGGCCGCGGTCAAGGAGACCGGAACCCGGCTCGAACATGCCTTGGCCGAGCACGGTGTGGAGACCCGATTGGTGGGAATGACGGTGGGGCCCACCGTTACCCGCTTCGAGTTGGAGCTGGGACCGGGTGTGAAGGTGGCACGGGTCACCAGCCTCCACAAGGACATCGCCTACGCCATGGCCACGCCCGACGTCCGCATCCTGGCCCCCATTCCCGGCAAGCAGGCCATCGGGGTCGAGATCCCCAACGTCCGCAAGCAATTGGTCACGGTGGGAGACATCCTCACCAGCCCTGAGGCTCGGGCGGCCAGCCACCCGCTGGAAGTGGCGATCGGCCGCGACATCGACGGTAAGGCGGTACTGGCCAACCTGGCCGCCATGCCCCACATCCTCATCGCCGGTGCCACCGGTGCTGGCAAGTCGAGCTGCCTCAACTCTCTGCTGACCTCGATCCTCATGCGTTCCACACCCGACCAGGTGCGAATGATCCTGGTCGATCCGAAGCGGGTGGAGATGGGTCAGTACAACAAGTTGCCTCACCTGCTCACCGAGGTGGTCACCGTCCCCAAAAAGGCCGCCAACGCCTTGGCCTGGGCGGTGCGGGAGATGGAACGCCGCTATGACCTGCTGGCCGAGTGCGGTTTCCGTGACATCACCGGCTACAACGCCGCATTCGACCGTGGGGACCTGAACGACCCCAACGTCGAGCTCCTCGGGCCCGAAGCCGAGTCGGTCACCACCTACAACCGGATGCCGTTCATCCTGGTCGTGATCGACGAGTTGGCGGACCTCATGATGGTGGCGGCCCGAGACGTGGAGGAGTCGATCTGTCGGTTGGCCCAGATGGCTCGCGCCGTGGGAATCCACCTGGTCATCGCCACCCAGCGGCCATCGGTGAACGTGATCACCGGGTTGATCAAGGCCAACGTGCCAGCCCGCCTGGCTTTCGCGGTGTCGAGTGCCACCGACTCCCGGGTGATCTTGGACCAAACCGGCGCTGAACGACTGTTGGGCAAGGGCGACATGTTGCTGCTGGGCCCGTCCTCGTCGGTGGCCCAGCGGGTCCAGGGGTCCTGGGTGACCGAGGATGAGGTCCGCTCTATTGCCGCGTTCTGGAAACGCCAGGCCACCGATCTCGACTATGCCGACGACGTCCAGGGGTCGGGAGACGACGGCGGGGCCGGGACGAGCATCGGCGGAGGCGGTGGAGCCGGGGGTGCGTCGGGTGGTGATGACGACGACGATCTGTTGGCCCAGGCCACGGAGCTGGTGGTGCGGAGCCAGCTCGGTTCCACCTCGATGCTGCAACGCAAGCTCCGGGTTGGTTTCGCCCGCGCCGGACGGATCATGGACCTGTTGGAAGAACGGGGCGTGGTCGGTCCGTCAACTGGGTCCAAGGCTCGCGAAGTTCTGATGACCCCCGAGGAGCTCGACGGGGGAGGAGCAGCATCGGCGGCGGTCGACGCCGAGTTCGGCTCTGGTGACCCACCCGCTGATCCGATCACCCAGCCCTGAGCGCTCGGACGAGCCAGAAATCCTGACCATTTCAGTCGGGTAAATTCCCGACCCAACTGGTAAGGTATTGGTCATGGGCAAGCTGTTCGAGTTCCCCAACCCCGTCAACGAGGTGTCGGCCCGCCTGGTGGCTGCTGGCGTGGTCCTCCTCAGCCTCGGCGTGGTGGTGTTCGGCCAGACGTGGTTGATCGCCCCGCTGGCCTACGGATTTGTGGCCCGGGTGCTGACCGGTCCAACGCTCAGTCCTCTTGGCCAGTTGGTCACCAGGGTGATCACACCGGCTTTGCCGTTCGAGGCCCGGATGGTTCCCGGCCCGCCCAAGCGATTCGCCCAGGGAATAGGTGCCACGCTGTCAGTGGCGGCCGCCGTGGCCCACTTCGGTTTCGGAGCCACTGGGCTGGCGGTGGTGCTGGTGGCCATGATCACCGCGGCCGCGTCACTGGAGGCCTCGCTTGGCTTCTGCCTCGGCTGCAAGATCTTCGCCTTGCTGATGAAGGTCGGGGTCATCCCCGAGGAGACCTGCGAGGCGTGCAACAACCTGGCCCTTCGTCGGGCTGTAACGATCTGATCTGTCCGAGCTGATCTATCCGATCTGGCGTTGTCATCGGATCGGTGGCAACGAGACCTGTTCACCGACGAACAACAGGTCGGGGTCGCCTAGTTGCGGGTTGGCCAGCACCACCTGTTGCCAGTAGTCCTCGACGGACGCGTGCTCGCCGGGTCCGGGCGAGGCGGCGGCGATCTCGGCTTCGGCCAGTGCCCACAGGTGGTCTCCGACTACGACGGTGTGGGTACGTCCAGCCCCAGGCCGGGATTGAGCCGAGGTTGGACCCGCATCGATAGGCGCCGCCTCGGTCACGGCGGCCACGGAGAGGTCCGTGTCGGTCGCGGTATCGGCTCCGACGCCATCGCCGTCCGTGCCGCCTAGGCGGGTGAGCGTGGCCCCGAGAGGGGTGGTGGTCTGATTCGCCGGATCCATGAGCACCAGCGTCGCCTGTGACCGTCCCGTCGATGTCGCTTCCGCTGGTGATCCGGATCGTTCCCCCCATGCGGTGCGGTCCGGGTCTGCCCCCTGGATTTTGGCCAAGGTGACGGTCGATCTCATGGGAGATTCCACCGATGACTGCGCGCCCACCGGTTCGACTGAAGTCGCCGGGGTGGCGCCAGCCGTAGATGGTGAGGTGGCAACGCTCAAAGCCCCAATGCCGAGGCCGACCACCCCGCCGAGCAGCCCGCGAAACGCCGGGATCGTGGCTCGACGGGCCATGTTCACCAGGCCGGGTCGTCCTGAGACCTGGCCGACTGCCCCGATGATGGTCACGATGACGAGGTGACCGGCTACCACGATCGCCAGCAGGCGGACGATAGCCAGGGCCGCAGCAACCGGGCCTCGCAACTCCAACCATGCGTCGAAGGCAGCCATCGACCCAAGTGGGGGTGCGGCCAACCGACCACGGCCAAGGAGGTAGAGCCCCACCACCGCCGCGACCAGGCCCAGGACACCTGTGGAAGGTCTCGGACCGGGAGCTGGGCCTGGTGGGACTCCCAGCGCGGTAGGAGGCTCGAACGAATAGATAGGTCGCCTGTTTCCACTGCACGTCATCGAACCATCTCCGTGGTCCAGCCTCCGGCAGTGCGGACCAGTGCCGCCCGGGCGCCATCGGCCATGAGCAGGTAGCCGGGGCAGGTGTGGTCCGGCGGTTCGAGGCGGTCGACACCGGGCATGACCACCGCGGCCGCTACGGTCACCGGCTCCCCGGCTTCGGCCCATCGGTCGAAGAGGAACACCTCACCTGTGGCAGCACGAACCACACCGGGGGTGGGCGTACCGTCGCAATCCCAGTCGCCCACGGCGACCTCATCGCCGGGTTCTCCAACTTGGTATCGGGCGCCCGACGGGTCGGACACCGCCGCGCCCCGCGTCGGGTCAGTTGGGGAGGGGGACGATGTACTTCCGCCCGAGGTGGCGGTGGTCCCCGATGGACTCCTCTGATCGTGACCGACGGCCGCGTCAGGGTTCGTGGTGTCTCCCGGCTGGGACACGGTTGGATCCGATGGTTCAGCCCGATCGGCTCGCTCCACGGGTGTGGCGTCACCGCTAGCGCCGATCTCTGACCGTCGTCCTTCGGCGCCGAGTCCTTCTGATCGTTGGCCCTCGCCGGCTCCGGAGGCCCTTCCTGTGTCGAGGCTGGGCGTGGCAAGGGTCGAGCGGGCTCCTGAAGGCCCGATGGTGGCAGGAGTCTGACCGACCAACCGTGCTCCGCCAGCAGCAACCACCACGACCACCAGGACCGCCGCGACCGCCATCGGCATACGGCGCCAGGTGCCAGGCCCAGCCGACCGGGTCAGAATGCCAACCGGGGAGGACCCGGCATCCCGGTCGGGGGTGGCGATGGGGGAGCTCGGTTGGCAGTCGGCGGGTTGATTACCGGATCTCGTGGTGGGGGGCTCACCGCCTCGATCAGTCCCGGCGGGAGCGACGGGAGCGTCTTGGGGTTCGAGTCGGAGGCCGAGAATGGTCCTGACCTCGGGTGATCTCGTGTCCGGCCTGGACGGAGATGGGGTTGGACCGGGGGAGCGGTCTGGTCCATGAGCTACGTCGGGGATTGGGAGGTCTACGACGGTGGACGGGTCGTCACCAGTCGGTAGCAGTCTGCTGGTGCTGATGC
>WBZX01002170.1_pt1 | contig 13690 bp, 14 predicted proteins | sample 5204211 | NCBI WGS metagenome assembly WBZX01 (sample SAMN12344362, study PRJNA552823) | activated sludge metagenome | biome: Activated sludge suspended growth; feature: Nitrification reactor; material: Wastewater; isolation source: activated sludge from nitrification reactor of wastewater...
GGATCGGGTTGCCGGAAAGACTACTTCGAGGAGGAGAAAAAAGTGGTGGAGGGCAGGGGAGTTGAACCCCCGACCCCTACGTTGCGAACGTAGTGCTCTCCCAACTGAGCTAGCCCCCCACAACTGAAACGGCATTATACACAACCAGCTCGCCAGTCTCTAGCGGGCTGCGGAAAAAGTCCGCCGGTGCGGTGTCCCCGTCTGCCGCCTCATTGGCCGGACGTGAACTCAGATACTCGGCTGGACAGAACGCGAAGAATCGGCAAGCCGGGCGATCAGGGATACTGGAAACCAATTGCCGGTGGACCAGGCTCCGTCACCACCACTCGCCGCCCCTCTACCCGCAGCCGACCCTCGGCATACAGTTGGATGGCTCGCGGATAAATGCGATGTTCGTGCTCGAGGATGCGAGCGGCTAAGGTCTCAGGCGTGTCCCCTTCGGCAATCGGCACGGCAGCTTGAATGATGATCGGCCCTTCGTCTACGCCTTCCGTGACGAAATGCACGGTGCAACCGGCAATTTTGCAGCCGTGTTCGATAGCTTTTTTCTGTACATCCAGCCCTGCAAACGATGGAAGCAGCGACGGATGGATGTTCATCATCCGGTTCTGATAGGCGGAGACCAGCACCGCGGTGACGATCTTCATGTATCCGGCCAGCAGCACCAAATCCACTTCATGTTTTTGCAGAACTTCATGCACGGCCCGGTCATAGGCCTCACGGCTATCCGGCCGCCCTGCGAAAGGCTTGGGATCGAGCCAGACCGCCGGCGCACCATGCTTACGCGCTCGCTCCAGAGCCAGGGCGTCCTGCTTGTTGCTCAGCACCACCGCAATTTCGGCTGAGAGCGCCCGCTGCTCGATCGCTTCGATGATCGCCTGCAGATTGGATCCCCGTCCAGAGGCCAAAACACCCAATCGCACGAGCCGAGGGGCTTTACTCGACATACTCAACCACCCCTTCATCGGCCTGCTGCGCAACCATTTCCCCAATGTGGAAGGCCTGCTCCCCTAACTCCCGAGCCTTCGCCATCACCCCGTCGGCATGGTCGGGAGCGACAACCAGGATCAAGCCGATCCCCATATTGAAGACGCGGTACATTTCATCGAGCGGCACCGATCCACGCGACCGTATCGCCTCAAAAATCGGCAACACCGGCCAGGATCCCCGGCGAATCCGTGCGCCACACCGTGCCGGAAAGACCCGCGGGAGATTGTCGGTGATGCCACCACCGGTGATGTGCGCGACCCCCTTGATCGGACAACAGTCCATCAGTGACAGCACCTGCTTCGCGTAGATACGCGTGGGGGTCAGTAAGGTCTCGCCAAGTGGCCCGCCCAATTCCGGTACGACCGTACTGACGGTCAGACCACTCCGCTCCAACAGCACCTTCCTGACGAGTGAAAAGCCGTTGCTGTGAACACCGCTCGAAGCCAACCCGATGACCACGTCGCCCGGCACGATCTGCTTTCCATCGATGATCTTCGGCCGATCGACCACGCCCACGGCAAATCCGGCCAGGTCGTATTCACCTTCGCCGTAAAACGAGGGCATCTCGGCCGTTTCGCCCCCGATCAATGCACATCCGGCTTGGCGGCATCCGTCGGAAATCCCTTTCACGACCGCTGCGGCTGTCGCGATCGACAGTTTACCGGTGGCAAAATAGTCCAGGAAGAACAAGGGTTCCGCGCCGCTCACGGCAATATCATTGACGCACATGGCGACCAGGTCGATGCCGACCGTGTCGTGTTTATCCATCAGGAAGGCGATCTTGAGTTTCGTCCCGACGCCATCCGTTCCGGACACGAGCACCGGATCCTGGTAGCGATTGGCTTGAAACCGGAAGAGGCCGCCGAAGCCGCCCAGATCGGTCATCACTTCAGGGCGAAACGTGGCCCGCACATGCGGCTTGATCCGTTCGACAAATTCATCGCCGGCATCGATATCGACACCGGCATCACGATAAGTAGTCATTGGGGCCGCATCTTAACGAGCCAACTGATGGCGGGTCAACATGGGAGATTGACTGTGCTCAGCACCGGTGTAGGAATGAAAGCGGGCCATGAACATCACGGCACTAGTGGATACGAGCAAGTTGCTCAAAACGATCGCCCAGCAAGGCCGCAAGGAGAGGACGCGACTGAGGCGTACCCTCGGGGTACGTTGCAGGAAGCGTCGCGACTGAGAACGCCGCTGGCGGTCGTTTTCAGCAACTTGCCTTACATTTCAGGGCGCATCTCAACATCGAGCAACTTAATCTTCCGATGAAGATGGCTACGTTCGATCTTGAGATCTTCCGCCGTCCGGGAAATGTTCCAATGGTGCTCACGCAATTTGCGGGCAATGAATTCCTTCTCAAACGCGTTCCGGGCATCACGGAGCGAGTCGTACGGCCTTGTGAGCAACGCATTGGCCGGTTGGGCGCCGGATGCCGAGTGGGCGGCTGACATTTGGGGACGCACTTGGAGCGCAACGGACGCATGCGCCGCCTCGATCACCGGCCCCGGCACCATGATCATCAGCCGCTCGATCAAATTCCGTAATTCGCGGATATTTCCCGGCCATTCGTACTGCATAAACACATCCATGGCCTCCGGCGAGACCTGCTTGAGCTTCAACCCCTGCTCTTCCGCATGCACGCGCAGGAAATGCTTCACCAGCAAGGGAATATCCTCCCGCCGATCGCGCAAGGTGGGCACCACGATCGGCACCACGTTCAGGCGGTAAAACAAGTCCTCCCGGAACGTCCCCTTTTCGATCTCCTGCAAGAGATCCTTGTTCGAGGCAGCCAGGACGCGTACGTCCACCTTGATCAGCTTGGTTCCCCCCACGCGTGTGAACTGTTGCTCTTGGAGAGCCCGCAACACCTTGGCCTGCGTGCTCAAGCTCATGTCCGCGATTTCATCCAAAAACAATGTGCCGCCGTCGGCCTGCTCGAACTGGCCGCGTTTCATGGTCGTCGCACCGCTGAAGGCGCCTCGCTCGTGGCCGAACAACTCGCTCTCGATCAAGGTTTCGGGAATCGCCGCACAGTTCACCGCCACGAACGGCCGGTTCGCCCGATGGCTGTGTTGATGGATGGCCCTGGCCACTAATTCTTTGCCGGTGCCGTTTTCCCCGCCGATCAGCACGCGGCTATTGGTGGGACCGGCGGTTTCGATCAGTTGTTTCAATTGCTGCATGACCGGCGCCTGGCCGATGAGCTCGAACTTCCGCTCGACCTTCGTGCGAAGGCTGCGATTCTCCTGCTCGAGCCGGTGTTGATCCAAAGCATGCTTTACTCTGAGCGTCACATTTTCGAGGGAGAGCGGCTTTTCGATATAGTCATAGGCGCCCAGCTTGATCGCTTTCACTGCGGTTTCGATCGATCCGTGCCCGGACATCATCATCACCTGGGTGTTCGGCACCAATTCGCGCAGGCGCTTGAGGGTCTCCAGCCCGTCCATCTCAGGCATCCAAATGTCCAGCATCATGAGTTCGGGCGGATTGATCGCGCAATGTCTGAGAGCCTCCATGCCGCTCTTGGCCACACTCACGTCATACCCTTCATCCTCCAGAATACTGCTCAAGGAGTTCAGAATGGAGACTTCGTCATCGACAATCAGAATCGAAGCAGACATGCATCCCCCACATACGATCCGACGATGCCCACGCGCTCGTCCGTTCCCTTACACCGGCAATTCGAAGGTGAACAAGGCTCCCTTCGGCTGGTGATTGCCCGCATGAATCTGCCCATCGTGATCGGTCACAATCCGCCGCACGATGGCCAGTCCCAAACCGGTTCCCGTCTTTTTTCTGGAAAAATACGGCACGAAGAGTTTGTCCTGGTCCTCAGGCGCAATGCCTGTGCCTTCATCCGCCACCGAAACCACCGCCCGGCGCTGCTTCGTATCGTACCGGGTCGTAATCCACAACCGCCCCTTATGGTTCATGGCATGGATGCCGTTATCGCACAAATTCACCAAGACACGCTTGATCTGCTCACGATCGAAATTGAAAGGCGGCAGATCGGCATCCAACGACACGACGCAAGCAATTTCGCGGTGCGCACTCTCGTAGAGCGCCACAACTTCTTTCACCACCTCGTCGAGGGAGTTCATGGTCATGTGCGGTGCCGGCATACGCGCGAATTTCGAAAACTCATCCAGCATCTGCTTGAGGCTGCCGACTTCATTGACGATCACCTGGGTGGATTCGTCACAGATGCGATCGAAGTCCGGCGCCTTGTCCTGGAACTTCTTGCGCAGCCGCTGGGCCGAGAGTTGAATCGGCGTTAATGGATTCTTGATCTCGTGCGCGATCCGTTGCGCAACTTCACGCCAGGCCGCCGCCTTCTGCGCCTTGATCAATTCCGAAAGATCTTCAAAAATCAGCACGAACCCGAGATCCTTATTCGACTCGTCTTTCATGCGGGAGCAATGCACACCGATGGTCAGAAACCGTCCCTGCAGATCCAGTTGCCCTTCCAGCGCGATGTTATCCCGCTGGTCGGCCAGCATGCGGTCGTAGACCGATTGAAATAATTCGAGTTTGTATTCTTTAAAGACCTCGTTGGCGGAACGGCCGCGAAACCGGTCGGCCCATAACCCCAGCATGCGTTCGGCGGACGGGTTAAACGTGGTGATGGTCCCCTGCCGGTCGATCGACAACACGCCCGCGGCAATCGTATCGACCACCGTTTCGATATAGGCGCGCCGACGATCCAGCTCGAGGTTGGACTGGCGCAACGAGACGTTCGCCTCTTCCACCTTGCTCTTGCTGCCCTGCAGGTCGGCGGTCATCCGATTGAAGGATTCGACCAGCGTCCCGATTTCATCCGTTGCCTTCGCTTCGATCCGGACCGACAAATCTCCCTGCGCAATGGCTTCGGTCGCTTCGGCCAACCGTTGAATCGGCACGGTAATGCCGCGCGCCACATAAAACCCGAACCAGGTGGCGCTGAACAAAATCATGACGGTGATCACGGCCACCAGCAGATAGGCGCCCGCTTTAATGGGATTTTTCATCGCCTTCATCTGTTTATATTCGGCGTACTGCCGGCCAATGCTCTCCATTTTGCCGAGTAGCGACTCCGGCACATAGGCGTCCACCACCACCACCCCGTCGATTTCCCCGCGCCGCACGCTGGAGGCAATGGGCACGCCGGCCCGCACCAGCCGGCCGGTTTGCGCTTCCTGCACCGAGGTCAACTCCTGCTTGCCGTTGATCACCTGCAACACCAGCTGGCCGATGGGCAGGTCGAGTACGGTCACCGGCACCTCAGGATCCAAGGCCTTCGTCAGCGTTTCCATTTTCGAGGAGAACACCTCGATGCCGGCCGTGGCATATTCGGCTCGTTTCCGGGCGATCGCCGCGACCAGCAGATCGCGCTGCTCCGGCAGCAGCAATTCTTCGCGAAAGATCTCATGGCTGATGGCGCGCGCGCTGTTGATCGCCAACGACACATGCCCGGCATGGTGCATGCGCGCCACCTCGTAGGAGTCCTTCATCACATGCTCGATCTGATCGTTGAACCAGACGTCGACGGCCTTGTTGACCAGCCCGCTGGCGACCAACGCGAGCAAGACGGTAGGGATCAGGGAGAATCCGATGAAGGCCGCAACCAGCTTTGCCCGAAACCCCGACCCCACCAGCCGATGTCGGCGCTCGAAATAGGCTTTGATGAGGTTGCGGGACAGGAGCAGCGTCAGAACGACGAACCCGATCAGGTCGAGGTTGACGAGCAACAAGACAAAGGCATAGCCGGTGCTGGGGAGAAAGGAATCGGATTCCTCGCCGACCGGCACGGCCATCTGGGCATAGTAGAAGGTCAGCGCCAGGCACGGCAGCAAGAGGATCAGGACGATCCAGACAGGCCGGACATGGCGCTTCCGCCGCTCACTCTCGATTGAGGCGGGCGACGACGGTTCTGGTTGGCGTAGCACACCCGGGGGGATGAGCTTGGTCATGTCCGTCGATTCAGGCATCGCCGTTTCTTCGACTCCATCCCGGATCCTTCGGTTCTGCCACACTATAACGAATTCTCGGGGAAAGTCTCAAAAGGCGTGCCGGAGCCGTCACGATGACCCGGGACAGGAATGGCGGACTGGGAGAGGCTGAAAGGCCCGTCGACAACAGGGAGGGGTTGGACCATGCCACGCAGAAGCACTCGAAGCCGGGGATCACGGGTTAGGGAGTATGGAGCGATGATTTCCCGGAAGTCAGACTGACGAATTTCATCCTCAAGGCATACAGCATGTCCTTCATCACGACCTGCTCGTCCGGCGTGAGATTGCCCCGTGTCTTTTCTTCCAGCATAGACAGGAGATCAATGATCTCCTTCGCTTGTGGAAGGTTGAGCGGCATGGACGGCTGCTGGGGATCCAACTGTTCCCCCATGAGCATTAAGGCCGAACTCCCCATGGAAATCACGAAGGAAGAAAAATTAACCGGGAGGTGTCCTGCATGCCCGTGCGCATCAGCATGATGGGACTCGGCCGGTGCCGGTTCAGGAGCCGAAGGTGTGGGGGTCGAGGCTGAGGCAGGCGCGTCGTCACTACGTCCTCGACGATCGCGGATGACGAATCCCTGATCTTTCTCATCACCCATACGCATTTCCTCCGATCCGCTGGCCCTACCGTGTAGGGCGGTACCCTACCATAGGCCTCAGAGCGGCGCAAGGCGGCAAGCCCCCGTTGAAGGTGAAACAGAACTCAGTTAGAGTGACGCCACAAGGGGGCACACATGTCCGAGTGTTTTGATAAAGTCGTGGCCATTATGGCTCAACTCCGGGCGCCGGGCGGTTGCCCCTGGGATCGCAAGCAGACCCATGAATCCCTCAAGCCCTACCTCATCGAAGAAACGTACGAAGCGCTCGACACCATCGACCGGAGGGATTTCCCCAAACTCAAGGAAGAACTCGGCGATGTGCTGCTGCAGGTGTTGTTTCACAGCCAGATCGCGGCAGAAGCCGGCACCTTCACCGTCGATGAGGTTCTCGAGCAACTGGGCGAAAAGCTCGTGCGCCGACACCCGCATGTGTTCGGAGATGCGGCGTCCGGTGCGCCGAGTCTCAATTCCGACCAGGTCGTCCATCGATGGGAGGATATCAAGCGGGCCGAGCGCAAGAAGGCCGGCAAATCTGATTCGGTGTTGCAGGACATTCCTCAGGCCCTTCCCGCCCTCCTTCGCGCCTATCAAACCCAGGTTCGCGCCGCACGGGTGGGGTTCGACTGGCCGGACAGCCCGCAGGGGCTCGCGGAGGTCATCGGCAAGGTCGAGGAAGAAATCGGGGAACTTCGCACAGCCGTCAATGACGCGGCAGCCGCCTCCCAACCGCCGACGGAACCCACTGCGGACATGGCGGCCGAACTAGGCGATCTGCTGTTCTCCTTGGTCAATCTGGCGCGCCACATCAAGGTGAATCCTGAAGAATCGCTGCGTCAGGCCACCAACCGGTTCACCGCTCGATTCCAATACATCGAACATGAAGCGGCGCGCAGCGGACGAAGCGTCCACGACCTCGCCATGCCGGAAATGGATCACTATTGGAACGAAGCCAAACGATTGGAATCAGCCGATCGACCTGTGGCCGGCGCCCCACTCGGTTCAACCGGCGAGGCACCGCAAACGACCTTATGAGAAACGAGCAGAATCCATACGAAGAGGGCAAGCGGGCCGGGCTCCACCCGCTGCTCGTGCTGTTCGGTGTTATTCTGATCATGTGGCTGTTGATCAATCTGGCCGTTCCCAGCGGGAAACAAAAGCAGGCGGCAGGACCGGAAATTTCTCAAGTCGGCCTCGAAGATCCGGATGCCGCGCCGGTCATGTACAAGGTACAGACGACGTTGACGGAATTTAATGCCGTCAGCATCGTCGTCCCGGCCCAAGTGACGATCAGCCAGGTCGTCGGTCTGTTGAAACAATTCAAACAAGCCAGACTGAATCAGACGTTGCCCGGTATCCTCCCGGCTACAAGCCCCGGGCACAAATTGGGCGATCAGGCCGTCGCCGATCTGTACATCTTTTCAGACCCCAAATATGCGACGGCTGAAGTGGTCGGCACCTTGGCACGGGGAGCCCATGCCCCGGGCAACTTGTATCCGCAAGCCATTCCGTTTGAAGAAGCCATGGAGCAGGTGCGTGGCCATTACCGCATCGACCTGAACGACACGAGTAACCCCGACACCGGCTCAATCGGATTTGCCGATGATTCAGGGGTGCATAGTAAACAATACCGCCGGATTTTTTGAGCGAATCTCTCGAAATCCCACGCCCCGCGCGACTTCGCTATCCCCAAGCACTATTCGACCGGTAAAGATCCCCCTAGGGGTTTTCATCTTCTACCGCATCTAGTGGCCTGCTCGAGGGGACCCCCAATGCCTAAAACTTGTGCAGGCCGCTGAAGGACCAGCCTACGAAGGGCCTTGCGCCGCGAGCAGGTCGCTATGCACATGCTTATCCACAGATTCTGTGAGTGAAATCACCGTGATTATATACTTGACACACCCAATGGTCAAGGCTATACTCCGACCATCACGAGGTGATGCCATGGCAAAGAATCTTCTCACTCAGCCACATTTAACGAACGAACTAGCCGCGCAGGACTTCTTGATTAAGATGCGTTGGCCTGAAGGCATCACCTGCGTTCATTGCCAAGGCGAGAAGGTCTATACGCTGAACGTGCGCGGCTCAAAGCGCAGAGTGCTGAAGTGTGGGAAATGCCGCAAGCAGTTCTCTCCGACCGTCGGGACGATCTTTGAGGATTCGCACATCGCCCTCACCAAGTGGTTTATGACCATCCATCTGATGTGCTCGTCCAAGAAGGGCATCAGCGCACACCAATTGCACCGGATGCTTGGCGTGACCTACAAAACTGCGTGGTTCATGGCTCATCGTATCCGCCATGCGATGACGCAATTGACTGGCGCAACGCCACTCTCAGGGATTGTTGAAGCGGATGAAACCTATGTGGGCGGAAAGCGAATTGGTGCAGGAATGGGCGTGAGGGATCACATGGTTCCTGTGTTTGCCTTGGTGGAACGTGGCGGGGAAGTCCGATCTATGGTGATGCCTCGCGTCACGGCGAACACGCTTAGAGCCGCGATTCGAACGAACGTGAAGCCGACTACCCATGTGATGACCGATGGAGCCAATGTCTATACCAATGTTTCGAGCGATGTAGCTTCGCATGAGACGGTCAACCACCATGAGAAAGAGTATGTGCGCGGTATCGTGCATACGAACACGATTGAAGGCTATTTCAGCCTGCTCAAGCGCGGTATCAATGGCACGTATCACCATGTTGCAGAAAAGCATTTGCATCGGTACCTGGCCGAGTTCGATTTCCGTTACAACGCACGAAAGGCGGATGATTCGATTCGCACGCTAGCGGCAATCAGAGGGATCGAAGGAAAGCGGTTGCAGTACCGATGACTTACAGAGAAGAGGGTTTCTTCGCGGGCTTTCGTTTTGCAGTGGCGACCTTCTTGGAAGCGGGCTTCACGGTAAGCAGCATCTTGAGGGCTTCCTCAAACTGAAGCGGCTTGAGGGAAACGGGCTTTTCTTTGGGCATTTCTGGATTGTACACGGATGCCTCCGACTCTTGCAAAGCTGAGATTTCGGCACTATAATACGCGCACAACTTGCTACTGCATTTTGTGGGTAGCCAGCGACTCCCAACTAACCACTGCCTAGCGTCTCAATCGAAATGGTCTGCTAGGTAGAGGTCGAGGCGTTCTTAGTGGCCCGCGGCTAGGCGGGGCACCCTTCTTCGGATCTCTGACACTCATATTCAGCTTTTCTCCTTTCCGGGCCAACAGTGTCACATTGGCCCCCCTGCTTAGCCTTTGTGACCAAAGGGCCTCAGGAGAGAAGAATAGCCTTATCTATGAATAGTCAGGGCGCTGGCTACCCGTTTTACTTCAACATTTCTACAGTATCGCCCTCCCGCTGTATTCTTCCTGATCTCACAAGCCGAGCAACGGCGGTTCTCAGAGAATTCCCATGCTTGCCCAATTTTGACTTCATGCCGCGCTCTTCTAGCAGCATGCGTACCTTGCGAATAGCTATGGGGCCAGCACCTTCCGCCAGCACCATCAAAACCGCTTCGGGCAATGGCAGTTCATTGAATGGCTTATTAAGCGGCTTACTCGGCTCAAGGCTCGGCTTGCCACATCGCGGGCAATGATGGTGCGCCCTGACTTTCCAGGCCCGCAATTCATATCGAAGATCCTCAACCTGCTTTTGCAAAGATTTAACGGTCTCGCTTAACTCCTGCATTTCCCCTTGCTGATCCATCGTATTCACCTTCCTCGCCCAAGCAGGGCAATTCGGTCCGGCATATATACCATGCCGCCATAAAGATGACAAGGACGTACATTGAGGTGCCAGACACCTCAAGTAAATGGTGCCCCACCTCACCTGTGGATAATTTTTCTGCCTTATGTAACTTGCCGCCGCTTCAGAGGAATTTATACGTCCCCAGAATTGGGTGTGCGAAGTATACAATCACGGAAATCACGAGAACCCCTCCTCCGGCACGGCCAGGCGCGAGACGATCTCCAGAGGGAGGACAGAAAGCAGAGAAAGAGCGTGTTGTGATGCGGTTGAGTGGCAGCAATACGGGGACGGTTCAAAAACACCGCGGCTATCAAGTTGGGGAGGCCCTGCGCCTCTCCTTGAACCGTCGGTGACCTAGACTGCCAACCCGATGGTCTGCTTGATTTCGCTTCGCAAGGTCTCCTGCTGGGCCTCGATCCAGGTTTCCAGCTGCGGGAAATGATGCGCCAGCGGTCCCGTAAAGGGAGGCACCAAGACGTCGGCGCGTTCTTTCAACCACCCTTGCTCTTCGGCAATCCGAAGCTTTTGATCCCCGATCTTGCGTGACAACAGCTTATTTAACATCAACTGCTGCCCCGGGCTTCCGGTCACGGTGCCCAAGAGCTTCGCTTTCACATAGTCCAGCTCTTCTGCCAGCGCGATCTTGACCCGAACGGCATGCGTTGCCGCCCAGGTGGCCCGTTGAATGGAATAGTCATACGAAAACACCGGCTCCCGGGGCTCGCGAAAAGGGCCGGCGACACTGGAGATCACTAACTGGTCATTTAACATCGTCCACGTCCTTCTATTGCTTCGTGCGTCACGATTCCGCCTCTCGTGTCGAGGCCGTTTGAAGATAGCGTAACGTCTGCGACGCCGCTTCCGCACCGTCCCTGATGCAATCGGGCAGGCCGACGCCGCGATACCCCGCTCCCGTGACGGCTAATCCGCCGAATCGCGAGAGCGCAGCCTCGAGCTGCGTCAATCGATCGAGATGCCCGAGCGTATATTGCGGCATCGCCCGATGCCACCGGTTGACCTCGACATAATGCGGTGTCGCCTGCAGGCCTACGATTGACGCCAGTTCCTCTCGCACGCAACGGACGAGTGCCTCATCATCCTGCTGCAAGATGGCCTCGCGCCCGACTCCACCCAGATAGCAACGAACGGACACGTCTTCTGCAGGCGCTCGATGCGGCCACTTGATCGAGGTCCAGGTCGCGGCAATCAGGTCACGACCTTCCACCCGCGGGACGACGAAGCCGAACCCTTGCAACCGGCTTCCCACTGCAGCGGAGGGATAGATCAACGAAATGGTCGCCGTCGAGGCATAGGGAATCGTGTCCATTAATCCAGCCGCCAGCGGGCTCAAGGGCCGAACCAGGTCGGCGCTCACATACGCCGGCGTCGCCAGGACCAACGCTTCCGCGGAGAGGGCCGTCCCATCACTACAGATCACATCGTACATCCAGCGCCCTGCCTGGTGCGAACGTACCCGAAGCGCCTCCGCTTGAACGCCTGACTTCAACACGCCGCCCGTCTCCCTGATACGCGCAGTCAATCCGGCAACGAGATCCGCCAGACCGTTCTTCAGGGTCACGAACATGGTATGCCGCGGACCTCCGTCGGAAGGCTTCTGCGCCCGCGCACGGCGAGCCGCCATCATGCCGCGAATCACGCTCCCATGCGTCTGCTCGAGCTCATAAAACCGGGGAAACGTCGCGCGCAGGCTCATCTGCTCGGCATCGCCTGCATAAATACCGGCCATCAGCGGTTCCATGACCCGTTCGCAGGCATGCCGCCCAAACCGGCGACGGAAAAACGACGCGAGCGATTCATCCTCCGCGGAGCGCCGCGGTGGAATCAGGAGGTCACAGCCCATCCGGGCCAGATCGATCCATGACAACAGACCGCTGCGAAAAAACGGGCCCAGTTGAGTTGGCGTAAATGTCACGAGGCCTTCCGGCAACTCGTGCAACTGCCCGCCCCTCAAGACGCTGGCTTTTTTTTCAACGGGGTTCGTGTTGATGAGCTCATCGAGGAGACCCAGCCGCCGACACAGATCCATGCCCCACGGTTTCTGGGACAGGAACGAATCGGGGCCCGCCTCCATGACCAGACGACCGACCCGATGGGTGACGATCTTTCCGCCCCAGACGGGCGCGGCGTCTAGGATGGTGCAAGACAGGGCCACATCGGCCGCCGCGGCCTGGTCCAGGAGTGCATAGGCCGTGGACAGGCCTGAGATGCCTCCACCGATAATGATCACTGTCCGTGAAGTGCGCGCCACAGGTCGTGCCGCTAGTGAACGAGCGAGGACTCGTGTGCTTCCACGACCGATGTCAGAATGTCGATCAGTGGAGCCGAGGCGTTCAACATGGGTATACGTTCCAGCTGGATCCCCTTCGTGCGGGCCAACTGCGTGAGCTCGATATCGATGTCGTACAGAGTTTCCACATGGTCGCAGAGAAAGCCGATGGGCGCCACCAGCACATGGTGATGCCCGGCGTGAGCCACGTCATCCAGCGTCTCCTCGACAGAAGGCCCAAGCCATTTCTCGCCGGAGCGCCCCTGACTTTGATAGGCGAACCGCGTCGGTTGCCCGCCGAGCTGCGCACCCACCGCTTCGACGGTCCCACGGACTTCTTCCGGGTAAGGATCCTTCATGGCCACCACCCGCTCCGGCAGACTATGGGCCGTAAACAGAACGGGCACCTGCGCGCGGAGCTCCGGGGCAAATCGCTCCAGCGTTTGACGGATATGCCCGACGATCGCGGCGATCAACAAGGGATGACGGTGCCAGCTGGTCACGAAGCTAATCGGCGTCTCATCGGCCAGTTCTGCACGGGCTTCTTCGACTTTCTTCACATAGGCGCCGATGCTGAGCGAAGAATATTGCGGCGCCAGACACAGCCCGACAATCTGATCGGGACCGTCTTTCAGCAATTCGGCGTAGGCGTCCTTGATAAACGGGTGCCAGTGCCGCAATCCCACGTAGCATTGAACGCGCGCGGCACCCGATGCATTCAGCCGCTGCTCCAACGCCACGGCCACCTCGCGCGTAATCTCTAGCACGGGCGATTTCCCACCCGTCAGACGATACCGCGTCCGGATTTCTTCCACCAACTCGGGAGAAGTCGGACGCCCGCCGCGGACATCGAGAAGATAGGGTTCCACATTCTCCAGACTATCCGGGCCGCCCATGGCCATCAGCAAGAGCGCAATCTGGGGTGGTGGTGGCGCCATTCGGGATCTCGTCAGTCCTGACCAGGAAGGCGCCTCTCGCGAGCACTACCGGGTAGTGAGAGGGTACGGCTCACAACAACACAGTCAGCGGGCGCTCAATTTATGGACCAGATTGATCGTGGCAGCCACATGTTCCACTGGAGTG
>WBZX01002172.1_pt1 | contig 13688 bp, 12 predicted proteins | sample 5204211 | NCBI WGS metagenome assembly WBZX01 (sample SAMN12344362, study PRJNA552823) | activated sludge metagenome | biome: Activated sludge suspended growth; feature: Nitrification reactor; material: Wastewater; isolation source: activated sludge from nitrification reactor of wastewater...
ATGACCGGTCCCCGGCGATGGCCCTCGTGTCGCGCGTCAGCGCGCTCGGCCTCGGCTCGCAGCCGCCCACGCTCGGCTTTGGTGCGGCCGTGTCGCGCCGCGTTGGCGTCGGCCTGCGCGCGCGCCTGCGCCTGCGCGCGGGCCTTGCGGGCCTTGCCCAGCTTGATGACGTCCGCCATGGCTGCCGCGATCATGCCTGCGTCGCGGGGTCCGTGCACGCTGAGCCCGCTCGCCGCGGCGCAGCGACGGTGCAAGTCGCCCATGCAGGGTGCCCAAGCGCGTGCGCGCCGGCGGGCCTCGCGACCGCGCGACGACCCCGGCCACGGCGCCCGCCGACGCTGCTGCCGCGCGTCATCGCTGGTGGGTGCCCCCACCGCGCGGCCACGTGGCGACGATGGAACGATCGATGCACCACGACGAGCGCGGATGCGCCGACGCGACCGCCAACCACGTACCGGGGTGCGACGATGATCGATCGAACGCGACGTCTCGCGCGCCCGACCTGCCTGATCGCGAGCGTGGGCGCGCCCGCGATCGCGACGATGCTCGCGTGCTCGGCGGACGGCATCGGCCGCGGGGGCGTGGGCGGCTCGGTCGGCATCGCCAGCGCCGCCGACGACGCGGGCGCACCGGGGTCCAGCAGCGGCGGCGAAGACAGCTCCGCCGGGGTCGGCACCGACGACGACGTGACCGGCGGCGGCGGTCCGGGACCCAAGTTCGACCTCGGCGACGGCGACGGCAGCGGCGCATCGCCCGACGACGGCGGCTGCGGCACCGCCGACTGCGAGTGCACGATCCCCGATCACGTGCCGTGCGACGCCGGCACCACCGATCCGTTCCGCGCCATGGGCCTCAACTGCCCCGGCGAGCTGCAGGTGCAGACCAGCAGCCAGGGACCCGGCGGCGCGATCGGCCTGCGCAGCGCCTTCGGCGGCACCAACACCTTCGCGCCCCGCGAGGGCAGCCTCTATGCCGTCATCGGCTCGGGGCTGGTGGCCGATCTCGATCTGACGACCCCCAACGGCGACAGCAACGCGTTCCCGACCCACTGCAACGACGACCTCGGCAACTACGATCCCGGCGGCACCCTACCCGCGCCGATCCAGACCGAGGACGTCGGCGGCGACTGCAGCACCAACGCCGCGCTGATCGGCACCGGCGACTGCTCGAACACGATCCACGAGCAGTTCTCGCAGGGCGGCAGCGCCGAGGACTACGTCGAGCTGCGCTTCGAGGTCGACGTGCCGCCAGATGTCATCTCGTTGAGCTACGACTTCGCGTTCTTCTCGGTCGAGTACCCGGTCTACTTCGGATCGCAGTTCAACGACATGTACATCGGGTGGCTCGAGTCGGAGCTGTGGACCGGCAACGTCTCGTTCGACGCGATGGGCAACCCCATCTCGCTCAACGCCGGCTTCCTGCAGTACAAGGACGATGGCGGCAACGCGCCCGAGTTCAGCGGCACCTGCATGCGCCAGCACGCCGGCACCGACTGGCTCACCACCACCGCGGGCGTGATGCCCGGCGAGCACATCACGGTCGCGTTCGCGATCTTCGATCTCTCGGACTCGATCCTCGACAGCTACGCGTTCATCGACAACTTCGGCTGGGGCTGCGATCCCACCGGCGTGCCGTCCACCGAGCCCGAGGGCTGAGCCCGCCCCGGGGTCCGCGTGAGCGCCCACGCCCACGCGACCAGCGGCAGCTGCAGCGGCACTCGCAGCCACGCGATGGTGGTGTCGCGCATGACCGGCGGTACCACGAGCGCGGGATCGATCCCGTGCAGCGCGTGGTGCCAGTTCGCCGGCCACACCGCCAGCAGCGTGACCACGCTGCACCAGCCGCCGAGCCTGCGCGTGCGCGGGTGCAGCAACGCCGCCGCGTTGCTCAGCTCGACCACGCCCGAGACCCACACCACCAACAGGGGCGCCGGCAGCCATGGCGGCACGATCGCGGCGAAGAAGCCCGCGTGGGTGAAGTGGGCCAGCCCGGCCACCGCCCACAGCGACGCCAGCGGCAGGTGCACGAACGCTCGCCATCGACCTGCCATCGTTCCCGATACGCGGCGCAACGGCCGGCAGATCGCCGGGCTGGCGACCCGGTGCGGCGTTCCCGTGGGTCGTCACCATCGATCCACGCACCCACACCGCCCGTACCGCCGGGCAGCATGGACCGACACTCCCCGCGTTCCCTCGCACTGGGCGCCCTGCTGGCGCTCGGCCTCGGCTGTGACGGCCCCGCGACGTCGCCCGAGCTCGCATCGACCTCGGCACCCGCGGGCGTGGCGGAGCAAGCTGCGCCCGAGGCTGCCCTCGCGCTGTCGTACGCCCCCGGCGAGGGCACCACCGAGCAGGCGATTGCGGCCGCCCAGGCGGCCGTGCGCGCCCGCCCCAACGACGTCGCGGCCTACGACGCGCTCGCGACCTGGCTGCTGCGCCGCGGTCGCGAGACCAGCGACGGCTCCTATCGCCTCTACGCCGAGGACGCGCTGCGGGCCGCGCGGGCGCTCGCCCCCAACGACGGCCAGGCGCTGCTGCTGTCGGCGATGGTGTTGCAGGATCAGCACCGCTTTCGCGGTGCCGCGGCGCTCGCTCGCGAGTTCATCGCGGCGCACCCCGACGACTCCAGCGGGCCGCTGGTGCTCGGCGACGCGCTGCTCGAGCTGGGCGAGTACGACCCGGCGATCGATGCCTACCAGCAGGCCATGAACCTGCGCCCCGACCTGCGCAGCTACAACCGCGCGGCCCACATGCGCTGGCTGCTCGGCGACGCCGACGATGCCCGCGAGATCCTCGTGCTGGCGATCGACGCCGGCAGCGAGCGCGACCCCGAGTCGCGCGCGTGGTGCTTCGTGGATCTCGGCGACATCGATCTGCGCACCGGTCGGATCGAGCTCGCGGAGCAATCGGCCCGCGCCGCGCTGCACCTGGTGCCCGACTACTGGCCCGCGCAGGTGCTGCTCGCGCGCGTGCTGCACCGCAAGGGCGATCGCGACGGCGCCATCGCGCAGCTTTCGGCGGCGCTGGCCCGCCGCAGCAGCGCCGAGGATCTGCTGCGGCTGTCGGACTGGCTGCGCGCGGCCGGCCGCACCGACGAGGCCGCCCTTCGCGAGCGCGAGGCGCAGGCGCTGGTCGGCGGCGAACCACGGGCGTGGGCACACTGGCTCGCACGGCACGATCGCGAGCCCGCACGCGCGCTCGAGCTGGCTGCCCGCGAGCTGTCGGCGCGGGGCAACCTCGCCGCCCACGACACCCACGCGCTCGCGCTGCTGCGCAGCGGCCGACTGGACCAGGCCAAGGCCGCCAGTGCGAAGGCGCTGGCGCTCGGCACCCAGGACCCCGAGCTGCTGCTGCACGCGGCGATGATCGACGCGGCCCGTGGCGACGTCGCGGCCGCGCGCGCGGGCCTGCAGCGCGCGCGGAGCCTCGATGCCGGCGTCGACCCGCTGCTCGCCGACGCGCTCGCGTCCGCGCTGGGGGACGCATGAGCACGCCGCGATCCACACTGCTGTCGGCGGTGATCCTGGCGGGGTGCACCGACGGCGCCGCGACCGAGGCGACCCCGGTCGAGGCCGCGGCCGAGGCCGCCGTCGTCACGCTCGACGCCCGCGATCAGTACGCGCTGCTCGCCGACATCGAGCGCACACAGGGCAACGCGCTCGAGCGCGACGGCGCCGCGATGGGGCGCGTGCGCGCGGCCTGGCAGGGCGTGCGCGTGCGCTGGGAGGCCGCGTTCGTGGCCCCGCTGTGCCGCACCGCCGGCAGTTGTCACCTCGCACCGTTCGACCATGCGCGCGTGACCGATCACCGCATCCAACAGGGATGGATGCCGCAGCTCGAGCTCGACGATGCCGGTGTCGCGGCGCTGGCGGCCGCGTGTGCGCCCCACCGCGGCTGCGTGGTGCAGTTCGAAGCGACCCTGCGCGAGTTCGTGTTCGACCCCGAGCACGCCACCGCGGTGCGCTTCGCCGACGTCGACGTGCTCGCCACCCGCGCGGCGCGAGCCGACGAGTCGTGGCTCTCGACGCCCGGCAGCACCCGCGGCCGCACCTGACGACGCGAGAGGTTTCCGATCGCCCCCGCGGGGTTCCCGGCCGACGCGGGCTTCCACGTGAGCGAACCCAAGGGCCCGCCCCTTTTGCGACCGCGGCGTTCCACTGTTACGGTGCCGGGGTCGAAACGCTCGCCGACGCGGGTGGACGACCGGGGGATCGATGACGACGATGCGCAGCGCTTCGTGGGGGATGTTCGCGTGCACGCTGGCCATCGCGGCCTGCGGTGACGATGCATCCAGCGTGTGGGACCAGGGCGGCGACGCGACCGCAGAGTCGGGCTCGGCGTCGGCCTCGATGTCGGCGAGCGGCTCGGCGAGCGCGGCCGACAGCGGCAGCGTCTCCGCCTCGGGCGGCACCGGCAGCAGCTCCGGCGCAGCGACGGCCGACTCGGGTGATCCGATCTTCGACGTCGCGGTCGGCGACACCGATCTGTCCGACAGCTGCGGCTGCGGCTACCAGTACATCTGGATCGCCAACGCCGACGAGGGCACGGTCTCGAAGGTCAACACCCGCACGCTCGAGGAGGAGGGTCGCTACATCACGCGCCCCGACGGCGTCGGCAACCCGTCGCGCACCTCCGTGAGCCTGTCGGGCGACGTCGCGATCGCCAACCGCCACGGCGGGCTCGTGAAGTTCTACGGCGACACCAGCAAGTGCCAGGAGAGCAACGGCATGCCCGGCATCCAGACCTCGCTGGGCGCCAACAACGTGCTGGGTTGGGACGTCGAGGAGTGCCGCGCGTGGTACGTGCCGTTCGCGACCACCAACCAGCGTCCGGTCGCGTGGACCGCCGGCACGCTCTCGCGCGACACCTGCGAGTCGGCGGGCGAGAACGTGTGGACGGTGATGAGCGCGACCCCGGGCATCGCCCCGGGCATCGGTGGCGCCGGCGGTGTGATCGCGACGCTGGTCAACGGCGACGACGGCTCGATCGTGCAGTCGGTGCCGGTCGACGACTTCCCCGGCATCCAGCTGGGTGCCTACGGCGGCGCGGTCGATGCCCAGGGCAACCTCTTCTTCACGCCGATGGGCGCGATCAGCTTCAACAACCAGCTCGCGCGGGTCGACATCGACGACTTCACCGTGCAGCTGTGGCCGATCCCCGCCGGCATCGCGCCCTACGGCATCACCGTCGATCACCTCGGTGACGTGTGGGTCAGCTCGACGCTGGGCGCGACCGCGGCGCGCTTCGTGGTCGCCACCGAGACCTGGGAGCCGGTGATGGGCGGAGTGCTCAGCCTGGGCGGCATCGTCGAGGGTCCCGACAACCAGATGTGGGTCGCCGTCGACGGCGGCGCGGTGTCGATCGACATGGCCACGCTCACCACCGGAGTCTCGTTCGTCAACGGCCAGACCGTGAAGGGCGTCGCGATCGACGTCGACGGCTACCTCTGGGCGGTCGACAACGCCGCGCACAAGGTCGACCCGGAGACCGGCATGCTGGTCGGCAGCTACAACGGACTGAGCGGGCCGTATTCGTACTCGGACATGACCGGCCACGCGCTCAGCAACACGTATTGCCCACCGGCGGGGTGACGCGGGGGGCGGCAGGGTGATGCGCGAGACGAGCGACCGCGGCGCAGGGTTCTCCGAGAGGCGGGTCGCGACGGAATTTGGCGAGACCGCGGGCCACGCTCGCCCCCTCCACGACCCGACCGATCAACGCGTAGTTGATGTCCCAGATGCTCTGATCGTCGCCGGGCGCCCAGTAGCAGCGATTGATGGGCATCTGGACCAGGTTCGCAAAGGGACCCTCGATGGGCGGGTGCCCTGCGATTCCGGAATGCCCTGCACCGTCCCTCGAGCTACGTCCGCGGGGAGGGCCGGATTCAGCAACTTCGCGCGGGTCCACGAAGCCCGAGTTCGTGGGCACGAAGACCTTCGTGTCCGGCGGTAGCACGTCGCACGGCCGATCGCGCAGGCGTTCCCCCGCTTCAATCCCCGAGATACCGCGCCGGCGTCCACACGCGATCGAGCGGCCGTGCCTGCGCGCGCGCCCAACCCTCGTCGATGCCCGGCATCTGCGGCATCGCGGCCGCCAGTGACTTGTCGACCAGCTCGGCCAGCAGCTGCTCGCCATCGTCGGGATCGATCACCGCCCGTCGCACGAGGTCGGCGAGCTGCGCGGTGAGCTTGGCCGGTTCGACGCCGCGGTGGGTCATCTCCGAGGCGACGCGGCCGATGCCGGCGCGCGCAATGCAGCCCAGGCGCCACAGCACCAGCGACATCTGGAACGCGCCGGTGCAGGGCACGACCCCGGGCGCGAAGTCGAGGAAGGCCTCGGGCGCCTCGTGGCGCTCGAGCCGGATGAGCGCGCGCGAGACCCCGCGGCCGCGCTGCAGGTACCGCACCGACGACGCGATCGCCTTCGCGTCGACCGGCAGCACACCGTTCAAGGCCAGGATTCGCGCGGCGTCGTCGTCACGGATGCGCCCCGCGGTCATGTCGGCGTAGAGGCAGTACGTCAGCGGGTCGTGCTCGAGGTCATCGCCCAGCAGATACTCCTCGGCGCCGCGCGGCAGCTCGGCGCGGTGGGCCAGCAGCGCGGTGAGCTTGAAGCCGATCTGCTCCTTGAGCCGATGCAGGCGCATGCGAAACGCGACCGCACCCCAGTCCTTGAAGGTCGTGCCGTCGAAGCCGATGCCGTCGAGCGCCATCTTGCGCTCGATCACCGGCCGCAGCTGTCGCGGGCTCGCCGAGACGAAGTACAGCGGCGTGTCGCGGGCCGACGCATCGGGCCCGTTGCGGATCTCGCGGAACAGCCGCGCCATGCCCTCGATGTCTTGCTTGTCCTCGGCGCGCTCGAACGGGATGCGAGCCATGCCCTGGAAGCTCGAGAACCGCGTCATCAGGTAGGTGCGATCGATGTCGGCGACGAACACCGGGCCGACGAAGTCGGGGTCGAGCGTGCGGTAGCTGGCGCGGTGGATCGGGAACGACAAGGCAGACCTTCGGGCTCGATCGTTGCGACCTCGCGGGGCCAATTGCAAACGCCGCCCGAAGCTCCCTTCACAGGGCGACTTGGGCGGCGTCTGGCCGAGAGTTCCGCCGACCTCGCGAGGTCGGCGGCGCTCGCCGATCACAGATCGTGCGGGCGGACGGTGCTGCGGTTGTTGTCCTTGCAGCGCTTGATCGCGTCGGCGAGCAGGTCGTGGACCTTGTCCGAGACGGCCTGGACCAGTTCTCCGTCACTACGGAGGCCTGCTTCCTTGATGACCTCCTTGACCTTCGAACCGACGACAACGATTTCCTTGGGCTTCGACGACTTCGCCATGATGGTGATCCTCGCTTGGAGTGCGTGTTTCGAGTGCGTTCGCTGGAAGTTTCGGCATCGCTTTGCCCGCAAACGCGGCCAAACTGCGAGACCAACAGTGCTTCGCACTCTAATCCCGCTCCCGCGGGCTTGCAAAGGGGGTTTCGGAGGGAGCCCCCCTGCAATCGTGCATAATTCGCCCGAATTCCGGGGGTCGCTTCGGAGATCTGCCCCGCCGGGCCGGGATTCGCAGAAATTGACGGAATCCGGCGGACGACCTGGGCCGGATCGGGCCCCGCGGGCAAGCGCACGGCGGGTCGGTGTCAGGCCGGCGGATCGGCCGTGCACGCCGCCCAGGCGGCCACCAGCGGCTGCGCCCACGCGCCGATACCCGCAGCCACGAGCGTGCGCAGGTGCGGCTCGACGCCCCGCGCCAGCGTCAGCGACAGCGCCCCCGTCGGTGGCGTCGGCAACAGCTGCGCCCACTCGATCGCCAGCACGCACGCGCCTGCGGCCGCGCGAGCGAACAGCTCGTCGAGCCCGAGGGCCTCGAACGCCGCGCTGCCCTCGTCGTCGCCACCGAGCTCGCCGAGCCGGCACAGATCCACGTGCACCAGCGGCAACGGCCCGTCGTGCTCGCGGCAGAGGTTGAAGGTCGGACTGCACACGCGATCGGGCCGCGTGACCCCGAGGCCGATCGACAGCGCGCGCGTGAACGTGGTCTTGCCGGCGCCCATCGGCCCCGACAGCAGCAACGCCGCGCCGGCCTCGGTGACCGCGGGGCGTTGGCGCAGCTGCTGCCCGAGCGCGCGCGCGAACGCGGCGAGGGTCGACTCGTCGATCGCGCGCAGCTGCAGCGGCCACGTCGTGCGTGCATCCGCGTCGGAGTCGATCGCCTCGGGCACCGGCGCGCGGCAGTCTAGCAGGCCACCGGCGCGACGCCCCGCCGCGATCGCACCGACGTGCACCCTCGCCTTGCCGAAGGCATGCGGGCAGTGGTAGCGCTGTCACCGACGTTGTCCCTGCGCACGCCCAGCTCCGCGCCCCCGGTCGCGTTCGCACGCCGCAGCCGTCGTCTGCAGGCCGCGCTCGCGCTCGTGCTGGCGTCGGCCTGCGGTCCCACCGTGCCGGCTGCGCCCCCGCCGACACCGGAGCCGAGCTCGCCGCTGCGCGAGCCGACGAGCGTCGGGGTCGTGCCCGCGGACGCGAGGGTGCAAGCGTGGTCGATCCGCGCCACGCTCGACGAGCAGACCCACCGCATCGACGGCCACGCCACGCTGCGGTGGCGCAACACCAGCCGCATCGTCGTCGACCGCATGCCGCTGCACCTCTATATGAACGCGTTCCGGGCCCCGGACACCACGTGGATGGTGGAGGGCCGCGGACGCCACCGCGGCAACGCGCCCCACGAGCCCGGCGGCTGGGGCTACGTCGACGTGCGCAGCGTCAGCCGCATCGACGCCGCCCGTGAGCGCGCGGCGGTGCCGTTGGTGATGACCGAGCAGGCCGAGCCGACCTTGGGCGAGCTGCGCTTCGATCGCCCGCTCGCGCCCGGTGACACCATCGAGCTCGAGCTCGACTTCGTGACCCAGCTGCCGCAGGTGTTCGCGCGCACCGGCTACCGCGGCGACTTCCACATGGTCGGGCAGTGGTTCCCCAAGCCCGGCGTGCTGCAGCCCGACGGCAGCTGGCGCGCGCACCCGTTCACCTACCACAGCGAGTTCTACAGCGACTTCGGCGACTACGACGTCGTGCTCGACGTGCCGTCGCGCTTCGTGGTCGGCGCGACCGGCATCCTGGTCGAGCAGCACGACGACGGTGTGCGGCAGCAGCTGCGCTACCAGGCCGAGCTGGTGCACGACTTCGCGTGGACCGCCGATCCCGACTACCTGGTCTACACCGCCGAGCACGACGGCATCCGCATCCGCCAGCTGCTGCACCCCGAGCACGCGTTCTCGGTCGCCGCCCACGAGGACGCGCAGCGGGCCGCGCTCGACAGCATGCAGCGGCGCTTCGGGCCCTACCCGTGGAGCACGATCACCATCGTGCATCCACCCGACGGCGCCGAGGGGGCCGCGGGCATGGAGTACCCCACGCTCTTCACCACCAGCGCGGTGCAGCCGATCGCGTGGCCGGTGCGGGCGCTGGGGCTGGAGGAGCGCGTCAGCGGCGTGTTCACCACCGTGCACGAGTTCGGCCACCAGTACTTCCAGGGCCTGCTGGCCTCCGACGAGTACAGCCAGCCGTGGCTCGACGAGGGCATGAACACCACCAGCAACGCGCTGGTGCTCGAGGATCGCGATGGGGTCGACGGCTGGGTGGTGCGGGTCGGTCCGCTGTCGCTGTTCGCCGACGACTTCGTGCGCCTGGCCCAGCACGACGTCGACACCCTGCAGAGCATCGATCAGGACGCCGACGCGTTCTCGCCGGTCATCGGGGGCTACGGTGGCACCGTCTACCGTCGCACCGCCGCGCTGATGCTGACGCTGCGCAACGTGGTCGGCCACGAGGCCTTCGATCGCGCGCTGCACGACTACGCGATGGCGCAGCGCTTCGCCCACCCCACCGGCGCCGACCTCGAGCGGGCGCTGGTCGATGGCATCGGCGCCCACGTGGTGCTCGGCACCGCCGACCCCGACGACCCCGCGACCGCGCCGGTCCGCTTCGACGTCGCGGCCTACCTCGCCAGCGGCCTGCGCGACACCGCCGAGGTCGACTACCGCGTGCACGCGATCGTCAACCGCAAGGCGGTCGCCGCCGGCGGCTGGCACCGCAACGACGAGGGCGTGCTGGTCGGCGGCGAGCCGCCCGACACCGAGGGCGCCGCCGACGAGGCGGTGGTGGTGATCCATCGCCGCGGCGATTTCGTGGTGCCGGTCGAGCTGGCGATCACGCTCGACGACGACACCGTCGTGCGCCGCATCTGGTCGGGTGAGAAGCGCACGCTGACGCTCGAGTTCGCCGGCCACCACGTGCAGTCGGTGCGCATCGACCCCGAGGGCAAGCTGCTGCTCGAGGCCCACCGCCTCGACAACGCCCGCGTCGCCCCGGGCACCGCGGTCGACGACGGGCTGTCGGGGCCGCTGGGCGCCGCGGCGGAGGCGGCCGCGCTGCTGGTGTTGGTGGGGGTCGGACCATGAACGCGGTGCGCCAGGTGATCCGCGCATGGCCGCTGGTGATCGCGATCTGGCTGGTCGAGATCGCGATCGCGGCGACGGCCGCCTTCGCGCTGCGCACCCACGTGGCGGCGGCGCTCGACGACTTCGTGCTGCCCGATCACCACGTCCTGTACGCGGCCGCAGAGCTGGGCTCGTGGCACCCGCAGCTGCTGGTCGCCGCGCTGGTGGGCGTGATGCTCTCGGGTCTGCTCGGCCTGGTGGTGTGGAGCCTGGTCGCGCCGGCGGTGCTGCTGCGCCTGCACGGCGGCCCGCAGCCCGCCGCCCAGCTCGGTGCGCGCTGGCTGACCGTGCTGCCGGGCGCGCTCGCGACCACCGCCTGGCACGGCGGCCTGCGGGTGTTGATCGTGCTGGTGGTCGGCAGCACGCTCGGTGGTGTCGGCGGCCCTGCGCTGCCGATCGCGCTCTTGGTCGCGTGGGCACTGGCGACCTGCGCGCTCGATCTGTCGCGGGTCGGCGTGGTCGTGCACGACGCCCGCGGCGTGCACCCGGGCACGGCCTTGCTGGGCTACCTGCAGGCGTTCAAGCGACCGCGCGTGCTCGCGGCCTCGTTGCTGCTGCAGCTGCTGGCATGGGGCGCGGCCGGACTCGGCGTGTGGGCCCTCGTCCAAGGCGGCGGCAACGCGATCGGCGCGACCCGGGCGTGCGCACTGCTGGCGGTGGCGCTGGGCCTGGTGCGGCACGCCGTGAGCCTGACCGCGGGCCCGCTGCCGGTGCGCCCGGCCGACGCGCCCACGTGACGGCGGCGGCTGCGAGCCCGCGGCGCCAGGGCACAGGCGCCGGCCTGCGCATGCCGGCGCAGGGTCGCCACTGCGACCCGCGGCGGCGCCGACCCGCCCCGGTCGTGTAAATTCGCCGGCGTGACCGAGCCCGCCGAGCTGCCGCAGCCGCGCGCGGACGATCCCATCCGCCTCGCGACGCCGCGCTTCGACGACGTCGAGGCCAAGCGGGCCCGTGCCGCGGTGGCCTCGCGGATCTTCGGCGGGCCCAAGCAGCCGGTCCACGTCGGTCGCTATCAGGTGCAGGGCCGCATCGGCAAGGGCGGCATGGGCGTGGTCTACCGCGCCCACGATCCCGAGCTCGATCGCGACGTTGCGGTCAAGCTGATGAACCCCGAGTCGGTCGGCGACACGGAGACCGCGACCGCGCGCGCGCGCTTGGTTCGCGAGGCGCGGGCGATGGCGCGGCTGGCCCACCCCAACGTCATCCACGTCTACGACGTCGGCGCGGTCGAGGACGGGGTCTTCATCGCGATGGAGCTGGTCGACGGTGAGTCGCTCGCGACCCGCATCGCCGGTGGCGAGCTCGACTGGCACGACATCCTGCGCATGTACATCGCGGCGGGGCGCGGGCTCGCAGCGGCCCACGGTGCCGGCATCGTGCACCGCGACTTCAAGCCGGAGAACGTGCTGGTCGGCAGCGACGGACGCGTCCGGGTCGGTGACTTCGGCCTCGCCGGCGCGCCCACGCCGCTCGAGGGCGGCTCGGGCGAGGAGCTCCCCCCCGACACGAGCGCGCTGGCCGACACGCCGGTGGCGGCCAGCCTCACGCGCACCGGCGCGCTGCTCGGCACGCCCAAGTACATGGCGCCCGAGCTCGAGCGCGGCGAGCTGGCGAGCGCACGCAGCGATCAGTTCAGCTTCTGCGTCGCGCTCTACGAGGCCTTGTATGGCCGGCCGCCGTTCGACGGCACCACCGTCGCCCGCTACCGGCGCGAGGTCCGGGCCGGCCGCGTGGTCGCGCCGCCGTTCGACACCAAGGTCAAGCCGTGGGTCCACGCCGAGATCATCCGCGGCCTCGCGGCTGATCCGGCGCAACGCCACCCCGGCCTCGGCGTGCTGCTCGATCGCCTCGGCGACGCGTTGGTCGATCCCGCGGTCGCGCGTTCGTGGTGGCGGCGCACGGTGGTGCTGGGCCCGCTGCTGGCCGCCGCGGTCGGCGTCGGCGTGCTGGTCGGCTCGCGCAGTGGCGAGCTCGAGCCGGCGACGCTCGACACCGGCGACGCGATTGCCAGCGCCGATCCCGAGCCGCTGCAGTCGCGGGAGCCGGCCGACGACGATCGCCCGGTGATCCCCGACGCCGCACCGCCGTCGCGCGTGCCCACCGAGGGCGCCCGCGGGCCATCGGTGCCGGCCGGGGCCACCGACCGCGGCGGGCCGCAGGCCCCCGAGCCGGCCGCCAAGGCCCCGCCGCGCGGCGCCAGTCGTGACGGCGGCCTCACCCACGAACGCGGGCGCAAGCACTGCTACTTCCACGAGGACGAGAAGACCCGCGTCGGCACGTCGGCCAAGCGCGAGACCATGATCCTCGGCGACCAGGATCAGTGCTATCGCTGTCGGCGGACCAAGGACGCGTGGATGATCGACACGCTCGAGCCCAAGACCGATTGCGGTCAGTTCTACCTCTGTCAGAAAGAGGACGACGAGGCGTGCACGCCCGCCGCACCCGAGTAGTCGCGCGGCGGCTCGCGTCGTGGTGTTGGGCGGCGTGCGTGTGCGCGGGCCTGTTGGCGTGGTGGGGACTCCACCCGGCCGTCGCGCGCGCGGGTGAGCGACGCGGCGTCGTCACGCTCGATCTGCGGCCGCAGTCGGGCGCCACACCGACGCACCTGTGCGTGGTCGCCGAGGCCAAGAGCGACCGCGCCCGCGATCGGCTGTGGGACCTGCTGGAGTCGCAGCCCGAACGCGTCAGCGCGGCCGGGGGCGTGGGCGGCACGCAGTGGCGGGTGCTGCCGGCGGCGTGGGACGGCGAGGCCGGCTCGGCAGACTCGCAGCGCTGCAGCGACGATCCGATCGGCGACTGCCGACCGCGCGTCGACCTGCCCGCGAGCCTCACCCACGCCAACGACTTCTACGCCGCGTGCACCTACGACAGCCTCGCCGACGGCGGCGCGACCGAGGATCCGCGGCCGCTGTTCGTGCTGCTCGAGCACCTCGAGGGCTCGCCGCCCCGCATCGAGTCGATCCGGCTGACCGGTGGCATCGCGGCGATCGGTGTCGACGCCGATCTCGATCGCGTGGTGGTGACGGCGCGCAGCCTCGGCGGCTCGTATCTCCCCCACAAACGCAGCGAGCGCGGCGTGCGAGAGGACCCCGCCGAGGGCAACGGCCACGGCGCGCGGCAGGTCTTGGTGGTGCTGCCGTTGGTGCCGCGGTGCCAGATCGTCGAGCTCACGCTCCCGCGCACCACCATCGGCCCCGAGGAC
>WBZX01002174.1_pt1 | contig 13683 bp, 11 predicted proteins | sample 5204211 | NCBI WGS metagenome assembly WBZX01 (sample SAMN12344362, study PRJNA552823) | activated sludge metagenome | biome: Activated sludge suspended growth; feature: Nitrification reactor; material: Wastewater; isolation source: activated sludge from nitrification reactor of wastewater...
AAGTATCCGCTACGGGCCAGCACGCTGTACCATACCGGGCTGATGTGCCCGTTGCTTAGGAAGAAGAGGTCTTGGCCGACCCCATCCATGTCCCAAGGCGATGGTGTATGCCGTAATACCCGGAAGTACAAGGCGGTCAGCAGGTCAGCGCATCCCAAGGAGCCTCCCGGGTGCCCGCTTTGCACGCCATGTACCTGTCGGACGATATCTCTTCGGACCTGCGAGGCGATGCGCCGCAACTCTTCTATGCTTCGGGTCGTGGGGGCTACCGCAGCTGCCGTGGCGGACATGGGGGAAGTGGCTTGGTGATGGATGGCGGCGAAAGTAGCCGGGGCCTGAGGAGGGGTTCTGAGCGTGTGAAGAACTTTTGAAAAGTGCAGGCGTGTATCGCGCATCGGGCGAAGGGGCGCAGCCGCTCACGTTCCGTCACCGGCAGGCAACGCTTTCAGGTATCGGCGTTGTCATGTTGTCGTCCGGTACATGCTGGTTTTGGACCGGTTCGTCACTGAGCGGGGACCTTACTTGACATCAGGTCAGGAACAGGTTCCCGCTCTTGTCGTTGTACCATGTTCCTTCAAGATTGCCACGGTAAGCCGCTACATTCGCGCCCCGCAAAAGGGAAGGGTAATGGGACTGAAATGTGGCATTGTAGGCCTGCCGAACGTGGGCAAGAGCACCTTGTTCAACTGCTTGAGCAACGCCAAGGCGCAGGCGGCCAATTTCCCGTTCTGCACCATCGAGCCCAATGTGGGCACCATCACCGTACCGGACGCCCGACTGAACAAGTTGGCCGAATTGGTCAAGCCCCAACGCATCATACCCACCACCGTGGAGATCGTGGATATCGCGGGCTTGGTGAAGGGGGCGAGCAAGGGGGAGGGACTTGGGAACCAATTCCTAGGTAACATCCGTGAGTGCGATGCCATCCTGCATGTCCTGCGGTGCTTCGACGACCCGAACGTGGTGCACGTGGATGGTAGTGTGGACCCCGTGCGCGACAAGGAGGTCATCGACATCGAACTCCAATTGAAGGATCTGGAAACGGTGGAGGCGCGGATCAAGAAGGTGGAGAAGCAGGCACAGATCGGGGAAAAGGAAGCGAAGAAGCGGTATGAGCTCCTTTCGCGTATCCGGGAATGCCTGCTTCGCGGCGAGAGTGCTCGTGCAGCCCTTACCGCGAATGACGACCCGGCCTTGGTGAACGAGTTCCAGTTGCTCACGACCAAACCGGTCATGTACGTGTGCAACGTGGATGAGAAGAGCGCGACCACGGGCAACGCCCATGTGGAACGGGTGAAGGCTGCTTTCGCGAATGAGAACGCGGAGGTGATCTTCGTTACGGCCGCCATCGAAGCGGAGATCGCCTCCATGGACACCCCGGAAGAGCGGGCCATGTTCCTGGCGGACATCGGCTTGGACGAGCCAGGGGTGAATAGGCTGATCCATGCGGCCTACCACTTATTGAAGCTGCAGACCTACTTCACGGCCGGTGTGCAGGAGGTCCGTGCATGGACCATCCACCAAGGCGATACCGGTCCCAAGGCGGCCGGTGTCATCCACAGCGACTTCGAAAAGGGCTACATCCGCGCGGAAGTGATGGGGTACGACGATTTCGTGACCTTGGGCAGTGAGGCCGCCTGCCGCGCCGCTGGCAAGCTGCGTGTGGAAGGGAAGGACTACATCGTGAAGGACGGCGACGTCATGCACTTCCTCTTCAACGTTTGAGGAGAACACCCCGCGTCGTCTCGGCTCGCTGCGCGGGGATCCGAGTCGGCGGTGGGCGTGGCGACCACCATAACATCCCCAATGCAAAAGGGACCCCGAGGGGTCCCTTTCACATGCAGTCACCTGCCTCTTATTTCACCTTGCTCACGATGGCCGCGAACGCAGCTGCATCGGTGTAGGCGATCTCGGCCAGGGCCTTACGGTCCAGGTCGATGTTCGCCTTCTTCAGCTTGTTCATCAACACACTGTAGCTGATGCCGTTGATACGGGCAGCCGCGTTGATACGCTGGATCCACAGTCCGCGGAACTCGCGCTTCTTCAGCTTGCGGCCATCATAGGCGTGTTGAAGACCTTTCTCCACCGTGTTCTTCGCGACGGTGAACACGTTCTTACGGCGACCGAAGTTGCCTTTGGCCATGTCCAGCACCTTCTTGCGGCGTGCGCGGCTGGCGACCTTGTTCTTACTGCGTGGCATGTTCCACTTTGGCTTTTGGGCGTGAGCGTCAGCGCGGGGCTGGACTTTGGTGCTGCACGTCCTGGTTAACGCTACCTATTGATACCCGGAGCGGTTGGGTCGTTCTTACTTCAGCAACAGAAGGATGCCCTTCTTGTCGCGCTCGTGGATGAGCCCCATCTTGGTGAGGGCCCGCTTGCGCTTGGTCTCCTTCTTGGTGAGGATGTGGCGCTTGAACGCGTGCTTGTGCTTGATCTCGCCGGTGCCGGTCAGCTTGAAACGCTTCTTCGCGCCGGACTTGGTCTTCATCTTGGGCATGGCCTGTCGTCTTTGGTCTTGGTTGGGGCGGAACGTCATCCGCCCGTAGGTCATTTCTTCTTCTTGGGGATCAGGAACATGATCATGCGCTTGCCTTCCAGCTTGGGCATGCTTTCCACCAATCCGATATCCTCGAGGTCTTGAGCGAACTTCAGCAGCAGGATCTCTCCACGCTCCTTGAAGACGATGCTGCGGCCCCGGAAGAACACGAAGGCCTTCACCTTGTGACCTTCTTCGAGGAAGTTGCGGGCATGCTTCAGCTTGAAGTTCACGTCGTGCTCGTCCGTGTTGGGGCCGAAGCGAATCTCCTTCACCTCCACGGTGCTTTGCTTCGCCTTGATCTCCTTCTGCTTCTTCTTGAGGTCGTACAGGAATTTCTTGTACTCGATGATCCGGCACACGATGGGCACCGCCGAAGCACTGATCTCCACCAGGTCGAGGCCCATGTCCTCGGCCATGCGAAGGGCCTGGTTGAAGGGATAGACACCTTGCTCCACATTATCGCCCACCAAGCGGACCTCGTTCACACCGTAGATCTTGTTGTTGATCCGGTGCGGATCCTCTTTGATGACGCGGCCTCTGAAAGGGCGACGGGGGCCGCCGCCACTGGGACGCGGACCACTTGGACGATAGGGAGCTCCTGCCACTTAAGGGTGTTTGGTTCTTGGTCCCGGAACAACCATTTCCGGGTTTGAGGGCGCGAATATCGGCATCTTTCCGTTCCGTTCGGCGGTGGGCCGGTACAAGCGCCTCAGGCCTGGGCCAACTGCTCGGCGATGCGTCCATCCACCACAGCGGCGAAGGCCGCTACCGTCATCGCGCCTGCATCACCCTTGCCTTGCTCCCTTACTGAAACGGTGCCTTCGGCCGCCTCTTTTTCCCCTAGGATGAGCATGAAGGGCACTTTGGCCACCTCGGCATCCCGGATCTTGCGTCCGATCTTCTCGTTGCGGTCGTCCACGCTGGCCCGGATGCCCAACGCGGCGAGTTCCGCGTTCGCAGCATTGGCCGCGTCCACGTACTTGTCGCTGATGGGCAGCACAATGGCCTGCTCGGGCGTGAGCCACAAGGGGAAACGACCGGCGGTGTGCTCGATGATGAGGGCGAGGAAACGCTCCAAACTGCCGAAAGGAGCCCGATGGATCATGACAGGGCGGTGCCGGCCGTTATCACTACCCACGTACTCCAACTCGAAGCGCTCCGGCAGGTTGTAGTCCACTTGGATGGTGCCCAGCTGCCAACGACGGCCGAGGGCATCCTTCACCATGAAGTCCAGTTTCGGGCCGTAGAAGGCGGCTTCGCCGTACTCCACGAAGGTCTTCAGTCCGCTGGCCGCAGCTGCATCGATGATGGCCTGTTCCGCCTTCTCCCAGTTGGCCTCGGATCCGATGTATTTGCTTCGGTCCTCTTTGTCCCGGAGGCTGATCTGCGCTTCGAAATTCTCGAAGTTCAACGCCCTGAGGACCAGTAGGACAAGGTCGATGACCTTCATGAATTCTTCCTGCACCTGGTCGGGGCGGCAGAAGAGGTGGGCATCGTCCTGGGTAAAGCCACGGACGCGTGCCAGACCGTGTAGTTCTCCGCTCTGTTCGTAGCGGTACACGGTGCCGAATTCCGCGAAGCGGAGGGGGAGGTCCTTATAGCTGCGCGGACGGCTGGCGAAGATCTCGCAATGGTGCGGGCAGTTCATGGGCTTCAGCATGAACAACTCGCCTTCCTGCGGCGTGCTGATCGGCTGGAAACTGTCCTTCCCGTACTTCTCCCAGTGACCGCTGGTCTCATACAGCGCCTTGCTCCCGATATGCGGCGTGGCCACCTGCACGTAACCGGCCTTTTCCTGGGCCGTCTTCATGAAGTTGATGAGGCGCTCGCGCAAGGCGGCACCCTTCGGCATCCACAAAGGCAGACCGGCGCCCACGCGCTCGCTGAAGCAGAACAGGTCAAGTTCCTTGCCCAGCTTGCGGTGGTCGCGCTTCTTGGCTTCCTCCAAGAGCACGAGGTATTCGTCCAGTTCCTTCTGCTTGGGGAAGGTGATGGCGTAAAGGCGAGTGAGTTGCTTACGTTTCTCATCCCCGCGCCAGTAGGCCCCGGCCACGCTCATGACCTTGGCGGCCTTGATGAAGGAGGTGTCCGGGATGTGCGGACCTCGGCAGAGGTCGGTGAAGTTGCCCTGCGTATAGAAGGTGATCTCGCCGTCGTTCAGGCCTTCCAGCAATTCCAGTTTGTATTCGTCGGCTTTCTCGGTGAAGTACTTCACCGCATCGGCCTTGCTCACTTCCTTCCGCTCGAACACCAGCTTCTTGCTGGCGAGTTCCTTCATCTTCGCCTCGATAGCCGCGAAGTCGCCGTCACCGATGGTACGGTCACCCAGGTCGATATCGTAGTAGAAGCCGTTCTCGATGGGGGGACCGATACCGAATTTGGTTCCCGGGTAGAGCGCTTCGATGGCTTCCGCGAGCAAGTGGGCGCTGCTGTGCCACATCGTGGCTTTGCCCTCCGGGTCGTTCCAGGTCAACAGCGAGAGGGTGCAATCACCCGGCAGGGGCCGGTTGGCATCCCGCACTTCGCCGTTCACTTTCGCGCTGAGCACGTTGCGGGCAAGGCCTTCGCTGATGCTCTTGGCCACATCCATGGCCGTGGCGCCTTGCTCGTATTCCCGCACGCTGCCGTCCGGGAGGGTCACTTTGATCATGTCGGTTCGCCTGCCACCATACAAGCGGTGGTTCATCAGGGGCCGCGAAAATAGCGGGATGGTGCGGACCGGACATGACCGAAAAGCAATGGGGCCTCTCGCGAGGCCCCATCACCGCCCGAGGGTCCATTCGGGCGTGCGGCACAGGAAGCCGACTTATTCGCAGTAGATGAGCATCAACTCCTCTACGGATGTGTCTCCCAGGTCATGCGCTTGTCGAAGGGCATCACAGCCCTCCTGACGGCGATCCATGCGGAAATAGATGGTGGCCATGTGCACATGGGCCTGGTCCAGAGTGGGGTCGAGTTCAAGAGCACGTTCCAGATCGGCCAAGGCCGCCTCATCCTCATGCATGGCAGCGAGCACGATACCCCGATCGCACCAGCCGAACGCGTTGTACGGCGCTATCTCGATCAACCGGTCGTAGTAGCTCTTGGCGGTGACGAGGTCGTTCTTGGCCATGGCGAAGTGACCCAGATACAGCAGGGCATGTTCGGCGGCTGGGCCGGTAGGGCGGAGCCCCAGTATGCGTTGCAGGTCGGCCGTGGCTGAGCGCTCTGCCCCCAAACGGGAACGTACCTCGGCCCGGCGGAGGAGGTTGTGCACATCGTCCGGCGTCAGGGTCACCGCTTTGTCGAAGTCTTCCAGCGCGCCGGTGAGGTCTCCTTGGCCCAACCGGTTCACGCCCCGGTAGTACCAGGTCTTCGAGTTGCCGGGGTCGGTATTCACGGCTCGGGTGAAGGCCTGCTCGGCCGTGGCGTGGTCCTCCCTGCGCAGTGCGCTCATGCCGGCCAGCATATCGTTATCCGATGTCTGGGCAGCCAGGGGCAGTGCGAGCGACAAGAGAGCGAAAAGGGTCGTGGTCCTCATAGCGGACCGTGCAACGGCAGGATCCCGGAAAAGTTCCCGATCGGTTGTGGATACTTCCGCAAAGTCACATTCGATCCTGGCTCGGGAGCCCGATAGTTTCGGCCCCAACTTCAGCGTCATGCTCATCAACAGCGACCCCATTTCGGAGGACTTCGGCTACCTCTTCCTTCGGCTCGGCGCCGGGGGTACCATGTTCTGGCAGCACGGGTGGCCCAAGCTCATGAGCTTCGGGGAGCGCATGGACTCCTTTGCCGATCCTTTCGGCTTGGGAAGCACCTTTTCGTTGATCTTGATCCTACTGGCGGAGGTGGTCTGCGCGGCCTTGGTGGTGCTCGGTCTATGGACCCGTGCTTCGCTGATCCCGCTCATCATAGGCATGGCCGTAATCGCTTTCATGGTGAAGGGGGATGCGGACTTTTCCGAGAAGGAGCTTGCCTTGGTGTACCTGTTCGCCTTCGTCACCTTGCTATTCACCGGAAGCGGACGCTTTTCTGTGGATCGCATCTCGTTCAGCTAAGCCTTCAGCTTCGCGAGAATGGAACACGGCCGGGAGTGGCCATGTTCCGGCTGCGGCTATCTTCCGGCCCCAGAGAAAACCACCTGCACATGATGCAACGTCCACACACGCTTGTTGCGCTCGGCGCCTTCCTGCTCGCTGCCCCGGTCGGCGCGCAGATCTCGTTCACCGGTAACGCGTCACTGCTCACAGGTACCTATGGCAACCCCAGTTGCGTGGTGGACATGAACGGTGACCACTTGGACGATGTCGTGCGTTTCAACGGCAATACCATGACCATCGCCTACCAGCAGGCCGGTGGAGGATTCACACAAGTGAATGCCGCCACCGCCACGGTGAACCCGAACTGGAGCCTGTGCGTGGGTGATCTGGACGCCAATGGGTTCAATGATGTGCTCATCGGTAACGGGAGCGCCAATTCGTTCTTGCGCGCCAACGGAGATGGAACGGGCTACACGGAGCAGTACTTCTCCCCGTACATCTTCAGCCAGCGCACCAATATGGCCGACATCGACAACGACGGACTGCTGGATGCGTGGAGCTGCCACGACGTGGGATTGAGCAAGCCCTATCGCAACACCGGCGGTGGTGTGATGGTGGAGGATCAGACCTTGATCCAGCAGACCGTTACGGTAGGGGGTAACTACGCCACCGTGTTCACCGACTATGATGAGGACGGCGACCTGGACCTGTATTTCAGCAAATGCCGCAGCGGTGCACCGGTGGGGGACCCCCAACGGATCAACCTGCTCTACCGCAACAATGGCAACGGCACATGGACAGAGGTGGGCGCCATCGCCGGAGTGAACGATGGTGCGCAAAGTTGGATCGCCGTGTGGGAGGATTTCGACAACGATGGCGACTTCGATGCCTTCATCGGCAACCACAGCGATGCGAACCGCTTCTACCGGAACAACGGTAACGGCACCTTCACGGACATCATCGGGACAACGGGCATCAATCCTTCGGCGCTAGGTGCTTGGGAAGCGAACGGGGCCGATTTCGACAACGATGGCTGGATGGACATCTTCACCGAAGCGGGTTCAGGCATCTGGCACAACAACGGCAACGGCACGTTCACGCTGGTGAGCAGTCCGGTCACGGAGGGTGGCATCGGCGACCTGAACAATGACGGCTACATGGACCTGCACCTGGGTCAGAACATCTACTTCAACAACGGGGGTACGAACCACTGGGTCAAGTTCGAGTTGCAGGGCATCTTCAGCAATAAGAACGGCATTGGTGCCCGCCTGAAGCTCTACGGTCCATGGGGGGTGCAGACGCGTGAGGTACGATCGGGCAACAGCTTCAGCCACATGAGCAGCTTGCACGCGCATTTCGGATTGGGAGCAGCTACGCAGATCGATTCCCTCGTGGTCAACTGGCCGAGTGGGGTGCGCACCGTGATCGAAGGTCCCGCAGCGGACCAACTGAACATCGTTCCCGAAGCAGCGTGCACGCTTCCCGCCATCGAGGTCGGCGTGGTGGGTAACACTACGTTGTGTGCAGGCGGGTCGGTGCAATTGGACGCCCCCGCCAGTTTCAGCAGTTACCAGTGGAGCAACGGTTCAACGGCCGCATCGCTCACGGTTACCCAAGGAGGCAACTACTCCGTGGCCGCCTTCGATGGGAATGGGTGCGCAGCCCTCTCGAATGCAGTGGTCGTGAGCGTGGTGACCAGTGAGCAACCCGTCATCTCGTTGGGTGGCGAGGAGGTCATCTGTCAGGGCAGCACGGTCGAATTGACGTCGAGCGTAAGCGCCAACGCGGTCTGGAGCAACGGCGCTACGGGGGCTACGGTCTCGATCGGTGAAAGCGGCAGCTACACCGTCACGGCCGATGGGGCCTGCGGTTCTGCTACCAGCGAGCCGGTCACCATCACGGTGAACCCAGCCGCTGCTGTGGCGATCGCCGATGACACGACCATTCCGACACCGGGTACCGCGGACCTCACCGCCATCGGCGATAACGTGAAGTGGTACACGGATGAGTTCGGCGGTGCACCCATCGGGACCGGCAACGCTTGGACGACCCCGTTCCTGAATACGACCACCACGTTCTGGGCCGAAGCCAACTCCCAGTACGGAGGTGCGCTACAGAACGGAGGCAAACTGGACAACAGCGGCGGTGGTGGATTGCCATCCACCGGCTCCCAGAGCTTCTTCACGGCGTGGGAACCCTTCACGATCGAAACGGTGACCGTCTACGCCATCGGGAACGGACAGCGGACGGTGAACTTGTGCGATGCGGCCGGGACGGTATTGCAGACGGCCACCTTCGACCTGGTAGAGGGCACGCACGTGCTCACGCTCAACTTCAGCGTGCCGGTCGGTGTGGACCTTTCCCTACGTTGCCCCCAACAAAGCCTCTTCCGCAACAACGCGGGGGTAGCCTATCCCTACCCGATCGGTACGCTTGGCGAACTGACGAACTCCGGGTTCGGAACCACCTACTACTATTACTTCTACGACTGGAAGGTGCGCACCCCGATGATGGAGTGCCCCGCAGCGCGTGATGGTGCTACGGTGAACATCGGTAACGTGGGTGTGGCCGAGGCGAAAGGGACGGACCTCCAGGTGTTCCCGAGTCCGGCGAGCACCACCGTGCGCGTGGCAGGTGTTCGTCCGGGAGAAATCGTGTCCATCCTTGATGGGCAGGGGCGCCTGGCTTTGCAGGGGGGAGCCCCCGTCGCGGATGGAATGGTGACGTTGGACATCGAGCGCTTGGCACCCGGTTCCTATTCCGTGCAGGTGCGCGGAAGCGAACGGAACGTCGTGCGCGACCTCTTGATCGCACGCTAGAACGCGATCATAGCGTGTCAGAACACCCCTTCGGGATACCGAAGGGGTGTTCTGTTTCCCAGCGGATGCGTTTCCTTTGGAACACGTATACCGCAACATGCCGACGCGCGAAGAATTCATCACTGCCATCAAGGAAGGGAACACCTTCAAAGGAGATTGTATCGACCTGGGCGGAGCCTTGTTCAACGGCGAAGTGCCCCCGGACTGTGCGGTGAAGGTGCCCTTGCGCACCATGAACCGGCACGGGCTGATCTGTGGAGCCACGGGCAGCGGCAAGACCAAGACGCTCCAAGTACTCGCGGAGCAATTGGCGCTGAAAGGGGTGCCCTCCCTGTTGATGGATGTGAAGGGGGACCTGAGCGGATTGGCCGCCCCGGGTTCGGCCAATGAGAAGATCGCGGCCCGCCACGAGAAGCTTGGTATTCCCTATGTCCCTGAGGGATTGCCGGTGGAGCTATTGAGCTTGAGCAAGGAGCCGGGTGCTCGTTTGCGGGGTACGGTGAGCGAGTTCGGGCCCGTGCTGTTGGGCCGGATCCTGGAACTGAACGACACCCAGCAAAGCGTGCTCGCCGTGATCTTCAAGTATTGCGACGACAACGGTCTACCGCTGCTCGACCTGAAGGATCTCCGTCGCGTGCTCCAGTTCACCACCGACGAGGGCAAGGAGGCCATCCGGAAGCAATATGGTCAGGTAAGTCCGGCTACGGTCAACATCATTCTCCGCAAGCTCATCGAGATAGAGCAGCAGGGAGCGGATACCTTCTTCGGCGAACGCTCCTTCGATGTGGCCCATCTACTTCGCCAGCGCAACGGCAGGGGAGTGGTGCATATCGTTCGCCTCACCGATATCCAGGACCGCCCACGCCTGTTCAGCACCTTCATGCTCAGCCTGTTGGCCGAGATCTACGCGACTTTCCCGGAGGTGGGGGACCCGGAGAAGCCCAAACTGGTCCTGTTCATCGACGAAGCACATCTGATCTTCAACACCGCCACCAAAGCCCTGCTCGAGCAGATCGAGACCATCATCAAGCTCATCCGATCCAAGGGTGTCGGGGTCTACTTCTGCACGCAGGACCCCAGCGATGTACCCGAGAGCGTACTCGGGCAACTCGGCCTCAAGGTGCAGCACGCGCTGCGGGCGTTCACGGCCAAGGACCGCACCACCATCAAACGCACTGCGGAGAACTACCCCATCACGGCGTTCTACGACACCGAGGCGCTGATCACCTCGCTCGGCATCGGGGAGGCGTTGGTCACCGCCCTCAGCGAAAAGGGGACTCCCACGCCGCTGGCCCATACGCTGTTGCGCGCACCCATCAGCAGAATGGACATCCTAAGCCCTCTGGAGATCAGCGGCTTGGTGGCACAAAGCGAATTGGCCCCCATCTACAACGAGGTGATGGACCGGGAGAGCGCCTTCGAGATCCTCGAGAAGCGGATGGCGCAGGACGACCCCGATGAAAAGGAGGAGGCGCCAGCCAAGAAGGAGCCTAAGACCAAGGAGGAGCCAAGCACGCTGGAAAAGGTGACCAAGAACCCCATGGCACGCCAGGTGGGCAACACCATCGTTCGCGAACTGACCCGTGGACTGCTCGGGGTGCTCGGCCTGAAAGGCACCACACGGCGCAAGAGTCGGGGTTTGTTCGGCTAGTAACGGAAAGGCCCCAGAGATCCGGGGCCTTTCGATAGGAACACTTGGACTGAGGTCATTCGCCGGCGGCTTCAGCCCGTTTGATCTCCTGGTCGAGTATCTCGTCCATCACCTTCAGTTCCTGCTCGCTCACCTGCCGCTCGGTACGAGCCTGCTTCTTCATGAAGCGGAACATGGCCGCCTTCTTGATCTCGTAGGCCATGTACACGGTGTACTCCTTGGTCTCGTCGTTGAAGTAGGTCTCTTCACCGATCTTCCGCAGGTCCGCCAGTTCATTGTTCATCACCCCGCGCACGAGGCTCTGGAATTTGTCCGCTACGTCAGCGGCATTCGCGTTCTCGGTCTGGCCGAGGTACTGGTCCGTGACCGAGCGCATGTTCACACCCACCTGGCCGGATACCTGGTTCTTAGCCTCGATATCCGCCTTGCCCCGGGCGATGTTCTGGTTGACGCTGGAACCCTGGCCAGTGCCCCGGAACCATGCTGCATTGCTCTCGTACTTGCCACCGGAGAAAGGCTGCTTCACCTTGGTGCCTGCAGGTCCCGTCTTCGGCCCGCAGGAGGCCACTAGTAGGATCGTGGAGAAGAGGAACTGGACTGTACGCAGGGACAGGTTCATGGCTAGTGTGTTGAGATGGTCGTCTTGGTTGGGACGGTTCGTTCGGCAAGGTCAGAAAATTCCATGCCGGGAAGCACGACCAAGGTCGGCTGCTGTGCATCTTTCGGAACCAAACCTACCAGACCATGAGAGCTCTCAAGATCGTTCTGATCATTCTAGTCTCGCTGGCCGTGGTGGCCGTCATACTCGGCCTCACCGGGAGCGATACGTTCCGCTACGAACGCTCAGTGACCATCGCTGCGCCAAGCAACGTGGTCTACGGGCACGCTTCATCGCTCGGTGCCATGGACAAGTGGAGTCCTTGGAACGACCTGGACCCCAACATGAAGAAGACCTTGGAAGGGACGGATGGGACCCTGGGTGCAACGGCGAAATGGGAAGGGAACGATGATGTGGGCAAGGGCGAGCAGCGCATCGATTCGCTTGTTCCTGACAAGCTCGTGCGCACCCACCTGACATTCATCGAGCCGTTCGCTTCCGAAAGCGATGCCCTGATCGAACTCCAAGGGATGGGCGACAGCACCAAGGTCACCTGGGCCATGGTGGGCGAAAATGGCTTCATGAGCAAGTTGATGGGGAAGTTCTTCGATATGGACGCCATGATCGGGAAGGACTTCGAGAAGGGATTGGGCCGCTTGAAGGAGCTGGCCGAGAAGACCTTTGCCGAGGCTCCCAAGGCCCCTGTGTATGAGATCGTTACCGTTGACCGACCCGCAATGCTCTACGTGGGCAAGCGTGAAGTGGTGAAGTGGGCCGACATGAAGGACTTCTTCGGCACCAACTTCGGTTCTGGTATGGCCGCTATTGGCAAGGCAGGTGTGGCGCCCGCAGCGGTGCCCTCAGGCGTCTACTTCGAATGGAACGAGAAGGACATGACCGCGGACATGATCGCAGGCATTCCGGTTCCGCTGGATGCCAAGGCCAAGCTGAAGGGCCTGGACTTGTATGAGGCCCCTGCGAGCAAGGCACTTGTTATAGACTACTATGGCGGCTACAGCAACATGATGGCCGCACACGGTGCCATGGACGCCTACATGAAGGCCAACAACCTGAGCATGAACCAGAACGTGATCGAGGAGTACATCTCTGACCCGGGCACGGAGCCCGATAGTTCCAAGTGGCTCACCAAGATCATTTACCTGGTCAAGTGATGGATACCCTTTAGCAATGAAAAGGCCCCGGTGATCCGGGGCCTTTTCATTGCACGCCAGCACCCATGTCCTTGCATATCAGTTACGCCCCGCACCGGTCCCTGTTCAAACGACCCTTTGGCACCGCCCACGGACTTCGGGACGGCACGGATTCCTTGTTCATTCGCCTTGAAGAGCAAGGTGCGGGCGGTTACGGGGAGGTTACGCTGCCTCCCTATGTATCGGAGACCATACCCGATACGCTCGAGCGCTTGAAGTCCCTGGCTTCGCGCGGTCCATGGACAGCGGAGTCCCTCCAAGGGGCATTGGATGCTCTGCCTGAATTGGCCAATGGCGCGTCCGCAGCACGTGCCGGGCTCTCCATGGCCAGTTTGGACCTCCTGGCCAAGCAGCGCTCGATCAGCGTGCGCGAACTGCTCGGGCTACCTAACGCGGGCAGGCCAGTAACCCTTATGACCGTCGGGATCGGGCCCGCAGAGGACCTGCCGACCGTATTGGGCGAGCTGCCAGCCAGCACCGGCTTGAAGGTCAAGGTCGGAGATACTGCTGCGATACTCCGAATAGAGGCCATTAAGAAACTGGACAACAGGATGTTATTGATCGACGGAAATCAAGGTTTGGTTTCGGCTGAAGAGGCGGTCAGCTTGATCGAAGCAGTTGGGTCAGAACGGATGATCTGCCTCGAGCAACCGTTCTCCACGGATCAGGACCAGTTGAATCTTGAACTGCGTGGCGTCACAGGGGCACGGATATTCGCCGATGAGTCCGTTCAAGGGATCGAGGACCTGGAGGCCAAACACGGCCTGTTCTCAGGTGTGAATATCAAGCTCATGAAATGCGGGGGTATTGACAAGGCACTGGCCATGGCAGATCGCGCTATGGACC
>WBZX01002175.1_pt1 | contig 13675 bp, 13 predicted proteins | sample 5204211 | NCBI WGS metagenome assembly WBZX01 (sample SAMN12344362, study PRJNA552823) | activated sludge metagenome | biome: Activated sludge suspended growth; feature: Nitrification reactor; material: Wastewater; isolation source: activated sludge from nitrification reactor of wastewater...
GACCAGATAGGCCACCGCGACGCCGAAAAACGGAATCCCGTTGGCGAAGTTGGTGGTGCCGTCGATGGGGTCGATGACCCACAGGCCGTGCTTGCCCTGGTGCCACACCCGGCCCTGTTCCTCGGCGCTCATCTCTTCGCCGAGTACTTCGCCGGGGATCAGGGCCGGCAGGAGTTCGACCAGCGCCGCCTGCGAGGCCAGGTCGGCTTCGGTGAGCACGCTGCCGTCGGCCTTCTGCTGGCGGACGGCGCCGAGGTAGCGCGGCAGGATGGTTTCGCGGGCCATGCCGCGGACGAGTTCGGCCAGCTCGCGGGCTTTGTCGAGGCGCTGGGCGGCGGTCATCGGGCCTCCCGCCATTTGATCGAGCAACCGATGCTGGCAGTTTGCTCGCGCGGGCCGAGGCCGGTGGCGGCGATCTGGCGCATCGCTTCGAAGAGTTCGCGGCGGGCGTCGGCGGGCGCGGGGTTCTTGCCGGAGGCGTCGAGGCGGCCGCGGTATTGCAGGCCGAGGCCGGCGTCGAAGCCGAAGAAGTCGGGCGTGCACACCGCGCCGTAGGCCCGCGCGACGGCCTGGCTTGCGTCGAGCAGGTAAGGGAAGGGGAAGTCCAGTTCGGTGGCGATGCGTTGCATGTTGTCCCAGGAATCCTCCGGGTAGTCGGCCGGATCGTTGGCCATGATGGCGACGCAGCCGATGCCCAGACCGGCGAGTTCGCGGCAGTCGCGGATCAGGCGCGGCAGTACGGCCTTCACATAGGGGCAATGATTGCAGATGAACATCACCAGCAGGCCCTGCGGGCCACGGCAGCTGGCGAGGCTGTGGGGCCGGCCGTCGACACCGGGCAGCACAAAGTCCGGTGCGGACCAGCCGAAATCGCACAGGGGCGTGGTGAGACTGACCATGATCTGCGTTTGTTTTTTCAATCCGGCGTTGGTTTCAATCCCTTCAAGGCACGCGGATAATAGCATGATGAATCCTCGCTTCTTCTGCCCTGACGGGCTTCTCCCCGATTCCGACATGGCGTTGCCGGCGGCCGTTGCCCATCATGCCGAGCGCGTTCTGCGGCTCGCCGCGGGCGATGCGGTGACGCTGTTCGACGGGCGCGGCGGCGAGTGTGCGGCGACGCTGGTAGCCCTCGGCCGCCAGCCGCTGGCGCGGCTCGGGCCGCGGCTGGCGGTGGAACGCGAAGCGCCGCTGGCGGTGACGCTGGTGCAGGCGCTGGCGAGTGGCGACAAGATGGACTGGATCGTCCAGAAGGCGGTCGAGCTGGGCGCCGCGGCGGTGCAGCCGGTGGCCGCCGAGCGCTCGGTGCTGAAGCTCGCCGGCGAGCGTGCCGGCAAGCGGGTCGCGCACTGGCAGCAGATCGCGGTGGCGGCCTGCGAGCAGTCGGGGCGCAACCGGGTGCCGGCTGTCGGCGAAATCATGCCGCTGGCGAAATATCTGGCGCAGGATGGAAGCGGTGCGCGGATGATCCTGGCGCCGGGTGCCGACGGGGCGCTGGCCGGCAAGACGCGGCCGTCAGGGCCGCTGGCGATCCTGATCGGGCCGGAAGGCGGCTGGTCGCCGGCCGAACTCGAGCTGGCGGCCCGCGCCGGCTGCGCGCCGCTGGCGCTCGGGCCGCGGGTGCTGCGCACTGAAACCGCCGGCCTCGCGGCGCTGGCCGCCATCCAGACGCTGTGGGGCGATTTTCCGGGAGACGCGCATGTTTGAATCGGCCGAACTGGGGCACAGGCTCTCGAAGGAAGAATACGCCGGCATCGAACCGGAGCTGCGCACCGCGCTGCTCGAAGCGCAGTTCGATCTGCTCGAGAACAAGGGTTTTGCAACGGTGATCCTGATCAACGGGATCGACGGCGCCGGCCGCGGCGAAACCGTCAACCTGCTCAACGAGTGGATGGACCCGCGCCACATCGAGGTGCATGCCTTCGACCGTCCGACCGACGAAGCCAGCGAGCGGCCGTTCATGTGGCGGTTCTGGCGTGCGCTGCCGCCGAAGGGAAAGATCGGCGTGCTGTTCGGCAACTGGTATTCCGATCCGATCGGCGACCGCGCCATCGGCCACCTCAAGAAGGCGCGCCTGGACCAGCGCCTGTCGGAGTTCAACCGTTTCGAGGCGATGCTGGCGGCCGAGGGCGTGCTGCTGGTGAAGTTCTGGTTCCACCTGTCGCGCCAGGGTCAGAAGAAGCGCCTCAAGGCGCTCGAAGCCAACCCCGACACGCGCTGGCGGGTGCGCGAGGCGGACTGGCAGTTCTACGAGGAATACGACCGTTACCGCGAGGTCGCCGAACACGTGTTGCGGCGGACCAGCACCGGCGTGGCGCCGTGGGTGATCGTCGACGGCACCGACCCCCAGTACCGCGCCGTGCACGTGGGACGCACGCTGCTCGACGGCCTCCAGCGGCGTCTCGAGCAGGCGCGCAAGGGCTACCGTCCGCGCCAGACCGCGGCGCCGCTGCTGCCGGTGCCGGACGAGCGCAATCTGCTCAATTCGCTGGTGCTGAACCAGCCGATGGACAAGAAGGACTACGAGCGCGAACTCGAAAAGCTGCAGGGCCGGCTGGCGCTGGCGGTGCGCAGCGAGGCTTTCGCAAAGCGCAGCCTGGTGCTGGTCTTCGAGGGGATGGACGCGGCCGGCAAGGGCGGCGCGATCCGCCGGGTCACCGCGGCGCTGGACGCGCGGCAGTACCATGTCGTGCCGATCGCCGCGCCGACCGACGAGGAGGGCGCCCAGCCCTATCTGTGGCGTTTCTGGCGGCGCCTGCCGCGGCGCGGCAAGGTGACGATCTTCGACCGCTCGTGGTATGGCCGGGTGCTCGTCGAGCGGGTCGAGGGCTTTTGTTCGGAAGCGGACTGGATGCGCGCCTACGCCGAGATCAACGATTTCGAGGATCAACTGGCGTCGGCTGGCGCGATCGTCGTCAAGCTGTGGCTGTCGGTCAGCGACGAGGAGCAGTTGCGGCGTTTCAAGGCGCGGGAGGAAGAAGCCTTCAAGCGCTACAAGATCACCCCGGACGACTGGCGCAACCGGGAGAAATGGCCGCTCTATGAGCCGGCGGTGTGCGACATGATCGACCGCACGAGCACCGGCGATGCCGATTGGACCCTGGTCGAGGCCGACAACAAATATTATGCGAGGGTCAAGATTCTGCGCGTTCTGGTCGATAAGCTCGAATCAGCCCTGGCGGCTTGAGGCGGGCGTACACACGAGCTGAGTGATCCGACCCTCCCGATGGCACATGCGGAGTCCCCTGTGAATTCACCTGACAACGCGCCGGCACTGGTGTCGGCGGACGATCTTTCCCAGCGTTTCGTGGCATGGGTGCGGGCGGCTGCGCCCTATATCCACGGCTTTCGCGGCAAGACCTTCGTGCTCGGTTTCGGCGGCGAGGTGGCGGCCGGCCAGCTCGCCCAGACCCTCGCCTACGACTGCAACCTGCTGGCCGCCCTCGGCGTGCGTTTGGTGCTGGTGCACGGTGCGCGGCCGCAGATCGAGGCCGAACTCCTGCGTCGTGGCCTGACGCCGCGCTACCACAAGGGGCTGCGCGTCACCGACGCCGATGCGCTGGAGTGCGTCAAGGCGGCCGTGGCGGTGACCCGCATCGAGGTCGAGGCGCTGCTCTCGCAGGGTTTGCCGAACACGCCGATGGCCGGCAGTTTCATGCGGGTGACCGGCGGCAACTTCGTCACCGCCAAACCGGTCGGTGTCGTCGACGGCATCGATTACGGCTTCACCGGCGCGGTGCGCAAGGTCATTGCCGAGGAGATCGCCGCCGACCTGGATCAGCAGAACGTCGTGCTGATGTCGTCGCTCGGCGTGTCGCCGGCCGGCGAGATTTTCAACATGAGCATGGAGGCCGTGGCCGAGGCGGTGGCGATCGCGCTGAAGGCCGAGAAGCTGATCTACCTGTGCGACGCGCCCGGCCTGCTCGACGCCAGGGGGGCGCTGATCGAGGCGATCACCGCCGACGACGCCGAGGCCATGCTGCTGGCCGGCGAGGGCATGACCGAGGATCTGGATCTCTATCTGCCGTGCGCGATCCGCGCGGTGCGCCGGGGCGTCGGCCGCGCCCACCTGATCGACCGCGACAAGGACGGCGGCCTGCTGCTCGAATTCTTCACGCCGCAGGGCGTCGGCACGGTGCTGACCCGCGATCCGTTGTTCCGCCTGCGCGAAGCCACCGTCGAGGACGTCGGGGCGCTCGGCGCGGTGATCGCGCCGATGGAGGCCGACGGCACGCTGGTGCGGCGCAGCCGCGAGCGTCTGGAAGCGGAGGTCGAACGCTTCACGGTCGTCGAATACGACGGGGTGCTGGTCGGTTGTGCGGCGCTGTATCCCTTCATCGACGAGCGGGCCGCCGAGATGGCCTGCGTGGCGGTGGTGCCGGAGCATCGTCGCGCCGGGCTCGGCGAGATGCTGCTCAAGCGCATCGAAGCGCGGGCGCGGGCGATCGGCGTCGAGCGCCTGTTCGTGCTCACCACCCGCACTTCCGATTGGTTCCGGGAGCGGGGTTTCCGCCAGGCGCCGCCGGAGGATCTGCCGCGCCAGAAGCGCGAGATGTACGACGTCAGCCGTCGTTCCAAGATTTTCATGAAAACGCTGTGAGAATCGCTCCCGTGAAAGCTGCCGCGTGATGGCCCGTCCCGTCCGTCCCTTTCTGTCGCTGCGGCGCATGGCGTGGTTGCCGGTCGCGTGGCTGCCGGCGACGCCGGCGCTGGCGGCCTTGCCCGAACTCCTGCAGTCGCCGGCCGTGACCACGACCGCCGGTCTGGCGACGATGCTCGGGCTGGGCGGCGGCGCTTATCTGCTCAAGCTGCGCCGCCGTCTGTCGAGCCTGCAGGCGGCGCTCGATACGGCCCGGGCCGACGACGCCGGACCGGAGCCCGCCACCGACGCCCGCGACCGCTACTTCCGGTTGGCGGCCGAGTCCGGGCACTGCCTCGAAGGCTGGGTCGACATGGATGGGCGACTGTACTGGATCAACCAGGTCGTCGAGCGCTACACCGGCTATCGGGCCGATGAAGTGCTGGCGCGCGGCTTCGTCGATCTGGTGGTGTACGACCGCGACCGGGCCTATTGCCGCGAGCGGGTGCACGAGACCCTCTCCGGCGGGCCGCCGGTCGATTTCGAACTGCGGCTTGTCGGCGCCGCCGGCAACGTTCACTGGATGGCCTGCCACTGGCAGCCGATCTGCGATGCGGACGGGGTGCAGCTGGGCCTGCGCTTCACGATGACCGACATCCAGGCGCGCAAGGAGGCGGAGTACAAGCTGCTGGAAACCGTTGCCGCGCTGCGTCGCGCCCAGGCCCTGTCCGAGCACTATCTGCGGCGCAGCAACGAGGAACGCTCGCGCCTGTCGGCGCTGCTCGACGTGGTGCGGATGGGCATCCTGTTCATGGATACCGACCGCCGGGTGGTTTACTGCAACCGCGCGCTGTACGAGATCTGGGGCATGCCGGAAGGCGACAGCTTCGTCGGCGTGCGCGACGTGGTGCTGCAGCAGTACGTGCTGAAGTTCCTCGACGACGGTGCCGGCTACCTGCGACATGTGGCCGAGGTGGTGCAGTGCCGGGAGCCGAGCGAGCCCCACGAATTCCATTTCAAGGACGGCCGGGTCGTCACCGATTTTTCGCGCGTCGTCGCCGGGCCGGACGGCAACCGCGCCATCGGGCGGATCTGGGTTTTCGAGGACATCACCGAGCAGCGCCGGGTGGCGCGCCAGTTGCTTCATCTGGCCGAGCGCGATCCGCTCACCAATCTGTTCAACCGCCGCCGCTTCCACGAGGAGCTGGAGCGCATGCTGGCCGACGGGCGGCGCCACCGGGAGGGCGTGGGTCTGCTCGCTATCGACCTGGACGGTTTCAAGCCGGTCAACGACCGTTTCGGCCACCCGGCCGGCGACGAGGTGCTGGTCGGGCTGGCCGCCGCGGTCGGTGCCGTGGTGCGGCGCAACGAGATGTTTTTCCGGATGGGCGGCGACGAGTTCGCGATCCTCGTGCCGTCGGCGGCGGCCCAGGGCCTGTCGGAACTGGCGCGGCGGGTGTGCGCGTGTATCGCGGGGCTGCGTTTCTCGTTCGAGAGCGATACCGCCAGCGTTTCGGCGAGCATCGGCATTGCCCTTAGCACCCGCAACGGCGACGACACCGAGGCGTTGATCGGCGCAGCCGACCGGGCCATGTACCTGGCCAAGGCGCTCGGCGGCAACTGCTGGGAATTTGCGCGGGAAAGCTCCCGCATGGCGGTGGATTGAGGCGGCGCGGAAGGCTAGAATCTCGCCACCTTGCCGGCCGCGGGCCAACCGCTCCGGCAATTCCAACTCAAGAGGTGATACATGGCACGGATGGTGAATTGTGTGAAGCTCGGTCGCGAGGCCGAAGGTCTCGATGTTCCGCCGCTTCCCGGCGAACTCGGCAAGCGCGTCTTCGAGAACGTCTCGAAGGAAGGCTGGCAGCAGTGGGTCAAGCACCAGACGATGCTGATCAACGAAAACCGCCTCAACCTGATGGATGCCCGGGCGCGCAAGTATCTGGCCGAGCAGATGGAGCGCTATTTCTTTGGCGGCGGCGCCGATCAGGTCAGCGGCTACGTGCCGCCGAGCAACTGAGCGGGGTTTCTCCGCGTCACGCCCCGACGGCCCCGGTTTGCGGGGCCGTCGGCTTTTGGGCGCCGCTTTCGAGGCTGTACAGCCAGGCCAGCAGTTCGGCGACGGCGACGTAGAGTTCGGGCGGAATGCGCGCGTCGAGGTCGACCTGCATCAGCAGGGCGACCAGTTCGGGCGATTCGTGGACATAGACGCCGGCCTCGCGGGCCCGCGAGACGATCTCGGCGGCGATCAGGCCGCGCCCCTTGGCGACCACGGTGGGCGCCGACTGGCCGGCGTTGTAGGCCAGTGCGACGGCTTCGGCGCGCTGTTCGCCGGGGTGCTCGGGGCGATTCACGGTGTGCTCCGGCGTTCGGCGACGAGGCCGGTGAGCGGAACGTTGGCGGCGTCGAGGGCGTCGGCGAGGCGCTGCCGGGCGGCGTCGAGGGCGCTGCGGGTGGCTTCGCTGTCGGCGATCAGGCGCACCGCGACGCCGGCCGGGGTGAGGTGAAGTTTGGCTTCGACGCCGCCCAGACTGGGCAGGCTCAGGCGCAGCGTGGTGTTCCAGTAGGGTTCGGCGGTGTCGTCGGGATTGCCGCGTTCCTGCTGCGGGTCTTCGATTTCCCATTCCATCGTCTGGCCGGGCCAGACCTGTCCCTGCCAGGTGATCTGGTGGGTGGCGATGGCATCGAGCTGCTGATGCACGAGCGGCAGCAGGCGTTCGGGGATCGGGGCGGCCGGCTCGGCGGCGGCGCGGGCGGTGGTGGCCGCGGGGCTGACGGCGCTTTCGGGGCTGCCGGCCGGGGCGGGACTGGCGGCGCCTGGCGGCTCGCCGGTGATGGCCGGGCGGCTGGCGATCCGGCCCTGGGGTTCCTGCTGCAGCGCGGCGGTGTCGACCTGCCCGGCGAGCCAGCGGGCCTGGTGGGATTCGTAAAACAGGCCGCTCTGGCCGACGGCGCTGCCAAGTCGGGCGGCGAGGGCGGCGCTGGCGCCGGCATCTTGCGGGGGCGCCGCGAGCAGCGGCTCGCCGCCGTTGAGGCTGGCCGCGGCGGCCGCCGGCTGGCCGGTGAGCAGGAAGCCGATCAGGCGGCCGGCCTGGCTCAGCGCCGGCAGGCGGGCGGTGCTGACGGCGGCGTCGGCGGCCGGCTGGGCGAGGGTCGCGAAGACGGCCTGGGCGGTGACGTGGCTGACGACGAGTTCGAGGGTGTCGCCGGCCTTGACCGTCTGCGGCAGCGCGAGGGTCACTTCGCGGCCGTCGACGCGGGCCTGGTAGGTGTTGTCGGCGCGCGGAGCCTGCAGGTTGGCGACGATGCGCTGACCGGGGGTGAAGTCGGGCAGGTTGCCGGGAATCGCCCTGACGCGGGCGAGGGGGGCGAGGGTCGGCTCGCCGGAGAAGAAGCTTGCCTCGCTGAGCATCCGCAGCCGCGAGGCCAGGTCGCTGGGGATCATGACGTGACCCTGCCGGCCGCTTGGCGGTGGATCAGGCCCCGCTGTCCTCGTCGCCGTAGGCGTTGCGCAGCTTGCGTTCGCGCATGCCGCCCGAGAGCAGCTGGCGGACGCTGTCCATCCACGGTTCGGTGTGGGTGCGCACTTCCTTGTCGTCGTCGAGGATGCGCCGGATCAGCGCGATCTTACGGCTGCGTTCGTCTTCGGACATGCGTCGCGGGCGGCTCGGGAAGGCCAGGGCTTCTTCGACGCCGATGCGGTCGCGCAGCGAAGCGACCTGCTTCTCGAGGCGGGTCAGGCGATCCCAGTCGTTGGCACGGGCCGCGTCCACCATTTCGGTGGAGTAGTGGCTCATCTGTTCCAGGAGGGCAAGGGAACTCATGAATGATCTCCGCGAGGCTTAGCTGTTGGCCTGGTCGGGGTTGCCGATCGAGGCCCAGGCGTCTTTCAGGTCGGTGAGCAGGGAGGTGACCTCGTCCATCGCGGGCCGGCTGTTGTGCAGGTTAGCGTAGAGAAGCCGCTGTGTCATGTAGTCGTAGAGGGCGCCCAGACGCTGCGCGAGTTCGCCGCCGGCCTCGTAGTCGAGACTGACCTTGAGGCCGTTGAGAATGATGTCGATGGCCTTCGAGATGGCGCTTCCCTTGGCGGGGACATCGTTGTTCTCGAGCGCGGCGGCGGCCGTGCCGACCTGCAGCAGGGCGCCTTCGAAGAGCATCAGGATCAGTTTGTGGGGGTCCGCGGTGGACACTCCGGTTTCGACGCCGACCGCGCTGTAGGCGGCGGCTCCGCGGCTGGCAGCCAGGCCAAACGACATCTCGTGGTTCTCCGGTCGGGTTTAGTTGTTGCTCGTCATGTTGCTGAGGAGCGTCAGTTGCTGGGAGAGATAGCTGCTGGTCGTGCTCATGCTCGTCATCGTCGTGTCGAGGGCGGTGAACTTGGCGCGATAGGTTTTTTCGACCGCGGTCAGGCGCGTCTCGAAGGCGTCGATCTGGTTGCCGATCGACTTGATGCTGCTGTTGAGTCCGTCGGTGCGGCTGGCGATCACGCCGTTGCTGGCGAGCAGGTTGGTGGTGGTGGTCTTCAGCGCGCTGCCGTAGGCGCCGATGGCCGCCGCGGTGGCCGAGAAGTTGGTGCTGGCCGCCTTGTCGAACTTGGTGCTGTCGATCTTCAGGCTGCCGTCGCTCTGGAAGGCAATCCCGATGTCGCTGAGCATTTTGTAGCTGGCGCCGCTGAGGCTGCCGGGGATGCTGGTGAGCGTGCCGCGCAGCTGCGACTGGATGCTGCGCAGCGTCGAGTCGCCGTTCAGGACGGCGCCGGTCTTGGTGGCGGCGTTGTAGGCGCCGAGGCTTTTGATCGAGGTGTTGAGGCTGTTGTAGGCACTGACGAAGCTGTCGAGCTTGCTTTTCAGGTCGGTGTTGTCGCGGGCGACGGTGAGCGTCGTGGTGCCGGTCTTGGCCAGTTCGAGGGTGACGCCGTCGATGGCGTTGCTGATCGTGTTGCCGCTGGTGGCGATCGACACGCCCTGGATCTTCACGGCGGCGTCGGTGGCGGCCTGGGTTTGGTTGAACGCGCTGGCGGCGGCGATCGGGCTGCCGGCGGCGGCGGGGTCGATGAATTCGGCGGTGCCGGAGATGCTGACCGCGTTGGCGGTGCCGCCGGCGGTGGCGGTGAGGAGCAGGTTCTGCTTGCCGGAGGTGTCGGTGACGATCGAGGCGCTGACGCCGGCTTCGGCCTTGTTGATGGCGTCGCGGACGCCGGCCAGGCTGTTCTGGCTGGTGTCGAGGGTGATGTTGGTGGCGGTGCTGCCCTTGGTGATGGTCAGCGTGCGGGTGGTGTCGGAGCCGAAGTCGAGCACGGCGGCGCCAGGGGCGTAGGTTTTGCCGAGGGCGAGGCGTTGGCTGGTGGCGAGGGCGCTGACTTCGAGCGAATAGCTGCCGGCGACGGCGGCGTTGGTCGTCGTGACGGTGGCGATCGTCGAATCGGCAAGACTTGCCTTGTAAGCGGAAAAAGATGCCGCCGCGGTGCTGCCGGTTGCCGGCGTCAAAGCCTTGGCTGCGGTCTGCAGTGCGGACAGCCCGCTCTTCAGCGTGCCGAGCGCCGAGATCTTCGATTGATAGCTGGTCTGCTGCGTCTGCAGTTTGGTGAGTGGCTGCTTTTCAACCGACATCAGCGAACTGACGAGGGACTCGACATTGATGCCGGAGCCGACTCCTGCCGATGAGATTGTGGCCATGATGCACCCCTTGTGTTGCTGGATTGCAGTTTGTTTGGATTACGACCGCGTCGCGGAAAACTTGAGCGCCGCGTGTCGTTGGCAGATTTCAAGCAGGATGCATGCCAGTTTGCGGACGGCATGCGTGCGGCCGAAAAAATCCCACCGCGAGGGTGGGATCTAAGGTACGCCAGGGAGGGCCTGGCGACTGGGGAAAAGCTCAGGCCTGCTGCTTGACGAGCAGACCCTGCAATTTGTCGAGCGCCTTGGCGATGGCCAGGACTTCTTCCGACGGAATCTGGCGGATGACTTTCTTGGACTCGGTGTCGACGACCTTGACGATGGTCGTGCCGCTGTCCTTGTCGATGGAGAACTGCAGGCTGTTGGCGGTCTGCTTGATCACGTCCTGGATCTGGTTGACGGCCTGGGTCAGTTGCTCGCTGCTGGGCACCGCCGATGTCTCGGCGGCCTTCACGCCGGCGGTGTCGCGGAGCGACTGGATCTTGCTTGTGTCGGGAGATGCCTCGACCGGACGGGCGCCCCCGGCGGATGTCTGGACGGGCGGCACGTATTGCGCCGTGCTCGCGCCGACTGGCTGGATGCTCATGCTCATCTCCCCTTTGTGCCGACGGCGCTGCCACCGTTACGGTGGCAGCGCGCGCCGGGTTACGGTTGAATCGTCTTACTTGAGCAGGGACAGCACGTTGTTGGGCATGCTGTTGGCCTGCGAGACCATCGCGGTACCGGCCTGCTGCAGAATCTGCGCGCGGGTCATGTTGGCGGTTTCCTTGGCGAAGTCGGCGTCCATGATCCGGCCGCGCGACGCCTGGGCGTTTTCGGAGGCCACCTGCAGGGTCTGCACCACCGAGCTGAAGCGGTTCTGGACGGCGCCCCAGGTGGCACGGGCGGTGTTCAGGTTGTTCAGCTGCGTGTCGATGCTGGCGATCGCTGCAGTGGCCGCGCCGGCTGCCGACACGCTGCCGGTGACAGCGGCGGACACGCCGGACAGCGAAACCGCGCTGCCCTGCACCTGGATGGTGTCGGTCGCGGCGGTGCCGGCGCCGACCTGGAAGGTCACGGCGGAGGTCAGGTTCAACACATTCTGACCGTTGAAGGTGGTGCCGCCGACGACGCGCTGGATTTCCTGCTGCAGTTGCTGGAATTCGGTGTCCAGGTTGGCCTGGTCGCCCGAGGTGTAGGTGCCGTTGGCCGACTGGACGGCCAGTTCGCGCATCCGTTGCAGGTTGTCGGTGATGGCCTGCATCGCGCTTTCGGCGGTCTGCGCCATCGAGATGCCGTCGTTGGCATTGCGGATCGCGACGTCGAAGCCCTTGGCCTGGGAGTTCATGCGGTCGGCAATGGCCAGACCGGCGGCATCGTCCTTGGCGCTATTCACGCGCAGGCCGGAGGACAGGCGCTGCACCGACGTGGCCAAGCTCGATTGCGAGGTCGAAAGGTTGCGTTGCGCATTCAGCGACATCGCATTGGTGTTGATAGTGGCAGCCATTTTGATTCTCCTTAATTCCGTTCAAGATAAGCGTTTAGGCTTAACTTTGGTTCGCCTTGCCCGGTGTGTGTAAGGCAACCGCCGTTGAAATCATTAACGGAACTGGCCGGAAGGACTTTAGAAAATCGTTGACTTTTTTGATTTTATGTGCTGGTTGAAAATATTGCCGGACTACCGCTTGGCTTGTGATAGCGGCGCAGAAAATCAAAGCTTTAGCACCAAAATCACGAAGCGGCCGGGATTTCCGGCCGGTCGGCAATATGCTTTCAGGGTGGAGTGCGACGCCCTTCATGGTCCGTAGGCGGCAAACCAGCTGGCGGCGTGGCTTTCGAGGATGAAACCGCTGCGGACCCAGTGCTGGAGGGCGAGTCCGGCGGCATGCAGCGCATCCGGTTCGGCGAGCTGTTCGCGGATCGTTTCGATCCATTTTTCGGGGTCGTTGGGCAGGCGGGTGACCGGGGCGTTCTGGTAGGGGTGGATGTCGGTGCAGATCACCGGCCAGCCCATCGCGCCATATTCGAGCAGCCGCAGGTTGCTCTTGGCTTCGTTGAAGGCGTGGATTTCGAGGGGGGCGATGGCCAGGTCGAGGTCGAGGCGGGCCAGCGCCTTGGGGTAGGCGCGGAAGTCCAGTTCGAAACCGTGGGATTCGTGGACGAAGGGTTTCAGCGGGTCGGGACACATGCCCATGAAGATCCAGTCCACCTCGTCGGCCAGCGCTTCGACGACCGGGTAGATGAGTTCCAGGTCGCCCAAGTGTTGCTGGGCGCCGGCCCAGCCGACACGGGGTTTGCGGCGCGGCAGGCGGGCCGGGGCGACGTCGTTCCACAGCGCGCCTTCGAGGCAGTTGGGCATGATCCGCACGTCGTCGATCATGTCGGCGCAGAAGTCGGCGAGCGGCCGGGTGCTGACCACCAGGCGGTTGACCAGGCCGAGGGTGCGGCGCAGGCGCGGGCGGGCGTCCTTGAAGCCGGCCTTGTAGAAGGAGTTCTTGCGCGGGATGGCGGTGATGAGGTCGTCGATGGTGACGATGCGACGCACCTGCGGCAGGAAGCGGGCGTAGCTTTCGAGGGCGTCGGTCTGCGGGTCGTCGAGGGGCTGGTGCAGGACGATGGTGTCGGGCGCGGCGCGGGCCAGTTCGACGGGCGACAGGATGCGTACCGAGAAGGCCTTGGGCGGTTCGCAGATCATCGTCTGGGCGAGGCCGGCCTGGCCGATGGCGCGCAGCGGTGCGCGCAGGCGGTATTCGCCCGCGCCGCCGGTGAGCGGTACGCCGAGGATGCGCGGGCGGTCGTGGAAGCGGGTGTCCCAGTCGATCGGGGCGACGTGTTCGGGCGTGTAGGGGTCGGCAAGGCTGAGGTTGCGGTTGTAGGCCGGGTCGTGGGCGAGGCGCGGGAGCCAGCGTTCGATGAGACGGTCGTTGGCGGCGAGGGCTGCGGTGAGGTCGGCCAGGGCGCCGTCGGGTTTGCGCTGACGGGCCTTGAGCGACACGGCGTCGTAGTGGATGAGCATCGCGTAGGGCGTCCACACGATCTTGTGGCCGAGTTCGCCGGCCCGCAGGCACAGGTCGAGGGTGCCGTGGGCGAGCGGGAAGCGGCCGGCGTCCATGCCGCCGAGCTGCTCGAACACGCTGCGCCGGATGAGTAGCGCCGAGCCGCTCACCGCGCTGACGTTCTGGTCGCACAGGGCGCGGCCCATGTAGCCGGGGTCGGTGATCTCGAGGTCGTTGTTCCAGGCGCTGCCGGCGCTGCCGCGCAGGCCGAGGACCCAGCCAGTCTGCTGGACCTTGGCGGTTTCGGGGTAGGTGAGGCGCGGGCCGACGATGCCGACTTCGGGGCGCATGGCGATGTCCATCAGGCGGTCGAGCCATTCGTCCTGCACGACGTGGGTGTCGTTGTCGAGGAACAGCAGGTAGTCGCCGCGGGCGGCGGCGGCACC
>WBZX01002176.1_pt1 | contig 13672 bp, 21 predicted proteins | sample 5204211 | NCBI WGS metagenome assembly WBZX01 (sample SAMN12344362, study PRJNA552823) | activated sludge metagenome | biome: Activated sludge suspended growth; feature: Nitrification reactor; material: Wastewater; isolation source: activated sludge from nitrification reactor of wastewater...
GTGGCGCGAGGTGGAGCAGTACTTCCCGAATCCTTCGCTCGAAGTTGAACTCAAGAAAGACCTGGGCCGGGTGCAACTGACTGGCCACGTCGACGTGCTGAGCTATCGGGCTGAGCAGCGGATGGTGTTCGTTGACGATCACAAGACGGGTTTCCTTGATGGTGACCATAGCGACCAGGTGAGAGCTTACGGACTGATGGCCTTGGACAGGTTCCCCGAAGCAGACCAGGTGCATACCTGCATCACGCGGGTGAGGGATTTCGTCACCGATCACGCGAACTACAGCCGCGATGAACTCAACGCCTGGGCGGAACGCGTTCAGCATCGTCTCACCGTGGAGGCTCAAACGTACAACCCAGGCCGTCACTGTAGTTTCTGCCCACGGCGCTACACCTGCCCAGCATTTCGGGACTGGGTGAAGCTGGCTACTGAACTGCTTGGCGGTGCTGAGTTCATTGACCTGGCCACGTCTGCCTCGCCAGAACTGGTGCGGAAGATTTACGACGCGAAGGCAGCGCTCAGCCGGTTGGTTGCTGAGGCTACCGAAGTGCTGCGAACGCTGGCGATGGAGCATGGTGGATCGCTCAAGCGGGACGATGGCCAGCAGTTGCAGATTATCAGCCAGATCAGGCAGACAATCCTGTTCCGTGAGGCCTGGGACATCCTGTCGAAGAGGGTGCCAGAAGATCACTGGAACGATGTGTTCAAGGTGAACAAAACCGATCTGCTCCAGGTGATTCGTTTCCTTGTTGGCAAGGGCGAAAAGAAGCGGGCAGTTGATGAACTGATGACGCAGCTCGAAGAGGCGAACGCTTTGGAACAAACCACGGTGGATCGCATGGAGCTGAAGAAATTGGAGGCGATAGCAGCATGAGTATTGCAACACAACCCCCAGCGGCCCCGATCAATGGGCAGGCTACCCTAGTAAGTCCCTCACAATCCCTGCTCGGCAGGCTTGGCGAACGCTTCGGCGTTGATGCTGACAAGATGCTCAGCACACTCAAGCAGACTGCTTTCAGGCAACGGCCTGACAAGGAAGGCAAGAGCAAGGAAGTCACCAATGAGCAGCTGATGTCTCTGCTCATCGTGGCTGATCAGTACCACCTAAACCCCTGGACGAAGGAAATCTATGCCTTTCCGCAAGATGGTGGCATCGTGCCTATCGTCGGCGTGGATGGCTGGATTCGGATGATGAACGAGCATCCGCAGTTCGACGGGGTGAAGTTTGAATACGGGCCCGAACTCAAGTCCAAGGATGAACAGGATCGGCTCAAGTTCGTTTACCACGAATGGGTGGAATGCATCATCCATCGAAAAGACCGTAGCCATCCCTACGTGGTGCGTGAGTACTTCACAGAGTGTTTCCGAAACACTGGGCCTTGGACGACCTCACCCAAGAGGATGCTGCGCCACAAGGCACTGATCCAGGCTAACCGCCTCGCGTTTGGGTTTGCTGGCATCTACGACGAAGACGAAGGTGGTCACGTTGTTGAGGTTTCACGGGCTGCAGCTGCTGCCCCCACGCCTCCACCTACTGGCCGGGTGAACCATCGGTTGACCTCTGCTCCAGCTACTACGACTGCAAAGGCTGAACCAGAGCCTGAGGACGAAAACAAAGCCCTCGAACGCGAAGAGCTGATTGCCTGGATCGAATCCGAACTGAACGCCCCTGACATCTCTCAGAACGTGCTGAAGGAGATCGGGGAGAAGCTTCGCAATAACCAACAACTGCTGCCCCCTGACGTGCTGGCTGACTTGCAGCGCAAGTTCCAGGCGAAGAGCGGTCAGCAGGATCAGGCGTTTGCACCTTCCACCAATGGGAATGGGAAGAAGCAGCGGCTGTTTTGATTTTCAAGCGAATGCTTTCAGCCGAAGTATTCACCTGGGGAAGCGCTTCCTTGGATGCAGGTGATAGCAAGCATCGCCACTACCAATCTTCGGCACCGGTGAGCAGGGGACAATGGTGATTGTGCTGCTCGCATGGAAAGCCACATGACTGAAAACTGGCTTGACTTAGTGCTCAGCGGGAGAGACCGCAGGGCGACGGATCAGCGGCGTGGCGGGAACCACGACGGAGTCTCCATCCGGCACGAACGGGGAGGCACAGGCGAGCAGATTAAGTTCGTAGCCCTGTGAACCACTCGCACGATAACTCAGGTTCAAATCCTGACTGATCCATTCAACCTGCCATCGCCTAAGGGTGCGTTGCCCGGCAAGCGAAGTAACTGCAAGACATTTTCTCTTTGTGGTTGCGAGTCTAACGGTTGCGGCGATGGCAGGTTGCAACTTAGTGAGGGGTGGAAGCGATGCATGTACTTGATTTTGAAATCGAGAATTACTGCCGTATCGAGGCGATGAGAATCCCCGCAGACGGCAACCACGTTGTCATCGAAGGGCCAAACGGTGAAGGTAAATCGTCTTCACTCGATGCGTTTCTGGAACTGATGCAGGGTATCAGCAAGAAAGATTGCCCTGATCCTGTTCACCATGGCGCTGATAAGTGCATCATTCGCGGAGTGATCGGCGACAAGACGGTGAAGTACAGCATTGAGAAGCACATTCCTAAAGAGGGTAAACCGAAGCTGTTTGTGAAGTGCGACGGGGTAAAGGTAGATAGTCCGCACACCTTCTTGAATGGCTTGCTTGATCCATATGCTGTCAACCCAGTTTCCTTCTACAATCGTCGCCCACAGGATCAGTTCGACGACATCCTGCGTGTTTGTGAAGTGAACCCGCCTGTAGAGAAGGTAAAAGAACTCACTGGCGAAGACTGGCCTGCGCTGCCTGGTGAAAACGGCGATGCCTATCTGGCCAGGCTGTCAGCAGATGAGGTAGGCGAGTATTACCGCCGTCGGCGAGATCAGCACCGAGTTGTTGAGACCAACCGTGGAGCCGTGCAAAAACAAGAGGCTCATTGTGCGAGCCTGGGTGCTGATGGCGATGCAAATGCTCGCACGATCGATGTCATCCTTGCTGAGATGGATCAAGAGCAGGCTCAGCAGAATGCCTACGATAGCGCATCTAAAGCTAAAGCTGAGGCTCAGCGAGAGTACGAAAGGCTATCTGACTTATGGACTCAGGTAGATACTGAACGCCTCACTCTCGGAAAGCAGAAGGCCGAACTGGAAGCCAAACTCAAGGAAGTAAACGACAAGCTCACTGTTGTTGCTGATCGCCTTGAAAAAGGCATGAATATGGTTTCTGAGGCTCGCTTAGAAAACGAAGATGCTCAGAAAAAGCTGAACCAGTGCGGTGATCGCAGCAAGACACTGCAAGAACTACGAATGGAATTAAATCAGTGCCAGGCTAACCAGAAGGCCGTCATTCAGCGACAGCATGCATCTGAACACCTTGAACAACTTCGCAGTGAGCTTATCGCCAGCCAGACAAAGCACGGCCAGTTGGATCGGCAACTCGAAGCGTTGCGCCAACTTCGCAAAGATTTGCTTGAAGGCCTCGACCTGGGCGTAGATGGCCTTGTCGTTGGCAATGGCGAGTTGTTGCTGCACGGTGTCACGTTCAAGCAGGCCTCACGTTCTCAGAAGATGCGAGTCAGCCTGGCTGTGGCCATGAAGGGCAAGGGAGAACTCAAGATCATTCGCATTGATGATGGCGAGCAGCTCGACAGCGAAAGTAAGGAATATCTGTTGGCGATGGCCAAAGAAAACGGCTGGCAGGTCATCATGACTCGCGTGGCCGACCTTAAAGAGCTACAGGTCGAGATCGTTGAAAAGGGCGTGTATGACGCCCTAGGTGAGCCTAACCATCAAATGAACTTGCTGAAGGGGTATCGGCCTGAGAATGAAGCTGCTCCTGACAAGAAGTCTGCCCCGGCGGGCAAGAAAGCACCGAAGGGCAAGCTGTTTGAAACGGCGAAGGAAGCAGCTTCGATGTAGTTCCCATTTAACCTATCCAGGAGTGATTGCAATGAGTGCTTTGATAGTTGAAGACCGCCTGTCATGGCTGGAAAAGACCAGCTTTAGCAGCGGCAACCATTCGAAGATAGAACATGGTTGCTGCGTCATGGAGGCCGTGGCTTACGTAGCAGGTGAGCCTCATTCAGACCATCCCCAGTGTGCCTGTCCGATCATCACATCATTCATGATTGGCTGGAATGACAACCTCCCCAGCAACGGCGAACGTGATCGACTACTGAAGCCATTAGTGCCCCAACTGGTTGGCACCAGAGCAAGTAAGGCAGTGGAGCAGATTCGCGGCTTCATGTGTGTTGATTGGACGGTTCGCGTCTTTTTGCCTGCATGGCTTGACCTGGTGCCATCACTGAAGGTCCATGCCGAGGCTCTTCGTAAGTCGCCAGAAATCACATCAGTTGAGTTGCTGCTGGCAATCACGCCAGTGCTGACAGATATCGCCAAACAGTCGGATGCTGCCAGGGCTGCTGCCTGGGATGCTGCCTGGGATGCTGCCAGGGCTGCTGCCTGGGATGCTGCCAGGGCTGCTGCCTGGGATGCTGCCTGGGATGCTGCCTGGGATACTGCCAGGGATGCTGCCAGGGCTGCTGCCAGGGCTGCTGCCTGGGATGCTGCCAGGGATGCTGCCAGGGATGCTCTGAAGCCTACAGTCGCAACGCTTCAGGCTTCAGCGACAGAACTAGTTCATCGCATGATTGCTGTCACTGATTGATTGATAACACAAGGTTCAAAAGGACTTGCACCTCACATGATCTTGGACCCTGATTTCTTGGACCACTGGAAGACTCGGCTCTTCATCGACCTGATGGAAGACGAACTGGCCAGCAACTACATCCTGAGGCTGTGGTTTCACTGCCAGCTACGTCGCACCACCACCTTCGAGGGCATGACTGGCCAGGTGCTTAAGGCGGTTTGCAGGTTCAAGGGAGACGGGGACAAGCTCAGAGAAACCATGTTGCGAGTTGGGTTTATTGAGGTTGATGGAGATACGGTCTTTGTTCCCAAGTGGGCCGAGGCAAACGACAAGATGGCAGCAAATTGGGAAAACGGGAAGAAAGGAGGGAGGCCACGAAAACCCGCAAAAACAAGGGATATTCCACCTCCCGAAAACCCACCGAAAACCCAACCGAAACCCAACGATAACCCACGCATAACCGGAAGGGAGGAAGGTAGGAAGGAAGAAAGGGAAGGAAATGCGCAAGGGGAGCCACTCGAAAAAGTCGCCGCCGACATGGCAACAGATTTTCAATTCGACATCCCAGGCCGATCCAGGCCGATGCTCGACGAACTGCGAGAGAACTTCCTCGCCAAACTCCGCTGGTTGCAGGCCCACGGGCGAGACGAAACAGAGCTGATCTGGAAGAAAATCCGCGAACCAACCCGAGACCGAACGCAGGTCACCACGATCAACCAAATGTTTAAATTCTGGCAGTATTGCGGCCTTGAGGAAAGCAGCCATGACGCAGCAAGAACTGGTAAAAGACCGCCCCACCCGTCAGCCGCCAAGCGTCCAGTCCCTGGCGGAGACGGTAGCGGCAATGACGCGAAACGCTACGACGGAAGCCGAGTCAAAGTCTTGCGATTCGACGATACTCCCGACGAACAGTCCGCTGTTCCGCCGGGCGAATCTACCCAGGCGGGCGGTGGAGGTGGCAGCGCTGCCTAACGCCAGCGCCGCCTGGCAACGCTCATTTGAGGCCTCGCTCAAGCATTGCTGGCAAGGCGGATCGGTGCTGCTGTGTGGTGATCGGTGGACCGGGAAGACCGTCATGGCAACCAAGATCGCCCTGGCGTTTCTCAGTGCCGGTAAAGGTGCTGTCTACGCCACTGGAATCAGCCTTCTGAAAGACCTTCGCATGGATTTCAACACCAACGACGTGGCGACACGTGAGGTGGTGAAACCCTATCAGCGCTGGCACCTGTTGGTGATTGACGAGATAGGTCTCCGGGTGCGAGGCGAAGCAGGCTACAGCGAGAGCGATGCTGCTCTCATCACTGACCTTATCGACCAACGGTATTCCAACCGGCTGGCGACGATTTTCATCAGCAACGAAAACGAGAAATCGAGCTTTGAAAAGCTCGGCCCATCCATCACCCGGAGGATCGAAGAAACAGGAATTGTCATCCCCGCTGACTGGGCACCATTCAGCGTGTAACCCGGCCCGGCGCACGAAGCAGGAGGCAGCATGAAGCTGGAAGTAACAGTCAAGATCGACACCTCGAAGAGCCCTGCCGATCCTCAGATTTTGAACAAGCTCTACGCCCTCGCTAACGCTGTGCGTGGACTCACGAAGCAAACCAAACCCGTCACCATTTCCAAGAAAAAGAGGTAGGCACCGATGCCGACGACCTATGAAAAGGCTAGGCCTGATGTTCACCAGCTTGTGAAAGAAGTTCAGAAGGAATTTCACACTGAACTGAGCCAGAACGGCGTTAACGTTGGAGTGATCTTCGCTCGCAACTCAGAAGGTGCTGCGGTCAAGAAATCAGGCTATCCCGTGGCTGGCAAGATCAGCGTCGTTTCTCTCAAGGATCGATGCGAGAAAGACTACGAAGCTGAGATGGTGATCGATGTGAGCTGGTGGACGGAAAGCACCACGAAGCATCATCGGGCCCTGATTGACCATGAGCTTAGCCACCTAGAGCTGGTGGAAGACCCTGAAGAGGGCGGCTTCAAAACCGACGACCAGGGCAGACCATGCCTCAAGATTCGCAATGGTGATTGGTACGCTGGTGATGGGTTCAAATCGGTTGTTGAGCGCCATGGTGATTATGCGGTCGAGATTGCCTGCCTTCGAAAAGCAGAGGCCCAGGTTTCCGAGGTGAAGAATCGGCTGTTCAAGATTGACACGCCGCCTCCTGAAGAGCCACCAGACACTGAGGGCGATACCGTTGTAATCACTCCTGAAACGGCAAAGCAGCTCGCTGACAACATTGATGAGATACTCGCCTGGAAGAACTACTTTGTCGCCGACCTGAAAGGCATCAGCCCCAAGCTCTCGCAGGCCTGCGGTCAGATGGAGTTATCCACGGTTGGCAAATTCCTAGCCAAGTGTGATCAGTTCATGGAAGCTGCACCGAAGAAGCCAGCCAAGAACTACCTGGCCAGCCACATGGCCACCTACCTCGGCCTCAAGGAAGCCGATGCCTCCAAGGTGATCAAGGCTGTCTACGACCTCGAAGAAGCCGAGAGCACGAAGAAGGGGGCAGCGTAGCTATGGAGCGTTCAGCCTGGCTGAAAACACCTTACGCCAACACCTCTGCCCGTGATCCTGACGGTGCTATCGTGTCGCTCCTGGAGCGGTACAAGATCACGCAGCACAGCATCACGCATGACACCGGCACCAGCGGCCGGCCAGGCTTCGGTGTGCGTTTCAAGTTCGATGGCCTCTGGTACGTGATCGCCTTCGAAACGCTGGAGGTGAAAGGTGTGGAAGCCAGGCTGCTGCTTGCCCAAGTGAAGCGCATCGTGTTCTACACGATCAAGACGGTGCTTGAGGCTGGTACCGTCTTCCTGTCAACCCGCAAGCTCCTGCTGCCCTTTTTAGAGGTGCAGGGGAAGAACCTTTACGAATGCCTGGAGCCTCACCTGCAGCAGTTGCAGACGGAGCCTGGGCACTATCGGGCACTGTTGCCCCGCGTGGAATGAAAGGAATCACCATGGCGCTCAGTCTGAACGAGCTGATTGACCAGCTCAGCGGCATGCACGAAGACGATGCCCAAACGATTGATATCGAGATCGAGTCAACTGAGAAGCGGCTGGGGCTGCTTCGAAAGCTCAGGGATATGGTGCCAGGGAGGTCAGAGAAAGAGCCTCAACCGATGGTGCCACAGAAGCCGGGCAAGATGAAGTTTACCAAGGCAAGGCGAGAAGCAGACAAGCTGCCACGTAAGACCGATGACGCGACTGACCTCGAAGGTAATTTGCTCACCGCTGAGGAGCGCAGGCTGGCCACTTGCAAACTTCTCTCGGAGAAGGGACCGCTGGGGCCTGGTGCTATAGCCAGTTACCTCAAATGCGACACCAGCAAGATTTACTCAATGGTCAACTACGACAAGCAAGGCATTGGGTTGGCCGACCGATTGTTCATCAGCACCCAGGATGGCTATGCCTTGTCCCAGGCTGGCCGTGATCTCGTCAACTCCAGCAAGTAGGCCATCATGGATATCACTAAACTCCCCATCGAGATGCTACCGACGAAGTCCATCACCGTGATGGGCACGAACCGGCATGAACCCAGCGACAACATTCCCTTGGATGGCATGGTGTCCAGCATGAAAGCCCACGGGCTGCTCCAGCCGATCATCGTTTACCGCGATGGCAGTAAGCTCGAATGCGTGGCCGGTGCCCGCCGCCTGGCCGCAGCGAAAGCCCTCAAGTGGAAAGAGATTCCAGCGAAGGTGATCGTGGCGGCTACGGGCATCACCGAGGAGTTGCTACGCGAGATACGCCTGGTCGAGAATCTCCAGCGGGCTGACTTGTCGCCGTTTGAGGAGGCGGAGCAGCTTGCAGTGCTGGTCGATACCTACCCCAAGCCACCAAAACTGGAAGACCTGGCGAATAAGCTGGGGAAGTCCACCACCTGGGTGGCACAGCGTCAGGCAATCAACAAGCTGGCCGAGCCTCTGCGAAAGATCGTGCAGGAGCAGCGCTGGCCGCTGGGGCATATCGTGGAACTGGCGAGGGAGCCTGTTGACAATCAGCACATGATTGCAAATCGCATAGATGATGACGACTTCTTCCCACAGCTCGATTCCAATGAACCATACATCCCAACATTGGGCGAGCTTCGAGACTTCCTGTCCCGGTTCCATCGCAACCTGTCCAGCGCCCCCTGGGACCCATCTGACGCACAGCTAATGCGTTCTGCTGGTGCCTGCACGGTCTGCCCAATGCGGTCTCTGGCTCAACCAATGCTGTTCCCTGAGGCTGTTGAAACTGACGTCGACCAGTGCCTGAATGAAGAATGCTGGAAGGCTAAAGAGCAGGCCGTGATCCAGGTGCAGCTCGACAAGCTCAAAAAGAAGAAGCTCCAGCCTGTCATCATCGCCAACACAGGCAGCAGCTTCCGTAGCGCTGATGGTGTCATAGTGATGACATGGAACAACCTTCAGCCTGCCAAGCAAACTGATTCGGGCTCTATTCCTGCTGTGATGGCCACGCCGAATGAGTTCGGCAAAGTGCAGTGGGTGAAGCCGTGGAAGCCCGAAAAGAACACAAAGCCCGTTGACCAGGACACCGGTAAGGCACCAGTGAAACCCAAACCCAAGCCTGAAGAGTTGACGCAGGAAGAGCAGATCACGCAAGTCACGATGAAGCGGATGCTGGCCGCGATCAACTACTGGAAGGATGACACGCTGCCACAGTTTGAGCCTGATCTGGGGCTGGTGATGGCACTGGTGGCTTCGTTTGGAACTGCACCTGTTTCTGAGTTCAGCAGGAACTGGGAAGTATTTGAGGGTGCCAGTCAAAAGCTACCAGCAGCTCTCGCCAAGGATGTTTACGAAGAGGTCTACCCGGTGCTCCAGAAGCGTTTCACTGCCGAAGAGCACAATGCGACTGTCATCACTGAACTGTGGGTTGAACTTCACCAGCAAGCCAAAGCCTTCAACGACCGCAAGGCGCTGGAGTACTGCTGGGGCGAGTCCCTCAAAGATCACAAGTGGCCGAAGCATCTGGCTGGCGTGGATGACCCGAACAAGGCCGGGGAAGTGCCGGGGGAAGATGGGGTGATCGGGTGATTCAGATTCTGTGCGGTGATGCCATTGAACAACTCAAGACGCTGCCGGCGAAGTCGGTCAACTTATCACGAAGAGTGCCGGTGTAGCGGCATACCCAACCCCCATCGCCGGGAGCAGATCGTGAGCGGGAACTTAAACGTGAATGGGGGAGAGGTGGGGCAGGAGAAGGAGGGAGAGATGAGCGAACTAACAATCCCGGCATGGCGAGATGACGAGGGTATTGGTACGTTGCAGGACGATGAGCCAGAGAGCTACTGTCCCAACTGTGCATATGATCTGCCATGCGATGGCAAGTGCAAATACTGGCGGTGTGCGAACGAAGATTTGCCGCTGTTTCCAAACTAACAACCCCCAACCCGCCCCGCGATCAAGAGACGCGATCAAGAGAGGATGTGAAGAGATGAGTGCAACACTGACTCTCGGAAGGCTGAAAAAGATCGTCGATAAGCTTCTGGAACTGCATAGCCCACGCCGGAAGGTAGTTGTCAGTATTCCAACGCTCGACACAGGAAACGGCACATGGAACGTGTGTGATATTCACCATGCAGATATTGAGCTAATCAACATATGTGACGGAGACGGGTTCAGGGTGGACAACAAAGATGGCTCAGAGCGTACGCAACTGGTGCTGCTGCTCAAAGGTCGTTTCAACGACGAATAAGGAGAAAGACATGCCGATGACAGATTATGTGATGCCATTCAAGCCAGTCCTACAAAAAGATGGGACTTGGTTCGTTGAAGACAAAGATACTCAGGTTCTTTGTGACTGCCACAACGAAGAAACGGCCAAGTTGGTTTCTGATATTGCCAACCAAGCTTTTTCTCGTGACTTGCCTACCAAGGTGCCGGGCGGATATTGCACACTGTGTTCAAGGCAGATTCCTTCGTTCGATGGTCTAACCAAGTGCCCTAGGTGCGGAACGACCAGTAAGCCTTGTAGTAATCGAGATCAGGTTGCAGTGTCAATCAATCTGCACGAATTACGAATCCTTTGTATTTGGGCAGAGAACTGGGCTGACAAGTGCAGGGATGATGCTTCCTCGCCATCCGACATGTCCGAACTGATAAAGGCCATTACGGCTAGAATCAGGCCACAACTGCCAGAGTCATCGCGTGTCATCACAATGCGAGACGAATTTGCCGAGTTGGAAAATCATGGGAAGCTGTTCTCGACCAACCATCCAGCAAATGAAGGCAACAACCTGATTGGTCGATTCACGCACTCAAGTGATGATCCATTGGAGTAGCCTCTCCCACCCGGCATAACACCCCCACCAGCCAGCACAGGAGGCGAGAGAGCGAGATATGGACGATAATACCGAAACAATCCTTGATTATCGTAACGTCAAAATCCCTGTGCCAAAGCAGGGAGATGAAGTCAAGGTATGGGAGATAACTCCGCATCAAAGCACAAACTACGATCATTGCCTTGTCATGGGATGGGCTGACATGCTTGATGAGGTGAAGAACACTGCGGAAGCATTGCTAGAGCGAGAAGAAGGCAAGGATGAGGAAGGTATCACAATCAAAGTTAGACTCGTCTCAATGACTTATGACGAGTTCATTTGTGCTACTGAAGACTAACCAACCCCCTGCCCGCGTGCAGGAAGCGAGAGGAGAGAGGCGATGCATGCATGTTATCCACCATGCGAAGTGTGCAGAAGACGTGAGCAGCAACAACAGGAGCGGACGATGAGCGAGGCGAAATATGGCCGATGTGACACCTGCGGGGCATTGTGCAATGAAAATGGGTGCCGTGCCAACCCGCATCACCAAATTGCTAATCCCACCAGCATCCCAGCCGCCCAGGCTGAGCCAGTGGAGGCGAAGGAGCCGTGGAAGCCAAAGGTGGGGGAGAAGGGGCTGGTGGAGGCTGAGTTCAGGAATCTTCCTGCCGGTCTTCTCGATTCAGCAACTGTACATGTTATAGTCGGTGGAATATCTGCATTCCCATCTTTCGCCCAACTCCGCCCGCTGCCCGTGGTGCAGGGAGAGGGGGCTGTGAAATGATTGTGTTATTAGCAATACTTGCCTTTGGCCTGGCCATCATCGTGAAGGCTGCAAATGTCATGAAACGAATTGCTCTCAATAAGCAAGACCAAGATCAGGAGCCTGCCCATGCCCAGCGATAGCGAACGGAAGGTGATACCGCTTATGACATGCACGAATAAAGCATGCTCTTGCAGCGGACTAGACTTTCGCAACGTGCTGCCAGATTGTGCAAGATGTGGTGCATGTGGCATGCCTCTATCAGTCAAGAACCAAAGCCCGCCTCAATTAATCGAACCATGCATTCTCGCTGGATCGCCAGAGGGTGGCACCGTGCTGGATCCATTCGCTGGCAGCGGGACCACTGGGCAGTAATCCCCGTAGTCTTCAAAGTCGTCGTCATCATCAGAGCAGCAGTCATCGCAACCGGGGCACTCAACGGTGCCATGATTGTGGCAGACGCAGAAGTCGCCACCGCAGTAACAGTTGAGTTCGCCTGTACCACCGCAGCCATCGTCTAGGTCATCTGAGAATAGGTTGCCATGCAGCATTGCCGCCATGCCGTGCTGATCGAGCTGAACCCTGCCTACGTGGAGCTGATCCACCAGAGGATAGCGTCATGACCAACTACCCCCACCGCATCCAGATCCGCACCGAAGGCACCGTCGTCTCCGCCTACTTGGTGGTTCCCGACGAACCAGAGCCGATGGCGTTCGCTGGGTGCCTGCGTGACTGTATCGACGCGGACAAGCAGTTCTACCGCGAGTGGGTGAATACCCTGCTCGCGTTCGTGAAGCGGCTGCTGGAGAAGCGATACGGGGCGAAGTGCCTGGTGGTGGTGCAGAAACCGGAGGAGTTGAACTGATGCCCGAAGATGACGACAAGCTTACATGCTGGTGTGGAGCATCGGGAACAACCGAGGAGTTACTAATGTCACCAACCATCACCAAATGCCGCTCCTGTCATGCCCAGGTGTACTGGGTGGAAACCGAACTCGGCAAGAAGATGCCCGTTGACGCGAAGAGCGTTCCCGACGGCAACATCATCTTCGTGGACAAGAAAGCCCACGTGCTCAAGGCTGGCGAGGTGCCGGACGAGGGCGTGAAGCGGTGGGTTTCACACTTTGTTACTTGCATTCACGCTAAGCAGCATCGAAAGGGGAAGTGATGTCAAAGCAGCAAGAAATCAACGCGATCTATGACCGGCTGTGCTGGATTCTCAAGGGTTCTTTCGGTGGCGACACTGATCCCGAAACCTGCTGGGAGGTGATGAACCTTGAAGAACTGGCCAAGTTTATCCAGGTGGTGAATGATTGCTGGCACCTGCAAGACGCTGGCAGCAACCTGATGAACTCCTGCTACATCGATAGCTGGCGTGACTTTGAGACTGTCGCCAAAGCCATCTACGATGGTGGCGGGCGAATCAACAAGCCAATGGATGCCAAGAAAGGGAAATGATGCAGCTCAACAACACCATGATTGAAATCCTCGTCCACCTGCACCGCCTTCGTGGTGCCTCTGCTTCCCGGCTGGTCGAAATCATGTGGCCTGAGAGCAAGCAGCCAGCGAAGAAGCGGAAGACTGTGGAGGGGTACTTGAAGCAGCTGAAATCCGCTGGGGCGGTGTGGGGCACGTCATCAACGAACTTTCGGGGTGAGATGATTCACGTTGTATCGCCTTACACCGGGATGGATGCCATCAAGAAGAGCATCACCTACAGCCCGACGGGAAAGCTGATGACGCGCCTGGGAAAGCATCTGCTCAAGATTGCGAGGGGAACCTAATGCCAGACGTAACACTCACCATCGAAATGCACGACGCGAAGTACTGCCAGTTCTGCGGCTCCCGACTGATCCACGACACCAACGCAGGCGATCCAGTGGCTGAATGCTGGATTGAATGCGAGAAGATGTGTCGCGGGTTCACCTGGAACGAGGAGCGGAAAGAGCGGTACTGGAAGCGTCACATTGAGCAGGTGGCCAAGCTCACGAAGCGGTGCGAGGACCTGGA
>WBZX01002177.1_pt1 | contig 13670 bp, 12 predicted proteins | sample 5204211 | NCBI WGS metagenome assembly WBZX01 (sample SAMN12344362, study PRJNA552823) | activated sludge metagenome | biome: Activated sludge suspended growth; feature: Nitrification reactor; material: Wastewater; isolation source: activated sludge from nitrification reactor of wastewater...
CACCACCCTCCAAGCCCTCATCGCCATCTACGACAACTGCAACAGCCTCCACACCAACGCCTACGACGAGGCGGTGACCACCCCCACCGACGAGTCGGTGCGCCGGGCTCTGGCCATCCAACTGATCATCAACGAGGAGTGGGGCCTGGCCCTCAACGAGAACCCCAACCAGGGCTCCTATGTGATCGAGGAGCTGACCGACCTGGTCGAAGCCGCGGTGTTGGCGGAGTTCGACCGGCTGGCCGAACGAGGCGGTGTGCTCGGGGCCATGGAGACCGGCTACCAGCGGGGCCGGATCCAAGACGAATCCCACGACTACGAGATCCGCAAGCACGAAGGCACCCTGCCGATCATCGGGGTCAACACCTTCACCCGGGCCGCCGACGCCCCCGGCGACCGCTCAACCGAGGACTCGATGGCAACCGATGGTCCCCCCGTGGCCTTGGCCCGCTCCACCGAGGAGGAGAAGCGCTCCCAGCTCGACCGCTTGGAACGGTTCCACGTCGACCACAGCGCCGAGGCCACCGCAGCGCTTACCCGACTGCGAGAGGCGGCACTGGCCGGAGAGAACCTGTTCGCGGTGCTCATGGATGCCACCCGCAGCGCCAGCCTCGGCCAGATCACCCACGCCCTCTTCGAAGTTGGAGGCCGATACCGCCGAAACGTGTGAGGCGGACCTCGGCGATAGCTTGACCCGATGGGTCGAGACATCCCCCTCGGGCGCATCGCCGGCATCAAGGTCGGCATGAACGTGAGCGTCCTGCTCATCGCCGGCCTCAACGCTTGGGTGCTGGCCGATAACAACTTCCCCATCCAGGTTCCGGGTTTGACCACCACCGACTACTGGGTGGCGGGCGTAGTGGCCGCGCTGGCGTTCTTCGTCTCGCTGCTCGTGCACGAGATGGGCCATGCCTTGGTGGCCCGGGAGGAAGGCATCGGGGTGAAGGGCATAAGCCTGTGGTTGCTGGGCGGAGTGGCCCGCCTCGAGTCGTCACCGCAAACCCCCCGTGCCGAGTTCCGCATCGCCGTCGTCGGCCCCCTGGCCAGCGCCGCCTGCGGCGCCTTCCTGATCTCGGTCGCCTACGTTCTGCCCGACACCGGGCGGTGGGACCTGGCCGGCACCGCGTCGGCGTGGCTCGGGGTACTCAACTTGATATTGGCCGGCTTCAACCTCCTGCCGGCTGCCCCCCTGGACGGGGGCACGGTTCTCAGCGCCCTCATCTGGTGGCGCACCGGAAGCCAAAGCGCCGGCAAGGTCTGGGCCGCCCGCAGCGGGGTGGCCGTGGGCCTCGGACTGGCGTGGTACGGCCTGGGGGACCTGCGGGCCGAGGACAGCGACGGGTTCGGCATCTGGATCCTGGCCGTCGGCGGGTTCATCGCCATGAACGCCTGGCAGGCCCTGCGCTCGGCGCCGCTGTACTCGTTGCTGGAGGGGGTGCGGGTGAGCAACGCCATGTACGCCAACCCGCCTACCGCCCGTGCCGAAGACACCGTCGCCGACTTCTTGCGCACCCTGCCGCGCGACACCCACCACCAGGCCTACCCGGTGATCGCCGACCACGGTCGGGTGGTGGGGCTGTTGACGGCCAACGCCATCCGGGCCGTCCCCGCCGAAAAGTGGGAGGCCCTACGCAACTCCGACCTGGCCTTCCCGCTCAACCGTCTCACCGTGGTTCGGGCCGATGAGCCCCTCTTGACGGCCGTGCAGCGCATAGACAGCGGAGACATCAGGACCGGGCTGGTGGTGGACGACCACGGTCGAACGATCGGCACCGTCGACGCCCGTGCCCTATATGACACCGCCGAGACCCGACGGGGCCAACTCGCCCCCTCCGGCAGGGGCTGACACCGGCACTAGGTTTCGGACCCATGTCCGACACCACCGCTGCACTGCCCACCTACCACCGCCAAGGAGACGTCGCCATCGTCACCCTCGACGACGGCAAGGCCAACGTGATCTCAACTGCGGTGGTCGACGCCCTCAACGCCCACATGGACCGGGTGGAGACCGAGGGAGCCCGGGCGCTGGTGATCGTCGGACGCCCCGGGAAGTTCAGCGCTGGATTCGACCTGAGCGAGATGACGGCCAACGTCGAATCCATGCGGGCCCTGGTGGTCCACGGCGCCCGGTGGCTGATGCGGCTGTACGGGTTCGGCGTGCCGACGGTGGCGGCCTGCACCGGGCACGCCCTGGCCGCCGGAGCGTTGACCTTGTTGAGCTGCGACGTGCGGATCGGTGCCGATGTCCCGGCCAAGATCGGCCTCAACGAGGTGGCCATCGGCATGGCCCTCCCCAAGTTCGCGGTGGAACTGGCCCGTGAACGGGTCCCGGCCCACGAGTTGGGCGAGGCCACGCTCGGAGCCCGGGTGTACGACCCGGCCGGGGCCGTGGCCGCCGGTTACCTGGATCGGGTGGTGGCCGAAGCCGACCTGGTGGATGCCGCCGTCGCCGAAGCCGAACGACTGGGGGCGTTGCGCACCGGCGCCTACGCCCTGACCAAGCTCAACTTGAGGGGTGCTCTCATCGAGCAGCAGCTGGCCACGGTCAAGGCCGACATGGACACGGTGGACATGCCCAAGGTCTGAGCCCCGATCCGCCGAACGGGTTGGGCCGATCAGGCCGGGCGGGTCAGGATCCGCATGGATCCGACCGCACGTCGTTCCACGAACCCGTCCTGGAGGGACCTCACGTAGATCTCGTAGGGCGGGCGGCCACCATCGGCAGGATCGGGGAACACGTCGTGGATGCACAACGTGCCACCCGGTGCCACCTTCGGTGTCCACAGCTCGTAGTCCCGGTGGGCCGGTTCCGAACCGTGACCGCCGTCTATGAACAACAACGCCAGCGGTGTCGACCAGAACCGTCCGACGGTGGGCGAGTCCCCGACGACGGCCACCACCGATCCCTCCAGCCCGGCGTCGAACACGGTCCGACGGAACCGGGGCAAGGTGTCCATGCGCCCCACCTCGGTATCGACCAGGTCCGGTTCGTGCCACTCCCATCCGGCCTGGTTCTCCTCCGACCCCCGATGGTGGTCCAAGGCGAACAGCACCACACCGGCAGCCTGAGCTGCCGCCCCCAACCACACCGAGGACTTGCCGCAGTACGAACCGATCTCCAGCAGCGGGGCGTCTGGCACCGCGGCGGTGGCTTCCATCGCCGCGACCCACAGGGAGTCGCCCTCATCTGTAGGCATGAAACCTCGGGCTCCGACCGCCGCCAGGCGGACGCCGACGGCCATGTCCGTCTCGGGGTCAGGAAGGATCTGGTCGGTCACGAGCCGAGACGCTATCTACGGCCCGCCCCGTCACCGCAGTCGGGGATGGGGACGACACCGAGGAGCATGCCCAGACCGGCCTCCCACGGAGGCACCCACTCGTCCACGAAGATCACCGTCCACGTGCCGGCCAGGTGCTTCGAGTAAGAGATCTGGTTGGTGGCCAGGTACCACTCCAGGTTGGCCACGTTGTTGGCCAGCTTGTTGTCCAAGACATAGGTGGATGGCTGCTCGACCAGCATCGTGCACTCGAGGTCGTCGAAGCGGGGAACCGCGAACGACGAAGCCTTGATCCGGCCACCGGACTGGTAGGTGATCTGGGTTCCGGCCAGGTCGGTCACCACGTACTCGACGTCGTTCTCCTCCAGCAGCCGGATCACGTCGTCGGTCCCAGGTGCGGCAAGAAAGCGAACGTCGGTGCCACTGACCTCGTTCATGCCCGAGATGCCCCACGACGTGGAAGCGGCGGCCAGCACCGCGACCACCAGGGCCACCGCGGCCGGTGGCACGGCCCGGGGAGACGGCACCAGGCCGGCCAGCAGCAGGGCCATGGCCGGGAGCATGGGGTACAGGTAGCGAGGGTCGGCCCCGACCGTTCCCGTGTTGTTGGCCAACGGGTACAAGATCAAGTATCCGATCACCATCACCGCTGGCAGGCTGGCTCCCGTGGATGGATGGCGACTGAGAGCCACCGCCACCGCGGCCAACAACACGATCACGGCCACGAACCGGGCCATGGGCACGAGGGTGCGGTCCGGGTCCCACGGGGTCTCGAGCCCGAGGAGGACGGCCAGCTTGGCGATGCCCTCGCCGAACCGTCCAGGAGCATCGGATCCGAGGCTGGCGGGTTGGCGCAGCGAACTGAAGGCGTGGATCACGTTCCACACGATCCAGGGTGCAGCACCGATGACCGCCCCCACCAGAACCCGGGTCCAGTGATCGAGCCGTCCAGCATCGCGAAACAGCACCCAAGCCAACGCCGGCAGCCCCACCAGCAAGAGCAGCGGGCTGACCCACCAACCGACACCCAGGGCCACGCCCAAGCCCACGAGTTCGCGACGGGTGAGGGCCTCTCGGGCCGGGTCGACGCGGCCAGCGTGGTGGAGGTGATGGTCCAGTCGGGCCACCAGCCAAACGATCAGCGCCGCGGCCACGATGGCCGCCCCGTAGAAGCCGCGTTCCTTGGTCGACTGCCACACCCCGCCAGCCGGACCCAGCCACAACAGGATCGGGGCGGCTAGCTGGCCGGCCCGCGTCGGCACCACCCGCCGGGCCGCTCCCCACACCAGCAGGCACGCCACCAGGTGCAGCACCACCGGCACGATCTTGAGCTGAAGGGTCCCGCTCCCGAACAGCTGGTGTACGACAGCGACCAGGGCGGTCTCGGGGGTCCCGCCGTAGGGCTGCCCCGGGAAGAACACCGATGGTTCACGAAAGAAGCTGTGGGCGGCCAGTCCGGCGGCAGCTTCGTCCAGGTCGATGTATCCCAGTGGCCCGGTGAGAAGGTTCCATCGCTGCACGATGCCGATCACGAAGGCCACGCCCAAGATGGCGACCTCGACCAACGTCGGGGCTGGACCCAGCTCCCGCGGAGGACGGTCGGTGGGATAGCCGATCCCCTTCCCCGTCGCCCGAGCGGCGCGCGCCAAGACCTCCTGTTCGAGCCCCTGGGGTGGTGTGGTGATCGTCACGGTGCCTGCGTCCCCTCCGCGCCGTCGCCGATCAGCCGTTCATCGGGGTCTTCTGAGCGTGGGTGAGGGCCTCGGCCGCTTCCAGCTCCTCGATGTCCTCGTCGTAGGGGGTGTGATGGTGCGGGCCGAACATGATCTTGTCCAAGAACATGTACTTGAGCACCCACAGCACACCGAATCCGGCGATGTTGGCGAGCTGGACGGCGAAGGGGTTGCCGTGGCGGAGCTCGGGGACGGTCGGGTCCTTGGTGGCCGTCGCCACCAGCACCACGAAGAGCGTGGACAGACCCAGTCCGGCGATGGTGAACAGCCAGAACGGCAGAACCTCACGGCGCATGTGGGCTCGGCCCCGTTTCCCCCACACCCAGTACTTGTTGAGGAGAAAGGCCGGGACCGACACCACCGACACCGCCACCACGTTGGACACGCCTGAGCGCCACTCCAAGACGTGCAGCATCAGAGCCAGCAGGAGCTGGGTGGCGACGACGCCGAACCCAGATGTTGCCACGTAGCGGATGGCCCGCCGGCCCGGCTCACTGCGGGCATGGGCGTAGAGGGCGGAGGGACTCAGGTTCACGAAGACCCGATCGTAGGCTGAGACGACGGTCACCCCACAGTCATCGGCCGATCGGCGGCCCGAGTGAAGCCCCGGTGACCACTGCTCTAGCCTGCCCGGCGACCGGCGACCACCGCCCGGCACACACCACCAGGGGGAAGTTCTCCGTTGTCGATGCAACCTGCCCGAACCTTCTACCGCACCGCGCTCGCCACCGTGGCGGCTGCGGGGATCTTGTTGATCCCAGGGTGCAGCGACGATGCATCCACCGACACCTCGGACACCGGCTCGAATCGTTCGACCACATCCTCCTCCACCACCCAAGCGGGCGATGCCGACCCTGCCGATCACGGCATCGGGAAGGTCAAGGCCACCGAGGTGGCCGAGTTGACCGAGCCCATCGCCCTGGTTGTGCGCCCAGGCGACGCACAGCTGTGGGCCGCCGAGAAGGCCGGTACCGTCCGACGCCTCGAGGTTGAGGACGACGGCACCCTCGATCCTGCTCCCGATCCGGTGTTGGACCTGTCGGACGAGACATCGTTGGACATGGAGCAGGGCCTGCTCGGGATGGCGTTCTCCACCGACGGTGCGACCCTGTTCGTCAGCTACACCGACCTGGACGGCACCAGCACCGTGGCCGCCTACGACGTGACCGAGGACGACGATGGAACAACAGTCGACCCCGACACCCGCCAGGTGTTGCTGACCCAGGCCCAGCCCTTCTCCAACCACAACGGCGGCCACCTGCTCGTCGACTCCGACAACCAGCTCTGGCTGGGCCTGGGCGACGGTGGGTCCGGCGACGACCCCGACAACAACGCCCAGGACCCCGACACCCTGCTGGGCAAGCTGATCAGGGTCGACCTGAGCGGAGACGAGGACCACGAGATCGTCGCCCTCGGGCTGCGCAATCCGTGGCGCTTCGACATAGACCCCCAGGATCAGGTGATGTGGATCGCCGACGTCGGCCAGAACGCCATCGAAGAGGTGAACCGCATCGCGCTGGCCGATCTGGACGGTGCCAACTTCGGATGGAGCGGATACGAGGGCCCCGAGCCCTACCTGGAGGGCGACGACCGTCGCCCCTCCGATGCCGTGGCGCCGGTCTTCTCCTACCACCACGACGACGACCTGGGCGGTTGCTCGGTCACCGGAGGCGTCGTATATCGGGGCACGAACCTGGTCGGCCTCGACGGCGCCTACCTGGTGTCTGACTATTGCACCGGCTGGGTCCAGGCCCTGCTCGTAGGTGAAGACGACGCCATCGAGGCGGTAGACCTCGGCCTGCACATCCCGAGTCCCTCCTCGTTCGGCACCGACCAGGACGGCAACGTCTATGTGCTTTCGCTGGAAGGAACAGTGTTCAGGTTGGACCCCGCCTGATAGCGGTAGACGTTGGTTTCGCGCGGTTCGAAGCCGAGCCGACGGTAGAGCCGGTTGGCGGCCTCCCGGCTGGGACGCGATGTCAGGTCCACCGACCGGGCCCCGTGCTGGGCGGCCAGGTCCAGGGCGAAGCGGTTGAGAGCATCCCCCACACCCTGGCCGCGGGCGTCGCCGTCTACGACCACGTCTTCGATCCACGCCCGCATTCCGGTCGGGATGCGGAACAGGACCAGCGTCAGCGAGCCCAGGATCGTCCCATCGTCGCCACGAGCCACCAGCAGGTGGGTGGCGGGAGACGCCACGATCTCTGCCAGTTCGACAGCACCGGGAGGCGGGGCCGAGCTGGAGAGCTGGGGCGTGAGGCGGACGAAGGCTTCCACCAGTTCGTCGGTGGTCTGGTCTGCGATCTCTACCTGTACGGCCACGGTCGCCGAGCGTAGGCCGGTAGCGTGGGCCCCGTGAGCCCGATCCGTTGGATTCACCACCCCGAGCTGCGCCGACCGGTGCTGGTGACCGCTTTCGAGGGTTGGAACGATGCCGGAGACGCCGCGTCGGGAGCGGTCCGGTGGCTGATCCACCGCCATGGGGCCGAGCAGGTCGCCACCGTCGACTCCGAGGAGTTCTTCGACTTCACCTCCACCCGACCGGTTGTGCGCCAGGCCGAGACCGGCGAGCGCCAGATCCTGTGGCCCGACACCGAGCTGTGGTCGGCGGTCACCGACACCGACCGCGACCTGGCGGTCCTGGTCGGCCAGGAGCCGCACCTGCGGTGGCGTACCTGGACACGCGCCGTGCTCGACCTGGTATCGGCGCTGGACGTTTCCTTGGTGATAACCCTGGGTGCGCTGTTGTCGGACATCCCCCACACCCGCCCCACCATGGTCACCGGCACCGCCGACGACCCCGAGTTGGCGGCCCGCCTCGGCCTGGTCCGCTCCACCTATGAGGGACCGACCGGGATCGTCGGGGTCCTGGGCGCCGCCTTGCGCGAGGCCGGCGTCCCCACGGTGTCGTTGTGGGCGTCGGTCCCCACCTATGTGTCCGGTGCCCCATCACCCAAGGCCACGCTGGCCTTGGTGGAGCGGGCCGCCCGGGTGATCGGGGTGCAGCTACCGACCACCGACCTCGAGATCGCCAGCGCGGCCTACATCCGCCAGATCGACGAGCTGGTCGCGTCCGACGACGACACCGCCGCCTACGTCTCGGACCTGGAAGCCGCGGCCGACGACGAACCTACCGCCGAGGTGGACGACACCGACCCGGGGGCGCTGGTCGAAGAGGTCGAACGTTTCCTGCGCGGTGACTGATCAGGTCAGGAAACGGCGTGGGCCAGGGCCCGCTCCAACTCGGCCCGCACACCCCGTTCCTCCACCAGCGATCCATCGCGGTGGGTGACGTAGAAGGCGTCGATCATGAGATCCCCGAGCGTGTGGATCTTGGCCACCCGTACGTCCAGATCGAGCTCAGCGAAAGCCCGTAGGACCCGGTACAGCTGTCCGATGCGATCGGGGGCGGTCACCTCGACCACCGTCGCCGACATCGAGGCGGCATCGTCGAAGCGGATCGAGGGGGGCGGCATGCCGACCCTGGACTCGCCCCGAGAGTAGGTGGCGATCCGATCGGCCAGCCTGGCCTCGATGGCCAGCCGGTGATCGAGCGCGGATCGCAGGTCGGCTTCCACCCGTTCCCAGGCGATCATCGACCCGAACTGGGACTCGACCCGGAACCGTTCCAGGGCCATCCCGTCTCGGGCGGTGGCGTCGGCGGTCAACACGTCCAGACCGTGCAGGGCCAAGACCCCGGCAGCCCGAACGAACAGACCGGGTTGGTCGGGGGCCACCAGCTCCAGCGTGTCGCCCTCACCCAGAATGGAGATCTCACCGCCAGCCAGGAGGCTTCGTTGGCGTTCGTCGGGGAACTCCTCGGTGACCAGCACCGAGAGGTCCCCGCCCGCGAGCTGGTGATCGACCCGGCGGACCAGTTCCCGGACCAGATCCGCCTTCCACCGACCCCAGGCCGCGGGCCCGGTGGCCAGCGAATCGGCCTCGGTCAGGGCGGCCAGCAGTTCGAGGGTGACCCGATCCCCGACGGCGTCGGCCACGGCGTGGATGGTGGCGTCGTCGGAGAGGTCCCGACGTACGGCCACGTCGGGCAGCAGGAGGTGATGGCGGATCAGGGCTCGGAGGACGTCGATCTCTTCCTCGGAGTACCCGAGACGAGGGCCGATCTCATCCATGAGCTCGATTCCCACCTCGGTGTGGTCACCGGGACGGCCCTTGCCGATGTCGTGGAACAAGGCGCCGAACAACAACAGGTCGGGACGGGTCACCCGACCGGCCAGGGCCGAGGCGTTGGCACAGGTTTCGAGGAGGTGCCGGTCCACGGTGAAGCGGTGGTAGGCGTTGCGTTGAGGGCGGTTGCGAACGCCGTCCCATTCGGGGATGAAGCGCCCCCATAGACCGACGTGGTCGAGGGCTTCTATGACGGCCACGGCGTCGTGACCGCAAGACAGCAGGTCGACGAATCGAGTGCGGGTGTCTTCGTTCCAGGTCTCCCCCGCCGCCGGTGTGATCCCCCGGTCAGCCAGGCGTTCGAGGGAATCACGGGCGATCCGAGCCCGCTTGCGAGCGGCCAGGATGGCGGTGTCCAGAACCTGGTTGGGGTGTACCGCTGGGTCGTTGCTGGCTTCGAGGTGGACCTGCCCACCTCGAACCACGAGACCCGGCGCGCGGTCGCGGCTGCGCCAGCCCAACAGGCTGGTCCCGGTGGAACCGGCCAATCCGACTCGGTCCCAGGTCTCATCGGCGATCCAGGCCACCGTGCTGGCGGCATCGGCGATCGAGGACATGAGACCATCGGCGTCGGTGCCCAGGGCCTTGCCCACCGCGTCCTGCTGGTCCAACGTCAGCCTGTCGCCGGCCTTGCCGGTGGCGCGGTGGAGCTCGACTCGGGCCGAGAACAGGACCTCTTCAGCCTGGCTCAACTCTTGGGGGTCGGCATGATCGAGCACCGATCGGGCGATCTCGGCCCAGCGCAGGGCGTGGATGTCTCGCAGACCGCCACGGCCTTCCTTGAGGTCGGGCTCGAGCAGATAGGCGACCTCTCCGAACCGGGCCTGGCGGGCCATAACCGATTGCCGAAGCGTGGCCAGGTTGCGCTTGGCCCGCTTGCGCCACCGTTCCAGCGCCATCTCGGCCAGCGAGAACGTGAGCTCGGCATCGCCGGCCAGGTGGCGGATGGTCAGCAACGACGTGGCGGTGTCGAGATCCTCGCTGGCCAGCGCCAGCGCGTCGGACACGGTCCGCACCGAATGACCGAGCTTCAGACCCTGATCCCAGATCGGATACCAGATCTGCTGGGCAACCTCGGCTGGGGGTTGCTTGCCTCGGTGGAGCAGAAGCAGATCCAGATCCGAACCTGGGGCCAGGTCTCCTCGCCCGTAACCTCCGACCGCCACCAGAGCCAATCCCGATGGGTCAGCGCTGCCGGCGGCGGTTTCGAACTGGGCCGTGAGCCAGTCGTCGACCTCCGTTCGCCAAGCCTCGGCGAACCTTCGACCCCTCAGGGTCTGGTCATCGAGGAGACGGTCACGGATGGCGGCGAGGCTCACGGCCCAATTCCTTTCTCGGGTACCGGGGCCTAGACGGCCTCGGCTCCCTGCTCTCCGGTACGGATCCGTTGCACGGTGTCCACCTCGGTCACCCAGATCTTCCCGTCACCGATCTTGCCGGTGCGGGCCGACTCGGTGATGGCGCTCAACAAGGCGTCGACCTCGTTGTCGTCCACCACTAGGTCGAGGCGGATCTTGGGAACGAAGTCCACCTTGTACTCGGTACCTCGGTAGACCTCGGTGTGACCGGCCTGACGGCCGAAGCCCTGGACCTCGGTGACGGTGATGCCGTTGGCGCCGGCGGCCTTGAGGGCCTCCTTCACCTCGTCGAGCTTGAACGGCTTCACGATTGCGGTGATCAGCTTCATGGTTGGAAATCCTCTCGCAGTGACGGGGCGCTGGGGGCGCTCACAGGGCGTTGTAGGCGGTCTCGGCGTGGAGGACCTGGTCGAGGCCGATGTCCTCGGTCTCCTCGTCGACCCGCAGGCCGATGGTCAGGTCGATCACCTTGGCGATCACGAACCCGCCGACCAGGGCGAAGACGAACACCGCAGCCGAGGCCACGACCTGGTCGATGAGCAGGTCGGCGTTGCCACCGTCGATCAACAGACCGGCGGGGATGACCTCGTTGATGGCCGGGTCGGCGAAGAACCCGAGGGCGATGGAGCCGAACAGGCCGCCGACCAGGTGGACGGCCAGCACGTCGAGGGCGTCGTCGAGCTTGGCCGCTTCCTTGATGGCCAGGGCCAGGTAGCAGATCACACCGGCGAGGAATCCGATGATCAGCGAAGGCATGGTGCCCACGAAGCCGGCGCACGGGGTGATGGCGACCATGCCGGCCACCGCACCCGAGGCAGCGCCGAGGGTGGTGACGTGCTTGCCCTTGATCTTCTCCACGATGAGCCAGCCCAACATGGCCGCAGCCGGGGCGACGATGGTGTTCAGCAGGGCCTGGGCGGCGACGCCGTTGGCACCCAGGGCGGAGCCGGCGTTGAAGCCGAACCAACCGAACCACAGGATTCCGGTGCCGAGCAGGGTCCAGGGCAGGGCGTGGGGCGGCATGGGCTCCTTGCCGTGGCCCTTGCGGTTACCGATCACCAACAGCACGCCGAGGGCAGCAGCACCGGCGTTGATGTGCACAACGAGGCCGCCGGCGAAGTCCCAAGCACCCATCTCGGCGATCCAGCCACCGGCGAAGGCCCAGTGGGCGACCGGGGCGTAGATCAGAATGAGCCACAAGCCGATGAACGCCGCGTAGCCAGCGAACTTGAGCCGGTCTGCGGTGGCGCCGGTGATCAGTGCCGGGGTGATGATGGCGAAGGTCATCTGGAAGCTCAAGAAGAGCGTGTCGGGGATGCCGAGACCGAAGATCGAGTCGGTGGCACCCACTCCCTTGAAACCGACCAGATCGAAGTTGCCGATCCAGCCACCGTCGCCCAGGTTGCCGAAGGCGAGGGAGGCGCCGAGCACCACCCACAGCACCGCGAGCAAGCCGATGGCGAAGAAGTTCTGCATGAGCATTGCCAGGAAGTTCTTCGAGCGGACCATGCCGCCGTAGAAGAACGCGAGGCCGGGAGTCATGAACAACACCAGTGCGGTGGAGATCAAGACCCAGGCGATGTTGCCTTCCATTGGATGTACCTTTCGGGACGAAGGGGTCGGGACTGACGCTGAGCACTCTGCTCACTTGCCATTTCCCGACCGTTCCCGAACTGTTTCGGTCTGGTGAACCGATGTTTCGGCACTGTGAACAGCCCCGACCCTCTCCCAAAAGCCCAGGTCAGGGGCGTCCCTCAGCGATGGGCCCAGGCGTCGCTGGTATCGGCGAGCAGATCCACCTCGGCCGCCAGCTGACCGTCGCGTAGGTCCGCAATCGTCACCCGTTCCAGCACGGCCCGGAGATTGGCCCGTACCGCGATCCACGCCCGTTGCAGAACAGCCAGGTCATCGGGGTAATCGAGGGCATCGGGCCGCACGCCACGGACATCGGCCAGCGGCCCCTCGACCGCTCGGATCACGTCGGCCATGGTGATCTGGTGCGGTTCCCGGCTCAGCCGGTAGCCGCCTTCGGCCCCGCGCACGCTCGACACGAGACGGCTGCGCTTGAGGTCGGCCAGGATGTGTTCGAGGAACTTGGCCGGAATGTCTTGGGCATCGGCGATGGCCTGGCGGGTGAGCGGATGCGGCTGGGAACCGTCGTCGGGGAAGGCACGGGCCAGCTCGATGGCGGCTCGCACCGCGTAGTCGACCTTGGCCGTGGTTCGCACCCGGTCAGCCTTCGTCGAACCGACGCCAGCCGGCGTCGGTGATGGAGCGGGGCTCGAAGAAGATGCAGTGGTCGGGGCAGGCGAAGGGAGCCTTCTCGTTGGCGTCGACGCGGCAGCGCTGCACCTGTTCGCCTCCAGCCCCGCCCGACACGGTGCGGGTGGAGTAGTGACGGCAGTCCTGGCGCACACCCATGGTCCCCAGCTTCCCACGCGCGCCGCCCGATATGGTGCGCCCGTGGAAACCGATGGCGCCGTGGTGTCGTGTTCGGGCCTGCGAAAGGCGTTCGGCTCCACCCAGGCCTTGAGCGACCTGGACCTACAGGTCGGCCCCGGTGAGGTGCACGGCTTCTTGGGACCCAACGGCGCTGGCAAGTCGGTGACCCTGCGAATCCTGTTGGGCCTCTTGCGGGCCGACTCGGGCACAGTCCGCTTGTTCGGTTCCGATCCCTGGCGCAACGCGGTGAACCTCCATCGACGCCTGGCCTACGTCCCCGGGGAGACGAACCTGTGGCCCAACCTCACCGGCGGAGAGATCATCGACGTTCTGGCCGACCTGCGCGGTGGTGTCGACCAGCGACGCCGAGACGATCTGATCGAGCGGTTCTCTCTTGATCCCACCAAGCGGGCCCGGACCTATTCGAAGGGCAACCGCCAGAAGGTGGCGCTCATCGCCGCGTTGGCGTCCGACGCCGAACTTCTGGTTCTCGACGAGCCGACCTCTGGCCTCGACCCGCTCATGGAGGCCTTGTTCCAGGAGCTGATCGTGGAGCTGAACCAGGCTGGGCGCACCGTGCTCCTGTCCAGTCACATCCTGGCTGAGGTCGAGACCCTCTGCGACCGGGTCACCATCATCCGAGCTGGCCGCACGGTGCAGAGCGGCACATT
>WBZX01002178.1_pt1 | contig 13665 bp, 9 predicted proteins | sample 5204211 | NCBI WGS metagenome assembly WBZX01 (sample SAMN12344362, study PRJNA552823) | activated sludge metagenome | biome: Activated sludge suspended growth; feature: Nitrification reactor; material: Wastewater; isolation source: activated sludge from nitrification reactor of wastewater treatment...
GAGTGGCGCGTCAATGCGCGCTGCTCGCTGCCGGTGGAAGGCCTGCGCGGCGACCTGGACGTGGAGCCGCCGCCGCTGATCAAGGGCTACCTGCGCTGCGGCGCCAGGGTGCTGGGCGCACCCGCCTGGGACCCGGCCTTCAACAGCGCCGACCTGCCGCTGATGCTGGACCTGGCCGACCTGCCGGCGGCCTACCGGCGCCGCTTCCTCGACTGAATCGGCCCAGGGCGCCGCGCCGCGGCTATCGCCGCGCTGAAGGACTTTGATTCGACGCCGCGCCGGCGCGGCGCTAGATTGGGTTCCCGTCGCAAGGAGACCCGACATGGCCCGCAAGACCCCCGCCCTCACCCCCCACATCGGCATCGGCGACAAGGACCGCGCGGCCATCGCCGCCGGCCTGTCGCGCCTGCTCGCCGACACCTACACGCTGTACCTCACCACGCACAACTTCCACTGGAACGTCACCGGGCCGATGTTCAACACGCTGCACGCGATGTTCATGGCCCAGTACACCGAGCTCTGGAACGCTGTGGACCCGGTGGCCGAGCGCATCCGCTCGCTCGGGCACACGGCGCCGGGCTCGTATGCCCAGTTCGGCAAGCTCAGCTCGATCCCCGACGCGCCGGCCAGGCCGCCCAAGGCGCTGGAGATGGTGCGCGTCCTGGTGGAAGGCCACGAGGCCGTGGCGCGCACCGCGCGCAGCATCTTCCCGCTGGCAGCCAAGGCCGACGACCAGCCCACGGCCGACCTGCTGACGCAGCGCCTGGACATCCACGAGAAGACGGCCTGGATGCTGCGCTCGCTGCTGGAGGAGTAGGCCCCGGGGTTCATGTGCGCCGGCCCGCCACGGGGCGTGGCCGGGCCGGCCAGCGCCGCCTCGGATAATCGGCGCATGTCCGATATCGCCACCGAGGTGCGGCGCCGCCGCACCTTCGCCATCATTTCGCACCCCGACGCGGGCAAGACCACCCTCACCGAGAAGCTGCTGCTGTTCTCCGGCGCGATCCAGATCGCCGGCAGCGTGAAGGCGCGCAAGGCGGCGCGCCATGCCACCAGCGACTGGATGGAGATCGAGAAGCAGCGCGGCATCTCGGTGGCCAGCTCGGTGATGCAGATGGAATACCGCGACTGCGTCATCAACCTGCTGGACACGCCGGGCCACCAGGACTTCTCCGAGGACACCTACCGCGTGCTGACCGCGGTGGACGCCGCGCTGATGGTGATCGACGCGGCCAACGGCGTGGAGCCGCAGACGCGGCGCCTGCTGCAGGTATGCCGGGCCCGCAACACGCCGATCCTGACCTTCGTGAACAAGATGGACCGCGAGGTGCAGGAGCCGCTGTCGCTGATGGACGAGATCGAGCGCGAACTGGGCATGAGCGTGGTGCCCTTCACCTGGCCGGTGGGCATGGGCAAGCGCTTCCACGGCGTGATGGACCTGCGCGAGCAGCGCATGCGCGTGTTCACCCCCGGCGAGGACCGCCACCACGACGCCGACGAGATGCTGCAGGGCCTGGACAACCCGGCCTACGCCGAGCGCTTCGGCGCCGAGTGGGAACAGGCGCGCCACGACATCGAGCTGGTGCAGGGCGCCGTGCCCGCCTTCGACGAGGCCGGGTTCCTGGCCGGCCACCAGACGCCGATGTTCTTCGGCTCGGCGATCAACAACTTCGGCGTCAAGGAAGTGCTCGACGCGCTGGTGGACCTGGCGCCGCCGCCGTCGCCGCGCGCCGCGATGCAGCGCGAGGTGAAGCCCGAGGAGCCCAAGTTCAGCGGCGTGGTGTTCAAGATCCAGGCCAACATGGACCCCGCCCACCGCGACCGCATCGCCTTCGTGCGAGTGGCCAGCGGCCACTTCCAGCGCGGCATGCGGCTGAAGGTGGTGCGCTCGGGCAAGGAGCTGCGGCCCAACACCGTAGTCAGCTTCCTGAGCCAGCGCCGCGAGCTGCTCGACGAGGCCTTTGCGGGCGACATCATCGGCATCCCCAACCACGGCGTGCTGCAGCTCGGCGACACGCTCACCGAGGGCGAGGCGCTGCAGTACACCGGCCTGCCCTTCTTCGCACCCGAGATGTTCCGGTCGGTGGAAGTGGCCGACCCGCTGCGCACCAAGCAGCTCAAGGCCGGGCTGACGCAGCTGGGCGAGGAAGGCGCGATCCAGGTGTTCCGGCCCGTGGCCGGCTCGGTGCTGCTGCTGGGCGCCGTGGGCCAGCTTCAGTTCGAGGTGGTGGCGCACCGCCTGGAGCACGAGTACGGCTGCAAGGCGCGCGTCACCGGGTCGCGCTTCCAGATCGCGCGCTGGGTGACCTGCGACGACCCGAAGGAGCTGCAGCGCTTCATCGACGCCAACGCCCACCGCGTGGCCCACGACGCCGTGGACGCGCCCACCCTGCTGGTGGAGTACGCGCCCGAACTGCGCGCGATCGAGGCCAACTGGCCGAAGATCAGGTTCCACACCATGCGCGAGCACGCGGGGCTGGTGTTCCACAAGGCGGGCAGCTGACCCGTCGGGCGGCCCCGTTCCTCACCGCCCGCCCCACCCCCAAAGGCGCCGACAGGCGGGCGACCCGCATCCCAGGGGTTGAGCTTTTTGCGATTTAGCGGCATATTTCCTAAAACATTGCCACTTTTTAGCAAATTCGAGCTTTGCGCCCCTGATGGCCTCCGACTCCTACTCCAGGAACTTCTGCACCACGCGCGAGGCGGCCGAGATGCTTGGCGTGTCGATCGGCACGGTGCAGCTCTGGACCGAGAACGGGCTGCTCGAAGCCTGGAAGACCGCGGGCGGGCATCGGCGGGTGGTGATCGAATCCGTCGAGCGCCTGCTGCGCAAGCATCCGGACGCCCGCGAGCCACAGGCCGCGCCGCCCGACGCCGCCGCCGACGCGGGCGCCCAGCGTCCGACCGTGCTGGTGGTCGAGGACGACCTGAACCTGCTGCGGCTGTACGAGACCCGGATCTCGCGCTGGCCGGGGCGGCCCCAGGTGATCTGCCTGAACAACGCCGTGCTGGCGCTGCTGCGCATCGGCCGGCGCGCGCCTGAGATGCTGATCCTGGACCTGAACATGCCGGGCATGGACGGCTTCGCGATGCTGCACGCGCTGCGCCACTCGGGTGCGGTGCAGAACACCGCCATCGCGGTGGTCACCGGTCTGGACCCGGCGGCGCTGGACGCGCGCGGCGGACTGCCGGGCGACGTGGACGTGTTCCCCAAACCCATTCCGTTCGACCGGCTGATGGCCGTGTGGAACCAGTGTCGGGCGCCGGCCGGGCCCGACACCGGTGCCGGCCCGGCACCCGTGCAGCCCACTCCCCGTACCTGAGGCCCCCGTGGACAAGATCCTCATCGTCGACGACCAACCCGAGATCCGGCGGCTGCTGGGCATCTCCCTGGGGCGCCACTTCCAGGTGATCGAGGCCACCGACGGCGTCTCGGCCCTGGCCGCCCTGCGCGAACACTCGCCGCGCCTCGTGCTGCTGGACGTGATGATGCCGGGGCAGCTCGACGGCCTCGCGGTGCTGGACATCGTCAAGGGCAACCCGGACACGCGGCACATCCCGGTGGGCATGCTCACGGCGCGCGGCCAGGCCACCGATCTCGACGATGCGCGGGCGCGCGGCGCCGACGCCTACTTCACCAAGCCCTTCAGCCCGCTGAAGGTGCTGGCCTGGGTCCGCTCGGCGCTGCAAAGCGACGACACGCCATCGAACTTTTCCGCGCTGTGAGCGACACGGGCATGAGCACCACACCGCCCGCGTCGACGTCGCCGGCCCCCGGCGCCCGCCTCGCCGAAGACCCCTTCCACGAGCAGCTCTACCGCTACGCACAGGACCTCGACGACCTGCTGCTTCAGCACCAGCACCTCCAGCAGCGGCACCGCGCGCTGGAGCAGGCGGCCGCGCAGGAGTCGCGCGCTCAGGACCCGATGCTCGCGCTGTTCTGCACGTCGCCGCAGGCCCGGCTGATCACCGACGCCGCCGGCCACATCGAGCGCGCGAACCTGGCGGCGCGCCGGCTGCTGCAGGGCGCGCGTCCCTGGCCATCGCCGCTGCGCCTGCTGGGCGACGGCGTGGACGCCCAGGACCGGGCCGGCCTGATGCGACTGCTGGCGGGCTTTTCGGACCACGGCGCCCAGGACGCGATCGTGCATGCCCGCCTGAAGCTGCTCGGCAGGGCGCCGCATCTGCCCGGCACGGCCTGCCAGGCGCTGGTCTTGCCCGTGCGCAACCACGGTGTCACGCTGCTGCACTGGCTTCTCGCCCCGGCCGACGGCGAAGGCCCGTGCCTGGCGCAGGCGCTGCGGCTGCTGGACTGCCCGGCCCGCGGCACCCTGGTCACCGACCTCACGGGCCAGGTCACGCATGCGAGCGACACCCTGTGCGGCATGACCGGCTACCCGCGCGACGAGTTGCTGGGGCGCCCCGCCACCATGCTGGGCGGGCAGGGGCCGTCGAAGGCGTTCGACCAGGCCTACTGGGCCCAGCTCCAGCTCCACGGCTCCTGGAGCGGCGAGTTCCTCAGCCGCCGCAAGGACGGCAAGGTCTATTCCGACTGGCGCACGGTGCGGCAGCTGCAGGACAGCCACGGCCAGCAGCTGGGCTACGTCGCGGTCGTGAAGCCGACGTCGCAAGCGCCGGAGGACGCCGGGCTGCGCGAGCCGGCCGTCTACTTCGACAGCCTCACCGGACTGCCCAACCGCAGGCTGGCCGAGGACCGCTTCGGTCAGCTCAGCAAGACAGCCCAGCGCCAGGGCAGCGGCATGGCGCTGCTGTTCATCGACCTGGACGGGTTCCGGCCCATCAACGACAGCCTGGGCCACGACACCGGCGACGCCGTGCTGCAGGTCGTGGCATCGCGCCTGGCGGCGGTGCTGCGCGGCGGCGACACGGTGGCGCGGGTGGGCGGGGACGAGTTCATTGTGCTGCTGCCCCACGGCGCGCGGGCGACGGCCATCGAGGACGTGGCCGACAAGGTGCTGGCGGCGCTGAGCGTGCCGATCCCGGTCGCGTCGCACCGGCTGTTCATCAGCGCCAGCATCGGGGCCGCGCGCTTCCCGGACGACGGCACCGACCTGGGCAGCCTGCTGCGCCATGCCGACGCCGCCATGCTGGCCGCCAAGAAGGACGGAGGCAACCGGTTCCGCCTGCACACGCCGCAGGCCTCGACCCCCGCCCGGCTGCACCTCGGCCAGGACATCTGGCTGGCCGCGGAGCGCGGCGAGATGTCGCTCGTGTTCCAGCCGCAGGTCACCGCCGGCGACGAGCGCCGGCTGCGGGGCCTCGAGGCGCTGCTGCGCTGGTCGCACCCGACCCACGGGACCATCGACCCCGGCGTCTTCGTGCCGGTGGCCGAGGCCAACGGCGCCATCGTGCCCCTGGGGCTGTGGGTGCTGCGGACCGCCTGCGAGCAGCTGGCGCGCTGGGACGCGGCCGGCCTGCCCCCCACGCTGGTGGCGGTGAACGTGTCGTACGTGCAGGTTCAGGACCCGGGCTTCATCGACCACGTCGAGCAGATCCTGCAGCAGACCGGCGTGTCGCCCGGACGGCTGGAGCTCGAGATCACCGAATCGACCACCGGGCTGCTGGGCGACCAGCATCTGCAGCGCCTGCAGGGCCTGCGCCGACTGGGCGTGCGCGTGGCCATCGACGACTTCGGCGTGGGCTACTCCAGCCTCAAGCGCCTGTCGACGCTGCCGGCCGACACGCTCAAGATCGACAAGCACTTCACCAAGGACCTGGGCGACCCGTCGCGGGCGCAGGACATGAGCCAGCTGCTGGTCGGCATCGGCCTGACGATGGGCATGGAGGTCATTGCCGAGGGCATCGAGCGCCCGGTACAGGCCGACGTTCTAAGGCGTCAGGGCTGCCACGTGCTGCAGGGCCATCTGACGGGGCGGCCGATGCCGGCGCACCAGCTCCTTGCGTGGCTGAACCGGCAGCAGGCTCACGGCGCCCTCGTGCCGGGCATCGACACGCCGGCCGCAGGCCTCTGAGCACGCCGTGGCGACCTCCCCCATTCCGCCCGCCATGCAGAGCCACCGCCGCACGATCGCGGTGATCTGGATGATCGCGTCGCTGCTGGTGCTGATGACCTGGTGGCACATCGTCAGGCAGGTCGCCGAGAGCGAGTACCGCGAGCTGACCAGCGCCGGCCGCGACCTGGCCAACCTGACGCGTGTGAGCCAGGAGCATGCCGACCGCACGCTGCACAGCGCCGACCAGGTGATCCGGTTCGTGCAGGCGCGCTACCTGGAACTCGGCACCCGGCTGGACCTAGTGCGCCTGACCGAGCAGGGCATCATCGACGCGGAGAACTTCCCGCAGGTCGGCGTGATCGACGCGCGGGGCATCTACATCCTCGCCAACCGGCCGATCAGCGGCAGGCTCGACCTGTCCGACCGCGAGCACTTCAAGGTGCACGTCGACTCCAAGGGCGACCAGCTCTACGTGTCCAAGCCGGTGCTCGGCCGTGCCACGGGCAAGTGGTCGATCCAGCTCACCCGGCGCATCAGTCTGCCCGACGGCAGCTTCGGCGGCGTCGTGGTGGTGTCGATCGACCCCGGATACTTCTCGCGCTTCTACAGCGAACTGCGTCTCGGGCAGCAGGGCGTGTCCACGCTGGTGGGCAGCGACGGCATCGTGCGCGCACGGCATCCCGACGTGGACCAGTCGCAGGGCGCCGACATCTCCACGTCCCCGCTGTTCGCGCGGCTGCAAGCCGGCGAGCGGGCCGGCAGCTACCGGTCGGTCTCCCCCATCGACAAGATCGAGCGCCTGCTGCACTTCCGGCGCCTGGCGCGGTTTCCGCTGGTCGTGGTGACGGGCCTGTCCATCGACGACGTGCTGGCCAACCACCATCGGAACCGGGACGCCCTGGTGCTGCAGGCGACGATGGTGACCGTGCTGCTGCTGGTGCTCGCCGCGTCGCTCACGCGCTATCTGACGCGGGTGCGGCGCGAGTCGCTGGCCCGCAACGCGGCGCAGGACCAGGTGCTCGAGCGCACCGAGCAGATCAACGCCATCCTGGCGCTCAGCCCCGACGGCTTCGTCGGCTTCGACTCGGCGTCCTGCGTGAAGTACGTGAACCCCGCCTTCATCCAGATGACCGGCTCGGAAGGCCAGACCTTCGAGGGCATGGGCGAGGCCGAGTTCGTCGCCTGGCTGTCGCGGCTGTGCGAGGACGCCGCCGCGCTGCCGGGCATCCTGGCGCAGCAGCCGGCGCAGGGCCTGGTGCGCGACAAGATCGTCATCCGGCAGGGCAAGCGCGTGCTGCAGGTCAGCAGCCGCGTGGGCCAGACCCACATGGTGTCGCGCATCCTGTACTTCCGTGACGTGACCCACGAGACCGAGGTCGACCAGATCAAGAGCGAGTTCCTGTCGACCGCGGCGCACGAACTTCGCACGCCGATGGCCAGCGTGTACGGGTTTGCGGAGGTGCTGGCCACGCAGGACCTGACGCAGGACGAGCGCGAGGAGTTCGTCCGCATCATCCTCGAGCAGTCGGGCAACATGACGCGCATCCTCGACGAGCTGCTCGACCTGGCCCGCATGGAGGCGCGGCGCGGGATGGACTTCCGGCTCGCGCCCCTGGACCTGCAGGCGCTGGCGCAGGAGATCGTGCGGTCGTACAGGCATCCGGACGGGCGCGCGGCGCCGGAACTGGTGCCCACGGACGCGCCGATGCGCGTGGCCGCCGACCAGGGCAAGCTGCGTCAGGCCATCCTCAATGTCCTGTCCAACGCGTACAAGTATTCGCCCTCGGGCGGGCCGGTGCTGCTGAAGTTCCTCGAACGCGGCGACGGTCCCTCGCGCCAGCTCGGCCTGAGCGTCACCGACTACGGCATCGGCATGACACCGGAGCAGCTCGACCGGGTCTTCGAGCGCTTCTACCGCGCCGACAAGTCGGGCCAGCTGCCCGGCACCGGCCTGGGCATGAGCATCGTCAAGGAGATCATCGAGCTGCACGGCGGGCAGATCGACATCGCCAGCCTGCCCGGCCAGCGCACGACCGTCACGATGTGGCTGCCGGCCGAGGCGGCGCGGGCCCAGGCCGCGGCCGGCGCGCAGGCGTAGCGACGACGGTCGCGCCGGATAATCCGGCCATGCAGCCGTCCGCCCTGGCGGCGCCCCGTCTGGCGCTCTATCTCGACCTCATCCGCTGGGACCGGCCGGCCGGCTGGCTGCTGCTGCTGTGGCCCACGCTGTCGGCGCTGTGGATCGCCGCCGACGGCTGGCCGGGCTGGCACCTGCTGGCGGTGTTCGTGCTCGGCACGGTGCTGATGCGCAGCGCCGGCTGCTGCGTCAACGACGTGGCCGACCGCGACTTCGACCGCCACGTCAAGCGCACCGCGCAGCGGCCGGTGACGCGGGGCGCGGTGTCGGTGCGCGAGGCGCTGGTGCTGGGCGCGGGGCTCGCGCTCGCGGCCTTCCTGCTGGTGCTCACCACCAACCCGCCCACCATCCTGCTGTCGTTCCTCGGGCTGGCGATCACGCTGGCCTATCCGTATGCCAAGCGCCTGGTGTCGATGCCGCAGGCGGTGCTGGGCGTGGCGTTCTCGTTCGGCATCCCGATGGCGTTCGCCGCGGCGCAGGGCGGGCAGGCCTGGAGCCTGGACGCCGTGCCCTGGGCCGCCTGGGCGCTGCTGGCGTCCAACCTGTTCTGGGTGCTGGCCTACGACACCGAGTACGCCATGGTCGACCGCGACGACGACCTGCGCATCGGCATGAAGACCAGCGCCATCACGCTGGGCCGCGCCGACGTGGCCGGCGTGGCGCTGTTCTATGCGGCGTTCCTGGCCAGCTGGGCCTGGCTGGGCAACCGGCTCGGCCTGGGTGCGGCGTTCCTCGCGGGCGTGGCGCTGGCCGCGGCGCAGGCGGCGTGGCACGTGGCGCTGATCCGCCAGCGCTCGCGCGAGGGCTGCTTCAAGGCCTTCCGCCTGAACCACTGGCTGGGCGCGACCCTGTTCGCCGGCACCGCGATCGACCTGCTGGCTCGGTAGTTGCAAGGGTGCCCTTGCGCGCGGGGCGGGGCCATACTCCGCCCTCCCTTCCCGTCGTACGGAGCACCGTCCCCATGAAAACCCTTCGCCTCATCGCCCTGTCTCTGGCCGTGGCTGCCGCCGGCAGCGCCCAGGCCCAGCAGTTCTTCCGCATCGGCACCGGCGGCACCGCCGGCACCTACTACCCCGTGGGCGGCGCCATCGCCAACGCGGTGAGCCAGCCCGGCAAGATCGTCGTCACCGCCCAGGCCAGCAACGGCTCGGTGGCCAACGTCACCGGCATCGCCGGCGGCCAGATGGAGTCCGGCTTCTCGCAGGCCGACGTGGCCACCTGGGCCCAGAAGGGTACCGGCATCTACGAGGGCAAGCCCAATGTGCCGGGCCTGCGCCTGATCGCCAACCTGTACCCCGAGAGCGTGCACGTGGTGGTGAAGAAGGGCTCGGGCATCAAGACCGTGGCCGACCTGAAGGGCAAGCGCGTCGCGCTGGACGAGCCCGGCTCCGGCACGCTGGTCAATGCGCGCGCCATCCTCGCCGCCTACGGCCTGAAGGAATCGGACATCAAGCCCGAGTACATCAAGCCCAACCAGGCCGGCGACAAGCTCAAGGACGGCGCGCTCGACGCGTTCTTCTTCACCGGCGGCGCGCCCGCCGGCGCGATCGCCGAGCTGGCCTCGGCCGGCAGCGGCATCGACATCCTCCCGATCGAAGGCGCGGCCGCCGACACGCTGCGCAAGAGCAGCCCGTTCTTCGCGCCGGACGTGATCGCCGCCGACACCTACAAGGGCGTGGGCACGGTGAACACGCTGGCCGTGGGCGCGCAGTGGGTCACCGGCGACAAGGCCGACACCAACACGGTGTACGAGATCACCAAGGCGCTGTTCTCCGACGCCGCCCAGAAGCAGCTGGCCGCCGGCCACGCCAAGGGCAAGTTCATCACCAAGGAGAACGCGGTCAAGGGCGCGGGCATCCCGTTCCACCCCGGTGCCGAGAAGTTCTACAAGGAAGCTGGGCTGATCAAGTAACCCCCCCGTTGCGGCTGCGCCGCTCCCCCCCAGGGGGGCGGCGCTGGCGGGCCGGCGGAGCCGGACCCGCGGCGCCTGCTGGGCCCCACCATTTGCCTGCGCGCCGATGAGCACCACTGCGCTTCCCGACGACAAGACCCTGGCCGAACTGGAGAGCAAGTTCGACCCGGAGATGCGTTTTCGGCCGCTGACGTCGGGGGCGGCCACGCTGGTGGGCGCGCTGCTGATCGCGCTGTCGGCCTTCCACTACTACACGGCCGGCTTCGGCCTGCTGCAGGAAGTGACGCACCGCGGGGTGCACCTGGCCTTCGTGCTGGGGCTGGTGTTCCTGGTGTTTCCGCACCGCAAGGCGCTGCTCGAGGCGCCGGCCGAGCACCGGCTGCACACGCCGGGCAGCGTGCCCTGGTTCGACTGGGTGCTGGCGGTGGCCGTGGCCGCGTCGGTGCTCTACATCCCGTACATCTTCGACGACCTCACGTTCCGCGTCGGCAACCCGCTGCCGGTGGACGTGCTGATGGGCACCGTGCTCATCGTGTCGCTGCTCGAGGCCACGCGGCGCAGCATGGGCTGGCCGCTGCCGCTGATCGCCATCGCGTTCATGACCTACGCGATGGCCGGCCCGGCCTTCCCCGGCCTGCTCAAGCACGCCGGCGCCAGCTGGAGCCAGCTCGTCAACCACCAGTACCTCACCAGCCAGGGCATCTACGGCGTGGCGGTGGGCGTGGTGGCGACCTACGTCTTCCATTTCGTGCTGTTCGGCGTGCTGGCCACGCGCATCGGCCTGGGCCAGCTCTTCCTGGACGTGGCCTCGGCCATCGCCGGGCGCTACGCCGGCGGGCCGGCCAAGGTGAGCGTGTTCGGCTCGGCGATGTTCGGCACGCTGTCGGGCAGCTCGGTGGCCAATGCGGTCACCGTGGGCTCGCTCACCATTCCCGCGATGATCCGCGTGGGCTACAAGCGCGAGTTCGCGGGCGCGGTGGAAGCCGCGTCGTCCACCGGCGGGCAGATCACGCCGCCGGTGCTGGGCGCGGCGGCGTTCCTGATGATCGAGTTCCTGTCGGTGCCCTACCAGACGATCATCGCGGCCGCGGCCATCCCCGCCTTCATGCACTTCTTCGGGGTGTTCATGCAGGTGCACTTCGAGGCCAAGCGCTACGGCCTGCGCGGCCTCACCGCCGACGAGATGCCGCGCCTGGCGGAGAGCTTCCGCGCGCGCTGGCCCACGCTGATCCCGCTGGCGCTGCTGATCACCATCCTGGTGTCGGGCCGCACGCCCTACCTGGCCGCGTTCACCGGCATCACGTCGTGCGCCATCGTCGGCCTGACCACGCTGCCGCAGGGCAATACCGCGCGCCACTGGGCGCTGCTGGCGGGCCTGCACGCGGCGCTGATGGTGCTGGTGTTCGGCGGCATCGAGAACGAGTGGATCAAGCTCGGCCTGTTCGGCGCCACCCTGGTGTCCGCGGTGGTGCTGGTGCGCCTGCTTGGCGTGCAGGGCCGCATCGGCACCCAGGCCCTGGTGGAAGCGTTCTCCACCGGCGCCAAGTACGCGCTCGCGGTGGGCGCCGCGGCGGCCACGGTGGGCATCGTCATCGGCGTGGTCACGCTCACCGGCGTGGGCTTCAAGCTGTCGACCATCATCACCGGCGCGGCGCAGGCGGTGGCGGGCGGCGTGGGCACGCTGGTGCCCGCGTGGCTGGCCAGCACCCAGGGCATGACGCTGTTCGTGGCGCTGGCGATGACCGGGCTGGTGTGCATCCTGCTGGGCTGCGGCATCCCCACCACGGCCAACTACATCATCATGGTCACGGTGGCCGCGCCCACTCTGGTGCAGCTCGGCGTGGAACCGCTGGTGGCGCACTTCTTCGTCTTCTACTACGGCGTGCTGGCCGACATCACGCCCCCGGTGGCGCTGGCGGCCTACGCGGCCGCGGGCATGGCCGGCAGCGACCCGTTCAAGACCGGCAACATGGCGTTCCGGCTCGGCATGGCCAAGGCGCTGGTGCCGTTCGTGTTCGTGTTCTCGCCGTCGCTGCTGATCGTGGCCAAGGGCTTCACGCTGCCGGACTTCGTGGTCACCTTCACCGGCTGCGTGCTCGGCATCACCCTGCTGGCGGCGGCGCTGTCGAGGTTCTTCCTGGTCGAGATGACGCGCGCCGAGCAGTTGCTGTGCGTGGCCGGCGCGCTGCTGCTGATCGCGCCCGGCCTGGTGCCCACGCTGGTGGGCGCGGCCATGGCGCTGCCGATGGTGCTGCGCCATCTGGCGGCATGGCGCCGCGGCGCGGCACCAACGCCCACGTAGCGCGCGCGGCGCCTAGTTGGATTCCTTGATCAGCCGGCCCGAGGCCTGCTGCACCGGGCGCGCGTTCATCGGGTACAGGCGCGAGAACACGCCGATCTGGTCCGGCGACAGCTGCACCGGCTGCTTCATCACCATCCACAGCACGCCCTCGCTGCACGGCGGCGTGGTCAGCGAGCCCATGTAGGTGTAGTAGCCGCGGTCGGCCGGCAGCAGCTGGGTCAGGTCGATCGTGCCCTTGGCGCGCACTTCGTCGCCCTTTTCCAGCGGCAGGTTGGCCCACACGCGGTCGAGCAGCGGCTGCGCGGCGCCGCGTTCGAGCAGCACCGCCACCACGGCCAGGCGGCCCTCGGGGCTCTTGTGCACCAGGTGCGCCACCATGTCGAACTGGCGGCCGTCGATGCGCTCTTCCGACGGGCGGTGGAAGTGGAACTGCTGCAGCTCGTAGCGCTGGCCCATGGCCTCGATCGAGCTGCCCGTGGCCACGTTCACCTGCACCGTGTGGCCGTTGTCCACCACGCGGAACGTGGTCGGCTGGTAGTCGAAGTGCACCGGGTCCAGCGCCACCTTGACGCCCTCGCGGATGTCGATCGGACTTTGCCGCTTGCCCACGGCGCAGGCGATGAACTCGGCCTTGAGCTTGCCCCATTCGTCGGGGCCGCCGGTACCGTCGTAGCTCCAGTGCGGCGCATGCGCCGCGGCCGCGTGGCCCCCCTTGGCCGCCTTGCCCGCCGCCGGGGCCGGCGCGCTGCCGTGGGCCGCCGCAGCCGCCGTCGGCCGCGTGCTGATGCGCACCACCTCGCCCTGCTCGCCGGTCTGCGCGCCCAGCTTCTCGCCCAGGCGGCGCTTGAGCGTCTCCAGCGAATCGGTCGCCACGGCCGCGGACCGGACAGGCCGAGCCGCCGCAGCGGGCTCCGGCGTCGGCCCCTTTGCAGGCGCCTTGCCGGCCGCCGGCTCCTGCGCCGCTGCATGCCTGGCAGCCGCCTGGTGGATCGCCGCCGCCACCGCGGCCCCTTCGGGCTCGGGCGCATGGGCACCCACGGCGACCTTGCCCCCGGCGCCGGGGCTCACCGCAGGCAGCGCGGACTTGGCCGGCACCGGCACCGGGTCGTCCGGCACCGGCGCGGCGGCGACGCGGGCGGCGTCGGCACTGGCCGGCGCCTTGTGGGGGTCCGGCGCTGTCGACGGCTTGGGGTTGTCGTGCGCAGCCGCCGCGTCGTGCGGGTCGGCGGCCGATGCCGCAGCGTCCGCGGACGCGACCTTGCCGCCGGCGGCCGACGCCGCCTTGGCGGCCTTGCCGGCCTTCGCCGCCTTGCCCGCGCCCTTCTTGTCGGGCGCGGCG
>WBZX01002185.1_pt1 | contig 13643 bp, 12 predicted proteins | sample 5204211 | NCBI WGS metagenome assembly WBZX01 (sample SAMN12344362, study PRJNA552823) | activated sludge metagenome | biome: Activated sludge suspended growth; feature: Nitrification reactor; material: Wastewater; isolation source: activated sludge from nitrification reactor of wastewater...
CAGCATTGTGCAGGCGCCGGGCGGAAGTTTGTACCACCCCTCGGAAATGATGATCTGCTGGCCGTTTTCGGTGGCGCCGGTGTTCACGGCTTTGGCGACTTCGATTTCGCTGGCCGTCTGGTTGCATACCTGGAAGCCCGGCGGGCCCGGCCGACGCTGCTGGGCCGCGAGGTCCGTTGCACTGCACAAGACGGCAAAAATCACCAGAACTGCAGCGATCCTCATATTCTCCCCCGCTGGCCGCAACAAAACTACGGCGACAGTGGCCTTTTAACACAATGACAGAATGTTGCCTCGCAGGAGCAGCCGTGGTTTGTTCCGGCCGCGTTGGGGGAGTTGGGTAAACAGGAGGAAAATAAAATGAAGCGACGTCAATTCGTGGCCGCAGGATCGGCCGCGGGCGCGCTGGGTCTCACGGCTGGCTGGGCACTTCCCGCCGCGGCGCAGGCCCAGTTCTCGATCGCCACGGGCACGACGGGCGCCGTCTACTATCCGCTAGGCGGTGCGATGGCGAACATCCTGAGCAAGAAAGTGCCGGGTTGGGCGGTCACTGCCGAAGCGACGGCGGGTTCGGTCGCGAATATGCACATGATTCGGGATGGCAAGGCGCAGATGGCGCTGACCCAGTGCGACACCGCCTACGACGCCATCAAGGGCCTCGACAAGTTCAAGGACAAGCCCGTCGACTCGCGCACGCTCTGCGTCGTCTACCCGAATCTGGTGCACTTCGTGACCATGGAAGGGACGGGCATCAACAAGCTCTCCGACATCAAGGGCAAGCGCATTTCGACCAGCGCGCCGGTCAGCGGTTCGGAAGTCATGGCGCTGCGTATCATCGATGAACTCGGCCTCAAGCTCTCCGACATCAAGCGCGAGCGCCTGTCGCCGGCCGAGAGCACGAACGCCATGAAGGACGGCAAGCTCGACGGCTACTTCTTCAATGGCGGCCCGCCGGTCGCGGCGATCACCGATCTCGCGGCCACGCAGGGCATCAAGATCAAGCTGATCCCGACAGCCGACCTGGTGCCGGCTCTCAACAAGAAGTACGGCCCGGTCTTCGCGGCGAGCGAGATCAAGGCCAAGGCCTATCCGCACCAGGACGCCGCGGTGCCCGTCATCGCCATCTGGAACATCCTGATCGTCCCGGCCTCGATGAAGGACGACCAAGCCTACACCATCATCAAGACCCTGTGGGAAAACCACGGCGACCTCATGGCCACCCACAAGGCGTCGACCGACATGACGGCCGAGAACCAGAAGACCGCCAACTCGTCGGTGCCGTTCCACCCGGGAGCGATCAAGTTCTTCAACGAAAAGGGCATCAAGCTCTCGTAGCGCGATTGATACTGAGCGGGGCTCCCGAGACGACGGGGGCCCCGTTTCCATTGGGGAATAGGACGATATGACGGTTCAGGCCGAGCTGCTGAGCGACGAGGAACGACGCAAAGTCGAGGAACTCATCGAGCAAGAGGATGGAGCGATCCACAAGTTCGTTGGGTGGTGGGGCAAGGTGCTCACCTTCATCGCCTTCCTGATGACCCTGTTCCATCTCTACGCGGCAGCCTCGACCGTCAACACGCAGTCCCTGCGCGAGATCCACGTCGCTTTTGCCCTGTCTCTGGTCTTCCTGCTGTTTCCGGCAGTGAAGAGCTGGCGCAACAGGATCGCTCCCTGGGACATCGTTGCCGCCGGTCTGGTGATCGTCGTCATCTGGTACATGATGACGGGCGGCACCTGGACCGATCTCGCCGCGTCCGACGACTTCCTCGACCGCTATGTGTCGCCGACACACACCGATCTGCTGATCGGCGGGCTGTTGATCCTGCTGGTGCTGGAATCGACGCGCCGCGCGACCGGCTGGATCATGCCGATCCTCTCGCTGCTGTTCCTCGCCTATGCGATGTGGGGCAACTATCTGCCGGCGCCCTGGACGCACAAGGGCTATCCGCTGTCCGACATGATCGCCGAGCTCTACATGACGCTGAACGGCATCTTCGGCTCGGCGATCGATGTCTCGGCCACGCTGATCGTGCTGTTCACCATCTTCGGTGCGATCCTGCAGGCCTCCGGCGCCGGGCGCTTCTTCATAGACTTTTCGCTGCGCGCCATGAAGGGCCAGCCGAATGCGGCGGGCCGCGCGGTCGTGCTTTCCTCGTTCCTGCTGGGCGGCCCCTCGGGCTCCGGCGTGGCGACCACCGTCACGATCGGAACCGTGGCGTGGCCGATCATGAAGGAAGCGGGTTACGGAAAATCGGCGGCGGGCGGCCTGTTGGCCGCGGGCGGTCTCGGCGCGATCCTGTCGCCGCCGGTGCTGGGCGCTGCGGCGTTCCTGATCGCCGAGTATCTGAAGATGTCGTACCTCGACATCGTGCGGATGGCGCTTATCCCCACCTGCCTCTACTACTTCGGCCTGCTGGTGATGACCGAGATCGATTCGCGCAAGTACGGGCTGCGCGCCGTCGATCCTGCTGTCGACATGACCATGGGCCAGCTTCTGACCCGTTACGGCTTCCATTTCACGTCGCTGATCTCCGTCGTCGTCCTGATGGTGTGGGGCTTTTCGGCCACCTATGCGGTGTTCTGGTCGATTCTGCTCGCCATCCTGGTGAGCTACCTGCGCAGCGATACGGCGCTATGGCCGGGCAGGCTGTTCCGCGCGCTGGCCGACGGCTCGATCCAGGCGCTGGGTGTGGCCGCCACCTGCGCCTGCGCCGGCATCATCGTCGGTGTCATCACCAAGACGGGCCTGGCGCTCAAGTTCTCGTCGATCGTGATCGACCTCGCCGGCGGGTCGGTCTTCTGGACCGCGATGTACACGGCGCTGATCGTCTGGGTGGTCGGCCTCGCCGTGCCCGTGACGGCGTCCTACATCATGTGCGCCGTGATCGCGGCACCGGCGCTGATTAAGCTCGGCATCCCGGACTATGCCGCGCACATGTTCATTTTCTACTACGCGGTGCTTTCGGAAGTGTCGCCGCCGACGGCGCTGGCGCCGTTCGCGGCCGCGACGCTTACCCGTGCCGACCCCTACATCACCACCTTGCAGAGCTGGAAGTACGCGCTGCCGGCCTTCCTGGTGCCGTTCATCTTCGTGCTCGATCCAATCGGCATCGGCCTCCTGCTGGAGGTGCCGAAGAACATGAGCTGGGCCTGGGTCCCCTGGGTCACGCTGGGCGCGGCGGGCGGCATCCTGGCGCTCGCCATCGCAGCCCAAGGCCATCTGTGGCGGCCGCTCGGCCTGGGAACGCGCATTGTCGTGGCGCTGGCAGGCATCGCATTGACCTTCCCGGAGGTCATCGACGACTGGGTCGGCGGCCTGGTCGTGGCGCGCCTGATCGGCCTCATCGTCCTCGCAGGCGTCATCGCCTACGAGTATGCCGGCTCGCGCCGGGGTGAGGCCGCTATTCGAAGGTGACCCGGGCCTCCCGGCCCAGCATCAGCGGCATGCTCGACGGATTGTCGGGCTTGATCTCGACCTCGACGAGGCGGGTGTTCTGTTCGCCGAGATCCGCCTCGGAGCGCTTGCTCCGCTTGATCGTGAGCGGTGTCCGGACGATCGTGCCGATATGGGCGGTCCGGCTGCCTTGGAAGGTGAACTCGACCTTGCCACCGAGCTTCAGGCTGCGCAGATGGATCTCGTCGACGTCGGCGAAGATGCGAATCTGATTGAGGTCGACGATCTTGGCGATGCCCTTGTAGGGAAAGATGCGCTCGCCGGCGCGCGTGTAGATATCGACCACGACGCCGTCGAGGGGAGAGCGCACCAGCGAGGATTCGCGTTCGAGCTTCGCCGCGTCGAGCCGGGCCTTGATGATCGTGATTTCGGATTCGATCTGCGCCAGATCGGCTGCCAGCACGTCCTTCAGGAACTTGAGCTTGGCCTGCTCGCGTTCGAGGCCTTGCTGGGTGATCGTGGACTGGAGTTGCTTCTGATCGGGTGGCGCGCTCGACCGCGACAGTTCGAGGTCCTTCAAACGGCTCTCTTCCGAGGCGGCCTTCACCGATATTTCCTGCTGGGCGATTTCCGAGGTGCGGTAACCCGAGATCATTGTCTCGCGCTGCTGCTGTGCTTTGGTGAGTTCGGCTTCGCGGCGGCGCACGTCGATGTCGGCCGTGGGATAGTTGTTAAGCACGGCCACGATCTGGTCGCGCTTGACTTCCTGGCCTTCGGCGATCCTCAATTCGAGCACTATGTCGCCGCCCAGCGGATCTCCGGCGATCACTGCCGTCCCGGCCGGTGCTTCGGTATAGCCGCGCGAAATCAGCGGGCCGCTCACTTCGCCTTTGTTCTGGGCGTTGCCGATCTGGCCGTCGGAGACCCCTGTCAGCATTACGGCGCCGGCGGCGGCAGCGAGAATCACTACCACCCCGACCCATGCGAATTTACTGGCCTGTGCCATACCGGATTTGCTTTCCACACCCTTAGAAAGCCCGCTTCCCTCGACTAGGGCAAGGGTGCGCTGGTGCTGCCGGACAGGATTGAACTGTCGACCTCTCCCTTACCAAGGGAGTGCTCTACCACTGAGCTACGGCAGCTTGCGGGGCGGGGTATGCCACAGCGCCGGAGGCCATTCAACCGCTGCCGCCGGCCGAAACGGACGTCGCGCGGCGGCTTGCCGCGCCGGCCGGGCTCTGCCTACCATTTTGCCAACGAACACAGGAGGAAATCCCTATGGAATGGCGCCCGATCTCCGCTGATTCGCACATTACGGAACCACCCAATTGCTATATCGACCATATCGATCCCGCTTGGCGGGACAGGGCGCCGCACATCGCCCACAAGGAAGGCATGGGCGATATCTACATCGTCGACGGCATGAAGACGCCGGTACCCATGGGCCTGGTCGCGGCCGCCGGCGTGGCCCCTAAGGACATCCGGATCGGCGGTGCGAAATTCGACGACCTCCATCGCAGCGGCTGGGATCCGAGCACGCGCATAGCCGACCAGGACCGCGACGGCGTCGCCGCCGAGATCATCTATCCCACCGTCGGCATGCTGATCTGCAATCATCCAGACTTCGACTACAAGAAGGCCTGCTTCGACGCCTACAATCGTTGGCTCCAGACCTATTGCGCGCATGCGCCCGATCGACTGGTGGGGCTCGGCCAGACGGCGATGCGGACGATCAAGGAAGGCATCGCCGATCTGGAACGGATCAAGGCGATGGGCTTTCGCGGCGTCATGATGCCGGGCAACCCCGGCGAGCATGACTACGACCACGACGCCTACGACGAATTCTGGGAGGCTGCGGTCGCGCTCGAGATGCCGCTCTCCTTTCACATCCTGACGTCGAGCGGCGACAATTCGCTGACGAAGCCGCGCGGCCCCAAGATCAACGGCTTCCTCTCGATCATCCGCGGCTGCCAGGACATCATGGGCATGCTGGTATACAGCGGTGTCTTCGAGCGGCATCCCAAGCTGCGCGTGGTCTGTGTCGAGGCCGACGCAGGCTGGGCACCACACTTCATGTATCGCATGGACCACGCCTACAAGCGGCACCGCTACTGGATGAAGGGCAAGGAACTGGCGCGACTGCCGTCGGAATATTTCCGCGACCATATCGCGCTGACCTTCCAGGACGACTGGACGGCGTTCCAGTTTGCCGACCGCATGGCGCCCAACCAGCTCATGTGGGCGAACGACTTCCCCCACAGCGATTCGACCTGGCCATGGAGCCAGGACGTCATCGCCGAGCAGACCGCTCATCTGACTCCGGAACTGAAGAAGCGGATTCTTCGGGACAATGTCGCCGAGCTCTACAAGCTTGCGGCTTGATGGCTCCGGCTGAAGTGGCGTCGAATTCGGAGCGTGTGAAATTTCACACGATGCGAACAATCGATTACTATCGCGCGCGGTAGTTGCGGGTACCGTGAGCGGCGCCCATGATCCCCTTTGGCTATCGTAGCCAAGGGGAGAAGGACGATGCTGAAGAAACTGATGGCGGTCGCTGCGGCCGCCTTTTTGCTGAGTGCCTGTGACGAACCCCAGACCGCCACGACGGCGCCGCCGGCTGCTCCCGTCGTTGCCCCGCCATCGTTCATGGTGTTCTTCGATTGGGATCGTTCGAACCTGTCGGCACAGGCGTTGAATACTATTCAGCAAGCCGCAACGACCTTCAAGACGAGGTCGAGTGCCCGCATCACGGCGACGGGTCATACCGATACGTCGGGCTCCGACCAGTACAACATGGCGCTGTCCCTACGGCGCGCCAATGCGGTGAAGGCTGCGCTGGTGAAGGAAGGCGTGCCGGATGCGGCGATCTCCGTGATCGGCCGTGGCGAGCAAGGGTTGCTGGTCCAGACCGGCGACAATGTTCGCGAGCCGCAGAACCGTCGTGTCGAAATCGTCATCGATGGCGCGACGATGGCGGCGAGGCCCATGGACGATGCCGCATACTGCCGGGCACTCGCAGCCAAGTGGCGTGACTACGACCGGACGGATGCTTCCGGCCCCGGACCGCAGGCGATCGCCAAGTGCGATGCCGGCGACTATGCGGGGGGTATTCCGACGCTGGTCAAGCTGCTGACGGATGCCAAGGTTCCGCTGCCGCCGCGCACCTGAATTCGACGCGCATACAACGGAAAGGCGGCCCCGGTGGCCGCCTTTTCTCTGAGCGCTACTTCGATTTGGAGGGACGCCCGGGAAGCCGCGTCCACTGCTCGGGCTGCAGTTCGCGATATTCGATCCAGGGGCCTGTTTCGGCAAAGCCGGGATCGAGCTGGCCAACGTCGCTCACCCAGTAGCCGAGCGAGCGCCGGTTTGCGTCGAAGCGCCAGGTGCCGACCACGATCTCGTCGGCGACATGTCCAGCGAGGCCGGGGCAAAAGAGCAGCAGGGGGCCCTCATCCTTCGGCGCATTGGCCATCGGCTGCCAGGTGGCAGCAAGGGTCTGTCTCAAGCGCTCGATTTCGGCTGCAGCCTGCCATCTCGCATCGCTTTCATGTTCGTGGCATTGCGCCCGCAGCTCTTCGACGATGTCCTTCATCTTCGCCCGATATCCCCGTTTATCATGACGCTGGTCGACTGTAGAGCCGGTCAAGCAGATCGGCCAGCATCGCCGCTTCCGCCGTAGAGAGATGCCGGCCGACCGTCTCTTCGATGGCGGCGGCATAGACGGGCCACATCCGCTTCCGCATCGCCTTGCCTTCGCGGGTGATCGTCAGGACCTGGCCGCGACCGTCTTCCGCGCTCGCAGCGCGGGCGACGTAGCCCGCTGCTGCAAGACGATCGATCAGGCGCGAGAGATTGTACTGGGCGAAGAGCATCTCGCGCTGCAGTTCGAACGGGCGCAGCCCGGTCGGTCGGGCCCGTTCCAGTTCGAGCAGCGCATCGTACCAGGCAAGCGGCGGAAGACCGGCCTCCTTGAGGCGCGCTTCGACGGTGGCTTGCGCGGCGCGATGGGCGCGCTCCAGACGGGCCCAGGCGCGAACGACCGGCTCGGACGGGTATGTGGTGGGGGCAGGCATACGCACAAGATACAGATATATGCAGGTGCATCAATATTGACGGGCAGACGAGCGAAACCTATTTAGATGCAAGTGCATATTTATGGGGATTTCCATGCTGACCCTGATTTCTTTCGATCTCTGCCCCTATGTGCAGCGCGCGGCGATTGCGCTTGCCGAGAAGGGCGTGCCGTTTGAGCGACGCGACGTCGATCTTGTGAACAAGCCCGACTGGTTCGAGGCGATTTCGCCGCTGGGCAAGGTGCCGCTCCTGCAGGTGGACGACGAGGTGTTGTTCGAAAGCGCCGTCATCGTCGAGTACCTGGAGGAAACCCAGGCGCCGCGTTTGCATCCGGCCGAACCGCTGGCCCGCGCCCGCCATCGCGCCTGGATGGAGGTGGGCTCGTCGATCCTGGCCGACATCTGGACGCTCGAGACGACGTCGGATCGTGCGGCGTTCGACACCAGGGTGACTTCGCTTCGGGCCAAGTTTCAACGGCTTGAGTCGGAACTCGGCGACGGGCCGTACTTTGGCGGTGAGCGCTTCAGTCTTGTCGATGCCGTGTTCGCGCCGGCCTTTCGTTACTTCGACGTGTTCGACCGCTTCGTCGATCTCGGCGTTTTTTCCGATTTGCCCAAGGTCCAAGCCTGGCGTCGGGCGCTGGCAGCACGTCCATCGGTAAGAGGCGCAGTCGTCGCGGACTACGAAGCGCGACTGGAGGCCTTCCTGCGCCGGCAGAAATCGTGGCTCGCCGGCCGGATCGGGTGAGGTTTGCGAATTTTTCCGCTTGGAGCGGCTTGTGTTGGCGGCCGCACGGTGCCAGCATCTTCTTGATCGCATCATATCGTTGATGACTAAGGAGACGCCTATGGAGGTGGATGGCCTTGTCACGGCGTTGGAACGGATCGAACACGCCGCCCGCGACTTCATGCATCCGGCTGGCAAGTCCGATGCGCCGACCGCACTTCTGCACGTCCTGACGGAATGCAGTCGTACCCTCGGTCATCCGTATGGGATCGATCCAGGGCTAGACGACGTCCGCAGCGAAGCATCGCGACACTGTGCGTCTGTGCAGGAGAACCTTGCGGCTGTCCTGGAAGAGGTTCGCCAGCTTCATCTCACGGTGAGCGAGTTGCTGCCTTCGCTGGTTCGGATCGCCGATCGCGAGTGAGCTGTCAGGCTTCTACGACGACCCCGACCACGGCGGCATAGTGGACTGAAGCTGCGGCGAGCACGAAGCCGTGCCAGATCGCATTCTGGTAGGGCAGGCGATGCCAGAGGTGAAACACGACCCCTGACGAATAGAGGATGCCCCCGGCCGCCAGCAGGCTGAGAGTGACGGGATCGAGGGCCGCCATGAACGGTCCCGCCGCCACGACGCCAATCCAGCCCAGGGCAAGGTAGAGGCCAATGGAGATGGTCTCGATACGGTGCGGCTTCAGGAGCTTGATGGCGATGCCGATCGCCGCCACAGCCCAGATCACGGCCGTAAGAGCAATCGACCAGGTGCCCTTGAGTCCAAGCAGGGTGAAGGGCGTATAGGTGCCGGCAATCATCGCGAAGATCGCGGCATGGTCGAAGCGGCGAAGCCAGTCGCGCCAGCGGCTGGTGCGAAACATGTTGTAGGCCGCCGAGCAGCCCAGCATTGCCAGCAGGCCCGCGGCGTAGATCAGAATGGGCGGCAGATCGCCCAGCCGACGCATCGCGGCGGCGATGACGACGATGGCTATGGCACCGGTGATGCCGAGCGCGATGCCGAGCAGGTGGATGGCCCGGTCCGCTGCGAGTTCGCGTGCCGCGAACTCGCGAAGGCCTGCGGCCACGTCGATCTCAGCCTTGGTCGAGAAACGAGCGCAGCATCCGCGAACGGCTGGGATGCTTCAGCTTGCGCAGCGCTTTGGCTTCGATCTGGCGGATACGTTCACGGGTCACCGAGAACTGCTGGCCAACTTCTTCCAGCGTGTGGTCGGTGTTCATGCCGATGCCGAAGCGCATGCGCAGTACGCGCTCCTCGCGTGGCGTCAGCGTCGCCAGCACCCGCGTCGTGCTCTCGCGCAGATTGCCCTGGATTGCCGCCTCCAGCGGGATCACGGCGTTCTTGTCCTCGATGAAGTCGCCGAGGTGCGAATCCTCCTCGTCGCCGATCGGCGTCTCGAGGCTGATCGGCTCTTTGGCGATCTTCAGGACCTTGCGCACCTTCTCGAGCGGCATGCCGAGCTTCTCGGCCAACTCTTCGGGCTGCGGCTCGCGGCCGATCTCGTGCAGCATCTGGCGGCTGGTGCGGACCAGCTTGTTGATGGTCTCGATCATGTGCACCGGGATACGGATGGTGCGCGCTTGGTCGGCGATCGAGCGGGTGATGGCCTGTCGGATCCACCAGGTGGCGTAGGTCGAGAACTTGTAGCCGCGGCGGTACTCGAACTTGTCGACCGCCTTCATGAGGCCGATGTTGCCTTCCTGGATCAGGTCGAGGAACTGCAGGCCGCGGTTGGTGTACTTCTTGGCGATCGAGATCACGAGGCGCAGGTTGGCCTCGATCATCTCTTTCTTCGCCCGCATCATCTCGCGCTCACCGTCCTGTACGGTCTTGCACATGCGGCGGAACTCGAAGATCGGCGCACCGGCGTGATCCGAGATCTCCTTGATATCGGCGCGGATCTTCTCGATCTCGGGGCCACGCTTCTTGGCGAAGTCTTTCCAGCCCCGGCCCGACAGCTTGCCGACCTTTTCGAGCCAGTTCGGGTCGATCTCGTGCGTGAGATAGTTGTCGAGGAAGTCCTGGCGCGGGATGCGGAACGTCTCGGCCTGGCGCATCAGCTTGCCTTCGAGAAGCATCAGCTTGCGATTGAGGTCGTAGAGCGAGAGCTTGAGCTGTTCGATGCGGTTGGCGTTGATATGCACCGTGCGCACCAGCTCGACGATCTTCTTGCGGTGTTTCTCGTAGCTCTTTTCGAATTCCGTGCTAGGCTTCTGGCCGCGGGCGAGAGTCGACAGGCGCCGGTTCTGGACCTTCGACATCTCCATGTAGACTTTATAAATCTTGGTGAGGGTGCGCAGGACCTCGGGCTTGAGCTTCTCCTCGAGCGCCGAGAGCGACAGCGCGTTCTCATCGTCTTCTTCGCCGCCTTCGCCCGGCGCGGCTTCGGCGCCGCCTTCGCCATTGGGACCGGCGGCCGGCGGAGCGGGCGGGCGCACGAGCTTCGGCATTGCCGGACGCGGCATCGCCGGAGCGGCGGCGACAGGCGCCGTCGACGCCGGCATGGCGCCCTTGCCTTCGCCGGGCGCGCCGCCGCCCTGCGTCGCTTCGAGATCGATGACGTCGCGCAGCAGGATGCGACCCTCGTTGATCGCGTCGCGCCAGTGTAGCAGCGCCGTGATCGTCATGGGGCTTTCGCAGATGCCGCCGATCATCTTGTCCTGGCCGGCCTCGATGCGCTTGGCGATCTCGATTTCGCCTTCACGACTGAGCAGCTCGACGCTGCCCATCTCGCGCAGATACATGCGGACGGGATCGTCGGTCCGGCCGAGTTCCTCGTCCTCGCCGGTCGCTTCGGCCGCGACCACGGCAGTCTTGGCCGGCTCGGCCGGGTTGGCGCTGGTGTCTTCCTGCTCCTCGGCCTCGACGACGTTGACGCCCGCCTCGGACAGCATGGCCATCGTGTCCTCGATCTGCTCGGAGGACACTTCGTCGGGCGGCAGGGCGGCGTTCAGCTCGTCGTAGGTGACGTAGCCTCGCTCCTTGCCCTTCTGAACCAGCTTCTTGAGTTCGGCTCCGAGCGTGTCGAGCAGGGGCGCATCGGGCCCTTCTTCACGGGCATCGGTGACTTCGGGCTGGGCTACAGTTGCGGTTTTGGTCGCCATTACTAATCCTTGGATGCGACAAACAGATAGAACGGCCGATCTGGCCGTGAATTTGGCTGCAAGAAGGGGGAGCGGGAAGGGCGGACCCCGCGAAACTACCCTTCTACTATATGGGGCTTAAGCGCAATCAGCGATAGGGGGAAGCCCTTATTCCGCCGCAAGCCAGCTATCCTTAGCCAGGCCCATGATCTGCGCTTTCCCGTCGCATGCGGTCCAGAATGGCCTGCAACCGCCGCAAATTTTCCTCATTCAGATCCTCTGCCAAGGCTTCCTCGGCTCGTTTCAGCTCCTCCGGATCGGCAGTGAGCTGGGTCAAATGGCGGGCAGCCCGCCGCCATTGGCCGACCCATCCGTCGGCGTCGGCCGGATCGTCCCGGAAGACCTCGCGGGCCTTGGCGCGCGCCGCCTCGGCAACGGAGCCTAGTCCGGAGCGCTTCAAATGATCCTCGATCAGCCGCTCTTCAAGGGGAATATCACCGGCTGCTGCATCATCCGCGGCAGGGTCGATGCCCAAAGGGACCAGCGACAGGGCATCCAGCAGGCCGCTCCGTAACCGGCCGAGTTCGGGATTAACGAGGGCAAGGTGAGCAAGTTCCTCGGCCAGCACGTGCAGAAGCGCCGGCCGTTCGATCAGGGCGCCCAGAAGGGCTCGCTCCTGACGCGAACCGTCGAGATCGACGCCGGAGCGTCGAGCGGCGGAACCCGCGGCGAAGGGCGGCGGGGGCGGGTCGCCTGGCCGACGGAAGGGTTTGCGAGCGCCGGGCTGCCAGGTGGCCGACACGGGCCGCCGCAAGCGGTTCAGCCGACTGCGCATCTCGTTGCGATAGAAGTCCCGCACGACCGGATCGGCGATTTCGGCGACCTGCTGCTCGACGGCACGCTGCAGGCTGGCGCGTCGCTCCGGAGTGTCGACCGGCCTGTTCTCCGTCGCCATATCCCAGACGACGTCCGAGAGGGGCCGCGCCAGATCGAGCACGCGCCGCACCGCTTCGGCCCCGCGGGAACGAATCAGGCTGTCGGGATCCTCGCCGGCCGGCAGGGCCAGGAAGCGCAGGCTCTTTCCGGCGCGCAGCAAGGGCAGGGCCCGTTCGGCGGCGCGGGCGGCGGCACGGCGGCCGGCATTGTCGCCGTCGAAGCAGAGATAGGGTTCGTCGGCCAGCTTCCACAGCTCGCTGAGCTGGCCTTCGGTCAGGGCCGTGCCGAGCGGCGCCACCGCGCCGGTAAATCCGGCCCCGTGAAGGGCGATCACGTCCATGTAGCCTTCGGCCACGATGACCGGCTGATCCTTGGTGGCCGCCTCGCGGGCGCGGTCGAGGCAATAGAGATTGGCGCCTTTGTGGAAGAGCGGAGTCTCCGGCGAGTTGAGGTATTTGGGCTCGCCAGATCCCATGACGCGTCCGCCGAAGGCGATGGCGCGGCCGCGACGGTCGTTGATGGCGAACATCACGCGGCCGCGGAAGCGGTCGTAGGGCTCGCGGTTGTCGTCCGGCTGGATGGCGAGGCCTGCTTCGACGATCTTCTCGATCGGCACGTTCTCGCGCTTCAGCGCCGAAATCAGCCCGTCGCGCGAATCCGGCGCAAAGCCCAGCCGGAAATCGTCGATCGTCTGGTCGCTGAGGCCGCGGCCGCGCAGATAGTCGAGGCCCTGGCGGCCCACCGGCAGGCGAAGTTGCTTCTGGAACCAGCGCGCCGCCAGCTCGACGACCTGCTGCAGGGTTGCCGCCCGCTCGACCCGCTCGCGTTCTGCCGGCGTGGCGCGCGGCACGGGCATGTTGACCTCGCGGGCCAGCTTCTCGACCGATTCGGGAAAGGAAAGGCCTTCGGTCTTCATCACGAAGCCCACGGCATCGCCATGGGCGCCGCAGCCGAAGCAGTGAAAGAAGCCCTTCTTGTCGTTGACCGTGAAGGACGGCGTCTTCTCGTTATGGAACGGGCAGAGGCCGGCATACTCCGACCCCGAGCGGCGCTTCAGCACGACCTTGCGTCCGACGATGTCGGACATGCTGAGGCGCGCGCGCAGTTCGTCGAGGAAGCCCGGAGGGAAGGCCATCGTTCTAAAATGGCTCTCGCAGCTGGCTTAGGCCAGAGGGGATAGCGGGGAAGACGGGCGCTATCTGGAGGCGGAGCCACTGCGGTTATGCTTGTCCGGCTGCACCCGCACCAGCAGGCCGCCGCGCCCGCTTGCAGCGCAGCACATGCCGCCCTTCACCATGAAGGCGATGCCGCCCATCAGCCGTTTCTCGTGAAAGTCTGCTCGGTCGGCCAGCAGGTGACGAACGCGCTCGGCCAGGATCGGATCGTGGGGCACGAGCGGAACCGGGCTGTCTGCGGTGGG
>WBZX01002186.1_pt1 | contig 13642 bp, 13 predicted proteins | sample 5204211 | NCBI WGS metagenome assembly WBZX01 (sample SAMN12344362, study PRJNA552823) | activated sludge metagenome | biome: Activated sludge suspended growth; feature: Nitrification reactor; material: Wastewater; isolation source: activated sludge from nitrification reactor of wastewater...
ATGTCCCGCTGTGCGCCGTCCCGACGCCGGGCGCCGAGATCATGGTCAATCCGCCGGGCCTCCCCGACACCGTGGCAGAGTGCCACGCAAACAACGACTGGACCGTCTGGCCCAAGGCGCTCGCCGCTTGCGCGGCGCCGGCCTGCGCGGGCGGGACCGCGAAGGCGGGCCTCAAGAAGGTCAACCTCTTCTTCGCGATCGACAGGTCCATGTCGATGTTGCTCAAGAGCACCGGGCTGCCCGGCCAGCCCACGCGGTGGAAGCAGACGACGGACGCGATCAAGGGCTTCGCGATGGACACCCGATCTGCCGGGCTCGGCGTGTGGATGCGTCTCTGGCCGTACAACAAGGACGCGAGCTGCCCCGCCGTCTACCCCATGGGGTGCCAGTCCGCGGGGTGCGCCGTCCCGAACGTGCCTCTCGCCACCCTCTCCGCCGCGTCCGCTCCGGCGGACGCGCAGGAGGCGGCGGTGATCGCCGCGCTCGATCTGGGGACCCCCGACTACGGCAACACGCCCCTCTACCCCTCCCTGAAAGGCGTGCTGAGCGCCGCGCAGGCCCACCAGACGACCCACCCCGACGAGGCCACCGTCGTCGTCCTCGTGACCGACGGCGAGCCCACGTATTGCGACACGAGCGCGGGGCACATCGCGGGCCTCGCCGCGGACGCGCTGGCCGCCTCGGGGGTCCGCACGTTCGTGATCGGCATCGCGGACGTCTCCGAGGCGACGATCTCGATGATCGCGGCCGCCGGTGATGGCCAGTACTTCCTCGTCGGCTCCGGGGCCGCCGTCCCCGTCGCGCAGCAGGTCGAGGCCGCGCTGAGCGCCATCCGCACCACGCTCGTGGCCTGCACGTTCCCGCTCCCGGACGCCTCCACGTTCGACGTCGCCAGCATGACTGTCACTCTCCTGGAGGAGAGCGCCGGCGCGCGCCCGCTCCAGGAGGTCGCCGGCTCCGGGGACTGCGCGGCGGGCGGCTGGTACTACGACGATCCGGAGTCGCTCTCCAAGCTCCGACTCTGCCCCTCGACCTGCGCGAGCCTGCGGGCCGATCCCGACAACGCCGTCCAGATTCACGCGTCCTGCCCCGGGGCGTACGCGCCTCTCGGGTTCGAGCAGGTCTATTCGGCCTCCTGTCCAAAGGCGATGCGCCCTGTCTGGGGCTACCTGGCCTACGACGCCGTCACGCCGTCCGACTCCAGCGTGGAGCTGTGGGCGGCGTCGAGCGAAGAGGCCGAGATCGACGACGCGACGGAGACGCTCGTGGCGCTCGCCAGGACGAGCGACGGCACCTCCCTCTGCGCGATGGGCGGCCCCGCGCCGTGCCCGATCGATCTGTCGGTCGCGCTCGGCGGCGCCCCGGCCGACGGCCTCCCCTTCCTCCGGCTGCGTGCCAGTCTCTCCCCGTCGAGCAACGCGGCCGCGGCCCCGACGTTGAGCGAGTGGAAGATCACGTACTCCTGCGTCGACGCCGAATGACCCGCGGTGGTAGGGTGCCCGCCGTGCGACCCTCGACGCGAAAGGTGGCGACGGCGCGGCGGCCTCGGCGGTAGACAGCCATGATCCGGACGTTTCCCCTGAGCCGTATCCGGAATCCGCTCGTCCGGGCGGAGGTGGCCGCGTCCGGATGGGAGCTGTTCTCGGCGCTGCTCTTCGCCTCCGCCGTCATCCCCGCGGCCCTCGGGCCGAACGCGACGGCCCTCTCGTTCCTCGCCTCGATGGTGCTCTCCGCGCTCCTCGCGCGCGCCCTGCTCCCGCGGGGAGAGCACGGGTACACGGCCCTCGCGCTCATCCGCGTCCTGGCCTGGCCGCTGTCGATCCTGCCTCTCCTCCCGGCCTCCGGCGCCGGCGCGCTGGTGGCGGCGCTCGCGTTCGGCCTCATGGCGGGGAGCATGCGGCGCGCGATCTACAGGCGCGTGCTCGATCAGGACGTGGACGCGCGGGACGCCAGGGCCCTGCGCGCCGAGCTGCGGCGGCGACTCACGGAGTCCGCCACCACGGCGGGCATCGTCGGCGGACACGTGATGTTGCTGTTCAGCGTGGCGTTCCTCCGCACGCAGAGCGACGTGATGTTCCGGGCGTGGTTCCAGGTGGTGCCCTTCCTCGCCCTCCTCGGGACTCTGGGGTTCTCGCTGGCCGTCTGGCCCCTCACGCGCAGGGTGATCGCCGCGCTCGACGCCGGAGAGAAGGGGGATCGCGCCGTCCTGGCGCGGGGGCTCCACCAGGCGACGCGCCTCCCGAGCCGCCTCGCGTACCTGAACTTCTTCCTCTGGCTCGTGTTCACGCTCGTCGGCGGCGCCCGCGTGGCGACCCCGGCGATGGTCGTGGACGCGATCATGCAGCTCGGCTTCGGCGTGCTGTTCTCGTGGGGCGTCTCGTTCTACCAGCGGGCGTGGCACCGGGAGACGTGCGCGCCGGCGGTGGAGCGACTGTCCCGCTGGACAGGCATCGACGTCCGCACGGACCCGATGACCCTCGAACAGCGCATGATGCGCGACTTCGGCCTCCCGGCCGTGTTCATGGGGGCCCTCTCGCTGTTCTCGTCGATCGGCCTCTACCGCGCGCTCGCGCCCTCCTCGCCCCTCCAGCAGGACATCCGCTCGACGACGGCCCTCTTCGCGTCTTTCTCGCTCCTCATCATCGCGGTGGGCGCCGTCGTGGCGCGCGCCGCGCGCGAGCTGTCACGCCCCATGACGGAGCTCGCCAGTCGGGCCGACCTCGTGGCCAAAGGCAAGCTCGACGCCGCCGTGCTGCCGATGCGCGGCCCCGTCGAGGTGGTCTTTCTGGGGGAGAGCGTCGAGCGCATGCGGGACGCCCTCGCCCGCACGATCGCAGACCTCTCCAAGGAGCGCGCCGGCCTGGAGGCGAACGTGCTGGCGCGCACGGCCGAGCTCCGCTTCGCCCTCGACGAGCTGAAGCGCACGCAGGCGGCGCTCATCCAGGGCGAGCGACTGGCCTCCATCGGAGAGCTGGTGTCGGGGGTCGCCCACGAGATCTACAATCCGCTGAACGCCATCGCCGGCGCCGCCGCCCCGCTGGAGACGATCGCCGCCGATCTGCGGCGCATCCTGGTGGCCTGTCGCAAGGCCGAGCCGCTCCTGCCCCCGAAGGAGCAGGAGGAGCTGCGAAAGCTGCGCGAGGAGGTCGATCTCGAGGCCTCGCTCGACGATCTCACGGGCATCTCCACGGTGGTGAAGCGCGCCGTCGACAGGAGCGTGAAGATCGTCGCCAACCTCAAGAGCTTCTCCCGCTCTTCCGGGGAGTCCGTCCCGTCCGACATCACCGCCGGCATCGAGGAGACGCTCGTGCTGCTGGGTCCGCGACTCCGCAAGGCGGGGATCACCGTGGTCAAGGAATACGGGGAGCTCCCACAGGTGGTGTGCCGCATCGGCGAGCTCAACCAGGTGTTCATGAACGTCCTCGTGAACGCCATCCAGTCGCTGGAGTCCTGCGGGGACGCCCCGCCGGCGCCGCCGGAGGTCCGGATCACGACATCGATCGACGGCGGCTTCGCGTGCGTCGCGATCGCGGACAGCGGCCCCGGCGTCCCCGACGCGATCGCGCGGAAGATCTTCGATCCGTTCTTCACGACGAAGCCCCGCGGACAGGGCACCGGTCTCGGCCTCTCGATCTCGACCGACATCGTGCATCGCCACGGAGGCACGCTGTCCTACGAGCCGGTGAGCCCCGACTCGGCACCTCGCGGCGCCAGGTTCGTTTGCAGAGTGCCAGTCTCCGGGTGAGCCGCCATCGCGTCCGGAGGCGATCCGGCGGCTAATTCAGTGTCCCTCTCCGGAGTCGTCGCCGCCGCCCGAGAGGCCGAGATCGTCGAGGCCGGCCAGGACAGCGAGCGGGACGGGGTGGAACGGGGGGCGCGGCGTGATTGGCTTGGTGACGTCGCCGCCGCGCTCGTGGATGAGGCGCGCGCACACCGAGAGGCACCACTTGCCCTGGCACCACCCGGTGCCGAAGCCCGTGTAGCGCTTCACCGACTCGATGTCCTTGTAGCCGCGATCCATCGCGGCGGTGAGCTCGTGGAGCGTGACGTCCTCGCACCGGCACACAAGGGTCTTCATGAAAACTGTCTCCGACTACCGCGCGCTTCCGCTCGACAGGGCAGCTCCGCGCCGGCGCAAGAGGCCGGCGCGGCGATCAATCACCCTCGTACTCGCAGCGCGCGTCGCACGTCTCGTAGACCGTGATGCGCGCGAGCGACGGGAAGGTGGGCTTGAGCTTGTCCCAGATCCACCGGGAGAGGACCTCGCTCGTCGGGTTCTCCAGGCCCGGGACCTCGTTGAGGTAGTTGTGATCGAGCACGGCGTGGAGCGGCGCCCACGCGTCGTAGAGGACGCCGAAGTCGATGAACCAGCCGGTCTCCTCGTTGACGGGCCCGGCGATCGCCACCTCGACCTTGAAGCTGTGCCCGTGCAGGCGCTGGCACTTGTGCCCCGGCGGCACCTTGGGGAGGCGGTGGGCCGCCTCGAAGCGAAACTCGTGAACCAACCGAACCTTCATGATCTCCTCGAAAACCTCGCGGCGCTGGATCGCGCGGCGAACCGCCTGGGGGGACGCGGCCTCGACGTCAAGCGCGCCGATCGTTCCATTTACGCGCGCCTCGGACTATACACCCGCCCCATGCCCCAGAAACCCGCTGACCGTGCCAAAGAAAAGCGCCGCCTCACCAAGCGGCTCGCCGCCTGGCGTGCCAAGCAGGCCGCCAAGCCCACCAAGGACGCCCCCAAGACCGAGAGCAAGTAGCCACCGCCCGGGGGGAAAGCTTTTCTTCGTCCTCGTCCCGCCGGTCCCCGGTAGACGCTCCGCTCTTTTTTTCGTGAGCGTTGCAGAGCGCCCGTGGTGGGCCTGGAGGACGTGTGGACCGCGTGCCCGCACCCCCAAACCCAACCCTCACGCGAACGTGAGGGTCAGGCTTGACAGGGGGCCCGAGTCTCGCTAGAACGGTCCGGTGACCCTGACGCATACGTAAGGGTCAGGCTCCTCCAGCCAAACCGGAACCGTTCGTGATGCGAGACCCTCGACACCTTCCCATGACAGAGAGCTCGCGACGCCTGGCCGTCGCTCCGGCGCTCCACGTCAGCTCGTGTGGAGACGGATGCGGCTGCCACCAGAGCGCCGAGTCCGAGGAAGAGACTCGCCTGCTCGGAGAGGCCATGATGCCGCCGCCGGCCCTCGCCGACGGGGACGCCAAGCTCATCCAGGTCGGCGACATCGCCAAGCTCAGCGGGAAGACGGTCCGCGCCATTCACCACTACGAAGAGCTGGGCCTCCTCCAGCCGCACGCCCGCTCCAAGGGGCGTTATCGGCTGTACGACACGGGGGCTGTCGCGCGCGTGCGGTGGATCAACAAGATGCACGATCTCGGGCTCTCCCTGCCCCAGATTCAGGAGATCGTGCGGACCTGGGAGGCGGCGGCCTCGGCCCCGACGGCCATGGCGCGCATGCGGGCGATCTACCAGAAGAAGCTGGAAGAGACGCGCGCGCAGATCGAGCACATGCGGGCGCTCGAGCGCGAGCTCGCCGCGAGCATCCGGTACCTGGACACGTGCGACACATGCGATCCTGCGGAGCTCGTGCAGGCCTGTTCGTCGTGCCATGTCCACGAGAAGGATCAGGCGCAGCCGGATCTCGTCGCCGGGATCCACGGCAGCGCGAAGAAGACGACGGCGGACGCGAAGACGGCCTCTCTGGCCGAGTGAGAAGCGAGGACAACGTGGCGCTCAGACTCCCGATTTACATGGACTATCACGCGACGACCCCCGTGGACCCGCGCGTGCTCGACGCCATGCTGCCCTATTTCAACGAGCGGTTCGGCAACGCGGCGAGCCGCAGCCACTCCTTCGGCTGGTCGGCGGAGGAGGCCGTCGGCATCGCCCGGGAGAAGGTCGCGGCCTTCATCGGCGCCAAGAACCCCAAGGAGATCGTCTTCACCTCCGGCGCCACCGAGAGCGACAACCTCGCGATCAAGGGCGTCGCGGAGTTCTACCGCGAGAAGGGCAACCACATCGTCACCACGGTGATCGAGCACAAGGCCGTCCTCGACACGTGCAAGCGCCTCGAAAAAGAGGGCTACGAGGTCACGTACCTGCCTGTCGACAAGCAGGGCATCGTGAGCGTCGACGACGTCCGGAGCGCCATCACCGACAAGACCATCCTGGTCAGCGTGATGCTCGCGAACAACGAGGTCGGGACGATCCAGCCCATCGCGGAGATCGGCAAGATCACGCGGGAGCGCGGCGTCCTCTTCCACACCGACGCCGTGCAGGGGCTCGGCAAGACGCCCTTCGACGTGGAGTCCATGAACGTGGACCTCGTGTCGATCACGGCGCACAAGATGTACGGGCCCAAGGGCGTCGGCGCGCTCTACGTGCGGCGCTCCAAGCCGCGCGTGCGCCTCACCGCCCAGATGGACGGCGGAGGGCACGAGTTCGGGATGCGCTCCGGCACGCTCAACGTGCCCGGGATCGTGGGCTTCGGGCGCGCCGCCGAGATCATGAAGACCGAGGGAGTCGAGGAGTCCAAGCGGATCCTCGCGCTACGCGAGCGGCTCCGCGCGGGCCTGTGGAAGAACCTGGACTCGCTCCAGCTCAACGGGTGCCTCAACAGGCGACTGCCTGGCAACCTCAACGTGTCTTTCGCCTTCGTCGAGGGCGAGGCGATGATCATGGCCATCAAGGACGTCGCCGTGTCGAGCGGGTCGGCCTGCACGAGCGCCAGCCTGGAGCCCTCGTACGTGCTCCACGCGATGGGCGTCGGCGACGATCTGGCGCACTCGTCGATCCGCTTCGGTCTCGGGCGGTTCACGACGGAGGCGGAGGTCGACTACGTGATCGATCTCGTCACCTCGAAGGTGAACAAGCTGCGCGACATGTCCCCCCTCTACGAGATGTACAAAGAGGGGATCGATCTCAACAGCGTTCAATGGGCTGCTCACTGATCACTGACAGCTGCTATTCGGAGAAGAAATCATGGCATACAGCGACAAGGTCATTGAGCACTACGAGAACCCCCGCAACGTCGGCACCCTCGACAAGAACGACGAGACCGTCGGGACCGGGCTCGTCGGCGCGCCCGCCTGCGGCGACGTGATGCGTCTCCAGATCAAGGTCGGGGACGACGGCGTCATCCAGGACGCCAAGTTCAAGACGTTCGGCTGCGGCTCGGCGATCGCGTCCTCTTCCCTCGCCACCGAGTGGCTCAAGGGCAAGACGGTGGACGAGGCGTCGACCATCAAGAACAGCATGATCGCCGAGGAGCTCCACCTCCCGCCGGTGAAGATCCACTGCTCGGTGCTCGCCGAGGACGCCATCAAGAGCGCCATCGCCGATTTCCGGGCGAAGCAGGCGGCGCGCGCCAAGGTCGAGAGCGGCGAGACCAAGGCCGCAGAGTGACAGTGACGGACGAGAGGCTCGAAGGAGTACGGCCGATGGAGATGCAGTCAGTCGAGGCGAGCGCGCCCCCCGCAGAGAAGCCGGAGGCGCCGAAGCGCACGGTCTCGGTGAGCGCGGTGGCGGTGGACGCGATCCGCCGCCAGATGGCCAAGCGCGGGACCCCGGACGCGGCCATCCGCGTGGGCGTCCGCGGCGGCGGCTGCTCCGGCTTCTCGTACGTGATCGAGTACGACGACAAGCCCGCTCGCACGGGCGACATCGTGATGGAGTTCGCCGAGGAGGGGAAGGCGACGGTGCGGGTCTTCTGCGACAAGAAGAGCATCCTCTACCTGCAGGGGAGCGTGCTCGACTGGGAGAAGACGCTCATGTATACAGGCTTCAAGTTCAAGAACCCGCAAGAGACGAGCAAGTGCGGCTGCGGCCACTCGTTCCAGGTCGCGTAGGGCCGAGTCGCCCCGAGCACCCGTGAGCGTCCTTCACCGCGTGACGCTCACAGCGTCTCCCCCTGCCCATGAGTGATCCCTTCAAGACCCTCGGTATCGAGCCCGCGTTCGACATCGACGTGCGCGCCGTCGAGGCGCGGCACAGGGAGCTGTCGCGGGCGCTCCACCCGGACCGGTTCGCGCAGGCGCCCGCCAACGAGCGGCGAATGGCCCTCTCCCGGGCCATCGAGGTGAACGAGGCCTGGCGGGCGATCCGGGATCCGATCAAGCGCGGAGAGGCCCTGTTCCGGCACATCGGCGTCCCCGCCGGGGAGACGGCCGAGCCCAACCCGTCGACCGATCTGCTGATGGAGATGATGGAGGCGCGAGAGGCGCTCTCCGACGCGGCGCGGGCCAAGGACATGGCGGCCGTCCACAACCTCTCTCTGACGATGCAGCTCCGCGAGAAGGAGACGCTCGCCGCGCTCGACGCCGGGTTCAAGAAGGCGAACGAGGACGTGAGCGAGGCGCGCAAGCTGCTCCACTATCTCGGCGAGCTGCGGTATCTGCGCCGCTTCCTGGACGAGGTGGCGGCCGTTGAAGAGGCCGCGCTCGGTTGACCGGAGTCTCGAATTCATCATGGCTCTCCTCGAAATCTTCGACCCCAAAGCCCCCCCGCGGCCGATCGGCATCGACCTCGGCACCACCAACTCCCTCGTGGCGCGCGTGCGCGACGGGCGGCCCCTCGTCATCCAGGACTGCAACGGCAAGTCGCTCGTGCCGAGCGTGGTCCACTACGACGAGCGCGGCGGCGTCATCGTGGGAGAGGACGCGCAGCGGCGCGCGGCGGAGTCCCCGAACGACACCATCGTGAGCGTGAAGCGCTTCATGGGGCGCGGCGCGGACGACCCGGAGACGCGGCGCCTCGGGACGTACTCGTTCGTTCCGCCGACGACGCCGGAAGAGGCGAAGAGCGTCCGGTTCCGGGTGCGCGATCGGGTGGTGTCGCCGGTGGAGGTGTCCGCGGAGATCCTCAAGGTGCTCCGGTCGAACGCGGAGGACGAGCTCCGCACCGTGGGGGGCGCCGTGATCACGGTGCCTGCCTATTTCGACGACGGGCAGAGGCAGGCCACCAAGGACGCCGGGAGGCTCGCGGGGCTGGACGTGCTGCGCATCCTCAACGAGCCCACGGCGGCGGCGCTCGCGTACGGGCTGGAGAAGCAGCAGAACGGATTGTTCGCTGTATACGACCTCGGAGGCGGGACGTTCGACGTGACGATCTTGCTCCTGGATCACGGTGTATTCCAGGTCAAGTCGACGGGCGGCGACAGCGCGCTCGGGGGCGACGACATGGATCGCGCGCTGGCGGAGCGGTTCCTCGCGGAGATGGGGTCGGACAGGAGTCCGGAGGTCGTGCGGCTCGCGCTGGATCTGGCGCGGAAGACGAAGCACGGGCTCACGGACGCCACCTCGGTCGAGGTGGAGGTGCCTGTCCCGGGCGGGTCCAGGAAGCTGACCGTCACGCGGGACGAGTTCGACAAGTCCATCGCGGCGCTCGTGGAGCGGACCGGGGTGAGCTGCCGGCGCGCGCTGCGGGACGCGGGGATCAAGGCCGAAGAGCTCGACGGGGTGATCCTCGTCGGCGGGTCGACGCGGGTGCCCTACGTGCGGTCGTACGTGAAGAACCTGTTCGGCAAGGAGCCTCTCGGGGACATCGACCCGGACGAGGTCGTGGCGCTCGGCGCGGCGATCCAGGCGGACATCCTGGCCGGCTCGCAGGAGCAGGAGGTGCTGCTCCTCGACGTGCTGCCGCTGTCTCTGGGGCTGGAGACGATGGGGGGAGTCGTGGAGAAGATCCTCCCGCGCAACACGACCATTCCCACCGGCGCGCGGCAGGTGTTCACGACGTACGCGGACAACCAGACGGGGTTCGATCTGCACATCGTGCAGGGCGAGCGGGAGATGGCGGCGGACTGCCGGTCGCTGGCGCGGTTCAAGCTGTCGGGGATCCCGCCGATGCCGGCGGGGCTGGCGCGGCTCGAGGTGACGTTCCGGGTGGACGCGGACGGGCTCCTCGACGTGACGGCCAAGGAGCTGAAGACGGGAGTCGAGCAGAAGGTGGAAGTGAAGCCCTCGTACGGCCTCACCGACGAGGAGGTCGAGACGATGCTCCTCGCGGCCCTGGAGCACGGCGAGGAGGACTTCGAGAAGCGGCGCGTGGTGGACGCGCGCGTGGAGGCGGAGCGCGTCGTCGCGGCCACGAAGAAGGCGCTCGCGGCGGACGGAGACCTGCTGTCGGCGGAGGAGCGCGCCGGTATCGAGCAGGGCCTCGCGGCGCTGGAGACAGCCATCCGGGGGGACAAGGCGAGCCTGATCGTGGCGCGCACCGATCAGCTCGACGACGCGACGCACGCGTGGGCGGGCCGGCGGATGGACCGCGCCGTCGCGAACGCGATCGCCGGCAAGAGGCTGGACACGGTGGAGACGACGGTGGCCGAGGCGCGCGGCGTGGACGCGCACGTGGCGGAGCACGCGGAGCGCGCGGCGGCTCTGGCGGGCCCGGAAGTCGCGGCAGGCGCCGTCACCCTCGGAGAGAACTGACAGTCATGGCAAACGTTCGTTTTCGCGCCCTGGACAGGACCTGGGACATCGATGTTCCGGTTGGCACTTCGCTCCTCGAAGCCTCGAAGAAGGCGCACGCCTGGGAGGGCGACGCGTGCGGGGGAGTCTGCGCGTGCTCGACGTGCCACGTCCACGTGGTGAAGGGGAGAGACCTGCTGAGCGAGGCCGAGGAAGAGGAGGAGGACATCCTCGACAAGGCCTTCGACGTGCAGGCGTCGAGCCGACTCGGCTGTCAGGCGCGCATCCGCAAGGAGGGCCTCGTGGAGTGCGAGATCACGAGGGAGAGCCTGGACGCCTTCTTCAACGAGCACCCGCAGGAGCAGGATCCGCGCAAGAAGCGGTGAGCGGCCGCCCGCCTACGTCGCCTTCTTCTTCTTCGAGAGCATCTCCAGGAACGTCGGCTCCGAGCGGAACCAGCCGGCCCACGCGGTCTTGGGGGGGCCGGGCTCGACGTCCGAAATCCAGTGCTCGAATCCCTTGGCGAGGCGGAACATCACCGCGTCGCCAGGGCCCGTGTTGGGGAGGGCGACCTCGGTGTCGGGGCGGGCCTCCTCGCGGACGATCAAGGTGCCTCCGTTGTAGGGCTCCTCGCTGAGGTTGGCGCTCAGCGCGACGAGGCGGTGATCGCCGATGTCGGAGTGCCAGGAGTCGTGGTGGGACGCGCCCGCGGCCATGCGGTAGATGCGGCCGAGGAAGCTCCCGAGGTGTCCACAGCCCGTGATCTGCTGGACCCAGCCGAAGAGGCGGGGGTCGTTCATGAAGAACGTGAGCTTGTCTCCGGAGACGCTGTCCCAGCAGACGAGCTCGTCGCCGATGCCCCTGTGCGTCTTGGGGACGAAGGGGGCCGTCCGCAGATCGGCCTGGATCTGCCGGAGGAACGGCGCCGTCACGAAGCCGGGGAGCCGGACGTGGCCGCGGCTCGCGAACTCGGCCGCGAGGGCCGCCAACGCGGCGTCGTCGCCTGTTCGTACGGGGCCCGACGCGTCGAGGTGAATCATGGGTCGGTGCCTCTCCGGGCCGGCTTCTTGGTCTCGAGGAGCTTCTTCACCTCGGCCTGGACGCTGGAGGCGGCGCGGCGGCCCGCCTCGGCGAAGGAGGCCCCGGCGGCGCGCGCGGGCGGCGAGGTGAAGATGGCCACGGAGTGCTGGAAAGGCGTCTTTCCGCCGACCGGAAAGGAAAAGAACGTGAGCGCGGCGAGCCCGAGGACCGCGATGTTCACCAGGCGCTTGACGTGGTTGCCCAGCACTCGCCGGCATGCTGGTGCGCGCCGGCGACGTGGTCAAGTTTCTGGACCAGAAGGGGGGGTTTGAGAAACACCGCCCTTCCAGGAGCGTGGTGTGAAACACCACACGACATGCAGCGGAGCCTGCGGAGCTGCCCGCGTGGGGTGGGGACCCCTCGGGCTTTGCCCGTGGGGCGGGGCGGCGCGTGCCGCCATGTGATGGGAAAAAGACCAGAAGGGGGTGTTTGAAAAACACCGCCCTTCTGGGTCACTGGAGGTCGAACTCGAGGTAGTAGCCGCCGATGCCGTACTGGTCGTCGACGCCGTCGACGACGAGCCAGTATTCGGTGTTGGCCGTCACCGCCTGAGTGACAGTGAGCACCTCGTCGAAGCCGAACGGGCTGTTCGGGTTCAGGGTGTAGTCGCTGCAGGAGAGCTGATCGGCCGCCATGGACGAGTCGCACATGCTCTTGCGCAGGTACATGATGAAATCGCCGCAGTCCGCCGGGTTCGCGTCGCAGTAGAGCGTCGTCCCGTTCTCGGCGTGGCCCATCGTCACGGTCAGCGTGCCGTCGGCGGTGGGCTTGAGGTGGAACACGTTCTCGGGGCCCGTCGCGTCGTACTCGCAGGGCGAGCCGGCGGCGGAGATGTTCACCAGGTTGTGCCCGCCGGAGCCGTTGTTGTAGGGGCCGAGCTGGAAGGGGTCGTTCTTGGCGATGGGGACGATGCCGCCGGGGCACATGACGATCGCGGGATCCGGCGGGGGCTCGCCGTAGTGGCAGCCGTTCGGCATCATGGGGTTGATGCAGCCGTCGTCGCTCGTGACGACCGCGGGATCGCACTGCTCACCGGTGTTCACGACGCCGTCGCCGCACGCCGGGGTGGCGTACGTGACCTTGAAGGTGAAGTTGCCCACGTTGCCGTCGGCGCTGTCGACGACGACCCAGTAGGTGCCCGCGTCGAGCGAGATCTTGGTGGCGACGCTGCCCGTGTTGAGGTTGAGGCACGCGTCGCCGGCGAGGCGATCCGAGCACTCCTGCTTGCGGAGCGAGAGGGCCGGGTTGAAGTCCGTGGCGTTGATCTCGAGGGTCACCGTCGCCGCGACGGGCACGTCGAGCTGGTACACGACGTCCGGCGCGCCCGGCCCGGGGTCCATGTCGGCGCAGAACGTCTGGTAGTCGTCGGCGGCGTTCTTGAGGGTGCCGTTCACCGTGGTGGACGCGTCGATCGCGAGCACGACCTTCTCGCCGGGGCAGAAGTCGTTCGCGGGGGAGCCGCCCGCTCCACCCGTGCCGCCGATGCTGCCGCCGCCGCCGGCGGTGCCGCCGCCGACGCCGCCGGTCCCTCCTGTCGTGCCGCCGGTGCCGCCCGTCGGGTTGGTGGTGCCTCCGGTGCCGCCGGAGGTGCTCGATGACGTCGTCGAGCCGCCGGTGCCTCCGGTCGAGGAGGTGTCGGCGGGGCCGCAGGCGCCGAGGAAAAAGCTAGCAGGAAGCACCAGCGCGATACCGAGAGACAACCAGGTGGAACGCATAAGGCTCACTCCTCCGAGACAAGATGAAAGGACCAGAGGCGTCAGGATATCAGATATCGAGGCGCTCGAAGGAAGCGGGGACGATGGCCGGATCGTGCGCGATGAGGAGCAGGCGGCGCTCGCGCGCGACCTCCTCGAAGAGCGCCGCCATCTCCAGGCGGGCCGCGCGATCGAGGCCGGCCTCGGGCTCGTCGAGCACGAGGAGGTCGGCCCCCGTCGCGAGGACGCGCGCGATGTGCATGCGCTGGCGCTCGCCGCCGGAGAGCTCGCCCGCGAGGACGTCGCGCGGGTGGCGGGGCGCCGCCGCGGCTCCGCCGCGCTCCGCGGAGCCGCGCGCCGTGTGCTCCACGAGGACGCGGAGGAGGCCGGCGCGCTCCAGGGCCGCGTCGACGCGGGCGTCGTCGATCGGCGCGTTCGCGAAGAGCCGGAGGTGCCAC
>WBZX01002187.1_pt1 | contig 13634 bp, 13 predicted proteins | sample 5204211 | NCBI WGS metagenome assembly WBZX01 (sample SAMN12344362, study PRJNA552823) | activated sludge metagenome | biome: Activated sludge suspended growth; feature: Nitrification reactor; material: Wastewater; isolation source: activated sludge from nitrification reactor of wastewater...
CCTGTGGTCCCGGCGTCGCCAGGCCCGGCTATCGGTTCCGGCGCTCCCGGGGGCACAGCATAAACCGCGGCCCGCCCCCTCGCGTGCCTGCGCACGCCCTATCCCGCAGCCCCCTGGCCCTCCAGCTGGTCGAGCTTCCTGTACATCCAGCCGCCCGCATACAGCGTCACGCCCAGCACCACCAGCAGGCCGATGCGCACCAGCGGCGCGGCCTGCGACAGGTCGAACAGCATGACCTTGGCAGCCGAAGCCGCGAAGATGAGCAGCGAGGACTTGCCGAGCAGCCTGTCGCGGCTGCGGAACGCGAGCGCCAGGCAGGCGAGCGCAACCGCGCCCCAGGCGAGCGACACCGCGAGCTCGCCGTCGAGGATCTGCACCGCGGCGCTCATCATCGCAACATGCCCGACGTAGAGCGCCACCGTCGCAACCTCGCCGAGGCTCGGCATGCGGCGCACCAGCGCATAGGCGACATAGAGCGACGCGGCGTACAGCAGGGCCAGCGCCTGGTGCGCCGGCACGGCTTCGAGGCCGGCGCCGACCACCACGCGCTGGTAGTTGAGGGCAAAAATCACCAGGACCAGCGCACGCATCGGCCAGCCCGGCATGGCGTCGCCGCCGCGCGCCCGCATAGCGAAGCCCAGCGCGGGCAGCAGCAGCAAGGCCACCCAGGGCGCGAATTCGGCCGGCAGCAGCTCCATGTAGCCGGCGTGGAAAATCGCCAGCGCCGCATAGGCGCCCACCAGCATCGTGCTTGCCGGCAGCGCGCCCAGCACCCGCTTCGCGCCGAGGTGCGCAAGCAGCAGCGCGGCCACGCTGGCGAGCGCGATCCAGGGCGCGAACGCCGGCACATGGCGTTCGAGCAGGCCGTATTGCAGCGCATAGAAGATCAGCAGCAACGGCAGGTGGGCCAGCGCCTCATCGCGCCCCATGGGGCGCCGCTGCCGCACCGAAAAACCAATCGCCCCGGCGAGGAAGATCGCGAACTGCAGCGTCTGGAAAATGAAGGCCGCGGCCCATTCGGACGACGCGGTCTGGCTCCACAGAAACTGGAAGCCGAGCAGCGCGAGATACGCGGCGAGCAGATAGGGGCGACGCACGCCGATCCAGATCGAATAGAGGCAGAACAGCACGCTCCAGCCCGAGAAATAGACCACCAGATCGATCACCGAACCGGCAAGCGCATGCAGCAGGAAAGGGGCCGAGTACGACCCCACGACCGCAAACAGGCCGTAAATCTCGCTCTCGAACAGCCGCCCCAGCCAGAGCGCAGCCAGGCAGGTGAGGAATACCGCACCGGCCGCCATCTGCACCCCGATCAGCTGGTAGTAGAGATGCGCGCCGTAGATCGCGAGGAACAGCACCACCAGGCCGCCTGCGGGCAGCAGGCTCGCATACTGCCTGTCGGCGGAACGCAGCTTCAGGCCGGCGCCGATCAGCGCAAATCCCGACAGCACCGCCAGCCCCAGCTGCCGCTCCGGCGTCAGCCAGCCCGCGTCGAGCGCCAGCCGGATCAGGTAGGCCACCGCGAGCACCAGCGCGGTCGCCCCGGTCCAGCCGAGAATCTGCGTCACCGAAAGCGCGCTGCCGCCCGACCGCGGCAGCGTCGCCGTGCCGTATTGCGGGTCCATGACGCGGCGCGCCATCGCCGGCGTCGCGTACGCCGACTGAACCGGGTCCTGCCCGTCGCCGGCAGGCGGTGCAGCCGACGGGGCGGCGGTGGAGACGGCGGGCCCGGCGGCCTGCGCGGCGTGCATCGCCGGCAGCAGCCGCTCGATGCGTTCAAGCCGCGCCTCGACCTGGGCAAGGCGTTCCTCGAGGGTTTTCATGGCGTGAGCCTCCCGGTGTTCATATGCAGGGGATGTTACCGCGCCGGCCGGCGCCACGGCGGCCGGCCCCAACGCAATCCCGAGGCCCACCGCGATGGCGGCGCCGCGCAGAACAGCACGCCGGGGCCGCCGCCGGCTGTCGTCACCGGGATTCCGGTTGCGGCTTGCCCTCCGCCGCGTAGTAGCCGGTGATCTTGCACACCACCGTGACGGCGTTCTTGCTCTCGCAGGCGCATTCACTGAACTTGCCCGCGGTGCCGCCCTTTTCCTCGATCATGCGGCCGACCTTGGTTTTGGCGTTGGCGCAGGCGTCGGCATCGTCCCTGCCGGCGGCGCCAGAGGTCAGGGCTTCGGCGTGGGCGGCGGCGATGCCCAGGGCGAGGGCGAGGATGGCGAAGACGTATTTCATGCGGGCTCCGGCAATGGGCAGTTGATCAGGCGGGGATGACGTGCGGAAGCGATTATAGGGGGGCCCATAAATTCCGAGGGGGAGGTTCGGGCACTCAAAAAAAGAATCCGAAACAGCTCCCTTTAGTTCTTTGATTTCATCTGAGCTTCGGGGGAATCAGTAATGTCCTGTATCAGCGGATAGCATTTTGGCTCTGCATCCAGCTGGTACGTGCGACCCGGCTTTACGTCTACGGTGAATTCCTCATGGCCAAAACTATTCATTCCATCCACCTTGAAGCGGCAACTTATAGCAAGCAGATGCTTGCCGGCTTCTACCCGTACCAAGTTGGTCGCGCCCCACGTATTCACCTTGAGGCCATCCACCTTGAAAATCAAAACCTCTTTCTGCATTCCGATCGGTACCAGAACAGAAGCAAGAAAATTTTCCGTCGTTCCGCCTATCCCACGAATGGTGGCGCTGTTATGTGGATCCAGGTTCTCGCCCCTGAATTGCGGATCAGCGGCACAGCCACTCAACATGAGAACTGCGCTGACGAGCACCGCCGACTTTGTATGCATTTATCCCACCTCCCCAAGTGTTCGCGTTGATGACGATCACAAGAATGCGCATGATGAAAGACCCCATTCAGACACTGCGTCGGTTCAGGCCGCCCCCTTTATTCGCCGTTACCAGTCGGGGAACAGCGCCTTGATGTCGGCCTCGGAATACGACTTTCGGTTGCACACCGCATAGGCGGATTTGCCAGCGATCCAGCGCGGGTAAGGTCCCGTGTTGGCCGAGTAGGAGAACGTCTCGACCTTGTAGGCACGGTACCCCTTCTCGCCGCACACGACGTTTGCCTTCGCCTCCCAGCGCCTGCTCGCTGCAGCGGGGCCCTGGCCCGATATCTTTGACATGAGCTTGTCGACCACCATCAGGGGCATCGCCTCGTCCGGGATATAGAAGCCGCTTTTCGAAATGATCAGGAAGACATCCGGCCGAACTTCCTGGACGTGATCGCCACCTGTGATCGTGCTGTAGCTGTCGTCTCCATGCCCGCCTGTCGAGGCGCAGCCGATCAGGCCCAAGGATACGCAGAACGCCGCCCAACGTTTAATCGGCCTCATCATTCATTCCTGCTGTTATTGCACGTCGGATATCCATCCGGCCTGCCGCCGCATCCAATGCATGTAAGGCGGCCCGACCCCGCCCTGAGGCTGACAGCCGCAGACTTGTCCTGCTGCGCCTCAAGCAGGCCGTCAGTCGTCTCCGCATGCCAACTGCCCTGCCTGCGTCGTCTCCGGCAGCGGACGCCCGGTGTCGGCCTCCGTCATGCGCCATTCGCAACCAAACTTGCCGAAGAGCTCCTTGCCGGTGCCGCCCTGGCTGCTCCAGTTGCGCACTTCCAGAACGTATTGCCTGCCCGGCTCGAACTGCCAGACGCCGGCATTGCCACAGGTCGTCGTCACCGAGCCGCTGCTGCTCACGTGCCAAAGGGTCAGGCGGAGCGGCGTCCCGGGCTCAAGCTGGCCCGGTGCACTGTAGTTCGACCGATCGCGCAGCATCAGATCGCGATTCGACCGCAGTTCGGCCACCGTGGCGAGGTTCGGCTTCTGCTGGCAACTGGCGCGGGTCTGGACACTGAGCGTCAAATAGTCCGTATTGCGGAACGCGTCCCGCGCACGCAGCTCGATCCGCGCCGGGTTTGCGGAATCGGTACGGTACTGCGACACCGTATAGGCTGGCGCGCAGCCCGCCAATACAGTCAGCAACGGGAGAAGCAACAGTTTGCGCATGGCATTCTTCTCGTGATGGATCGCCTGCAAGCAATGAGGCGCGACCTCATTGGTTGCAGGTGGTTTTCTATCGGGCGTCGGCTTGCTTGCGCTGCTTGACCAGATTCTGGACTTGCGGGCTGTCGACGATGACCGCAATGGCCTTGTTCACGCCTTCCTCGATCGCCCGGCTGGCAGAGCGCGACGGATTCTCGGAGAAGTCGGGCCCCGGGCTGCCCGTGGTGTCGCCCACGCCATTCGCCATGGGCGAAGCCACCAGCGTATCGCCTTCGTAGAGATTGAGCTTGTAGGTGATCGTGGCCGGATACACCTGGAACTTGGTCAGGGGGATATCGAAGTTGTAGGCCTGGATTTCAGGCACCAGCACCAGGTCGAGCGGCGGTTCGCTCGCCGGCTGCTTGCCCGGGGCGCTCTTCAGTTTCACGACCTTGATGAATTTCTCTTCCAGCGCCTCGCGGAACTGATAGGCGCTCGCCTGTCCCAGATTCGTGAAATTCCAGGTATCCCCCCACTTCGATTCCGAAAGCTGATACCCCTCGAACGTGCTGGAAAAATACACCCCCACGTTCAACGGCAGCTTGCTCGACTGCGATGGAATCGCCGCACGGTTGGGATTGGCCGGCACCTGATGCGCGCACCCCACCAGAAAACCCAACGCAAGCCCTGCAAAAACCAACCTGAACCGGATAGCCGTCATGCCTTTTCTCCCTTCTGTCGTATGAAACCTGTCATCGTCAAACCAGCGGCGCCTCCCTCGAAGTGCCGCGCCCTACCTGCGCATTGCCCTGTCCGGCATCGCCTCCCCCGAGGTCCACAACACGATGGGCGCCCCGTTGCCAGCCGCATGGTCGGTGACGGCGATGACGCCGCCCGGCCTGGCCCAGCCGGCGACCCGGTTGCCGGGTGCCGCGGTGCGCGATCCGAGCCTGGCTTCCGGGCCGAATCGCTCCCGCAACTGCGCAAGCACCAGCGGAAGGCTTTTGCCGGCAAACGAAATCCGCACCGCCGACAGGCGATCATTGCGGAAAAAGAAGTCGACAACCCTGGCATCGATGCCGTTGAAGGATGAAAGCGCTGCCCGGCAAACCGCGTCGCCCAGAACGCCGTGCTCGGCGCCGCAGGTGAAATGGAGTTGGGAATAGGTATGCAAAATGCCCTGCCGGCTTTCCCGGCCCAGCGTATCCAGATCCATCACGATCGGCCTGGCGTAAAGCCTGTCGTATAAACGGAAGCCGGGCGCACTCAGGCGGTAATCCACGGCGACCCACAGGCCGGCCAGCAGCAGCAACAGCATCGCAAACCTGACGGACGTTCTTCCCCCGACCAAACGGCCGGACTGGATGGCCTGCATCAAGCCCCCTTTACCGGGGCCTGCAAGGGCGCGGCGAACAGCATGCTCATCGGGCTTTCCCCCAATGCGGTTATCGAATTATTGTTTGTCGAGTGCTCCGCGCCCGGGGATTATGTCATAGCTTGCGGGTTACCCGCCTTGAGTGATGCGGCAATTCAATCGAGCCAGGCTCCTTTGATTGCCCGGGAATGAATCGTGTCCGCCTCCTTTTATTGGCCCCCTTGTATTGGGGCCTTCCGCCAGACGTGCGCATAGAAACCGTCCGCGACGTCATAGTCGAAGAAGTGGACGCCGTCGGGCGCGCGGAACGTGGCGAAACAGTTTTCGTCACGGTCTTTCTTGACCACGCCCTTGCCTTTCGGCAGGGACATGCAGTGCGTATTGTTCTTCTCGTCGATTGTCCAGGTCCCGGTATCTTCCGACAGCCCATGCTTGAACGGCTTCCTCAGCAGGGTGCCGTCCGCCTTGAAAGTGAGGATGTGCCTGCCCTTCGCCCCCTTCGAGTCGATCACGCCCGGAAAGAAGGTCTTCAACTCCTCCCCACTCAATCGCGGCAGGCCTTTTGCCTCCATTTCCTTGAGGTTTGGCGGCGCCGTCGGAAACTCCTGGGCGAAGCCCGCTACGCCGAAGGACATCAACAATGCCGCTGCCAGCACGGCCACATGATTGCGTTTCATATACCCCCTCTTGTCGCATCCAGCCATTCCACTCGAACCGCTCAACCAATACTCAATATAGGCCGGGCAAGGCGAGGGGGCCGGAACGCTTCGCGCACGCATTCCTATTTCTCAGGGGGGAAACTCGAGCAGGATGACGTCCGTTCCGACGCTTCGTGCACTTGCGAGGTCAGCAAAAATTCCCGCTCAACGCATCGCGTCGGACGCCATTCATCAGGTAGCGATCAAAGGGGTCGGCTTCGGATTGCTTTTCCAGGTAAATCGAGGCTGCCCCCTTTAGTTGTCCTTTAATTCCGGCGACTGGGGTTTCTACAAATGGAGTCTGACCCTATTTATTGTCAAGACGCACACGCCAGGGCCGCCGCTGTCGCCGCCAGGCGCCCCGACCAAATTCTCCAGCAACGGCTCAAGCTGTCCTTACCGATGTGCATCGTTTGCTGGTCCTGTTTCGCGCCGGTGTCCCCACTCTACATAGAGTCTGAGCCCTTTTGTACATTTGTTCGCCACCATCGGCTGGAGCGCAAAAAACTGATTAGAGAAATGTGGTTTTGCAAGACCTGACCCCGGCGTCTGTATTCATCGGCAGCAGGTTGTGGCCGCCGACGTTGATGCCGCGGAAGAGCGCGATAAAGGTTTTCATGGATGGGAAACCGTGGCCTGTCCCCGATTGTTTCACTGGGGTCAGACTTTATTGCTTGCCGCGCCAGAAATGAATCGTGCCTGACCCCATTTATTCTGTGACCCCGAGCCAGCCCCCCAGACCGAAAACCCATACGCCAGTTAAAATAATGTTCAGAGCACATTGACACGCAGATAGACGGCGTTTAGGATGCGATAAATCAACCACGAGGCGACAACATGAACGCGTCTAAATCCTCCGCCGAAAGCCTTCTAGCTTTCTTCGACTACCTTATCGGCAAGGGCTTAATGAACAAGGAAACAGCCGCGAGCAGGAGGGTCGCCACGACAAAGATAATCGATATCCTTGACGAGGCCGAAAAAGGAGATCTGAGCACGATTGATAGAGACCAAGTGTTTAACAGGTTCGTCAACCTGCGCGGAAAGGATTACAGCCCGCAGAGTTTATCTGTCTACAAGAGCCGTTTTGGCGCCGCCCTCGACGATTTCCTCGCCTGGACATCCGACCCAGTTGGCTTCAGGCCATCAGTTGCGACGAAAGGAACAAAGCAACAAAAGAGAATCGAACCAAGAGAGCGCTCAGCGCCCGAAAATCGAGGTGACAAAGCTGGACAAGCCAGGACCGAGGCTGCTGGCGCTCGCCCAGAATCAAATGTTCAAAACAGTGGCGAGCACCTAACAATTCCAATTCCGTTAAGACGCGGCTTGGTAGTTAAAGTCCACGGTTTACCCCTCGACCTTACGCAAGATGAGGCCAGAAAAATCGGGGCTGTTATTAACGCCTACGCGGTAACAATTGGGGAGGAGCAGGACACGCTTTAAAGAAAAAAGCCACCTGTTGGCGCATGTGGCTTTTGCTAAGGGAATGGGAAACCCACTCTCCGCTACGCAAACCCAGAGTAGTGGATTCCTTTGTGTAACGCAATCCCACGATCGTTTCCCTCGTGGGATATAAGGAGCTGCTATGGCTGAAAAGCTTGCACCCCCTGGCTGGCGCTGGGTCTGTTGCCGGTATCGTTGGACGAGAAACCGCAAGCGGTTACTCGATGCCTACGAATACGGCCACGACGCCTGGTGTTTCCTAGTTAGGGCATAAGAACAACGGGGCCATTGGCCCCGTTGTTCATTGGCTTTCAGGCCGAAGTGCGCCTTCGCACAACCGTTTTGGTAATAATGCGGCGGTTAATCTTCCGCTTCCATTCCATCTGCTTGTCGGACAGTTTTCTCTTGAGCCGAGTATCCATGAGGAATTTGTATTCGCTCTCGTAAATAAATCCGAGCTTATACGCATGGTAAATCAGGTCCTCGTTGGCGTTCGCGGTGGCATCGGCCGCAATTCGCTTCAACCCTGCGAAAAGATTTCCCGTATTGATTCCTATAAATCGGTTAATACACACGTTTCCAACGTAGGTGGTATTGCCGTTAAGTTGGTTCCGAATAAAACAGTGCTCTTTGATTTCTTGGCCGCACGGACAATGGTCAAATTCCTCGCTAACCTCAACTCCAACGAGCACCCACTCGGTTCGAGCGGTGTTGAAGTCATCGGAGACCGACAGCGGGAGAATATGGTCTTTTAGGCGCTCGAAATTATGTTCCATGGCCTTTTTTCCGATTCCCTAGCCTAATAAAAAGGCGCAGTCCCCTGCGCCTTTTTCATTCGAAGCCGGTCAATCCCAGCTCAACGCCCCACCCGTCTGATACTCCGTGACCCTCGTCTCGAAGAAGTTCTTCTCCTTCTTCAGGTCGATCATCTCGGCCATCCAGGGGAAGGGGTTGGTGACGCCAGGGAACAGTTCGTCGAGGCCGATCTGCTGGCAGCGGCGGTTGGCGATGAAGCGCAGGTATTCCTTGAACTGGCTGGCGTTGAGGCCCAGCACGCCGCGCGGCATGGTGTCTTCGGCGTATTTGAATTCGAGCTCGACGCCCTTCTGGATCAGGGTGCGGATTTCGGCCTTGAACTCGCTGGTCCACAGGTGCGGGTTTTCGAGCTTGATCGAGTTGATGAGGTCGATGCCGAAGTTGCAGTGCATGGACTCGTCGCGCAGGATGTACTGGTACTGCTCGGCGGCGCCGGTCATCTTGTTCTGGCGGCCCAGAGCGAGGATCTGCACGAAGCCGACGTAGAAGAAGATGCCTTCCATGATGCAGGCGAAGACGATCAGCGACTTGAGCAGCTTCTGGTCGTTCTCGGGCGTGCCGGTCTTGAATTCGGGGTTGGTGAGCGTGTCGATGAAGGGGATGAGGAAATCGTCCTTGTCGCGGATCGAGGCGATCTCGTGATAGGCGTTGAAGATCTCGCCTTCGTCCAGGCCCAGCGATTCGACGATGTACTGGTAGGCGTGGGTGTGGATGGCTTCCTCGAACGCCTGGCGCAGCAGGTACTGGCGGCATTCGGGCGCGGTGATGTGGCGGTAGGTGCCGAGCACGATGTTGTTGGCGGCGAGCGAATCGGCGGTGACGAAGAAGCCGAGGTTGCGCTTGACGATGCGGCGCTCGTCTTCGGTGAGCGCGGTGGGGTCCTTCCACTGCGCGATGTCGCGCGACATGTTCACTTCCTGCGGCATCCAGTGGTTGGCGCAGCCGGCGAGGTATTTCTCCCACGCCCACTTGTACTTGAAGGGCACGAGCTGATTCACGTCCGTGGCGCCGTTGATCACGCGCTTGTCGGCGGCGCGCACGCGCGCGGCCTGCGGCGCGGGCGCGGCGGGAGCCGGGGCAGCGGGCGCCTGCGCAGGCATGCGCGCGGCGACAGCGGGTTGCAGGGCAGGCGTGAAATCTTCCTCGAAGTTCAGCATCGTTTACGTCTCCTTTGGTCTTCAACACCACGGTGGCAAGCCACCGAAAAACAATTCAAATAAGCGGGAGAGGTTTCCCTCCCAGCGTGCGGACGCTGTGCCCCCTTCTGCGCCACCTCGGCTGAACCGGGCCGGCGGGGATGAAGGCGAGCACTGTCCGAGCTCCGCAGCAGGACACGTTTTGTGTGTCCTGCCAGGGCGAGTTGCGCAGCCGCCCCGGCGATCCGGTTTGGGCGAGGCCTGCCCCGTCAGGGGTGGCGCAGCAGGGTCGCCTTTTCTTTGGTTACTTTCTTTTGGCGACGCAAAAGAAAGTGACTTGCCGCCGGGCAACCCCCGGCCAGCGGGCCTACATCTACGTTGTATCCAGCCATCCCACTTACCCCCTCATTCACTGGTCCGCTTGAGCGGCCCAAAGCAGGACTTCAATGACGGTTCGTAGCACATGACCATTTGATCCTGAGCAGGCGAAAAAAGAAGGTAGACCGTAGCGACATCCCCCACCGGGGTGCCGCCAGATTCTCCGTCACAGCCAACCTTGCCGTTGCTCTTGGTCACCACGTCGGTCATTTGATAGAAACCACCCACACCGGGCTTGTCACTGACCGTGAAACGGCTCTCGCCGATCTCTTCACCGCTGGTCACGACCGAGGTGTTGTCAGTACGAAACTCATACACCTCGGTGCAGTTGTTCTTCTCGAAAGTCCATGTCCATCTTCCATACACCGGGTTCTGTGTCTGGAGGTCGGGGAGGGCAGCCATCGCTGCCGTCGTCATGAAACAAACGGAGAGCAATGCAAAGGCTGATTTCATGGCTGACGATCCGTTCATCGAATCCGCCGTCAGCTCACTGGCACGCCTCACATTCCTCGAACCCCGGATCCCCCGGCCGCATGGTGCACACCTTGCCCACCACCTCCGCCTCCGGCAGGTTCGCCGCCGCCGCATCCATCGCGCTCATCCCGCCGCCCCCATGCGCCGACACCGCATTCAGCTCGCCGCCCTTGCCGGTCGATTTCTCCGCCGAGGTGGCGCCCAGGGTGCGCAGGTAGTACGTGGTCTTCAGGCCGCGAATCCACGCCAGCTTGTAGATGTCGTCGAGCTTCTTGCCGCTGGCGCCGGCCATGTAGATGTTGAGGCTCTGCGCCTGGTCGATCCATTTCTGGCGGCGCGAGGCGCACTCGACCAGCCACGACGGGTCCATCTCGAAGGCGGTGGCGTAGAGGGTGCGCAGTTCCTGCGGGATGCGGTCGATGCGCGCCAGCGAGCCGTCGAAGTACTTGACGTCGGCGACCATGACTTCGTCCCACAGGCCCTGCTTCTTCAGGTCGGCGACGAGGTACTTGTTGGCCACGGTGAATTCGCCCGAGAGGTTCGATTTCACGTACAGGTTCTGGTAGGTGGGCTCGATGCTCGCACTCACGCCGACGATGTTGGCGATGGTGGCGGTGGGCGCGATCGCCAGGCAGTTGGAGTTGCGCATGCCGTATTGCGCGATGCGGGCGCGCAGGCTGTCCCAGTCGAGGGTGCTGGAGCCGTCCACATCCAGGTGGCCGCCGCGTTCCTCGGCCAGCAGCTTGAGCGAATCCTGCGGCAGGATGCCGCGGCTCCACAGGCTGCCTTCGTAGCTGGAGTAGCGGCCGCGCTCGGCGGCGAGTTCGGTCGAGGCCCAGAAGGCGTAGTAGGCGACGGCTTCCATCGAACGGTCGGCGAATTCGACGGCGGCCTCGCTGGCATACGGCACGCGCATTTCCAGCAGCGCATCCTGAAAGCCCATGATGCCGAGGCCGACGGGACGGTGCTTGAGGTTGGAATTGCGCGCCTTGCCGACGGCGTAGTAGTTCACGTCGACCACGTTGTCGAGCATGCGCATGGCGGTGTGGATGGTGGTCTTGAGCTTGTCGAGGTCGAGCACGCCGTCCTTGAGGTGGTTCACCAGGTTAACCGAGCCGAGGTTGCACACGGCGACTTCGTGGTCGTTGGTGTTGAGCGTGATCTCGGTGCACAGGTTGGACGAGTGGACGACGCCGACGTGCTGCTGCGGGCTGCGGATGTTGCACGGGTCCTTGAAGGTGATCCAGGGATGGCCGGTCTCGAACAGCATCGAGAGCATCTTGCGCCACATCTGCAGGGCGGGAATGCGCTTGAAGTGCTTGATCTCGCCGCGGTCTGCCTTGCGTTCGTACTCGGTGTAGGCCTCGGCGAACTTGCGGCCGTAGAGGTCGTGCAGGTCGGGCACGTCGGACGGCGAGAACAGCGTCCAGTCGCCGCCTTCCATCACGCGCTGCATGAACAGGTCCGGAATCCAGTTCGCGGTGTTCATGTCGTGGGTGCGGCGGCGGTCGTCGCCGGTGTTCTTGCGCAGGTCGAGGAATTCCTCGATGTCCATGTGCCAGGTTTCCAGGTAGGCGCACACGGCGCCCTTGCGCTTGCCGCCCTGGTTCACCGCGACGGCGGTGTCGTTGACCACCTTCAGGAACGGCACCACGCCCTGCGACTTGCCGTTGGTGCCCTTGATGCGCGAGCCCATGGCGCGGATCGGCGTCCAGTCGTTGCCCAGGCCGCCGGCGTACTTCTGCAGCATGGCGTTTTCCTTGATGGCCTGGTAGATGCCGTCGAGGTCGTCGGACACGGTGGTGAGGTAGCAGGACGAGAGCTGCGAGTGGCGGGTGCCGGCGTTGAACAGGGTGGGCGTGGACGACATGAAGTCGAACGAGGACAGCACCTGGTAGAACTCGATGGCGCGCGCCTCGCGGTCGATCTCGTTGATGGCCAGGCCCATGGCGACGCGCATGAAGAAGGCCTGCGGCAGTTCGATGCGGTTCTCTTCGATGTGCAGGAAGTAGCGGTCGTACAGGGTCTGCAGGCCGAGGTAGCCGAACTGGTAGTCGCGGCCGGCGTCGAGCACGGCGCCCAGGCGGGCGAGGTCGTACTGGGCCAGGCGCTCGTCGAGCAGCTCGGCGTCGACGCCCTTCTTGATGAAGGCCGGGAAATACTCGGCGTAGCGGGTGCCCATCTGCGCCTGGGTGACGGCTTCGCCCAGCACCTCGTGGCGGATGGAATTGAGCAGCAGGCGCGCGGTGACGTAGGAATACGCCGGGTCCTGCTCGATCATGGCGCGCGCGGCGAGCACCAGCGCCTTCTCGACTTCGGCCATGGGCACGCCGTCGTAGAGGTCGCGCAGCACGGTCTGCATGATGGGCTCGGCCTTGACGTTGTCGCCGAGGTTGGCGCAGGCGTCGGCCAGCAGTCCGGCCAGGCGCGCGGTGTCGAGCGGCTTCTTCTGCCCGTCTTCCAGCACGTGCAGCTGCACCTCGGGCACGCCGGCGGCCTTCTGCGCGGCGCGTTCCTGCGCGCGCTTCTCGCGGTAGAGCACGTAGGCGCGGGCGACTTCGTGTTCGCCCGAACGCATGAGCGCGAGTTCGACCTGGTCCTGCACGTCCTCGATGTGGAAGGTGCCGCCGTTGGGGTTGCGGCGCAGCAGCGCCTGGGTGACCTGGCCGGTGATGCCCTCGACCACCTCGCGGATGCGCGCCGAGGCCGCGGCCTGTCCGCCCTGCACCGCGATGAAGGCCTTGGTCACGGCGATCGCGATCTTGTTCGGCGCAAAGCCGACCACCGCGCCGTTGCGGCGGATGATCTTGTAGTCGGCGTAGCGCGTGTCGATCACGGCGGACTCGGCGGTTTCGAAGGGCGGAATGGGGGCAGCTTGGGCGGACTCGGTAGCGACTGACAGCATCTGCGGGGCTCCTTTGGTGATGGGTGGGACTGAGCGGTTGCCGTGGCTTCCGGGTCCGCTCCGTACGGACTTATCCCGGGTTATGCACAGCTTTCCCAACCCCCGCGCACACGTTTATTCACAACATGTTGTGGTGCCGGCGGGAGTCGAATACAAATTCTAGGTGGGGCGCCCGGCATGTCAACACCGGATCGACACGCCGCGGCAAGATTTTCGGCAGCCGAAAAAATCCCCCGGCAAATCAAGCCGCTTGCCGGCGGAATCGCCCAAGAAATGAACAGGATCACGGCCCGATGCGGGCTGGCGGCAAAAAACGCCCCGGAAAGCCCGGTGGCTGCGTCGCGTATCAGCGTATTCGAATGCGCGCATGCAGCGGCGCGTGCGCAAATGCTGCCGAAATTTTGCGCAATGGGTGGGGCGGTG
>WBZX01002188.1_pt1 | contig 13632 bp, 9 predicted proteins | sample 5204211 | NCBI WGS metagenome assembly WBZX01 (sample SAMN12344362, study PRJNA552823) | activated sludge metagenome | biome: Activated sludge suspended growth; feature: Nitrification reactor; material: Wastewater; isolation source: activated sludge from nitrification reactor of wastewater treatment...
GTTATGGTTTTGCCCGCATCCGTTGCAATGTAGAGTTCCAGATTACCCATCTGATCCAGACCCCACTTCTTCATGGTTCCCGTCTGACCATTCTTGACGCCAAGTGCACGGCTATTCCGTGAAAACAGAATTCTTTCGCCAACAGCCATTGCACGTTCGCCATGCTCGGTAGTCACCAGAACCTCGGAATGCAATCGATGCTCCTGTGCCAAGCGGTCTCTGGCCAGCATGTTTACCTTGTATACATCAGCCCTGGTCCCAGCCAGCATCAATGACTGGTGAATCGCTTCTGGGTTGAGTTCCTTTGCCCATTGATCGACGATTACGTTGTATACATTTTCAGTGGATGCCACTTCCAGCATCCCACGCTCGGCAAGACTTTTAATCACGTCATCCGATCTGCCCGCAATCAGGTCATGAATCATCGCCCGGTCAGACTCCGATTCCTGGCGACGAATATCAGTCAGGCTGGCATATCCCAATTCATCTGACAAAGAACGGAAAATTCCGCCTGCATCAATAGGCTGAAGTTGAAGCTGATCGCCGACCAAGACTGCCTTTGCGCCAGCAGCATGGATGTGATTCAAGATATCGTGCATTTGTCGGCTGCCGACCATGGCCGCCTCGTCGATCACGACAATGTCCCTGGAGGACAGGGTTTTCCTTCCATTGGAAATTTCATCCAATAGGCTATGAAGCGTCTGGCTTCTGATTCCGCTACCATCCTCCAGCGACTGTGCTGCCTTCCCAGCTAATGCAGCACCGGTCACATTAAAATTGGATGCCACCCAAGACTCATGCGCTGCTCGCAACATGAATGACTTGCCAGTGCCTGCCAGTCCTCTTACTGCCTTAACTGCACCAGGCATTTCTGTAATATGGTGTAGTGCCTTAGCTTGCTCATCACTTAGTGATGAATAAAGATTAAGCGCATTTCCGCACGAAACAATATGTGTCCCGTCAGCTTGCCGGGCAATGGCATGCTGAATAATCCGGCTTTCGATTTCCAGCATCTCGCGCGTAGTAAATCGTTCCGTTTGGCGGCGGCGAGTATCGGCATTTTCTGATTTACCCTGAAGTCGTACCAATGCATAGGGGCTCTGCTCCTGCACTCTGGCAGCAACGGTATCCCGCACGAACTGCTCCACTCGTCCGGCATCAAGTAGCCCTTGCGCTTCGATCGCAATTGCCGCCTCCAATTGCATCGTGGTGAATGTCGAAGCCTGCACGGTAAGGCTTTTCAGAATGGCATCCATGTCGATGCCTTGATGAGGATCGGACAATTGGCCCAATGACTGTTTTGCTGTATTCAATAATTGCCCATTGCTGATAGCGCTCATGTCGAGGCCGAGACTGTCTGCTTCGGCCTGCCATGCCTTGAAAAGAAATTGTCGATCCGTCAGCTGCTTTTCTTGCCGCGTGTTGAGCGCTGCGATACTGGCGGCCTTGGCGCTAGTAAAACCAGTTTGTTGAAGTCTCTCTACAATCTGGTTGCGCCGCTTGGAAAATGCATCACAAATTGATTGGTCAATGCCAGCAATCCTGAAGCTTTTGGCGTCGCGCTCAACAGCGTATCCCAGCCGTATTAACTCTGCGGCCAGCTCTGCGCGGTAGATCGCACCACCGGCCATTTTGTATCTGGTGTCAAAATCCAACGCGCAAATAGTGCCATCAGCCCGCATGCCAATATTGGCCACGGCGGCATGGGTATGCAACTGCGGGTCAAGTTCGCGACTGGTGCCATGCTGGAAGGTCGCAGCCATGATGGATTTCACCGGCTGGCCATACTGATCCCGGTCACGGCTACTAAAGGCACGTTTTTCCAGATAGGAAAGGGCGGCGGCAACTGCGGCGTTATGGGCTTCCTCAATTTCACGACGCGCATCAATTTCGGCAAACGCCCAGGCGATGCTGGCGCTTTTCGGTGCAGAGAACGTCAAATCCCAACCCACCTTGTGCTGATCGCCCGCATTGGCCGATAGAGCCTCTCCGGTCAGTGGATGGAACCCCCGGAACATCTGCCCAAGCTGACCCGGTTGAACATTTCCGAACAGGTACAGCTCCGAGGCCAGCTTTCCCTGCCACTGGCCGGGAGGCTCGCCACCATTCTCGTAATAGTCATCTTGGGCAAGATGCTCGTAATACTCCTCAATGCCGGAACCAGCGGTGCCAAGTGATTTAATGCTCAGCATTCCAGCTCCTCTTCCAGCTGATGAGATTTAGAATGATCCTGCTCATCGATAAGATGCTTTTCCTGCTGGAATTCCAGGACGAACTCCATGATCTGCTCTGCATCTTTGGCGGCACGAAAAATTTCGTTATGGTCCTGACGCAACACCTGTATCCAGCTATCTATATATGAGGCATGCTGGCTAGGGTCATGGGGAATTCCAATCCGGGCCGACATGAAGTAACTGGATAACTCGGCGCGCAACTCCTCACGTGCGTATTCCTGGCTGCCGAACGAATTCGCCAGGTCACGACCTAAACGAGAATCGTGTCCAGTCCAATGGCCAAGCTCATGCAATGCCGTTGCGTAATACTGCTTCGCTGACGGAAACAGTTCCTTGGCTGGCAAATGAATCTCATCCCTAGATGGTGAGTAGAAAGCCCTGTTTTGCTGGTCATGGAAAAGCGTTGGATTAGCCTGACGCAATATCCGCTCCGCCGTCTCTTCCGGTTGCCATTGATGGCCTTGAATTGGAGCCAACACCGGTACATTCTGCATCTGCTGGACATTAAATACGTGCGCATAGAAGACGCGAGGATGCTCAAGTTTTACGTGTACGACTTGGCCAGACGCATCTTTCAGCTGTTCATCCCACTGCCAATATTCGACAACGGTTGCTTTCTCGCCCTTGTTGACCTGCCACCCCTGCTGCTGCGCCTGCTTATAGGTGCACCAGCGCGGATCGTCATATTGCTGGCATTGCAGCCACAGGCTATTACCACCGTGATATGGCCGTTCAGAAACCGCGTTAAATGGAAGACCCTGAATTGGTTTGGTTTCATCCCATGGCTTCAGCCATGGCGCCGTACCATCCAACAGCGCCTGGATGATTTTTTCGGTTAAATCCTTGCGAAAATCAACGGGATTCATGATTACCTCCCGTTGCATTATTGGTCAGGTCATCTACGTCTTCCCCAGCCTCTGTAATATCAGTGCCAGTAGAGGCCATGTCCGTCAGTTGATTTGTAGTCGGCTTGCGCAGCTTGATTCGAGGCTTGACTGCTATTTCAGCATTTACCTTTAGGCTATTGGTTGGAACCATAACCTCATGATGATTTAGCCAATCAGCCAATACCGATGCCTCTCGCAATTTCACTGTATCGGTGTACGGCCATTTGAGAATATGAGCATCCTTGAATCCAAGAAGAAGCGCGTTTACACCATTCTGGTCGGCGCCCAAATTTTCACTTAGTTCGCTTGGTTCGATCACTAATTGCTTTTCCCGAACAGGCGCAGAAATCTCCTTATCGTTTAAAATCCTCCTATCAATGGTCTTATAACCAACCATTTTTTCTGCCACAAAGTTAGTAGTCTCACCTGCTCCCATCCGAGTAAAAATGCATGTTCCAACGATACCAAGCCAGCTATTGGCAGCATGCTCTCCATACACCTCACGAATCATAGAAATATCCTGGCAGGCAATAACGACGCGAACCCCTTTTGATCGTCCGATTTCCAGCAATGCTCGGAATCTCTCAATTTTTCCTGCCTGGATGAACTCATCCATGAAAAACCATATACGTCGGTCCTCGCTCTTGGATATTTCGGGAGAGTTAATCAGGCTTGTTGCAAGGTTATATACGTACTGTAAATATGCGGTGCTCAGCTCACTGTAATTTGCTGACCCCTGAAGGATCAGCACTTTCTTCTGAACATTAACCCCTTTAATCCAATCGGTTACCGAGAATCGCTTCTCAGGTGGCGCATCTCCCCAAGCTTTCGCCAAATCCGCAATCAGCCAAGCATTTGTACTCAAATGCATCAGTACGCTTTGCGTAGTTTTCCCCGGAGCTTCCAAGATTTTGCTGGCTTCTGGCGTGTACCTTTTAACGATACCAAGAAGATCATCTTGGGACCCGCACACCAAATCATGCAGATTGCGCCAAGTCCAAGCCTCAGGCATTTCAACCTGAAGCTTGATAATCAGTGCTGTCAGTATCTGCCTTGCTGCCTGGTGCCAGATAGGATCTTTCCCTGCTGGTATTAGATGTGTGGCTAGCTCACGAGCCTGCTGTGCATTTCGGCAATCCTTGGCAATATCTAATGCGTAACTTCTGGCATCCCATGGTGCAAGCAAAATTGCATTCGGCACCCATTCTGTAAAATCACCTTTATTGTCGTAGATAACCAGTTGGTCCCCACGCTCAATTGCAGCCATCATCATCGGCGTAAGGATAGATGTCTTCCCTGATCCGGTACCCCCAATTATCAAAGTATGCAGGCGCTCACGGCCTAAGGACATATACCAACTAAATTGCTTATGTAAGCGCAACCCAACACCGGAATGTTTGCATTCCTTTTTCGTCTGCTCGATCATAGATCGCTTTGCATCATTGCCATCCTTGAGCTCAGGACCTCTGATATGACGTTCTGCTAACTCAGGTTTTCCTATCAGATACCCAATGAAAACACCCGTGGCAATTCCCACAACGGCTGCAATATCAAACCGCCACAGAATAATATTTGGGCTTATCCCGGGCTTGAGATGATCAAGGTAATATCGATATTCGATTGCCGTCGTTTTGAATAGAAACGGAAACCAGTCGTTTACTGTCATCGCACACCAATGTGCAATGTGGCTTTTGAAATTGTTCATTTCCAATGGATACGGAATTTGCCAAAGCAGCCATGCCACCTGATAAAAAATCATTACAGCAGCAAGAACTCCCATGGTGATTCCCAAACCGACTTTCTCGGGCAATTTGTCATCTTTTTTCATTACTGCTCCTTTCATTATTCAGGTTGCGCCAACTCAATTACCTGTTGAATAAGTGCTGCAATTCGATCTGATTCACTTTCAATGACCTTAATCATTCGGTTCTCCAAAGCATCGATTCGCTCTATTTCATGGCGGTGTTCGAAGTAATGGCGGAGGACAAGGCGAATAAAGTCAGCCTCACTCATGCTGTTTCTCTCCACCTCATCAAGGATCAGTTTGTAGAGAGCAGATGGCAGGCGGTACGTCCTTGCAACGTTATTTGTCATACAAACCTCATTGTTTAATGTTTACTTAGTAAGCACCTTGCCTAGACTGCTATCTGGTCATACAGTGCTGGACAAATGTATTCATCATGAAAGTCGATGGAACCATGGCTGCATAAGGTTTCCAGCGAATCAGCCACACCCCTGCCGCCGACATGGGCGTCAGGTGTGGGACTAATCACCATTTTCATGTTGTGTCGAATGGTTCAAAAAAATGGCCAGGTCACTTGTACCCGGCCATCCATCAACACTAGATTGAAAGCGCCCGCTTGATGGCACTTACTTGCTCTTTGGTGAGAGCAATCTTGGCGACATCATCAGGCATCACCGACAGGCAAATTCTCTCGCCGCCTGCGTCCATGGGAAACAAGCCACTATTTGGATCGCTTGAAAATCCACCTCCAAAAATGCGCTTTGCTTTATCTTTATCAATTGGCAAAGAAGCTTCAGCTATCAAAAGCAGGTCCCCTTTGTCTCCAACAGAAATATGGATATTGCCAAAACTAATTGAATTCATGAAAAACTCCCTTATAAACAGTTAAATAAATCGACTTGACTGTACTTCAGTCAGGACGCATAATCCGCAAAAACTATATTTGTGTTTTAAGCGTTGTAGATATTATAGAGATAGTAGCTACTATTGTCAAGGAGAAGAGTGTCTAGATATGAACCCTCAAAATTTATTCGAGTGTTTAATTCAATTAAATGGGCTGAACAGTGCGAAGGCCGCTGACCTAGCCGGTATTAAACGACCGAACATCTACGCTTGGCTGGCTGGCAAGAAGCAAGTGATGTCGACAGAGCGCGAAGAACGATTGTTCCAAACCTTCGGAATCTTCAATGGAAGACTCTCTACTGATCTCGTATACCGCTGGCGGATCGAGATTGGATCGACATGTTTCGTCCAAGTCCTTAAGCGTCTCTTTGCGCAGGAAGCACTAGACAAAGCGATCATTTATTTATTAGAAGTTGAAAATTCCAGGCACTACAATGCTCTAAGAATTCCACAAACTGAAGGGGATCTCATCCTTCTTGTGATTTCCAATAGCCCACATTCCAGTGGTTACCCGTTAACCAAAGAAGATATTGGTTTCGGTTCAGTTGGTTCAAAAATATATGTTCCCGATTGGCAATGGGATAAATGGTGGGGTACCGATAAACTTGAAGTAAGGCAATTTAATGCTGAAATCGATATGCTTCTGCGTAAGCAAGGAGACTCCAATCAGCTCTGGGCCAGTGATCAACCGATGGACATCAACCTGAAAGCTTTCTATGAGACGCAACTTGTAGAAAAAACAGCTGAAAATGCTGGGTTACGTGCACTTATTAGGGCATTACTGGGCGAAATGCGTGATGCAAAACTAAAAAGTAAATTATTACAAAAGGAAGAACGTGATTTAAGGTTCAAAGAATTTTATAACCATGAATTTAAAAAATTACGTAATATCGAGGAAGATATTTAATAAAGCATGGTTGTGTCTCTTAAGGTTAAACGCGAACAGCTTAGTAAGTTTGACAGCATCATCAAGCTTGCGTTGAGACGCTATCGCGAGGCGTATGTGATTCAGTTGTACAGAGTGCGCGCCATCGTGCGGGAATGCCGAAGGCCTATATTGTGAGTGTCCGTGCATGGGGCGAACCATGGCGGCGGCCATCCAGGAGGAAGCTGGTACGAGGTATCTGAAACTTTTGCTGTTTCTTGGGGGGCGCAACGATACTCGTGTCGACATTTGCGAGTGAAATGATCTCGTTAAACTTGCAGCGATTGCCTTGCCGAGATATTCGGAAGTTACGCAGATCGATTCCACGGACTTGAAGAATTTATTCAGCCATCACATCATTTGCGGCAAGGATATCTATGTCGTCGATGATCATCATAAGGCTTTGGCACCCTGGGCCCTGATACGGCGCCGGTTGGATCGGGCTCCAAACCTGATAACAATCGACCACCATACCGACGTCCATGAGGCGTTCCTAGGGCATGCTCATCTCGAAACGTGTGAAAACGGCGGCGATGCTTGGGCGCTCGCCAAGGAACTGGTGAAAGGCATCGATTGGCGGGACGAACAAAATCTGCTCTGGGCCATCGAGCACCTGCGTCATGATGAGCATATCGATGCCGCAACTTTGTCAGGCATTCTTAACTATGCCTTCTGTATCCAGTTGAGCGACAGTGGTGGTAATTTATCTATCGAGGAGCAGGCATACGCGGCAGATCGACAGGGACGGTGGCCCCAGCAGCCGACTCTTTCGCCTCCGTCTCGGCCGATGACCTATGAAGACCCCGAGAATCACATTATCGTGATCTCTCACAACTGTGCTATCGGCTGCAATCGTATGCCGCACAACGACGATTGTATTATTGAGCACGGAAACATGATTATTGAGTCGATCTACCTTGATGACCAATTGGCCCGGGGCGCCGAGATGTCACGGTGCGTCGGCATTGCGCACCTTGAGGTAGAACCCTACATTCTGGATATCGATTTGGACGCTTTTCACAGCCGACGGGCGATCGAGCCAGCCGACCGGACTATCTTTTTCCGCCTAATTAGAAATGCGGTAGCGATCACTGTCGCCACGGAGGCCGAGTGCGTGGAAGAACTCAAATTTGAAGGCGAGGCAATTGATGCCGATTTCTTGCTGGACAAGCTGATGAACCATATCGCGGCCGCTGTTAGTTGAGCGCTGCTGGCGACAGCAACCAGTACGTTACCGGTCGTTCGATTGGGTCTATCTCCTGAAAATATATCTGATCAAGCAACCTACTGCTTTTCGGCCAAACCGACCGATGGCGTCTGATCCGGTAAATGGCCGGTGTAGCGCAGATTGCCAGACATTGAGTCCGTACAACCTGTGAATGGACGCTTTCTAAAACTGCGAATGCGTGCTCTCGCCCCGGAACGGACATATGACCAGCTAAATCGTTGCCCGTTATACGTTTTGCCAAACAGACACCCAGACTTGCCTACAAAAGGCTGGGCGAATCACCACGGGCTAATATGATTTCATATCAGAAGCTATGCTTGATTTTAGTCAAACAGTGCCTTGATCAGAGGTATAGCAGAATGAACTGTTCTGGCATCGGTTCCTAGATGAGAAGCTACGGTGTCCTCAGAAATTATTCCACGCTCCATTGCTTCTATTAGGACGCTACAAAAGCGCCCCCTTCTTGATATCGGGGTTTTCTCTATTGGGAAATAATCTGCAGTAAAGTTTTCCCTACCATTCCAATCATCGGTTGGCTGAATATCAAGCCTGCCAATATCAAGTTGATTTGGTGAAATACCTAAAGCGTTCGCGACTTGCCAACGAGCGGCGGTAAAGCTAATGCCGTATGTAACTATTACATCCCTCAGGCCCGCTTCGTGTGAATCTGCTCTATTGAACAAGTCCTTGACCGCAGGTTGAGGGGCAAGGAATTCAGCAGCAAAAGCATTTGCTCGGACTTCTACGGGATCACGATACCCTCTTGGAGTATTAAATGGATCCACGTTTAAATCCTCAAACTCATCAACGAGAAGCCTATTTAGATTTTCACTAGGATCCCAAAGCAAATGGGCTAACTCATGCGCAAGAGTATTGCGTCGAATCCACACATTTGTGTTTGGCCCTTTGAGATTCAGAACGATACCCCGAGCCTGTCCCCCGTTTGCTACTGTTGCTCCTGCAAATCGTTCTGGGAGCTCCGCCTGAATAACAGGGATCGAAAGGACTGTTTCAACCAGTTCTTTCAGATTTTCGATAGGCTCGTCAGGAGCAATATCCAATATTTGACGGGTTCTGGCAGCAAGCTCTTGCCCCTTCTTGAAAGCGGGATAGTTGTAATCGTTGCTGGGGGTTATACCAAGTTGCCTTGGGCCTTTAGTTCTTTGTGAGGGTAACTTCTTACGAAGCTCGATTTGCCGTTTAATAACCCATGCAGCTTCACTAAGCCCTGTTACTAGAGAGGCTGAAAACTTGGTCTGATCGAAACTCGAATCCCCGATCAACTCACGCAATCGAACCCCAAGACTTTGGTCTGCTCCTGCGCCGGGTTGTTGGCCAAGTTGATATTCGTTTAAAGACAAATAACGAGCAATATTCTCCAGATCTCGGATTGGAATTGCTCTTTTAGAGCTTTCTAGATCGGTTATTAGCTCGGTGTTCAGTTTAGCTACATGGGCAAGTTGTTCAACGGAAAGGCCAAGCTGTGTCCTTCTTTCCCGAATTGTTCTTCCAGGTTCGTCTTCAAGCTGAATTATCGGAACCACATTATTTTCCGCTAACCCAGACAGAACATCCCAGCCAAATGTATCTAATGCCTCTTGAGCTGATAAACGGCGGCCTTTGGCTCGCTCATTGTCCAAAGCGATTTGGATTTGGCTTCGAACAAACAGCCTTGATGAAGTACTAGCACGCTCTTCGGCAGAATTTCCTGAGCTTTCTTTACCAAAAACCAGTTCCAGCGCAGAGGTGTGTGTTTCATTTATAGCCATAAGGGGTCTCCAACCAGAAGACGATTGCTATATCCGGTTTCTTCATCAAATCCTAAACTAGCCACTTGGTAACCAGTGCTTTTAAATGCAACAGCAGCATCTTCTAGTTCTTTGCTCGTTTCAGGACCATAACGGCCAGATGCTCCATTTACTAAAATCTGATTTTCCGAGAGAAACCAGAGCTCACCTCCGGAGTGTGCGGGATTTCCGCCGGTCAGGTTTGTGTGTTTTATGACCTTGGATTCCAAGCTCTTGCCAAAGTCTACCGTCTCCAATGCAAAAGGCACTTCAGATAAAGCGATTGCCCAAAGATAAAGCGCCCCTCTATCGTTGGCGACCCTCGGTGGGTTGCTACAGATCGCAGCCTTGCCAGAGTTTCCATCAAAGAAGTGGAGGCCATCTGTTTGTTGCATTTGGATCCGCTCATCCTGGTTTTTGATCACATCTTCTCTTGGAGGACGTGCCGCGTATTTATTTCGGAAGTCAGTAAAATTCATTGAATTTTATAAATATTCTATTTTCTGGCATCTTTTCCCTGCTAATCAGGGCATCTTATAACTATATCAGGAAATTAAGTATCCAAAGTGAACTGCCTCAGCTTTCGTTGACAAGTTCGAGCGTCTGTTTGGAGATATAAATCTGCCGCCTGACATGGGTCGGCTGGGCGACAACTTTGGCCGAGTAGCAACCATTAGGCAAATGACAAATTTTCTAAAAACGCGACAATCCCTCCCCACGTTTAACCTTCCTAGTGCGTGCTCAATAGTAGCTTGTCAGTCAAAAACACCGCATTGCGATTGAGACAACCTTGGATTGTATTTATCTCACGATAACCGAAGTGAAAGCACACCTTTATTAAAGGGGATTCTGGATTCTCTTATGACGAAATAGTGAGTTTCACCTGATTTTTCGGACAACAAGCGTAACTCAACGCTCCCGCCCTGCCTCATGAAACGCCTTCCTCACCGGGGATAGCAGGTATTCCAGCACCGTTTCATCGCCCAGCTTGATCTCTGCAGCCACCTGCATGCCTGGGGTCAACTCAAGACGCTCACCATCTGCATTCAGGGTCTGTGTTTGCAGAGAAACCAAAGTACGGTAAGCCAATTGACCGACATTATTCTGATTGCTGTTTTGCGATGCGTTATTGGGGTTGTTGCCCTTAGGAGATTCATTGGCATCAGCACTCACCTGAATGACGCCACCGTCGATCATGCCGTATTTCTGGAACGGGAAAGCTGCCAGCTTGATCTTGACCGGGAGTTTGGGATGGACGAATCCGGCATCTTCGTTCTTGACCCAGACTTCGGCTTGAAGGGCTTCGTTGTTGGGGACCAAGGTCATGAGTACGGTGCCGGGCGAGACGACCGTGCCAGGGGTATGAGTGGCAAGGTCCTTGACGATGCCAGCTTGCGGGGCCTTGAGCTCCAATAGGCTCGCACGGTGTTCCTGCTTGACCCAGTCTTGTTGCAGCTTTTGGTAGTCGGTAAAGGTGGTAGTTTTTTCTGCCTGTAGCTTTTGGCGGTAACCTGAGGTGATTTGCGCGAGGCGCCTCTCCGATTGGGCGATGGCGGCCTTGAGGCTTTGTACGGTGTACTCCTGCGCCTTGAGGTCCTGTTCCTTTTCGATACGTTCGCGTTGTTTGTCGAGCACCATGAGGTTACCGGCAAAGCCGGTTTTGCCCAGCTTGGCGTAGGCTTGTTCCTGCGCTTGGTAAGTAGGCAGGGTTTGTTCCAGCTTTGCGCGGACTTCCTGCGTTGCGGAAAGCTCTTGGCGGGACTTCTCCAGAGTAGCGCGTTCTTCGGCAAGGGCGTCTTCGAGCGCACGGCGGTTAGCGAGGTATTCGGCTTCGATATGATGGAACAGCTCCGGGGCATCGCCCTTTTCCATACGGAAGGGGATGTTGGCCAGTTCGGCCTCGATACGACGTAGCTCCAGTGACTTGTGCTGCAATTCGCTCTGGATGGTTTTGCCGTCGGCATCCGAGAGGTTGGCATCCATGCGCACCAGTACCTGACCGGCGACCACGTGATCGCCATCTTTGACCGCAATCTCTCGCACGATACCGGCTTCGGCGGGTTGGACGATTTTGAGATAGCTGACCGGAACCAGTTTGCCTTCGGCCACCGCGACGATGTCGAGCCGACCGAAGGCGGACCAGAGCAGCATGATGAAGAATAGCAATAGCACGCCGCGCAACACCGTTCTTGGCAAGGGCGACGGCGGGGCGTGTTCGACGCCGAGGATGCCGGGCATGAAGTCGTGCAGATCGTGATGACCCGCACGACTACCCCCCAATGGCCCAAGGCCACTTTCTTTGGGGCGGGGGGCTTCCTTCGGGGCGTCACGCTTGGTGATGAACCCTAACATCGGGACATCATCCCAGCTTTACGGTTTCGGACTGCCAGGTCGATGCGACGTGTAGCGTCTGCGCACTTTGGCCGAACGGTGCCGCATTAATCACACTCTGCGCAGCGTTGAGACCGATACCTGCCAGCGTGCCTGCCTTGCCGTACTGGTAAGCCAGATCGCCGCCGATGGCGTCGGTGTCGCTACCACTACCGAGATGGAAGTCCAGCAAGGCGTTGGTCAGCGCCCAACTCGTCAGTGTGGCATCAGCCGCACGTGCCTGGTCAAAACGGCCCACAAGCCCGGCAAAGTTGAACGTCTCGATCTTATTGTCTTTGAGCACATCCGACCCGGCCGCATCGAAATCGGCCATGGCCTCAGCAACGACTTGCAGGTTGAGTACGCTACGGTTGCTGGTAGAGGCATACCAGTTGCTGAACGTGATCTGATCCGTACCGCCGGTCTTCAGGATCAAATTATTGCCGGATTTACTGAAGCTCATGTCGGCATAATTAATCCCACCGCCCAGGCTGAGGGTGTTGTCGGCACCGGCAGATGCATTGACCGTGTCCTGCCCATCACCAGTGTTGAAGGCAATGACGTCATAGCCGGTATTGGTCGTCATCGTGTCATTACCGGTACCGCCTATCAGCAATTCGTTACCCGTGCCGCCAGTAATAATATCGATGCCATCACCGCCACTGAACAACGCTTTCCCTGAAGTATCGCTGAGCGTATCCGCTCCCAGCCCGCCCAGGACGATGTCGTTGCCGTTACCGCCACTCAGGGTGTCATTACCGTCACCGCCGTCCAGGACGTCATTGCCGCCCTGGCCATTGAGTACGTCGTTGCCGCCCAATCCGTTGATGAGGTCGATCCCGTCCCAGCCGTTGACCGTTTCACCCGCCGCCGTGGCGTCGTACGCCACCGGCGTCATGCCTTGCAGCGTGGCAAGGTTCCAGGTCGTGCCGTCGGCAAATTGGATGTTTTCAATATAGTAGCTGCCGCTGACGTACCAGTTCTTGACCGTGACCTGGTCCGTGTCGTTGAGCTTGAGGATCATGTCGTTGCCGCTACGCAGCAACGAGATCCCCGCCGGGGCGATGCCCGCGCCGAAGACGAGGGTGTCGAAATAGGTGGGGTTTGTACTGCCATATTCGGTAATGGTGTCCCGGCCGTCCCCAAGATTGAAGCGGTAGGTGTCGGCGCTCACGCTGTATCCGGCAACCAGCGTGTCGTCACCCGTGCCACCTTCAAAGATGCCCATCCCGGTGATGCTGTCGTTGCCCGCGCCACCTCGCAGGGTGTTGTATCCCGACGAGTCGCTGAGTGCGTCGTTGCCGTCTCCACCTTCAAGAGTGTCGTTGCCTAGATCTCCGCTCAGGCCGTCCGCCCCCAGCCCACCCAGCAATAGGTCGTTGCCTTCATCTCCGTGCATCACGTCGTTGCCGTCTCCGCCGTCCAGCACGTCATTGCCGCCCTGGCCATTGAGTACGTCGTTGCCGCCCAATCCGTTGATGAGGTCGATCCCGTCCCAGCCGTTGACCGTTTCACCCGCCGCCGTGGCGTCGTACGCCACCGGCGTCATGCCTT